>Ga0310912_10002518_pt1 | contig 10431 bp, 10 predicted proteins | sample GREbulkMGOX080_FD_203443 | JGI IMG/M metagenome (GOLD analysis project Ga0310912, IMG submission 203443) | Lab enrichment of tropical soil microbial communities from Luquillo Experimental Forest, Puerto Rico - GRE.bulkMG.OX080 | ecosystem: Environmental > Terrestrial > Soil > Tropical forest >...
TTTGCCCCAGCGCACGAACGCTAGCAACACATCACCAAGAGCGATGCCCTTCGGGGTAAGCGTGTAGGCATAGCGCGTCGGACGCTTCTGATATGGGGTGCTGGCAATGATGCCGGCAGCTTCCAGCCGCTTTAGACGATCCGCAAGAATGTTGGTCGGAATACGTTCCGGTGAACTAGCCAACTCCCCGTAGGTGTGCTTGCCGTGCAGCAGGTCACGCACCACCTGAAGCGACCACTTGTCGCCCACGAGGTCGAGAGAATTAGCGATCGCACAGGCGGAGCGCTTCAATGGCTTAGCGGTACTCATTGGGCAGGCACTCACATCGGGCTCTAGCCCCAGTAACTTGCATACTGCAAGTAAGTATGCTACCGTCCTGATATACTTGCAAAACGCAAGTTACGAAGGGGATGAGCGTCATGACAACCTCTGTCCTTCCGCGTCAGGCTCAGTCTCAAGCCACGGGGCTGAACCGTACTATTTTGAGCGCCACTGTCGTGCTGACCGGCTGGTTTCTGCTCGTCGTGTCACTGGCCGCCGTCGGCGCCTTCGTCGCTCCTCCGGGGACCGCCCCCATTGCCATTGCGATAGGCGTTGGAGCGCCGCTGATCGCCTTCTTTGCGTGGCTACGCCTCTCGCCAGCATTCCGCGACTTCGTTCTCTCGCTCGATTTGCGTTTCATCGCGGGCATCCAGGGATGGCGGTGGGCAGGTCTGGGCTTTCTCGACTTGTACGCTCACAACATCCTGCCGGGCATATTCGCGCTAGCGGCGGGCCTCGGAGACATGGCTGTCGGTTTCGCGGCGCCGTGGATGATTCTTGGCCTAGTGCGCCAGCCTGACTTCGCCGCTAGCGCGGCATTCAGGCGTTGGAATGTCCTTGGCATCGTCGACCTAGTGGTGGCCGTCAGCCTTGGAACCCTGAGCTCCATACTCAGCACAGGGGCCCCGGGAGAGATCAGCACCGCTCCGATGGCAACACTTCCGCTGGTGCTAATCCCGGCATTCCTCGTGCCGATGTTCCTCATGCTGCACACAGCGGCCCTCAAGCAGAGCCGGCAAATCATCCGCAGCCGAGCGTAGTGGGTGTGGAGGGCCGCGCTGCCCTCCGATGGGCTCAGACTGCAGAGACGAATTGTTGAGTTGGGTTGAACTTCTTAATTGAACCACATACCGGGAGACCAACATGATCCGCTCGAACATTCGCAAATATCTCCTTCCTTCCATTGCGCTGGCTTCGGCGGTGTCGCTCGCGGGCGGCGCCTGGGCGGCGGATCTCGCGAGCGACGCACAGGCGCAGGCGAGAGAGTTACTGGCTCCGACGCGGGTAAACAGACCGATTACGTTCGAGTCCACCGCTCGAGGAACCGATCACGCGGTCGATGCGCAGGAGCAGGCAAGACAGCTTCTCTCAGGCAGACGGAGCTCCGGCACAAAGACAACGCCGGTGAAGGTAGCGGCGCAGGGTGCGTCGACCCACCATGAGGATGCCCAAACCCAGGCGCGGCGCATGATTCTTGGTGGCGGCGGTGCAGCCGAGAGTCGCACCGCATCGTCTGTCGCGCGCCATTCGGGTGAATCTCGCTCCCTACGTACGCCATGACCCAAGGTGTTCGACTGCGAGGTACGCGCGGCCGGCTTTCAGAGTGGTGTCTTCATTGCGATGTGCAGCAGAGTGGGCGCGGAGGGCGAGGTGGCGTACTGCGGTGAGTTCATGGTGGTCGGTCTCGCCGGCGACGTCATAGTGAAGGCCGGAACTTCGGAACAGTTGCTTGTCGCCGACCTCGATCTCAGTGAGGTTCCACGCGCACGAGAGAAGCGACCTTGCCTGTCGCTCAGACGACCGGAAACGTACGAGTGAAGCACATGAACGTGGGCTCTAGCGCGCGTACGCAAGCCGGCGACGCAGTCGCGGCTGCCAATCGTTGGAGGGGGCCGTGAGTCGTCTTCTACGCGCACGGTCAGACTGGCAGATGCCACAGCGAATGTCCGCTAATCGCAATCTGAATGGCAGGTCTTGGGAATCGCGAGAGGCAGCAGCGGGTCGAAAGGACCCATTCGACGCTACGCCCGGAGTCGGCCAAATGCAGTCCGTCGAAGGCGCGGCCCGATCTTCCGAATAGCAGACGTTCGAAAGACACAACCTTGTCCCAAGAAGAGGCCCGCGGAGCAGGTCTCTCATATGCTGGTGAGTGCCTTGAAAAGGCGCGCCTGCCGCCTGGAGATCTCGACCTCTGGACCGTCGCGCAGTTGCGCATGAAGCCGGCCATTTACGCCCGCCTCGATACTTTCGATGAACTTCAGATTGATGATCTGGCGCCGATTCGCGCGGAAGAACTGGGCAGGATCGAGGCGCTGCTCGATAGCCGCCAGACTTCGGGCCAGCAACGGCTTTATCTTTCCCCAAGACAGGCGAACGTAATTGCCTTCTGATGTGAGAAGTTGCACTTCGCGCAGCGGCACGAACCAGCAGCGACTCCCATCGCGGACAAACAGATGCTCCATTACCGACCCGCCTCTCGCAGCGGGTATCGCACCCGCGTTCCGGACTCGATCCAAGGTCGAAGCCAGGCGCCGCGGATCGATCGGCTTTAGCAGATAGTCGAGCGCATTGACCTCGAACGCGTGCACGGCGTGCTCGTCGTGCGCCGTCGTGAAAACGACTTGCGGCACGTGTTCTAGGCGCGAGAGCAGATCGAAACCCGAGCCGCCGGGCATTTGGATATCAAGAAATATCAATTCAGGGTGCAATTCTTCGATCAGCGCCTCCGCCTCCGCGGCACTGCCAGCTTCGCCGACGATCTCCATCCACGGGAATTCCACCAGCAGGCGCCTCATTTCGCGGCGCGCCGGCGGCTCGTCATCAACAATGATGACTCTCATTTTCCTACCGGGATGTGCACACTTGCTACCGCCAAGTCCGGCTGTGAAAGGTCGAGCGAAATATCGGCGCTTGGGCCGAAAATCAGGCGCAGCCGCTCTGCCGAGTTACGAAGACCTGTTCCCTCAGCTGCCCGCACCACGCCGGCCGGACGTGAATTCATTACTTCCAGGAGAAGCATTCCGTCCCGCACCACTGCGTCCACCTTCACGCGACCGCCTCGTGGTAGCTCAGCAATGCCGTGCTTGACTGCATTCTCCACCAGCGTCTGCAACAGCATGGTTGGGATACCCACTGCAGCGGCCTCTTCGCTCACGCTGTAGTCAACCCTCAGTCGATCCTCCAAGCGCAGGGATTCGATTTCGAGATAGTCTCGAACGATTTCGAGTTCCTTGGACAGAGGCACTATCTCCTGCTGGCCTGCATTCAACGCATAACGCAGCGTATTGGCAAAGCGAGTCACGACGATCTGGGCTACCTTCGGATTCTCAGCTATGAGCGAGCGCACCGTATTCAGGGCGTTAAAGAGAAAATGGGGGTTGAGTTGCGCTTTCAACAGCCGCAGCTCAGCCTGTTGCAACGACCGAATCAGCTCTGATTGTCGTAATTCGGCGTTCCGGCGCCGCCGGATCGATACTGCGACAAAATAGATTACGAGCCAGAGTGCGAACAGAGTCGTCCAGTTTGCCCATTGATGCAGGAGACGGATGAGCGGACCGAAATGGAGCTGGATATTGGGCGCCAACTCTTGAATGAGCGACTCGGAGCTCTGCAGCGAGGATACCGAGGCAAACAGAGAGAGCAATCCGAGCGGCAGAGCGAGGAGCAGACTCGCGATCGCAATTCGCGGCACCAGGCCTCGAAGACTGTACGAGCTCCAATTGTGAGCGCGGATATATGCGTGCATTCGATGGGTGAATATCAGGCCGATCCCGTTGAGAACCAGGACCTCAATGCCTATTCGAGCCCAGGGAAGGTGGATGAGTAAAGCGCCGGCGCAAAGCTGTAGAGTCGAATAGAGACCCCACCCGCCGAGCTGGCAAAGCCAGTAACCCCGTGATGCGTGCGGTCGTGTCACGGCATGTGGTGAGGCGTCCATGGGCACTGCAATGTATCGCCCGTGGGTTTGCCGGGCAAAACTCAGTGGCGAGCGGTCCGTAAACCGCAGCGAACGGTCGCGGCGCCCTCCCTTAGTAGATCAGCGAGTTCTGCGGAGCTCAGCATCGGGATCATCGTGTGATCAGACGCATATTTGCGTTGTGATGGGGACTCGGCCGTCCGTTGGGCTAGCACCTGGCGGCATGTAGCGGCGCAAATCCGGCGGCTTCCGGCGCGAGTTCACCTGCGAATCCCAGCCCGCAACGCCCGCTCTGAGCCAGCGATATCACGGTGAGTTGCCATTGCGACCCTTCGGCCGGCCTTCGCGACCGTTCACCACAAACCCGTAGTCGCAGGTTGCAGGCGCTGCATGATCTCAATACTGGGCGCGAGCGAAACAAAAGGAGACCATCATGAATCTTTCAACCACTTCCGGCCTTCGCGGCCTTATTGCGACCGCGATCTTCGGCTTTCTTGGCCTGGGCCTCTGCGTCGTTGCCGCCGCGGACCCAAGCGCCGAAAGTCGTACCGTGAAGTTTGCGGATCTCGATATATCTAACCCCTCCGGCGCGCATGTGCTCTACAGGCGCATCCGAGCGGCAGCCCAAGTCGTATGCTCCTACTATTTCTTCGCGACAGATACGGATAAAGCGCGTTGCGTGCGCGATGCAACCGCAGATGCAGTGACAAGAATCGACCAGCCCGCGTTGTCCGCCGTATACAACGCGAACAACAAGACATCGACGCCGAGTCGTCTTGTGTCACAGACTCGCTAGAGGGTGCGGATTCCGGGGCAGCTGCTCTCACCGTTCACCCAAGCGGGTCCGTATTGTGTACACCGACCTGTCCGCCGCGACGCGATGCCGCGTCGGGCGGCGGGCTGTAGTCTCGGACCATTTTTCGGGATCGCCTCCCCTTTGTAGAGTGTCCGCTCAGGCTATTCTCAATGACTCCTATGGAGCCTGCTCACCGTCGCTGAAGGGTCGATTAGCGCCCTTCCACTGGTCCCACACGCTTGCCTCGCTCACTACTCCAAAGGGAGGCTCGTATGGAATCTATCAATCATGCGGCGGTGCACCATGCCCCGTGGAACAAAGGCAAACTCGTGGGCCAGAAGGCACCGCTCAAGCAACGCGAGATCTGGGCGATCCGCCTCCGGCTTCAGTTGCAGGAGGACGCCCGTGAACTTGCGCTCTTCAATCTCGCGATCGACAGCAAGCTTCGGTCGTGCGATCTCGTGCGACTGCGAGTCCGCGATGTCTGCCAAGGCGGACGCATTGCATCTCGGGCAATCGTTATGCAGCGAAAGACGCAGCGGCCAGTCCAGTTCGAGATCACCGAACAGGCTCGTGAGTCACTGTCGAGTTGGATTCGCTGCGCCGAGCGCAGGCCAGACGATCACCTCTTCTCCAGCCGTTTGCGCGAGTCCCCACACCTGTCCACTCGCCAATACGCGCGAATCGTTCGTAGGTGGGTGCAGGCCATCGGGCTTAATCCTGCTGCGTACGGTACGCACACGATGCGGAGGACCAAGGCGGCGCTGATCTACCGCCGCACCAAGAATCTGCGAGTCGTCCAGCTGCTGCTGGGGCATAGCAAGCTGGAGAGCACCGTCAGGTATCTCGGCATCGACGTCGATGATGCTTTGGAAATAGCGGAACAAACCGAGGTGTAGCGTCCCGAGCCGGTCGGCGACCGAAGTCTACGGTCGCTGACCGGCCAGAACCAGTCACTCTGCCCACTTTTGAAGATTTCCAGTTAGCGGACACTGGAGTCGCCTCACTATCAGTCGGGAAACTTCAATTCCCGCATCACTGCCTGAAAGCGCGGCTCCTTGCGGATCGGGTCAAACAGCGGATCCTTAAGCTCCTGCAAATCCGGGTTTCGTACGCGCAGCGATGTCTCAAGCCAGTCAAGTGCCCGAGCCGTGTTGCCCCACTGTGCATAGACCTTACTGCAAGCCGTTGCCCCGGTATTACCTGTGCTTGCCAGGTATTTCGCTAGCATGGCTTCTGCATCTGTGTGCCGGCCCAATTTGTCGTAAGTCAAGGCCAAACAGACCTGCCGGTTTGGGTTTTCGGACTTCTTCTCGCACGAGGAGCGAGCGCTCTCGAAATCCCCGAGCATGAAATACGCAAGCCCGATCGTTGGCGACGAGGAATCGGGTGCCTCCGAATCGAGAGTCTCAGCCTCCCTATATGCTGCAATTGCCTCTGGATAGCGTCTTTGCACATTCAGAGCGTCGCCGAGGTGCTCATGGACCGAGAGGTTCAACGGATCCAGCGTCAATGCTCGACGAAGCAGCGTGATTCCAAAATCGCCGCGGCCCATGAAAGCCGCAAACACCCCATAGTTCTTCAACGCACGAGCATTGCCGGGCCCGAGCGCTAGCGCGCGTTCGTACTCCTCACTGGCCCGCTTGAACTCGAGTAGGCTCTCGTAGGCAAGCGCCAGAGCCTGGTGGCCTTCGCCCAGATTGGGCGCCAACGCGATGGCCTCGCGTGCATCTGCCTCCGCCTTGGCGACACCAGCATGTATAGCGGATGGGGTTGTGGCCCAAAAGACTGCGTGTACAAAGGCCATAGACCGGCCTGAATAGGCGAGAGCGTAATTAGGGTCCAATCCAATCGCTTCCGTGTACCCGGCAATGGCCGATTCGGTATCTCTTGTGTGATAACGCGTCCAATAGCTTTTCGTGGCGCGTAGATATGCGTCGAACGCTGCCGGATTGCGCGTCCCGCCGAGCTCGATCTTAGCTGCCTCATCCCCCAGGAGTTGAATCTTGAGCGCGTCTGCGACGGCGGTCGCGATCTGCGACTGCAGCCGCAACACATCCCCCAAGTCCCGATCGTAAGTCTGCGACCAGATACGGAACCCAGTAACGCCATTGATCAACTGTGTCGTGATGCGGACTGTACGTACGGACCGACGCACGCTGCCCTCGAGGACCGCCGCAACGTTCAGCTTATGCGCGACTGTGGCGATATCTGGATGCTCCCCCTGGAACGAAAAGGACGAAGTACGCGCCGCAACCTGCAGCTCATTAATGCGCGAAAGTGAGTTGAGCAGCTCCTCCGTCAGCCCCTGAGAGAAGTACTCCTGATCCTTGTCCCCACTCATGTTCACGAAAGGCAGGACCGCGACGGAATGCGGCGGTGGGTTGAACGCAGCCGCAGCGGCCGGAGCGAGCGCCGCCGGCTGCGTCGCCGTTGCCGTGGGTGGCGTGGGCGGCCGTGAGCGTCTGGAGAGCAAGAACCTGTCGACGGCGATGGCTGCCAACACCACGGCGATCACCGCGCCTGCGACCCACAGTCCCGCCTTGGAGCGCCGGGGCTGGCGGACTGATGTCGGGGATATCGGCACGCTTGTTGAGCCAGCGAGTGTGGGTCCTCGGTCAGGCGAGGAGTCAGGCGACAACAAGCGGCGTACCCGCTCCACAAATGCGGATGTCGTCTCCCCGCCTGGCAAGCGCGTCCACTGCACATGCTTGAAGGGATCCGGCACGCGTGCACTCCTCTCACTGGTGCCATCAATGGCTAGAGGAACGACAAACGCCTTGTCTTCGGCCATGTCTCCAGCACGTTCGACCGCCAATCTCCACTCACGACGGAAATAGCCCTCGTCGCGTGCTTCGGTGTGGGCCGAGATCACCGCGATGAATAGCCGACAGTTGTGAATTTGCTGGCGGATCTGCCGGTCCCAGGCATCACCACCCCGAAGCTCGCTCTGGTCGAACCAAACCTCAACGCCGGCTGCACGCAATGCATTGCAAACCTTTTGTGCCGCCTCGGCGTCCTGGGAGGCATAGCTTAGGAACACCGCTCCCGTCGGTGTACTGACCGGCTTAGGCGACCCCCCGTCCATCCCGCCCTCTAAATCTTGTATCGGCTGAGGAAGAATGCCCTTTAAGAGCCCTGCCAGGCAATTCCACTAAGCGAACGTCCGCATTTCATCAACTAAACGGCTGGTAACGGGAGAGCCATCGGACCCCTTGGGGTCGACTCCGGCCGGTCAGGGTCCGAGCGACCCGAATGGGTACTGTCGGGCCAAGAGCGGTCATCCGGCTCAACGGCTTAGATTTCCCCTACGGACATTGGCGGGATCGTCTCAGTGCGGAAACCGCTCGATCGCCCTGAAGCGCAGCTCCGTACGCAACCGATCTCGAGCAGCGCAATCTTGCCCGGTCTGGCCGCGCTGTCGGGGCCAAAATCGACCCGAAAACTAATGCTTGGATGCTTCACAAACCGGCGTCGGGCTTCGCGTTTCCTATCGCGTCGGCCCACGCCTGGAGATTGAGTCGAGTGAGTGACGCAATCTGCAGGTTCGCAAACAGCTTGACCCGGGTCTCCATTATTTTGAAGGCTTGACTGAAGGCCAACCACATCTCGGCTTCCGTGAAGTTGAGTGCCGCAGGATCGTCAATGCCCCAATGCGCTCTGATCGGTTCGCCCGGCCAGGTCGGAGGGACCTCACGCGCTGCGTTGTCGCAAACAGTGAAGACGAAGTCGAGGCGCCGTGCTCGCGGGAATGCGAACTCACTCCAACTTTTGCTGCGAAGACCCTCAGTAGGGAGCTGCATGTCTGCCAGGAGTTCGAGGGTTAGTGGATGTACCTTACCCTTCGGGCTGCTACCGGCGCTATATCCCCGGAACTGATCCGCGCCCCAGTAGTTGATGAGCGACTCGCCCATTATGCTGCGGCAGGTATTACCGGCGCAGACAAAAAGGACGTTGTAGCGTCGATCCGCCAACACCCGACGCGAGCGGTCACTAACCGCCTCGATGATTTCGACTCTCTTTTGAATACCGACAGTCCAGAACTCATCGCAAACAGAGCAGTACGCTTCAATCGGATAGCCGCCATTTAGCAATCTCTCAAGCGCTGCGCGGGTAAAGGCATTCTGGCGTTCCTCGCGCCCGCAAGTCGGACATGTCGTGACGAAAACGAAAGCTTCGCCCATCGCCTTGTTCCCATCCCTCAGCGAGTTAGGTCGGCGGTGTGACGCCAGTCGTGACCGCTAACCCTGGAGCCATAGCATCTCGACCCCGAACGAGCAACAGACATCCAGTCCGGCTACGGAAGTTGTGGTGCGTCGATCCTGGCAGCGCCACATGCCAGTCACCGGCGTGCAGGATGTGCTCGCCCATCGAGGCTTCGCCATCCAACACCAAGCAATGCTCTTCCTGCGCGTGGTCGTGCACTGGGACCACGGAGTCCGGCGCCATGCGAACAAGACAAGTCATCGATGACAGTTTCGGTTCCTGGTGCAATATCTTGATCTGCACGCCGGGGGCGTAGTCCTGCCAAGTGCCTTCGTGCGCCCGAATAGTCGTCGTGCCATCGGGTGGTGCGGCTTTCACTCGGTCGGTCTTGTCGAGTCTCTCGGCCTGTATCCGTTCGTAGACCTCTTCGCGGTGTATCGCTACGTGGGCGGGCGCCGTGAAGCCGAGACGGATCTGATCGCCCTTCACGGCGAGGGCAGTCACCGTCACCTCGTCGCCCACGTTTACCGACTCACCTATACGCCTGGTGAGAATCAGCATGTGTCCCCCTTCTTGTCAGCACGTCGAATGGCGTCTCGCGCCCCTCCCTCACCCGGCGGAGGCTAGCACCGGCATTCGTTTAGTCACTATCGCACGAGCGCAGAAGGGGGTTGAGACAATCGCGCAATGCTGCGGCGCAGCGGTGCTTTGGGTCGAATCGCGCCACTCTCCGTGCTGATGGCAGGCGACGAACCGCGTGAACTAGACGCACGCACAACGAAGCCCCGGCGCGCTATCGGGCTAACTATGCATCTAGTTGTAAATGCCCGGCACACACGCCAGTTTTCACGGGGATCAGGCTGGCAAATGAGGTGCCCGCTCGCTGGACGGTGACGTGCGCTGTCCGCTCTAGCAGGCCACGATGACTGCTATTGGGAAGGATGAGTGACGGCTCGGGGTCCGGAACCGGCCACTGCGCTGCCAAAGGCACTGCGCAACAAATTACTCCGCCTTCCCCTGGCGTGTGCGCGCTTGTTCTCGTGAACATGCGAGGCGCACCCGTCCTGCAGAGTGGCCTGTGGTAAACCCTCATTGATCGCGCCAGCCAGCGGGATCATGCTCGGCGCTCACCAGGGGCCTCGCGATGCAATTCGTGCCTGAGTTAACGCGGGCTGCCCCAAGAGGAGGCGCACCATGGCAACGTTCATTAGCCTGATGAATTTCACCGATCAGGGCATCCGCAATATCAAAGACTCGCCGGATCGCTATGGAGCATTCAGAGCAATCGCCGAGAAGCTGGGCGTAACCGTCAAAGGTTTCTACTACACGGTCGGCCATCACGATATGGTGATGATCCTGGAGGGGAACGACGAGGCGGTTACTACGGCGCTCCTGAAGGCGGGGTCGCTAGGCAACGTGCGAAGCGAGACGCTGCGGGGCTTCTCCGTTGATGAAGCGAAGAGAATGATCG
>Ga0310912_10002520_pt1 | contig 10430 bp, 9 predicted proteins | sample GREbulkMGOX080_FD_203443 | JGI IMG/M metagenome (GOLD analysis project Ga0310912, IMG submission 203443) | Lab enrichment of tropical soil microbial communities from Luquillo Experimental Forest, Puerto Rico - GRE.bulkMG.OX080 | ecosystem: Environmental > Terrestrial > Soil > Tropical forest >...
AGCAGCTCAGGCGGGACTGGCGGGGTTGTGTCGTCGTGACTGTTTACCGTGTTAGGTTTCATGGAAGGGGTTCCTGTGTCGCAGGGCCTTGCCCCCTGGGTGATCTTGGCGGATGGTCCAGGGGGCCTTATTTTGTGCCCGGATTTGGCCGGGCAGATTGTCACGGCGATGGTACGTCACTACGCCCCGGCGCATCGGGCAGGAAAGCGGCGGCGGACGTTCCCTGGGCCTGTCGCTGCGCCCGTACATCGCCGCTGATCTGCAAGCGCCCATCCTCGGCGGCGAGCGGGAGCCGGGAGCCGGCTTGCCGCGCATGCAGGGCCCTTGCCCGGTGGTACAGCGTCAACCGGGACACGCTGACCCGGCCCGGCAAGCACGGCCAGCCAGCCGGCGCGTCCGCGGATGCGGCACTCAAAGTTCGTACATAAAAGTGCGGTCGGTCTTCTGCGACCGGGCTGAGCCGATCAGGGCACAGCAGGTAGCGGTGGCCAGCCTGCGGATCCCGCAGGCCCGTATCGGCCGCACAATCTGGCCTGTCGTCCAGGTGCCGTTCGAGGACCAAGACGAGCAAGCCGGCGCTGCCGACGACGTTGCCGATCGTGTGGTCCTCAGCGATCTGGCAGAGCCGGATCGCACGAAAGTCGCCGACCGGGCCAGTACGGCACGGTCGCTCGAGTACGGCATCGCGCCCCAAGTCCCGTCCGGCTGGGGGCGTGCTTCCGGGTGCGTGACGCTGCGATAGCCTAGCCGGCCCAATCCTTCACGCAGACCGCCCCGGAGCTGCTGGCCTGCAGCGGCTAGGAAATCCGCAAAATGTCCCGTTCAGTTGATCTCTGCCACCGGCGCCTCCCGCCAGCTGGGCTTCGAAGAATCGTCGTGAACGGTTGGGGCAGGGGGTTGTTCAGTTCATCTCTTCGGTTTCGGCGCCGACGATCCTCTCATGGTTGCCGACTGCGGAGCTTGTCAACCCCGCAGTGCCCAGCCCGCCGGAGATGGGGCTGCGCGGCCTGTCTGCTTAGGCTGTGTGTCATGGGAGATGAGTTGACCGGCCGCCTTCGTGGTGTCTACCGGGATCTGCATGCTCACCCGGAGCTGTCATTTCAGGAGCATCGCACGGCCGGGATTGCGGCGGGCTGGCTGAAGGATCTGGGCTTCGAGGCGATCGCGGGCATCGCCACGACCGGGGTCGCCGGGGTGTTCCGCAACGGCGACGGGCCGACGGTGCTGTTGCGCGCGGATATGGACGCCCTGCCGGTCCGGGAGGCAACCGGGCTCCCGTACGCGAGCGGGGTCGATGGCGTGATGCACGCCTGCGGTCACGACATGCACGTTACGTGCCTGCTCGGGGCGGCCAGCGAGCTGGCGGCGTCCCGCGCGGCCTGGTCCGGGACCGTGGTAGTGGTGTTCCAGCCAGCCGAAGAGCTGACTCAAGGCGCTGCGGGCATGGTTGCCGACCGGCTGTTCGAGCGGGTGCCTCGGCCCGACGTCGTTCTCGGCCAGCACGTGGCACCGATCCCGGCCGGGGTGATCGGGCTGCGGGCCGGGCCGACGTTCGCGGCCGCCGATGCCCTGCGGATCACGCTGTACGGCGCCGGAGGTCACGGGTCCCGGCCGGAGGCCACGGTCGACCCGGTCGTGATGGCCGCGGCCACGGTGATGCGGTTGCAGGGCATCGTGGCGCGCGAGGTCTCCGCCACCGACACGGCGGTGGTCACCGTCGGCGCCGTGCACGCGGGGACGAAGGGCAACATCATTCCCGACGAGGCCGAGCTGCTGGTGGATGTCCGGACCTACGACACGGCGGTGCGTGACAGGGTGCTCGCGGCCATCGAGCGCATCGTCCGCGCCGAGGCCCAGGCCTCGGGGGCGGCCAGGGAACCGCTGGTGGAGCTGACGGAGTCCGCGCCTGCCGTGATCAACGACGCGGCCGCGGTCGACCGGACGCGCGGCGCGCTGGCCGCCGCCGTCGGCGCGGAGAACGTGATCGATCCCGGCCCGGTCACCGGCAGTGAGGATGTCGGCGTGCTCGCCACGGCCGCCGGAGCGCCGATCGTGTTCTGGCTGCTCGGCGGCGCGGACCCGGCGGCGTTCGCCGGGGCATCTGGCCTGCAGGACATCGCCCGGATCGTAGGCGGCCTGCCGTCCAACCACTCCCCGCTGTATGCACCGGTCGAGGACCCTACGATCAGGATCGGCGTCGGCGCCCTGTCGGCCGCCGCCCGGGAATGGCTCGCCAGCTGAGAGAAACCGTCGGCCAGGATGGGCGGAGCAGGCGAAGGGCAAAGTGCTCTGTGATGCGCGGCGGCGGGCGGCATTGCCGGGATGAACACAAGCTGGATGATCGACGCTGTGCACGACGGCTCCATGCCAGGCCCGGCTGCCGGCGCCCCGTAAGTGTCCTGATTGCACGCCGCTGGTGGGACGGTGCGGGCGCGACGGGCGGGGCCTCTGGTCTATAGGCCGGTCTGGGCGGTGAGCCGTCCCGACTTCACGGCTGCTGCGTACGCCTGGGAATCCTTTTCGTCCTGGTCGGCGTAGGCGCAGGAGAAGTCGGCGATCGCCTGGTCGAACGTATCTGCCTTGCCCAGGTAGGAGGCGATGGCGATCCGGTCGCCCCAGCGGGCGAGGGAGCGGGCCAGGGTCGCGGCGCAGATCCGCGCGTAGACGGTGGCCCCGGGCACGAGCATGCCGCCGATGTCGGCGCTGCCCTTCCAGTCCTGGAACTGGCGCACGTAGTCGTCGCGGGTGACGCGGTCGCCGTCTTTGCCCCGCATCCAGCCCAGGAAGATGTCGGTCGCCGCCTGCATCAGCCTGAACGACGAAGTTTAGTCGCGAGGTTCACGCGGACAGCGAAGCCTTCACCTGAACAGGACACTAACCACGAGCGTGTTGTCCTGTGCCATCGGCATCTGAGGCAGCGGCAGGTTGCGACCTGGGGTGTCTCAGTTTGAGTGGCAGACATTTCGGGCGGTTGCGGTGCTGGTCTGCCAGTTGATGTGAGGCATTTCGCCGTGGGGCCGCGGACCTGTGGTTAGGACTGTCCCTCATCTGGGCCCGCTCGGACGGCCTTGACCCGGCCCGCCCAGGGCCGGTCCGGGGTGGGCGTGACGGCTTGAAGCGGTATCGGTCTTTGGCGGACCGGGACGAGCCTGGCGCAAGTCCTGGCCGGAGGACACTAGCTGTAAGGGGGCACCGGTCATCGATGGTGCGAACCCGCGCGTAGAACCGCCGGGTTAGGCAAGGTCCACGGTCACCCGCGGGGAGCGGCTCCAGGTCTGTGGCATGTCGCGGGCCACGATCAGATAATCGCACCTTGCGGGCACTGAATGAGGGGTGGGCCGGATGACGGCGGGGCGGCGGTGTTTTGACTGCCGCCCTTGCCGCCAATCCGGCCCTGGGCCGTTCACTGGGGGTTGTTGCGGATGGGCTGGGTGGTCACCGCAGGCGCAAGAGGTACGGGTTCTGCTGGCTGGGCGCGTTGAGCATGGTGAGCGCGTCCTGGTCGTGCTTGAGGAAGTAATCGAAGTAGGCGGTGATCAGTTCCCTGGTGGCGGTGATGGCGGCCGGTGCCGGGATGGTGCCGATGACGTCCGGGTAGCGGGACTGTAGCCCTAGGCTGTCGATGAACCCGGCTAGGTCGGTGAAGTTGAGGTGCCCGGAGCGGCGCAGTTGGATCTCCCTGCGGAACCCGTGCAGCTCCCGCCAGCCCGATCGCCAGCTGCCGTCGCCGTTGAAGCTGTGCTGGCTGTTGGCCAGGAGCAGGAACGGGCGGGTGAGCGGGGTGGTCACGGCGTCGCCGTACAGGGATCCGTCCATGTCGAGGCCGGCCTGGATGACGGGCAGTTGGCGCATGGCCGCCGCCGCGGTGGCGCCGCCGAGGGAGAAGCCGAACATGCCGATGTGCCGCAGGTCGAGCGCGCCGGCGAGCAGGCCGTGCCGGCTGATCGCCGGGAGGGCGCGCAGGACGGCGGCGACGTCGGCGACCCGGACGCCCACCTCGCGGGTGTTGGTGCTGGCCGGGGTCCCGGTGTCGTGGAAGGTGCCGCGGACGATGCGGCCGTCGGGGAACTGGACGAACTGTGATTCGCCGGTGTGGTCGATGCCCACGGTGACGAAGCCGCGGCTGGCCAGCTCCTCGGCCAGGGCGGTGGCGTCGTTGCGCATCTCGCTGGAGCCGGGGCTGTAGAGCACGACCGGGTGCCGGCCGGGCGCTGGCTTGCTCGCCTCGAACGCGTGGGTCGCGATGGTGGTGGTGACGCTGACCGGGACGTGGTCGGCGGCGGCCACCAGCCGGGCGACAGCCGGGGTGAAGTACGGGGCCGGGCGGCCGCGGGTGGCCCGGGTCGGGTACCAGATCTGGATCATCAGCTCGCGGTGGCGGGAGGGGTCGAACACCGCGATGGCGATGGTGCCGACGTGCTCCGGCCCTGTCGCCGGCGGCACTGCGAGTTTGGGGGGCGGGTTGGCGGCGGGCCGCGCCGCCGTCGGGCTGCTGGTGGTGGCCTGGGCCGTTGCGGTGGTGGTGCACGACGCGGCGCAAAGCACCGCCAGCGCACTCACGGCAAGTCCTGCTGGCCGAAGTAGTTTCATCATTCTCTTCCCTGCATCGGTAATGCCGGTAACTCCGGCACGCCACCACGCTAGGAATCACCCGCCCGGCCCGGCATCGGCCGAGCGGCCACAAGCCGAGCGGGCCAGATATGCCGCAAGGCCTATCCGCCGGCCCCAACGGCCTACCAGGCCCGGCGGGAGGCCCACACAGAGGCGACTGGCCACCCTGAACCCCGCGCTCCTACCGCACCCTGGGCTCCGCCGGGCGGGCCAGCTTTGCCGCCGCGCCGATCATTTCCGCGCGCAACGCAGCGGAGATAACGGCCCCCAGCACCAGCATGGCCTGCTGCCAGCCCAGCCGCGGGTACCGGCGGCGCGCTTGCGGGCGGGTTATGCCCCGGCGCGGGTACCGCCGGGCGCGGCGCCGACGGTGAGCTGCCAACCGCCCGCGCCGCACCCGGGTCTTCTCGCGTACCGGCATCTCCTCGCCGGCGGCCAGGCGGCTGAAGATGTTCAGCATGGAAGCCAGCCGGGGGTCAGAACCGGCCAGGCCGTCCGCAATGGAGCCCAGGGCCTGCCGCTCTAGTTCGGTGAGGCTCATCATCATCACCTCCGATGCTGGGGGCATGAGCGGTGCCGGGGTCGGCCGCCCGTTACCGGCGGATGGCTGCCCACAGGGCCTTGATCTGCTGCCGCCGGGCGTAGGCGAGGAGCGCGAACACGGCGCACAGCGGCGCGGTCACAAAGACCATGCTGACGTATGAGGTGTTGTGCAGCACCGTGAGGTTGGTGATGCTCGCGCCGGCCATGTCGGCGGCCAGCCCGGCGGCGGCCAGCCCGGCCAGCCAGGGCGTGAGCAGGCCGATCCCCCCGGCCAGTTCGGCTGCTCCGACAAAGTAGCGGAACCACTGGCCTGCTCCGATCAGGCTGAACTCCTGCACTTGCCCCCCGTTCAGCTTGGCCAGGCCCAAGCTTATGAACAGCGCGCCCAGCAGGATCTGCCCAGCCCAAAGCAGCACGCTGGTGAGGCGGCGCGGCCTGGCCTCGCGGATTGCCAGCCGCGCTGCCGTCACACGGGCAATGGGAGTGCTCACGGCTGTCTCCTTCGTCGTTTGCTTCATCGGGTCATCAGTCCTTCCAGACACCCGGGCGACCCTCGTCGCCCGGGCTTGTGGTGCTGGGGTGGTGCGGGTGGGTGGTCAGGTGATGTCGCGCCTGCTGAGCAGTGCGGTGCCGGCGAGCAGGGCTCCGGCACGCCACCCACGCTAGGAATCACCCGCCCGGTCCGGCATCGGCCAAGCGGCCACAAGGTGAGCAGGCCACCTATGCCGCAAGGCCTATCCGCCCACCGCCCAACGGCCTACCCGGCCCGGCCCGGCCGGAGGCCCACACAAAGGCGCCCGGCCGCGTGTCTCAGCACCCGCAACCGCGCGTCCAACAAAGCGCCCGGCCCGGCGCGGCCATCTCAGCCCGCCCAGTACGGCGCCGCTCGAACTGCAGCAGCACGGCGGACAGCTGGTGGCAGCAGAACCAGGACCGCCGCGCAGCCAGCGGCACCACGAGCGCATCGGCCGCCTCCAGCAGGACAGTTCCACGACTCCCCCAAACTGGCCATTCGGTGCGAGCCGACGAACCGCAGACCTGCCCCCTCAGGCACGCCGTATCCGGCAAGGAGTGGTCCGCTCGATGCCCGAGCCACGCTGGCAATGCCTCAACTTCTGTGGCAAGACACCGGCCGCGGGCGATCGCGCGGCCCGGGGGAGCAAGGTGCCTCAACATGGTGGCAGCACTCCGCCCAATGCCTCTGGCGCGATGGCAACGCCTCAAGATCGCTGGCACAGGACACTGGACACCGACACCTTGCCCCGGAAAGGACAGAGGCTGTCTCGTCCGCGCGAAGCTGGCGAACACCCCAGCCCGTGACTTGCGGGTCGCCAGGGAGAGCCGGACAGACGGGCTGCGAACCGTCCAGGTCTATCTGGCGGATTCGGCGACTCCTGCCGATGGCGCGGCCCAGACGGAGAATGAGGTGACTCGCCGTTGCCACGGGCGGTAGCTACCGGCGGCGTCCAATCCGGGGCAGAAACCGGCCAACAGAGGTGGTGTACTGCTCGTAAGCGTCGCCGTGCACGCGGCGCAGATAGGGCTCCTCTTCGACACGAACCTCCAGCTGGACGCCAATGACGATGGCGGCCAGCCCGGCCACTGCGACGACGTTGGGCACCATGAGAGCCAGGCCGGCGAACGTGACGATCATGGCAGTAAAGATTGGGTTGCGGACTAGCCCGAACACCCCCGAGGTAACCAAAGCGGTGCGTTCGCTGGCATCGACGCCGAAGCGCCAGGAGGCACCCAAGGCCAGCTGGGCGGCGAAGGTGGCCACGGCCCCCAAGACCGCGAGCACCAGTCCGCCGCCCTGGATGAGCGGCCGGTGCAAGACCGCAACTGGGTCCAGGCCGGTCAACGCGGCGACGGGCGCGGCCACGCCGACGGCTATAGCGCCGGCGGCGCCCAGCCCGACAATCCACCACTGGACCGGCCTGCGCCGGATGGTCAGGCGCCGAGCACCGGTATCACCAGTGCGACGCCATTGAATCCCTCCGCGAACCACGCCAACGAGCAGCATGAAAGCGACGAACAGGATCAGGGCGATGATCGCCATCGGTGCTCGGCCCCTTCGACGCGTCGCCCCGCCTCGCTCGGCCGAACGGCTGAGTGGATCTACGTTGTCTCGTGCCGACAGGGCTCGCCAGATTGACTCGGACTCCGCCAATCATCCGCCATCTTGACTTGGACTCCGCCACTTCGGTTCGGACAGGACAGACACCGACAAATGTCCCGTTCAGTTGATCTCTGCAACCGGAAGCCTCCCGCCAGCTGGGCTTCCAAGAGGTGTCCCGAAGTGAGTATGGCCGCACCTTCTACTCGAAGGGACGCGCGTGGGGTCGGCTTTTCTTTTCCGGCGTCTTGAATCTTTCCAGGGTTCGCTGGCTTTGCCAGATCGCCCCGGCGTAGCGCTCCATCTTGACGGACCATTCGCGGACGAGGACGGGCTGGACGGTTCGGTGGTGCAGGATGACGCTGCCGGCGCGGCGGTTGCGGCCGAACCAGAAGGCTGCGCGCTGGTGGCGGTTGATGCTGGCGGCGGTGACGGTTTTGGCCAGGTGGCTGGGGCGGCGGTGGCCGGGTGCTTGGGGGAAGGTGGTCGGTGGCGGGCTCGGCGGTCGCCAGCAGTCTTGCTCGATCCAGTGCGCGACCGGGTCTGCGTGGTCGCTGGGCTGGTAGTGGGGGTCGCCGATGCGCGGGCCGATCGCCGCGGCGAACCGGGACAGATCCTGGTCGTCGCCGGCGGCGAGTTTGCGCCAGTGGGGCGAGGCGAGGATGGCGGCGATCGCTACGGCGTCCGGGTAGATCGCGGCGAACAGCAGGGATGCGGTGAACGCGGTGCGCTCGGCGCCCTCGGGTATCAGCGTGAGGGCGTGGACATCCCACTTGATCCTCATGAGGCGGCGCACGGGCGGTTCGTCATCATCCGGGCGCTTGTCCCACAGGTGGCCGCAGATCATGAAGCCGGTCAAGACGGCGTCGTAGGCGGCGGCCCAGCCGTGCCTGCGCACCAGGGCGAGGTGACGGCGCTGGGCGGTGGTGATCGCGGGGAAGGCGGAGGTGTCGGGGCCGGGGCGGTTGACGTCGGGCGGTCCGATCCAGCGGTGGTGCCGGGTGCATGCGTAGCGGTGGTGAGGCAGGAGCCGGTAGACCGGGCCGCCGGGGTGGCGCGCGTCGCAGCGCGGGCAGCCGACCTGAGGGTTGTGGCGGAAGGCGGGCCAGGCCGGCGGCGGGTCGCGCAGCTCCAGCAGCGCCCCGGCCAGGTGGCCGGCGGGCCGGCCGGTCAGGGCGGCCAGTTGGCGGATGTCGACCGTGCGGCGGCTGGGGGTGGGGTCCGGGGCGCTGATGCGCAGCCACAGCTCGTCGCCGTCGAGGCTGTTGAGTGCGGCCAGGCGGGCCAGATACGAGGCGACGGTCTCGTGGTGGGCGGACGGTGCGGTGATCGTCAGGCGCCGGGGTAGCGCAGCAGGGGTCACAGGGCCGCCGCCCGGCCGAGGGCGCCCGGTCGTGCGCGGGTGGAGGCGGCCGCCAGTTCCGCGGCGTAGTCGATCGGGACTAGGTCGAGGAGGTCTTCGGTGATCCTTTCCGTGCCGGTCTCGATGGCCAGGATCGCTGCGCCGCGGATGAGCTGGGACAGGCTTCCGATCATGCCGCCGGTGCGGCGGTAGAGCTGCTCAGCCATCGCGGGCAGGGTGCCGGGGGCGTGCTCGCGCAGGCGCAGCGTGCTCTCCAAGGTGGCGACCAGAGCTTGCCACGCCCTGCGCTGGTCGGGGGTGCCGTAGGCGAACGGCGCGGCGGTGATCACGGTGAAGCGCCCGGCGATCTGGCGTCCGCGGGCCCCAGCGAACAGCCCCTGGGCCTCTACCTCCACTCCGGCGTAGACGAATGTGGCGGGCAGGCGTTCGGCGAAGTACTTGAGCTGGTCGGAGACCTCGGCCCCGGTGCGGGTGGCCAGGGAGATGTTGTGGATCTCGTCGACCAGCACCAGATCGACGTGGGTGTGGGCGGCGACCGAGCAGACGGTGTTGGTGATGTCGGTCAGGTTCGCCCGGGCGGGCAGTTCCAGGCCGAGGAACCGGGCGAACTCCACGGCCAGCATGCGGGCGGTGGCCGCGGGGGGAACCGCGACGTAGATGACCGGCAGGCGATCGGCCTGCGCGGGGTGGCGCTTGCGGATCGCGATCTCGTGGGCGCGCCCGAGCTGGGTGAGCGCGGTGGTCTTGCCGGTGCCGGACATGCCGCTGAGGATCGCGCCGCGCCGGGCGGAGATCTGGTGGCGATTCAGCTGCACCAGCAGCCGCCCGGCGGCGATCACCTTCTGGATGGTGGGGGTGTTCACCAGCGGCAGGTCCGCGTGGTAGTCGCGGCGTCGTTCGTCTTCGATGACGCGCCGGCTCAGCGGCAGTGCCAGCCACTCGGCGCCTCCGCGGAGTCTCGGGGGTTCGGGAGCGCGGCGCACGAAGGCGCTCCAGCCTTCCTTCGTGGTCAGCGGGTTGTCCGGAGGGATCTCCTCCGCGGTCTCAGCCGATGTGGGCGGGTGGAAGGCGGTGGGGCGGGTGCGTGTCATATCCAGTTTTCGGCTTCGGCGTGGGCATCGAAGATCCCGAACGGGGTTACGGTGGAAGCGTCCGGTTCCGGCTCAGGATCCGGTCGCGGCGCGGCAGGCAGTGTTGGGCGGTGGGTGGCGGCCGCCGTCTTCGTGCGGGCGGCTATCTTGCTGTCGCGCCGCGGCTGTGCCGGTCCGTGCTCGGCCCGGGTGAGCAGGTCGTCGAGAACCCGGGCGATCGTCGTCTCGTCGGTGGTGTCGAGTCCGCGCTCTACTGCCAGGCGGCGGGCGTGGCGCCAGGTGAAGTCGGCGAAAGGCGCGTTGACCATCGCCCGGTGGGTCCAGGGAACGGTGATCCATCCGTCCCGGGTGCGCACGTGCACCTGGGACAGGTCGTAGGGGTCGTAGTGGACCTCCCACAGTCCTCGTTTCGCCGCGACGCCCGAGTGCTGGCGGCGATAAGGGGCCAGCTCGTCGCGGCCGTGGGCGCGATGGTCGGTGTCGTATGTGCGGTACTCGATCCGGATGCCGTAGTCGTTGATCGCCCGCCAGGTCACCGGCAGCAGTTCCAGGTAGTCATCGCCAGTCAGGGTGACCGGCAGGTAGCCGCAGGCCGCGACGTGGGCGGCGTAGGCCTCGTTGGGGGAAAGCGCCCGGCGGGGCAGGTACGGGTCGCGCAGACTGTCGTGGGGCCGGTGCTGCCAGCCAGCTTTACCGACCGTACTTC
>Ga0310912_10002527_pt1 | contig 10419 bp, 12 predicted proteins | sample GREbulkMGOX080_FD_203443 | JGI IMG/M metagenome (GOLD analysis project Ga0310912, IMG submission 203443) | Lab enrichment of tropical soil microbial communities from Luquillo Experimental Forest, Puerto Rico - GRE.bulkMG.OX080 | ecosystem: Environmental > Terrestrial > Soil > Tropical forest >...
CACCAAGGAGACCGAGAGCCTGATCGATGCCCAGGCCTTCGGCCAGATGAGGCCCTCGGCCCATCTTGTGAACGTCGCCCGCGGACGGATCGTCGACGAGGCGGCTCTCGTTGAGGCGCTCGCCACCCGGCGCATCGCTGGCGCCGGCCTCGACGTGGCGGCAGAAGAGCCGCTGCCACCAAGTTCGCCGCTCTGGGGCATGCCGCATGTGCTGATCACGCCGCATACCGCCGGCGAGACCCGGCGCTACGAAGACAATGTGATCGAGATCCTGCGCGACAACCTGGGCCGCCTCTGGCGCGGCGAGCAGCGATTGCGCAACGAGGTGGCGTAAGCCGCCGAGGCGCGTCGGCGTCGCCAAGGCCGACCGATGACGCGGTCAACCAGCAGCGGCGGACCGCGGATGGCGGGCCTCCGAGTCACCGGAAATTGCGTCTATGACCGACCTGGCATCGGCAACAGGCACCGCGGCCAAAGCCGAGTGAGACCGGAGTTTGTCTGACTCTCCGCTGGAGGGAACTGGGATTCGAAATTGCGGTACGCGCGTGAGTTAGTCCCCGACGGGTTTAAGCCCTCCGCTTTCGCCGCAGTCACCTATAAGTTATGCTTAACGGATTCGCTTTGCGCGGGGGCACCAAATGCGCTGCCCTAATTGCATGGCCGAAAATACGACGACAAGGCGCTTTTGTGCCGAGTGGGGGACGCCACTACCCTTGGCTTGCCCGTCCTGCGGTTTCGAGAATGAGGCCACCGCCAAGTTCTGTGGCGGTTGCCAAGCCCATCGAGGAGACTGCCAATCCCCCTGCGGTTGTACCCGCGACTTCTCGCGTCGATAGCGCCGAGCGCCGGCAACTCACGGTGATGTTCTGTGATCTCGTGGGCTCGACGGCACTATCGTCGCGGCTCGATCCCGAGGACCTTCGTGAGACGATCGGCTCGTACAACAAGTGCGTCGCCGAGACCATTAGCCGATACGATGGGTTCGTGGCCACGTACATGGGCGACGGCGTACTCGCCTATTTCGGCTACCCGATTGCGCATGAGGACGATCCAGAACGCGCTGTGCGCGCCGGCATCGCTGTGGTCGAGGCTGTGCGCCGGCTTAAAACACCCGAGTTGCTGCGAGTCCGCGTCGGTCTTGCTACGGGGCTCGTAATCGTCGGCGATCTGATCGGATCGGGGGCCGCGCAAGAACAAGCGGTAGTGGGCGAGACGCCAAACCTGGCAGCCCGGCTCCAGGCCCTCGCAGAGCCCGAAGCAATCGTGATCGCCGATAATACACGGCGGTTGGTCGGTAACCTGTTCGAGTACCAGAGTCTTGGCGAGGTCGAGGTCAAGGGTCTCGCCGCTTCGGTGCCGGCCTATCGCGTGCTCGGGGAAAGCCGCTTGCGCAGCCGATTCGAGGCGCTGCGTTCAGACGAGACACCGCTGATCGGCCGCGAAGAGGAAACTGAGCTGCTGCTGCGCCGCTGGCAGCAGGCGAAGAGCGGCGAAGGATCCGTCCGCGGGCGACGTTCACAAGATGGGCCGAGGGCCTCATCTGGCCGAAGGCCTGGGCATCGATCAGGCTCTCGGTCTCCTTGGTGAGCGGGCAGGTAAGCGCGACAAAATCGGCCTCGGGCAAGAGCGCGTTGAGCTCGTCCATTCTATGCACTGCATCCGCCGCGCCGCGGCCGGACAGAGGAACCCGCCGCAGCCCGATGACATGCATATCGAAAGCCTTGGCGAGCCGGGCGAGCCGCCCGCCGATATCGCCCAGACCGACGACGAGTAGCGTTTTGCCGCCGATCTCGTCCTCGCGCTCAGCGAGCTCGCCGATCATCCCGCGCCACACTTGTTTTCCCTGATTGTCGCGCGCCTCGGGGAGCCGACGGCTCAATGCGAGGATCAACGCCATCGCGTGCTCCGCGACCGCGCGCGCATTGACGCCGCGGGCGCTGGCCAAGCGTACTCCGCGTCGTTTTAGCTCGTCGCGCGGGAACTGGTCGGTACCGGCGCCGATCGACTGGATGAAGCGCAGCCGCCCCGCGCGATCGAGAAGGGTGTTCTGCCACAGCCCGGAGACCACCAGCACATCGGCCTCTCCGACCCGCTTCTCCAAGGTCGCGGGGTCGCGCACGGCGAAACTGCCGATCCCGGTGCCGAGAGCCGAAAACCGCTCGTGCAGCCGATAGGCGATATGCGCGAAACAGATCGAAAGCTGGTCGCTGGCGGGGAACATGGGCGCTCTCCGTTTGATGCCTTAGTCTATCATCGCGCAACCCCGGCGCAGGCAGCGCGACAAGAGGCAAGCGATGAGCAATCCCGCATTCAATTTCGATCACGCGCACATCATCAGCAAGGAACCCAGACGACCTCGGCCAATTGGTATGTCGAGATGTTCGGCGCTGCCGGCGATAGCGATCTACCGCGTCACGGCCGCGTCGTTAATGCCAGCAGTGACGGCCTAGTGGTCGAATTTCTGGCAGTCGTTGATGTGTCTCGGTGACTTACCCCATCGGCCCTAAGGCAGAACTCTCAGCACCCGGAGGCGGGGACTGACAGCTCGACGCGACGATTCTGCGCGCGGCCCTGGGCTGTGTCGTTCGAAGCAACCGCATCCGCGTCGCCAAATCCCTTCGCCGAGATGAGGTCGGCATTAACGCCCTGCGAGATCAGAAATTCCATCACGTTTTCAGCACGTTTTTGCGACAGGTCCTGATTTGAGGTGATGCCCTGGCGCGCCAGCGCCGGACCGACCGGCTTATTGTCGGTGTAGCCAGCCACAAGGATCTTGTTCTGCTGCGTCGGCGCCAACTTCGCCGCCATATTTGTGATAATCTGCTTTCCTCGATCGCTCATCTGCCAGCCGCCCGACGGGAATAGCAAATCGCTGTTGACGGTGTATTTGATCGCTCCTTGCAGCCGACAGATCTGCGCCTTATCGGCAGCAACCTGCGCCGACAACGCCGCGTTCTGCTTCTGAAGCTGCTGATTTTGCGCCTGAAGTTGGTCGTATGCGCTCTGGGAGACGCACGCGGAGAGGAGGACAGATGCCATAAGCGGCAACAGCAGGCCACCGCGTTTCAGATCATGTGCCATTGCTTTACGGTTCCCCCATGGGTTGATGAACAGAGCCCGAAAAGTTCGCGGAAGTCCTAACACCCGATCCGTGCGCCTGCAACAGCGGCCTGATTTCCCTGTCGCCTATGGTCCGGTCAGCTGCTGGTACAGCGCTGGATTGACGGACACCGATGATCGGGTCCACCGGCAGTGAGATCGTCTTACCGGTCTTGCGTCCGCGGACTTCGAGCACGTAAAAGTGACCGCGGACCAACCGATTTAGACGAGAAATGCGAGCGTGTGGCCGAAGTTGCGATCGACGGCGCCCCAACTCTATTGGTGCACAGACATCATAGCAGCGGCATCCCGCTGTCGCCGCGCCGCGCCGGTTTTCAAATTTGAGGCTCTTGGTTTAACGCGGCGAACGGCTTGCCGCCGGCCTCTCACTGGTCGGCGCCTCTCGCGGAACCAACAGTTCGAATCCGCCTCTCTCCGGCGGAGAGTCACGCGAACTTCCGGTGCCTGAGCCGCGGACATACGTGGCCGCACGTATTGTCCTGGTGCACCAATAGCCAAAACTATCGTGGCAAATGCCCGGTGATAGGCTTGCCCAAATCCCGCCAAGAGCCTGGTCAGACGCAGCGGGCGCTGGAAGCTAAGAAAAGCCGGCGCCGAACCCCATATCCGACGCCGGCGAGGTGCCGGCGATTTCTGATCAGGGCCGACTGGTAATGGGGCTGCCGGTGATGTTGCTGCCCTGCGCCCCGCTTTCCTGTCTTGCCGAGGTCGAGATCGGTATGGCGCTATTTGTTGGTGGCGCGAGTCGCCTGCAGGCGGGCCATGCTCGCGCGAGCGCCCGGAGGAATTCCCGGTCCTCCGCCAATAGGGCTTTGACGTCGATCGTCCCAGACTCAACCTTCCTGTTGGTCATGGTGTGCATCCTCGCCAAAGGCGCCGGTGATTGCGATATCACCCGCATACCATGACCATCACCTCAGCGGCTTTCGCCGAACCTCCCCGACCCACCCGAACTGAGCCGCACCAGGGGAGCTGACCTTTCTTCAGGAGATTATCATGAGCATGTTCACAAAGCTCCCTAGCGAGTTCTACGATGCCGCGGCTTTTGACGGGTTCTCGTCCGATCGAGATTTCCACCGCGGCACCGCGAAGGCGATGGCGTGGCTCTCTCAGCTTGCGTACGAAACCGATGAACCCAAGAAAATCGAAGCCATACTAAGTACCTGGAAGCTTCGTCTCGTCGAAGAAGTGATCTCAGAACTCCGGTCAGTGCTGCCCATGGCCAGCACCCATGCTTTCGTGGCGGCGGGGCGCGGCGCCACGTTTATCACTTTCGCCGGCACCGATCCGGTTGTGTTGGCGAACTGGATCAGCGATTTCGATACGCATCTCACAGCTACGGGAGTAGCGGAGGGGTACGCCGAAGCCGCCTCGATCGTTTTGGACCGAATCAGGGAAACAGCGACGAAAAGACCAAACCCTGAGAAGAAACTCTTTGTTGGCGGCCACAGCTTGGGGGGAGCGCTTGCCGTCGTTACGGCATCAAGCCTGGCTCCAAATGCCGCCACCACCGTAGACGCGGTCTATACGTTCGGCATGCCGCGACCCGGGAGCGGCGACTTTGCACGCGATTACAACACCGCTTTGGGGATCCGCACTTATCGCCTGGTGCACGGAGACGACCTCGTTCCGAGCGTAGCGCCCAGCGAAATGGGATTTCGACACGTTGGTCGCTATCTACATTGCGTGCGCCAGGGAAGGTTTGACGAGCGGGATCTAGCAACCGATACGCTCTCTGACGATCCACAGTTTGTTGAGGGTGTGGCGGGCGAAATCAGAGACTTCTTGCATTCCCCGGTCGGGGCAGCAAGCGCCGCAGCAGCACAACTGCGTCTGGCTGCCGAGGTGGCTGTCGGTCAGGTGCCACCAGGGACACGGACCGACCCTGGCGGCATTCTGATCGAACTATTGCCGCCACGAATTCGCGACCACATGCCCGACCGCTACTGCCGCGCACTCGAATGAGAGGTCTGCCTCCGGTAGCGCAGTCAGAAAGCCCGGAATCTCACCTGGGACCGCTTCAAAGCGGTATTGGCCCTCGAGCCACACTCTGCCGGAAGCGGCGCCGAATCCGTAGGTCTCGGCGAATCCTGTTGTGTCAGGGAAGCTGAGGATGGGGGGAATACGGGCGTAGCCGGCGGTGGCATCGATCGTCATGCGGGCTCCCTAAAAAATCGGCGCGACTTCAAAGAAGCGTGCGACTCGTTGTTCGCGGCTCAAGCCGACACCTGGCATAAAGGATGAGACATATCCACGTTGAGAGCGCCCGCAAAGTGCACATGAGGAGCAATTTCTCGCTGAGTTAAATAGATGGCGAATCTCGCCTCGACAGGTTTCGTCGGCGAGGACGGGATGCGCGATGGACGCCGCCAAGAGAGGCGGCAATCCATCAAGCCGCGAGACATAAGCCCCCAGTCGCGGCTGCGGCTGAACCCCTGCTTTGGGGTCGCTTACATCGCACACCTGAGCTATCGCCTCGCCGCCAGCTTCGCGAATTGCCAGCACTGCCGCGTCGGGTGGATCAAGATCACATAGGCTCACCCGTGCGCCCTCGGCGGCCAGCGCCTTGGCATAAGTGGCGCCGATGCCTTGTGCCGCACCGGTAACGATCGCCACCGTTCCGTTCAATCGTGCCATCGGTACTCCCTCCTTGCCGGGCGGCGAAGACCAAGACTAAGGCAATGTGATCCCGCTCTCTCGGCTGACCAGGAAGAGATTGCGCCGCTCGAAGAACTCGAGCGCGATAAAGGCGAGCGCCTCAGGCCGAGCGGCACCAATAGCGCAGTTGGCGTCATAGACGAACATGAAGTTGCAATCGGGCAGCAGCGCGCGATAGCGATCGCCGGCATCGGACTTGTCCTCGGTGCCAGCGAGCATGAGCACCGGACGAGTCACCTGGCGATAGGCTTCATCCGGGACGCCAGCGGGGGCTGCCAGCACAACTTGAACCGATCTCCGCCTGAGGTTCGAGTGTCAGCCACAACGCGACCGGCGCCCTCGCCCAGCAGGTCGAAGCGCACGATGCCCAGGTCTGCCACCGCGCCGCCTCCCGCGGCGTGGCGTCCGCCGATACCGTGAAGACGATGACGTCCCACGGGCACCGGTATTGGCACGCCTGACTACGCCCAGGCTGGCTGCATCCTGCTGTGGGACCACAACCCCAGCGCCTCGCTGCTCGCCTCAACGAAGCGGAGGATTGGTCGCAGCGGCGCCGGCTACTCGGCGGCGGCCTGCGCGGGCTCGATGAACCGCGAGATCCACTTGTTGCGGCGCTTGAGCCCGTCGCGATACATCTCCTCGAACTCGGCCGGTGGGAAAGAATGCGTTGAGGGCCGGTCGAGCAGAGTCTCCATCCATGCCTTCAGCCGCGGATACTTCTCGATATGGCCCAGCTTCTTGACTCGATCGAGAAAGTAATAGCGCTGCAGGAACGGCGCATAAGCGGCGTCCACAAGCGAATATTTGGCGCAATTGAAGAACGGACCGCTGCCTTGCTTTTCGAGTGCTCTCTCGAGCCGTTCGAACGGCACCGGGATCTGCTCTGCTGCCTTGTTGTAGTCGGCCTCGGTGTCGGCATAGGCGGTTGCCGTTACGGTGCTGGCGAAGGTCGGCACGTAGTCCGTCCAGGCGCGGTTGATCGCCCGCTCGATTGGGTCTTCGGGATGCAGCCGCGGCGTGATCGTCTCGTCGAGATACTCGTTGATTGCATTTGACTCGAACAACGATACCTTGTCGTCGACCGTGAGCGCCGGGACCTTCTTGTGCGGCGAGATCGCGAGGAACCAGTCGGGCCGGTTGTCGGGCTCGATATGCCGGAGCTCGAAGTCGACCTTCTTCTCGCGGAATACGATCGCCGAGCGCTGCACCCACGGGCAGGTCTTGAAGCTGACGAGCATGTATTTGGGCATGGCGTTCTCCGGGAATTTTCCGAAAAGGACTCCCATGATCGCATGCGCGCCGGCCGCGGTTAAGCACAAATCGCGCCGAGGATCTTGCCCTTCTGCATTGTCTGGAGGATGAGCCGGGGCCGGCGCTCCGCCTCTTCGCTTAGACGCTTGCCTGCCTTAAAACCGAAAGGATTGCTGGACCGGTGGCGGCGGATCGAGGTGAACGCCCTCCAGCGCGAGCATGCGCCTCTTGGCCGCCGAGCCACCCGGCGCGGAAGACCCCGCCGGCCGCCAGGACCCTGTGGCAGGGGATGATCAGGGCCACCGGATTCCTGGCCATGGCTTTGCCGACATCGCGCGCGGCTTCCGGCCCGGCGCCGAGCTCCTTTGCTAGATTGCCATAGGTCGTCGTGTAGCCCCATGCGACCCGGCGCGCCGCTTCATAGATGCGCTCCAAGAGTGGGTCCGGTTCACCGAGGTCCTTTGTCGAGGTTGTAAAGGACCTGATTGGTCGCGCAGCGATCGCCGTGCGGAACACGGAAGAGGTCTTCCATGTCACTGGTTTTGAAGTTGGACACGCCCCAGGCGTGAATCTTCCCGGCCGCGCGTAGACTTTCAAACGCCGCCACAATGCTGGAGAGGTCGGAGTCCCGGCTTGGCCAGTGCAGCAGGTAGAGATGGAGATGATCAGTGCCGAGACGCGCCAGGCTCGCCTCGCAAGCCCGCGCGATGTCGTTACCTGCCACGTGATTGGGCCACACTTTGGAGACCAGAAATACGCGGTCGCGCTGACCGGTAATGACGCGGCCGATCAATTTCTCAGATCGGCCACCGCCATAAATCTCCGCCGTGTCGATCACCGTCATCCCGAGCGAAAGGCCTGTGCGCAGCGCTTCTTCCTCGTCGGCTTCCGGATGTCTTCCCTGCGCGAGATTTGCGGAGCCCTGGCCGAGCGCCGGGACAATTGTCCCGTCGGGGAACTTTATCGTGCGGGTCTCGGCCCGAGCCGATGCACTCGATAGCGCCACAATCATCGTGCCGACCGAAGAGAACGACGCGCCAAGCGCCATGCAAAGTCCATTGAAATCACGCCGGTTCAGCAACTGTTTGTTCATACTCGACTCCTAGAAGCGGTCCGCCGCGGCCAGCCTCATCCAAGATTCCGCATGGAGATCGCGGCTCGACGAGGTGTGGATGCCGCGGGAAGCCGGGAAGCGGGATCTTGCAACAGCTCGGTCAGTGTCGTCTCGCGCGGGTAGGAGCCGTCAGCCGGCGACCAGGAGATCGGTACGAGCGGCAGCGAGGCGACGCCGTTGTGGGTCGACGAGCCAGAGAGGCGGCGACCCTGTTGGCCATTGATGTGGATGATGCCCTCGCCCTTTCGAAGCAGGTCGCACCACAGCTCGCAGCGCGCGCGATCCTGGATAAATCGGGCCGCAAGTCAATTCGACGATACCGCTGCCTGCAAGCCTTATCCATCGCGTTGATAAACCGATGGAGGGGTGCGATGCTCAGTTCAGAATTTTTCTGGATTTATCGGAGGCAGCATGGCCGCATCCGGATGGGCTTCCGCTCAGCCTGCATCCCAAAAGGTCGCGCTCTACGCAAACGTCGGCGCGGATCTTACGCATTACGACCTGGATATCGCGGGCGCCGAGCTGATCAAACGTGAAACGATCGCGTTGCCGGCAGGCGTGCAATATGCCTGGCCGCACGCATCGCGACGTTACCTTTATGTTGCGACCAGCAGCAGTGCTCCAGGTTCTGGCACGGCCGGCACAGAGCATCACGTCACCGCGTTACGCATCGATCCGGAGAGCGGCGGTCTGACGCAGCACGGTGCGCCGATACGGCTGCCGACGCGCCCGATCCACATGACCACGGACATTCCGTCGGACAATATTCTGGTGGCGTTTAACAACCCGAGCGCAGTTCGCGTCTACCGCATCAACCCGGACTTTACGCCAGGTGATGAGGTGAAGCAGTCTGTGTCCATCGACGCGGGCATCTACGCCCATCAGGTACGCGTTACCCCCGACAACCGATTGGCGATTCTGGTGACCCGCGGAAACGAAGGCACGCCGACCAAGGCGGAGGATCCGGGAGCGCTGAAGGTCTTCAATTACAACAACGGCCTGTTGACCAACGAAGTCTCCATCGCACCCAACGGTGGGAAAGCGTTCGGTCCGCGACACCTTGATTTTCACCTGACCAGGCCGTGGATGTACATGTCGGTCGAGACGCAGAATAAGATGTACATGTTTCGGATGGAGGAAGGCCGGATCAATCCCGAGATCGCATGCCATGCGGAGACACTGGCCGAGCCACAAAACATTAGGGCGCGTCAGGCGGCAGGCACGGTCCACGTCCATCCGAACGGCCATTTTGTGTACGGGGCAAATCGTGCCCAGGCAACGATTGAGTTTCAGGGCAAGCAAGTCTTCAAGGGTGGGGAAAACAGCATCGTCGTGTACAGGATCAATCAATCCACCGGCGAGCCGACACCAATTCAGCACATCGAAACCCAAAAGATCCACCCACGCACCTTTCACATCGACCCGAGCGGACGTGTTCTGGTTGCCCAACACAATCGGCCGGTCAATGTGCGGGATGGCGATGTAGTAAAGACGCTCGCCGCTGGCCTGTCGGTTTTCCGCATCGGCGATGACGGCAAGCTGACGATCGTGCGCAAGTACGATATCGATGTCGGCGACAAAACCATGTTCTGGATGGGAATGGTGGCGCTGTAAGGGACAGGGGGGTCATCGGCGTCCCGGTAACGCGCACTCTTGGCAGATCGATGCGGGTCTATTTCATCCGCCGCATCCTACGGGCGGTGTTCGTATCTATGGAGTGACAAGTCTCCAAAGCACTGATAGCTGAGCCTTTCAAAACCGGTTTTGCCGCTGGCTCGTGCCGTCCCGCCAGATGACCGGTTTGGGGCATCTTCGCCCATCTGTCATGTCGCCCGCGACTGGCTGCAGAGCGCCGATTCCGGCCGTTCGCGGCGCCACCACCAACCCGCCGGCGTCGACCCTGAAGAGAGCGATTCCGGCCACCTTGCGGGCGGAACGTGTCGGCCCAGAAGCAGTCGTTGCGCCATACTTTTGGGCGCGTTCGTGATCGGCTCACGCCAACTCGTCGAGTAGCGCCTTCGCCTCTTTCAGATCGGCGGTGTCGAAGCCTTCGGTGAACCACCCATAGACAGGTGCGAGGAGATCGCGGGCCTGGACGCGTCGGCGCTGCTCGCCCCAAAGCCGCGCAAGGCTCGTCGCGGCGCGCAGTTTCCACAGCTTGGCCCCCTGTTCTTCGGCGACGCTCAGGGATTTGCGATACAATTCCTCAGCAGCGCCTGCCTGTCCTTGTCGCACCAGAAGCTGGCCTTTGCGCCGACATAGCTCCGCTACTAGCC
>Ga0310912_10002534_pt1 | contig 10410 bp, 9 predicted proteins | sample GREbulkMGOX080_FD_203443 | JGI IMG/M metagenome (GOLD analysis project Ga0310912, IMG submission 203443) | Lab enrichment of tropical soil microbial communities from Luquillo Experimental Forest, Puerto Rico - GRE.bulkMG.OX080 | ecosystem: Environmental > Terrestrial > Soil > Tropical forest >...
CGCTGGTGTCATCTGCGGAGCAGCACTGCAACCTACCGTCGGTCGCGGTTGGATCGACGTTGCGCGCGGCGTGTTCTATCGCCGGCCCGAGGGCGAGCGCGAGACGAAAAAGCGAAAGCCGCCAGTCCCCCTACCGCCGGAACTGCACGGGCATCTGCGGCGCTGGAAACGTCATGGGCAGCGGTTTGCCGTCGAATGGCTTGGCGAGCCGGTGTCATCGATCAAAAAGGCGTTCCGCGCTGTGGCCGAGGACGCTGGGCTGGGCCCAGATGTTACGCCACATGTACTGCGGCACACGGCGGCGACATGGTTGATGCAGGCTGGCACCGACCCTTGGGAGGCTGCGGGCTTCCTTGGAATGACTGTCGAAACGCTGATGAGCCGCTACGGTCATCACCATCCCGACTATCTGTCGGGCGCTCGCGGCGCGTTCTCCCGGCACCGTTACCGGCACCGGAACACAGCAACCGAACGTGAACAAACATCGCCGAACGTGACGAAAATCACTGAATTTTCAGTGGGCGGGCGATAGATAACCTCGTTCGGGACGAGGGGGTCGCAGGTTCAAATCCTGCCACTCCGACCAACAGAATCAATCACATCCCTCTCCTACGGGCCGCTCTGGTTCGTCGCGCGGACAGAAATGCGGGACGAAACGAGCAGAGCCGCAATCATCTTGAGTTTTGCCCTGCAGCCCGCAGTTACTTCAAGCCCCCCTAGACGTCGAAACGCCGCCGTTGTCAGCGGCGGCGCACGACGTGCTGGGCTAGCACAATAAGCTAATCGACGAGCCGAAATGTAGCCCAGCGCGCAACTCCAGCGCAAGCGGTTACATTTCGATGCCCACCATCCCCTCCCCCTCCATCCGCAGAATTGGCTGCCCCAGTTCGGACCGCACCTCATCGAGGTGGCGCACTTCATTCGCGAGGCCCCGATGTCGTCGGGTTCTTCGAAGCGATCGATCGTTGCTGGCCTGCTCTCACGTTTCGATTCCTGGCTCGCGGAGGCGCTCGCGCTCAAGGTGGAGGGCAACGCATGAAAACGGCACCGCGCCTCGTCATCGAGCACGTCTTCGCCGTCCGCGCCAAATGCGGCGGCGCCCCTTTCAAGGAACCACACAGGAGGACGAAATGAAGATCATCAGCGCTGATGAAAGATTGGCCGAGCAACGCGGCGCGAAGATCTTGATCGTCGGTCCAACTGGCGTCGGCAAGACCACGCTGCTGCGCACGCTTAATACCTCGAGCACTTTGTTTGTTGACATCGAAGCCGGTGATCTCGCCGTGCAAGACCTAAAGGTTCGTACCGTACGTATCAACGACTGGTCGGCCGCACGCGATCTTGCGTGTTGCGTCGGTGGGCCTAGCACGTCGTTTCCCGCGAGCGAATGGTATTCCAAGGCGCATTTTGATGGTTGTGGTCGCGAGGTCGATCTGAATGGCGTCGACACAATCTTTATCGACTCCATCACCGCAGCCTCTCGCCTGTCTTTCCACGCCGCCGAGCAGAGTCCAGACGCTATCACGACGCGCGGTGCGAAGGATTTGCGTGCTGTCTACGGAATTCACGCGCGCCAGATGCTTGGCTGGTTATACCAGCTGCAACGAGCACGCGCGCGAAACATCGTCTTCGTCGGCATTCTGGAGAAGACGACTGACGACTTTGGCCGTTCCGAGTTTGGCCTACAAATGGAAGGCACAAAAGCTGGCCGCGAGCTTCCGGGCATCGTCGACGAAATCATTACCATGCATTGGATCGACTTCGGCGACGGAAAGCCTGTGCGTGCCTTTGTTTGCACACAGCCCAACACGTGGAGCTATCCGGCAAAGGATCGCAGCGGTCGACTCGAACAGATCGAGGAACCGCATCTCGGCAAGCTTCTCGAAAAGTTAATTGGCCCCGGCGCGCGCAAGCCATTTGCCGTGGCCCCGCTCTCTACACCCGAGCAAACGACGCTCAAACAACAGGAGGCCAGTCATGGCTTTTGACTATAGCGATGCCCCCGAGCAACGGGGCGACGAACTGATTCCGGCGGACACGGTCGCGCCGCTGCAAATGAAAATCCGCCCCGGCGGCGCGGGCGAGGGCGGGTTGCTTACCCGCTCGAAAGACGGTCTCTGCGAAATGCTTGACTGCGAATTCGTCGTCGTCGACGGCCCGTACATAAAAAGGAAGTTGTGGGAGCGTTGGGTGCTCGATGGCACCACCGATGGCCACAAGACGGCCGCCGGTATTTCCCGCGCACGCCTGCGTGCTGTGCTTGAAAGCGCTCGCGGAATTAAGCCGGACGACATGAGTGATGCGGCGCGCAAGGCGCGCACAGCTGAGCTTTCTGACTTCGATGGGATGCGCTTCATCGCCCGGATCGGAGTTGAGAAAGGCAAGCCGCGGAATAATGGCGGCGAGAACTATCCCGATCGCAACGTCATCACGATGATCGTCACGCCGGATCGGAAGAACTGGCATGCCGTCGAGCAAGCGCCGCCGTCTCCGAAAAGCTCGAGCAGTGCCATCATCACGGCACCGGCAATTCCCAAGCCGGCATGGGCTGCGACATGAAACAGCAACTCGGCCTTCCGACGCTATCGGCTATCGAAGACCATTGGCAGCGGCGGGCAACTACCGCTGCCATCGCGGCCGCACGCAAGATTGCCCACGCCGATGGTGTGATCCCGACGGGCACGCCGATCGGGCGGCTTGGTGATGTCGAATGGGGCTGGCTCGTCGCCGCCATCCTGTTCGGCTGGATTAGCACGCGTGCCGAGCAGGCAACGGCCGAAGAGGTCGACACCGAGCGCGTCGTCCGCATGACTGGGCTCGAGCCCGAGCCGTGGGACGCGGGAGCAGTGGCGGTGATCCTGCCGGAGTTGGCGGAGGCCTGCCCCAACATCGATTGGTCGCAGCCGCTCGCGTCGTGGCCGCGCGAGACGATGACCGCATTCCTGATCACGGCGATGCGGTTAATCCGTAAGGCGATGATCGCGCGTGACCTGAGCGATCGCGACATCATCCAAAAATCCAACGCAAGCACAATCGCGCGCCAGGCCAATGCTGCGGCCGGCGGACCGCTGATGACGCCGGACGAGTTCAACGACGAGATCGGTATTTGAACGCGAGCCCTGTTCAATGCTCAACCTCAACCGCGCCACCCTCTCGCTCGAACCGATCAACGTCGCGGTCAACGATGCGATCGAGCGCGCAACAGCAGCAACCGCCAAATTGCCGCGGCCGTATCTCGGTGCCAGCATGGTCGGCTCGGAATGCCTCCGCAAAATCCAATATGACTGGTGGTGCAGCCCCGCGCATTCTGCCAGGACGCGCGAAATCTTCGCCCGCGGGCACTACTTCGAGGAGCGTTCCCGACAACTCCTGTGCGACGCCGGTTTCAAATTCGCCCCGTTTGAGGTGCTAAGCTTCACCGCCGCCGATGGCCTGCTCCGCGGTCATGCCGACGGCATCGTCATCGCCGGCCCCGACCTGCCCGGCGTCTATCTGGTTCCTTTCCTGTGGGAGCACAAAGCCCTCAACGCCAAGAATTGGCGGGCGGTCGAGCGCGACGGGCTCGAACAGACGTTTCCCCAATACGCTGGCCACGATCACGAACCCCGCATTCGGCCCGCGCGGCAAGACCGCCGAGGCCTTCATCGCAGCTGGACTGCGGCGAAGATCGCGCGGTGGAGTCCTTGCCCTCTTGCTGCCAGCGGACTTCGACAGCGCCACGACGCGCTCACGCTTCTTTCGCGACTGCTCGCTGTTCGCCGCCAAGATCGTGCTCACGCGACGGATTGTGTGGTTCTCACATTCCAATCCGAAGAAGGAGCGGCCGAAAGAGAACAGCGCGTGGTTTGTGTGGTCCGAACCCGACCTGCTCCGCGTTCGCCGGCCGATCATCCTCTACGCGCCGAACGGGGGCGGCGATGGCTAACGAGCTCGCGCCCATCGCCGGCAAGTTGGCGTCGCTGGTCCGCATGCTCTCGAGCGATCGGGACGGGGAAATCGTCGCGGCGGCGCGCGCGCTCGTGCGCATGCTAATGGGCGCCGGCAGCGACATTCACGCCTTGGCCGACCAGATCGAGAAACCCAATGGCGGCCTGACCGACGCCGAGATGCGCAATCTCTACGACGCCGGCTACGCCGCCGGAGTGCGCGCGGTCGAGGGCCGGCAGCACGGAACCGGCGATTTCCACAGCGTCGACGGCCTCCCGGCGTGGGGCGAGATCGCGCTGTTCTGCCAGCAGAACGGCGACCGGCTGGGGGAGAACGAGCGCACATTCGTCAACGAAATGGCGTCGCGGACGGTCTGGCGCGAGCCGACCGAAAAACAAGCGAAATGGCTGCGCAGCATTTTCTACCGATTGGGCGGGAGACGTGATGGACTTTAATCCTCTGGCGATCGATGAGGCAACGGTGCGACGCTTCGTCGAACTTATCCACACCCGCGCTGCGCACGCCATCAACGGCGCCAACGCCGGCGTCCTGCAGCTGGTGCGCATTCACCCCGCCGACGAATCGATCTCGGTGAGCCGCTATTCCATCGGCGACGTCGAGCACATGACGCGGGACGCGATCGCCTCCAGCGCGGCCGGGCACAACGTCTACGTCGAGGGCCGCACCGTGCGGGCAGACCTGCGCGGCAACAAGCGCGGCGACCTGAAAGACACGGCCTGGGTGTTCGCGCTCGTCGTCGACAGCGACAGCGACAAGGGCAAGGCCTGGACGCCGACGGTGCAGGCCTCGATCGTGGTCGAGACCTCGCCCGGGAACGCGCACTTCTGGTTCTGCTTCGACCAGGCCGTCGACGCCGGCCAGGGCAAGGTGATCGGCGAGCGCATGCGCAGGGGCACCGGTGCCGACCAGGACACCGGCGTGATCACGCAGTGTTATCGCGTCGCCGGGACGCCCAACTACCCTTCGATCAGCAAGCAGAAGCGCGGCCGGGTGCTGGTCGAGCCGACCAAGATCGTCGACCAGTCCGAGAATTTCCTCGAGCAAGCGCTGGCGGCCTTCGCGGACATCGGCAGCAACGATGCCGACGTTGACACCGACGGCGACGCCGACGCCAAAGCGGACGAGGTCGACCTGCCCGCCGACTTGCTGCAATTGATCCGCGACGGCGTCAGCGCCGGGGCAGACCGCTCCGCCGCCTTCCACAGCGTCGTAGCACAGCTGAAGAAGCGGCGTTGGAGCGCCGCGGCGATCGCGGACCTGCTGGAGAGATACCCTAACGGGATTGCGGCCAAGTACGCCGGCCGGCTGCGCGAGGAGGTTGAGCGCTCCTACGACAAGCACACCACCAGCGCACCCGGCGCCGGCAGGACCAAGCAGAGCAAGACCGCGCCCGGCGTCCCCGGCGCGACACCCGGCACGCTGCGAACCATCCGCGTCGTCGCCGGCGAGCTCCCGCGCATCGTTTCGGAGGCTGAGCAGGCACTGCTGGCAGCCGGAGCTCCGATTTTCATCCGCGCCGGCATGCTTGTTCGTCCGGTGATCGAGAAAATGATGGCGGCAGACGGACGCAAGACGATGGTCGCCAAATTGCGCCCCTTCGTCGTTGCCTCGATGCTGGACTGGATCGCAAGCGCGGGTCTGTTCGAGCGCTTCGACGCTCGGCGCAAGTGCTGGACGACAGTCGATCCGCCGCGCTCCGTAGCCGAGGCCCTACTGGCGCGCGAGGGGCTTTGGACGATCCCCTACGTCAGCGGGGTTATTACCACACCCACCTTGCGCAGCGACGGATCGTTGCTCGCTGAGAAGGGATATGACGTAACGACGGGTCTCTACCTCTCACCTGGATTCGAGTTACCGCCGATGCCCGAGCAGACGCGGGAGGCGGCAGAAGCGGGGCTTGAGCGGCTGTCCGACCTATTCAAGGAATCCTCGTTCCTCACGCCACTCGATCGCGCGGTTGCGCTCTCGGGCGTGCTTACTACACTGGTCCGCGGATCGCTGCCGACAGCACCGATGTATCTCATCCGCGCGCATGCGCCAGGGACCGGCAAGAGCTACATTGTAGACGTCACCGCCGCCATCGCCACCGGCAGGATCTGTCCGGTCATCACCGCTGCAAGCAACGAGGAGGAGATCGAGAAGCGCCTCGGCAGCGTAGTCCTGAGCGGCGCCGCCCTGATCTCGATCGACAATTGCACACGCGACCTCGGCGGCGAGATGCTGTGCCAGCTGGCCGAGCGCGCGCTAGTCAGGATCCGTATCCTTGGCCGCTCGGAGATGCCGGAGTGTGAGTGCCGCACCACCGTCTTCGCCACCGGCAACAACGTCATCTTCAAAGGCGACATGGTGCGGCGCGGCCTGGTGTGTAACCTCGACGCCCTCATCGAGCGGCCTGAACTGCGTCAGTTCCAACACAATCCCTTGCGCAAGGCACTGGAGGACCGCGGGCCCTACGTTGCCGCGGCGCTGACCATTATCCGCGCCTACCTGGCGGCGGGAGCGCCACAGGTCTGCGACGCTATCGGCAGCTACGCCGAATGGTCACGCATGGTGCGTAGCCCGCTGATCTGGCTGGGACAACCCGACCCGGTAGAAAGCATGACTTCGGCACGGGCAGAGGACCCGGAACTCAACGACATCCGAGAGCTGTTCACGCTGTGGAACGACGAACTCAACCTCGACGAGCGCTACACAACCGCGCGCATCATCGAGGTGGCCTGTGAACCTATGGGTGGCAGCGATTACAACCGCAAGCCATTCAGGGAGCTGCTGCTGCGGGTGGCGAGTGAGAAGAACGGCAAGGAGATATCGCCCAAACGCTTGGGTTGGTGGTTGCGGAGAATCAGTGGCCGGGTCGAGGCAGGCTACCGGCTTAGCAGGGGGCGGCAAAATCAAGCGGCGGCCTGCTTTTGGCTGAGCAAGGTCACCTCCAATGCATAACGCTGCATGGACGTCGTGATCGCCGAGCTGCGCGCCGTCGGAATCTGCGACTGCGAGATCGCGCTGACGTAACAAACACCCGCAAGTGCAATGGAGCATCGACGGCGCGAGGCGGTTCTATGTGGCGGCGACACCATCGGATCGGCGAGCAGCACAGAATGCCCGTACCGGGATTCGGAGGTTGCTGCGCGAAGATGGGCTGCTCGTACAGGAGGCAACACCCGAGCCCTCAGCACCACGGCCCCCATCATTGGAGCAGCGGGTCGCAGCCCTCGAACGGCAGATCAGGGCGCTGGTGGCGGGGAAGGCAGCGTAGGGCGGGGGTCGTTTCGTAGGCTTGGTTCTTTAATTTTCTTGGTCAGTTTAACCCCAACGCGGAGAACTGTCAGAGTGACATTTATATGTATATGGCCAAAACTGACCAAAGAGAGCAAGGAACCAAGGCAGGCGGCGAGATGCTGTCCTAACGTAGGAACAAGCCAGCCAAGCGCACCACCCCGGAAACCCCGCGCCAAGCCAACCAAGCGCACCTCACCCGACGATAAAGCCTCAGTGCGCGCCGCCATCGTCGCCTCCTTCCCCTCCTTCCTCCTTCTCCTCCGCACCCTTGGACTTCAGCTTCTTCCTCTCCTCCGCCATCAGCTTCAATAGCCGCTCCTACATCCTCCTTTTCATTCTCGGATAGCCAACATCGACAGACAGCCTTGCCAAAGAACGTGACACCATGCCTCATGTGGGTGCCGCCGTGTCGCAGAGAGCTCGACCGAAGCGGTGACTATGCCTCAGTGGCGTCATAGGAACCTGGTTTGGAGTGGCACCGATCTAGGGGCTTGTTGCGAAGGCGTATGATATTGGCGCCGGACGCAACCGCGGTAGTGACGGCAGTGCGCGCGGTGCTAACCGCGCAGCAGGCATGGCAGGGCACGGCTACGGAGCTGCTCCAAGCGCTCGCTGCTGCGGATGGGACACTCGCATTGCCGGGCAACGCCAGGGCGATGGCGGCCCATCTGCGAGGCGTGGCACCCTTGCTGCGGGAGAGTGGCATCGAGATGAGCTTCGTGCGGAGTGGCCATGCGGGGACCAGGACCATTCACCTCGCGCTGCTGTCGGCCCCTTACGCCGAGGCTACCCAGCTCTCCGTTCCCGATGTGCTGACGCAAGCCGACGAGGTCAATGCTCAGCTCGGCGTCACCTCTCCTCTGCCTGTCGATCCTTCTCGGTTGAATGACCGCCGCCAGCTCGCCCAGCCCCTCCACGCTGCTGACGCAAACGGTGCCTCACTCATCGCTGACGCAAACTCGACGGCGGGAGTGCTGACGCAAGCGTCTGACGCGCGCGCTGATGCCACCGCGCCGACTGCTACCGACGCGCTGACGCAAACCGCGGCGTCCGATGAAGCTGCCGCATCTGCTGAGGCGCTGACGCAAGTTGCCCCCACACCGTCGCTGACGTTCGAGCAGCACATCGTTCGCTGGCTCGATGAGCATCCCGAGCCGTCGGAGCCGGGCCGTTGCGCCTACTGCGGGGAGATGGGGACCAGGGGCCGGCCAGTCGTGCCATTCGAGACGGCCCCCAGCACGCACGCGTGGCTGCATTCGGGCTGCTGGCGCGCGTGGCGCGGCCAGCGACGTTTCCGCGCGCTGATGGCTGTAGGCGGCGGAAAGCTCCCTGGTTGATTTTCCACGGGCAGGGCTGGGCACAGCGAGTCGTGTTGTTTTGATCAAGTTGCCGCGGTCCGAAACTGCGCCAAAACATACGATCGTTATTGAAGAATTGTCAGCGTGGGCATAAACTTGAAACTTGACCAATTGGATCAAGATTTTCGTTGCCGCAATGGCTCCTAATCCGAAACATCCCGGTTGGGGAGGCCGCCGCCCTGGAGCCGGTGCCAAGCCCGGTAGAAGAAAGCTCTCCATCCCAGAGATGCCAGGAGTGCAGCTGTTCGACCCTCGGCCGATCGCACTGAGGGCGAGGGATTACACACATCTTGCCTTGGCCGGTTTGGTGCGGACGCTATGCGACCCCGAAGCCCCGTATCCGGCCGTCGTCAACGCAGCTCGCGAGATGCTCGACCGCGGCTACGGGAGAGCGGTAGAAATGAAGCGAACGCTCAGCATGGGCGCTTTCGACGGCTACAGTGATGCAGATCTGGACGAACTCATCGCCCGACTGCGATCTCTCGAGAACCCTGCTCCCGTCATTGACGGAACTGCGAGCCAACCGCTAAGTGCGCCGCAACCTTCTGACCTAGGTGGAGCTGATGGGGCTCAAACCAGCAGCTCACCACAAGCTCCTCATCCAGGCCCTACAAGAGACGGCAGAGGGGAAAATTGACCGCCTTGCCGTCAGGTTCAGCCAAATCAACCCTCGCCTTCCCGCCATGGTATCTGGGGCAACGCCCCCGGCGACCGCCTCGCGCGCTCGCGGAACATCCTGGCCCCATCAAAGTCCGATCTGCTGCCGCGGTTGCGGCCTGGAGCTGCGATCATCCTCATCATGACGCGATGGCACGAGGACGACTTGGCCAGCCGGCTGCTGGCCGAGGCGGACCCGACACGTGGGTTGGATTGTGGGTCCGATCGCGGAAATACCTAAAAGCCAAATGATATCAATGAGAGCAGGCGGAGGGGCCTCCGCCTCGGCGTCGGCCAGCGGTGCTCAGGCACCGGCGCCGACTGCGACCGGCGACCACCCGTACAGATCAAAAAACGCGATCGCGATTTCCGAAATGGGACCCGCCACAAACCATCTGCCTCCCACGCGAGGCTCAGAGGAGGTAGGCAATGGAACGATGTTCGAGGTGCGGGGCCAACCTAGCGTTAGTGGGGCACATGCATCGGTGCGTGCCGAGGGCTCGGGAGCTGCCGTGGGTGGAGGCGGTGAGGCCGCCGCTGCCGGCGCCTGTGACGAAAAAGGCCGTGACGGAAATTCCGGTGACGGAAAATCGCGTGACGAAAAAGCCGCGGGGCCGGCCGCGCAAGGAGCATCCGCTGACGGGGGCGGAGCGGACGCGGCGTTGGCGCTCCCGCGTGTCGGGAGGTGGCATGTCCTGAAGTTGCCGGCCGAGGCGGGGGACAAGGACCTGCTCGGCCGGCGGCCTGATGAGCTACGGAACCGTCTTTTCGGATTCGTATCGTCAGGCCGGCGTGTACACTGGCCGAATTCTCAAAGGCGCAAAACCCGCCGACCTGCCGGTCGTGCAGTCCATCAAGTTCGAGTTCGTGATCAATCTGAGCACGGCGAAGGCGCTCGGCGAAGTGCCGCCCACGCTACCTTCGAAGAAGGGATCGTATCACCTTTGTCGGCAGCGGAGTCGTCGTGTTTCTCTGTACAAACGCGGTAGCGCAAGAAGGACACTACCGGCTAGGCCACGATAAATGGCATGAGCGCTGATGATCCAAAGCGGACAGTGCCAGCTTCGCGGTGTCAGACCGGACGATTGTCGTCCTAAGAGCTACTGCGACACGCGCCATACGTTCCGTGACACCAAGTGTGGCGGGCACCGGGCGCTATGGCGCGGCC
>Ga0310912_10002536_pt1 | contig 10408 bp, 14 predicted proteins | sample GREbulkMGOX080_FD_203443 | JGI IMG/M metagenome (GOLD analysis project Ga0310912, IMG submission 203443) | Lab enrichment of tropical soil microbial communities from Luquillo Experimental Forest, Puerto Rico - GRE.bulkMG.OX080 | ecosystem: Environmental > Terrestrial > Soil > Tropical forest >...
TCTTGCGTGCGCTCCTGCTCGGCGTCGAACAGGCGCACGTTCTCGATCGCGATCACCGCCTGGTCGGCGAAGGTCGTGAGCAGCTCTATTTGCTTGTCGGTGAAGGGCCGCACAACTGATCGGGTCAGCGTCAACGCACCGATCGGTGTGCCTTCGCGCAGCAGTGGCACACCAATCATAGTGCGCCACCGGCCAAGCTTCGCTGCTTCTGGCTGATCGTATTCAGAGTCCGCTAAGATATCCGAAATGTGAACCATCCGACCTTCGAGCGCAATTCGGCCGACAAGCGAATCTCTGCCAGGCGCGAGCCGCCGGCGCCGCATGTACTCCTCGTATTCGCGTGAATAGCCCCGGCAGGCGGCCAATTCATAGTCTGTTTCGGTGCGGCGGAAGATATGGCCGGTTTCCGCCTCACACAGCCGCACCGCTGATTCGACCAGCGCATCAAGCACGGTTTGTAGATCGAAGGTCGAGCGGCTGATGACCTTGAGCATGTCGGCGGTGGCGGTCTGCTGCTGCAATGACTCGCGCAGCTCGTTGAGCAGCCGGACATTCTCGATGGCGATGACGGCCTGGGCGGCGAAGTTTGTGACCAGCTCCACCTGCTTGCCGGTAAATCGCCGCACCTCTTGTCGATAGATGACGATCGCGCCGACCACTTCGTTTTCCTTGAGCATCGGCACCGCGATGTATGAACGCGCGCCGCCGAATCTGGCCGGCGCGGTTGGGACCGCTTGTGCAGCGTCGTCGTCGACTTGGATCACCTTTTTAGTCTTGATAGCGGCATCGAGGGCGGTACCGGCTGCCGGCAGAAACCGCCCACGCTGCTGCAGAAAATCGGCAAAAGCCGGTGGAGGGTTCAGCGTGGCCGCGGGGTAGAATGAGCCGTCGTCATAACGGAACAATACTCCGTACTTTGCCTCGCAGATGCGCGTCGCATTGGCCAGCATGGATTCAAATACCGGCTTGAGCTCCCCTGGCGAGCTTGAGATGACACGCAAGACCTCGGCAGTGGCGGTCTGCCGCTGGAGCGATTCGTGTAGCTCATTGAGCAGGCGAGTGTTCTCGATCGCAATGACGGCCTGCGCTGCGAAGTTGCGCAGCAGATCAATCTGCTTGTCGGTGAATCGACGCACCTCTTGACGGAAAATGCTGATCGCGCCGATCAGTTCATCGTTCTTGAGCATCGGGACGCACACGATCGTCCGGTAGTTGCCCAGTTCAATCGCGGCGAACCAGTCCGGATCGTAAGATCGATGCGTCGTAATGTCGTCGATCTGGACCACCTGCTTCGTGGAGGCAGCACGCCCGAGGGCCGTATCAGGCGGCGGTCGGAGACGCAGCTCGGCCTCGGCATATGCCGGCGGCGCGTTGTGCAACGCAACGGCGCGAAACGCGTCTCTTTCGCAGAGCCAAAGCGTGCCGAATTTGGCGTCGCAAATGCGAGTGGCATTCGCCAGCATCGCCTGGAACACTGCCTCCAGTTCTCCGGGCGAACTCGAGATGACCTGCAGCACCTCCGAGGTCGCCGTCTGCTGCTCCAGCGACTCGGAGAGCTCGCGCGTGCGCTGCTGCTCGGCCTCAAACAGCCGCACGTTCTCGATGGCGATCACCGCCTGGTCGGCGAACGTCCCGAGAAGCGCAATCTGCTTATCCGTAAACGGATTAACTTTGGCACGTCGAAGCTGAATTGTGCCGATCGCCACCCCCTCGCGTAGTAGTGGAACACCAAGCGTCGTGCGGTGCCCCAACCGTTTCGCAAAGGCGCTGCCTTCGGGAAATTCGTCCGCGTCAGCCTGGAGGTCAATTACGTGGACAGGCTTCCGGTCGAGAATGGTGCGGCCTGCGACACTCCCACGCGAGCACGGAAACCGAACGCCGATTTCTTGCGGAATCGTACCCCACTGGGCGGCCGCACGAACGTCCTGTCGGTCGAGCTCGAAAATGGTCACGTCGTCGGCTCCGCAGAAGCGCGCGGCACTCTTGACGATAACCTCCAGCACGCGCTGGAGCTTGGTCGGAGAGGTGCTGATGATCCTCAGAACCTCGGCTGTCGCCGCCTGCTGCTCGAGCGACTCGGCAAGCCTCTCTTCCAACTCGACACGAGGTTCGCCGGTAGGGTGAACTCTCGCTCTCGCCTTCGTTCCGGTCGAACGACTCTTGAGACCGTGCTTTCGGCTTTTCGCGCCTTTGCGAGACGAGGTCACCTGAATCGCCCCCATGCCGAGGATCAGGTCTTCCGCGGCTAAGAAAGTAGCACGCAGGCGCGAGCGTGTGTGAGCCAGTTCACATTAATCGCCCCACACAAGGCCACGCGACAGCCGCGCCGCCGAGCAGCGTGATGCACCGCGTCATTCGATCACCTCGTCGGCACGCAGCAGGAACGACTCGGGAATGGTGAGGCCCAGCGCCTTCGCAGTGGTCAGGTTAACGACCAGATCGTACCTAGTGGGCTGTTCGATAGGTAGATCACCCGGGCGTCGCGCCGAGTAGGATTTTGTGGACGTAGTCGGCCGCGCGCCGAAACGAAGCCGGGAAGTTTGGTCCATAGGACATGAGACCTCCAACCTCGACATATCCGCGAGTGGGGTAGTAAGCTGCCGACCATCGGATTCTTTAGCGCTGGTTCGGCCGCGTCCCTGAGTAATTGGGTCGCTGCTCTCGTGCGGCGCCTGGACGAGCTCGGCTGGATCGAAGATCGCACCGTCGCGATTGAATATCGCTGGGCGGAGGGACGCAACGAGCGGCTCGCCGAGATCGCGGCCGAGTTCGTCCAGCGCAACGCACGAAGACCCATTGCGGCGACCTGCGAGGGGAGTCATGGCGGCATTCGGCAGAAGCTGGCGGCGTGAGTAAGCCACCAGTCCTTCGCGCGCCCTGAGAACGAGTAAGGGGGTGAGAGAGCGGGGATCATCAGGCTTTGGCCGAAAAAGCTGGGTAGAACAGTCGCCAACGATTGTTTCTTCTCCGATGCTATTTCAGGGTTCCTTCTCTGGAGTCCGGCAACTCCGCGAAAGCCTGCCCCTCTTCCCGTTCCAGCGCGAACAGTTACTCATACTCATGCGTGCTGGGGCTGAGTCAGCGTTGGCGCCAGGGTTGCCGGCGGATCGTGGATAAGCGTTCCGCCGGACCCGTCGGTAGCCATGGCAAAGCTTGCGGCGGTGTATTGGCCAAACAATGCGAGATTGGCCGTGTTCGTGCCGTCACTCACCGTCAAATTTCCGCCGGTGTTGTTGCTGTTGGCCACATAGCCAAGTGTCGTATTGCTGCCGAGCGCGATGTCCGCGAGGTCAAGCAGATTTTTGTCGGTAAAGCCCGCGATCTGGCCGCTGAACTCAGGTGAGTGGTCCAGCTTGAGTACTCCTGTGGATCCTGACGCAAAGGAAACGTTTACTGTCGAGGCGCCAACTATCTCAAGTTCGACGTTGTCGGTAATGGTAAAGTTGCCGCTCTCACCGTCGCTCAAAGTCACGACAGGCTGGTTGGCAGTCCATGTTGAAGGAGACGTGGATACCGGCGACGCGCTCGAGAGTTTGAAATCATCCACGAGCAAAGTAGTTATATTGCCCGCGGCTGTGTTCTGCACCGTCAGCGTGTCTCCATTTCCGAAATTGAAGACGGTGTCGGCTCCGTTGACGACGGCGCGGTTCAGGACATCGGTGAAGCTCGCGAAATTAAACGCGGAGAGATCGATGATGTCGCGATTGCCCTTTGCGCGCGAGAAGTCGGTAATCGTGTCGTTGCCCATGCCCGGCGCGAAGACGAACGTGTCATTGCCACGGCCGCCGGTAAGAGTATCGTTGCCGGCAAGCCCGGTTCCGGCAATCAACAAATCATTGCCGGCTGTGCCGACCAGCACATGGTTGGTGGTTGTGCCATAAATCGTATTTATGGGAGTGCCAGTCCCCGTAACCGTGATGTCGACCCGACCCTGGGCGCAGGCCGGCCCATCTTCACAGCAGTAGTAGAAGCTGTCGACGCCGGCAAAGCCGGGATTGGGCGTGTAGGTGAAGCTGCCGGTATCAACAACGGCAACGGCGACCTGAACGCGGGCAAAGTCGTCACGCTGACGGTCGCTTTACGCGCTAGTGCCGTTGAACAGCTGCACCTGATCGGCCTGACGGAGCGACCGGAACGCTCAAGCGCCATGACATAGGCCTCGACCGCGGCTTTGGTCATCGCGGGAGCCTTTGGGAAGCCGGCGGAAGAGAGTGGGAGTCGAACCCACCAAAGACCGGCTCGCGGCCCCTCCCGGATTTGAAGTCCGGACGCCCCACCAGGGACGATTCTCTTCCTGAATTCGATTGCGCCTGCTCTCCTCCCTCTGCTGGACGGCGAAACAGGTCAAGCCGATGCCGGTTGATGCGGCGCATGTCGCCACGCCGCAGCACCACGCCGTGTCGGTCGAAGAACTCCAAGATCTGGATCGCGACCTTGCGGCCGTTGTCGAGCCGATCGCGCAACTGGGCGGCCGAGAACTCGCCATTTTTCTCGGCGCACGATCACTTCTTTCTCCGTGCCACGGTGGGAGAGATCGTCGGCTCTCCGGGACGCTGCGCATGGGGACCATCCCGACCATTGGGCCGTTTCTACTGCCGAGAGTGCTGCCAAGTTTGCGCCAGGCCTATAGCCGCCTCAGGCTCTACCTCGTGGAAGATTTGACCGAGCGTCTCATCGAGTCGCTGCATCGGGGGCAACTCGACGTGGTGTTGCTCGCGCTCCCCTACAATTGTGGTGCGGTGGAGACCGTCATCATGTTTGAGGATCCTTTCGTGGTGGGATTACCGCGCGACCACCTCCTCGCCAAGGAGACACGCGTCAAACCCGAGCGCTTATCGCGCGAGGACTTGTTGCTGCTGAAGGATGGTCGCTGCCTGCGTGACCACGCGCTTGCAGTCTGCCGTCTCGCCGACCGGCGTCTCACCGAGGGCTTCGAGGCGACGAGCCTTCCGACATTGGTGCAGATGGTCGACAACGGTCTCGGCACCACCTTGTTGCCTAGACTCGCAGTCGATGCCGGCTTGCTTAAGGGCACAAACCTCGTTACCCGACCGTTGCTCAGCCATGATGCGGCACGAAAGATTGGTCTCGTCTGGCGCCGCGGCACCGGGCGCCGCAATGAGTTTCGGTTGCTCGCGAAGGAGCTGATGGAACGCGCCAAGCTGAAATCGAAACCTGCTGCGCACCGATAACAAAAGGCGCAGGAGTTGTGCCTTCCGAAAATCATATATATACCGCCTGCTGTTACTGACGCGCTCCTCATTGTAAATGATGAGGGCCAGCTATGGAGCATTGGACAATCGTTACGTGGCGTTATTGGGTTCCGGAATGCTGCACAAGCCGCTCGGCCTCCTCGCCGAACTGACCCATCGCTGTCCGCTCGGCTGCCCCTATTGCTCGAACCCGCTCGCGCTCGATACGAGAGAGACGATCACTCATCCCAAAGGCCGCTCGGCTAAGCTCCCGGTCGGCCTTGTTGGGGATTGCGCCACCACTCGATACTCGCAAGATCAGAGAGATACGCAGCGTATCTGTGCTGATGTCCCGAGCGCCTCGGTGTGCCAACGGTGAGAAGGATGAACGCCCGGCGGGGGCTTGCCATAACGCATCCCCCCTCTCCCCCAACGCGCCATGGGTGAGACGACCCTAAACAAAAAAATGCGGGCTTTTGATGATGAAGTTGCACTCACCATTGCCGCAGTGTGAGGCAGGAGCGGACATGCCGCGGAGACGCGACCACAGCCGGGTTTGATCCGGAGCTTCGCTCGAGCGCCGTCAAGGACTTCGCGCTCGCCGCCCTCAACGTCGGCCTTTACGAAAACGTACGCCCACCAAGCCGGCTTCATCGAGCGTGCGGATAATCAGAGCGTCTAGGGGAGCGATCCCTGAGATTTGAGCTCTACTTGAAGCCTCGGGGGAAAGAAGCCGGGGGTTTCTTTATACCCTTTGGACCTTGAAGCTGTGCGTACAAATCCATTGAATCGTGCTCAGGAAAAGAAGCATCTTGCCCAAGCCAATCGGCACATCGCCGAATTGACTGTCCAGATCGTTCGCCAGCGTGTAATCGTTAAGCACGCGCTTGACACGGGCCAGGCTCAGGGTTGGCAGAGTCATTGCTCCATGCGCTTGAAGAGAGCCTCGGCGCGTTCAAGAAGCATCGCTAACTGGTTCTCGATCAGTTGATACGCCGACCGTCCGAGTAAGGGGGGCTCAATCCAAGCGCCCGACCCGCCGAGCCTCCGGGCGAGGGGCCAGGACTTCCACCTAAAAGCTGTCGTTCATTCTCGGCGCACAAAGAAAGCCCCGGGCTTGCCGGGGCTTTCAAGGTGTCACCGTGAAAGGAGAAAGATCCAGGGATCAAGGTGCCCTGGACGCCCCGATATTATCCTGAAGCGCAAATCCGGCAAGGCGTGGGTCGCGTAAGCGCCCCGACCCGCCGAGTGCTTGTTTTTGCCGGCGGGCCGGGGTTGCCACGACGCAAACGGAGTGCGTCATGACCGAGAGGGTAGCAAAACGCGAGCTTTGAGCCGGTAAAAGTTGCAATTGTGGTTAGCCAACCGTATTTGGTTCCCCATGTAGCAGCGTACCCGCCCGGCCGGGTTCATCGCGCCGTGCCTCCCCACCAAAACCGATCCGCTGCGCCTCAGGCAGACTGGAATTCATTTTATCTTAACGTCGAAGATGCAAACCGGCGACCATGGTCAACCTCAACGCGTGATTTTGGCGGTCGCCTTCTACTTGGTGGCCGTCGTCGCGACTGAGTTATTCGATCATTGGAGGCGACCATGAGGCGCCCTCGACCCGGCGCAATCATGCTCAAGGAAACCGACGTTGAGGCCGCACTCACAAACTGTCGTGCGCTCATAAGTCAAATCAATGCTGGGCTGTCTGCGGAAGAGCCCTTCGCCGATGTCTCATCGGCGACAGAGCTTCTGTTTTATCATCACTGACGGCGCCGCGCCTGCGAACCCTTCCCCGCGTGAGCAGGTGTGTTCTTCTCGAACTGTTGGCTTTGCTGCCCAAGGACATCGGCAGCGCGCTCAAGGGAGGCGTAAAAGTCTGCCAGCGATAACTTGTCAACGAAGTGAACGGAGTTCGCTCTCAATTTGGGCGGCGAGGGCGCGACACCTATTCAGCGCGGCTTCAATGCCAGCCTTCTCGGTCGCGTCCAGGCCGTCAAACTCATGAGACATAATGCCCTCCGACAACTCATGACCAATTTGACTAACGCGTGGGCCCGCAGGGGCCGCTCAAATAATTCACCGGTACCAAGACAGTTCCCATTACAAAAAAATGTCCTCGAACCGCCTGACTTTTTGCACGCAATGGCCGATTCAGCAAATGTTGTCGCTCATAACGCGAATCTTTATGGAACATTCCGGCGCGTTGTTTGACAAAGACGAAGCGGAGCATAACGTCGCGACACTCAACTGTCATTGGCGGCGACTACTTTCTACAGGGCACAAGCTACCGCGCTCACCGTGGCGAGGCTTGCGCGCTCAGGTGGCGAACCAACTTAGGGGAGAGCTGAAATGCGATATGTCGCGTTGGCCATTGTGGTGGCAGCCCTAATGCTACCGGCACCAGCCCGTGCAATACCTATGACCTTTGGAGGTATTCTTTCCGGTGCAAATGAGGTGCCTCCCGTTACTACACCCGGGGCGGGTTCCGTAGCCGTAGTGCTGGATCCGACGGCCGAAACAATACAAATCATCGCATCATTTTTCGGGCAAATCGCCTGCTGACGCCAACACACCCACGGCCAGATCGCCATGCGGTTATTGAGGGGTGACGGTCATGAAACGGACTGCACGTCTAGCGTCCGCGCTAGCTGGTATTGTCGCGGGCGTCGCGCTCATTGCTGATGCAAAGGCCGTGACGGTAGACATCGCCGCCGGTCCAAACGGTTGGGGCTGCACAACTTGCTTCGGCGGCCCCCCGAGCGTGTACAATCCACCCTTCTCCTCTCCTGGCGGCCCGGGCTTGCTGGTTACTCTGTCAATCAAGGAGAGCCAGGTCCGCTTCAGCTCACGCTTCCCGCCGGTACATACTCCATCACAAATGCGGACACGACGGGAAATTTCTCAGCTTGGAACTTTAATACCAGTATGAGTCCTGCCTGGGTATGGAGCTTCGTGATTGCCACGGACAATGGGAACAATACCGCCAACGTTCTTAAAGTGGGCTGGGTTGATGTGAACGCTACAACTCAAGCCGGTGCCGCTGGCGCAACCAACGTGGCAAGTCACAGTTTCGGTAACGTCCTAAATCCTTCAACGTCAGTCGCGGCGTTCTTCGATACCTTCACGCTTTCTGCAACAACGACGCTCGACTTTTTCATCATTGATGGCTTCCTTCCCGACAATCTTGGGGGCGTAGCTCTGAATATTAACCCTATTGCTGCTGTCCCAGGGCCAATCGCCGGTGCAGGTTTGCCTGGCCTGATCCTTGCGAGCGGCGGTCTTCTCGGCTGGTGGCGACGGCGGCGGAAAACGACCTGAGCATTCCGGCGCGCCCGTTCGCAAATACCAGCGCGAGGAGGGAAACCGACGACCGCACCAGCGATCATCTCCGAGCCGGTCGAGAGCGGCCCGCCTTTCGCCTTGCCGCCACTCTATCGGCTGAAACTATCGACATTGTCGGTTTGCTTGCACTAATCGTGCTTTTTTCCCACTTCTGGTGCTTGCAGGGATGCTAGTTCTGTTGGACGTCGGGCCACCAATTTTTTTCTGGCAAGAACGGCTTGGCCGGAAGGGTCGGCCTTTTCTGATCTACAAATTTCGAACGTTAAAAGCACCGTTTGACGCGACTGGCCACCCGACCGCGGCAGCAGACAACCTTCAGCAGTGGGGCCGATTCCTGCGAGCGACGCGTCTCGATGAATTTCCGCAACTGTTGAATGTGCTGTTTGGCGAAATGTCCTTGATCGCACCTCGACCGCTGCTCCCGGAGGATCAGCCCGCGAACACGTCGATAAGGCTTTCGGTTCGACCGGGTATCAGCGGATGGGCGCAAGTCAATGGCGCCAAGCTCGTAACGAAAGCAGAAAAAGAAAAGTTGGATGAGTGGTACATCCGCAATGCATCGCTACGGCTTGACTTGCGGATCATCATGATGACCATCAAAGTGGTGCTGAGGGGCCGTATTTTCTCTCAGGAAATTTTGGCTGATACAGAACAAGTGCAAAGCAAGACTAACGGTTGGCAATAGAAATCGTTGTCGACAGGTTCCCAGGTGACAGCAGATAGCCTGCCACGGTCAATACGGCACATCCCAGCGACACAATAAGAATACCGCGTCCCTCAAAAAGGCGCGTAGACATCAACACGACCGCGACGTACAGAACCGGGACGTCAATGTCGACATGGACCTGCGTGTCGACGACAAAGATCGCGCATGCAACGATCGCGATAGAAAGAATATTGATCGTGGCCGGTGTCAAAAAAGGGGCCGCGACCGGGCGCGAACTGCGTCTCCTGTCGCTGGCGGACCGCGCGGCGGGGCTGCAATTTCTGCAACTCGCGCTGGACCGCGACGGCATCGACGTGAGGCTGGAGGCCAGTTTCGCGATGGCCGCCCTTGGCATGGAGCCGGTGCGGTTGGAGCAGAATCTCGGCGCCTGGCGCACCGAGGGCACTCGCAAGGGCGTGGCGATGACACCGGACGACGCTTGGTGTTCCACTACTACGCGGGGGGTGGCGAAACTAAGGCAGCCTTGTCCGAGATTGGAGCAAACCTGGCGAAGCTTTGCTGGACGAGTTCGATTTCCGCCGGTATCATTTGTTTGTTCATTTTTCTTCTTCTCTTCACGGTTTGACTTTGGGGCTATCGAAAACCGTCAATCGTTGGCTCTCCGAGATAGCGGCGCGGCTGCTCGATCGCGGCGCGGCTGGCAACAACGTGTATGGCGGGCGCCGTTTGTTGTGTCGTCTGTACCGGGATTAGCTAACTCCAAAGCCCCGTTACCAGCGCGCAGAACAGCAATATCTTGCGGCGTCAGGCCGAGGCCCGACTGTAGTTGGGCGTCATCGAGATTGAGGAGCCATATGCGGACGCGCTCCTTGCCGGGGTCGTTCCGGGCCCGAGTCTGCGAACGAGACCCGAGCCCCTCGTAGGGAGGCTCAGTGAAACCGCTGCTATCGCTTGCCTTGAGAACTGAATGGTCATGAGGGCTCCTTGGCGTTCCTAGAAGTAATCTGACGGGGGGAAATTGCGGTCGAAAAGACAATTCCGCAATCTGAAAATGATACCTAGAATAATTCCGTTTTCTTTATAGACACGTTAAAAGGCGTCGTGGACGGCGGAGCCGCTTTTCACCCACCGCCAACCATTCTGCCGCCGGGTCACGAGGCAAACAACGCTACCGAAGCGCGCTACAAATGGAGGACGACGTGCAGGCCAGCTCTTT
>Ga0310912_10002556_pt1 | contig 10369 bp, 9 predicted proteins | sample GREbulkMGOX080_FD_203443 | JGI IMG/M metagenome (GOLD analysis project Ga0310912, IMG submission 203443) | Lab enrichment of tropical soil microbial communities from Luquillo Experimental Forest, Puerto Rico - GRE.bulkMG.OX080 | ecosystem: Environmental > Terrestrial > Soil > Tropical forest >...
GCGCTGCCGGCTGCCGCTTCGACGGCCGTCGCCAAGGCGACAAAGCATGCCCTCGAGCGGGCGCTCGAGGTCGCGCTGTTCAGCTTGAAAGATCGCCGGTTTCGCGGCGGGCGTGCGCTCCACTCGGGGCTTGCCTGCACCTCGGGAGCGATCGGCGGCGCCTTCGGCCTCGCTGCTCTAGCGATCGAGCTGCCGGTTTCAACGATGATCATGCTGCGCGCCATCGCGGCGATCGCGCGGGAAGAGGGCGAGGACCTGGCTGACCCGCGGACGGGCCTCGCTTGCCTCGAAGTCTTTGCGCTCGGCAGCCCTTCGACGGACGAGAAGAGCATCGAGGCCGATTATTTCGCGGTTCGCGCGATGCTCGCCCGCAGCCTCGTCGAGATCGCCGATTTCGCGATCGACAAGGGGGCGATCCGCGAGGGAGTCCCGCTCTTCGTCCGTTTTATGGCGCAGATCACCTCGCGTTTTGGCGTCGTCGTATCGCAAAAGCTCGCCGCCCAAGCCGTTGCGGTTCTCGGCGCTTTGGGAGGAGCCGCCGTCAACCTCGCTTTTGTCGAGCACTTCCAGGACGTGGCGCGCGGTCATTTCACGGTGCGCCGGCTGGAGCGGGTCTATGGCTGCGAGGCTATACGCGTCGAATACGACCGGCTCAAATCTGCGGGAACGGGGTGAACCAGAACCCTCACCCGCCCCGCTCCACTCGGCACCCTCTCCCGCCGTGCGGGAGAGGGTGACCCGGCCCGCAGGCCGGGTCGGGTAAGGGTCTGTGCATATCGCGACCGCCAAAGTGGTGATTGTCGATTGGTCATCGAGGGGTTAGTTCTGATGCATTCGTAGGCATCGGAGCAGGTTCGCTGCGGATGACAACCCATTCGATTGCTGCCGGTCGTCGCGAAAGAGGCGGGGAATTCCAGGCGGTCAGCCTGGTCTCGTCGGCGCATTTCGTCTCTCATTTCCACACGCTCGTGCTGCCGCCGCTGTTTCCATTTCTCAAGCAGCATTTCGGTGTCGGTTTTATCGAACTCGGCCTCGCGCTCACCATTGGCTCGATTGCTTCGGTCGCTACGCAATTGCCGATGGGCTATCTCGCCGATCGGTGGGGCTCGCGCCGGCTGCTGATCGCGGCGCTTTGCCTTGGCGGGTTTGCGATCGCCTCGGTCGGTCTCATCGATTCCTATATGTGGCTGTTGGTGGCAGTGGCCCTGCTCGGCGTCGCCAACGCCGTTTATCACCCGGCGGATTACGCAATCCTTTCCGCCCGCATCGCTCCTGCGCGAATCGGACGGGCTTTTTCCGTCCATACCTTTGCTGGCATGTTCGGCGGCGCGGTCGCACCGGCCACAATGCTGATCCTTACGACCACCCTCGGAATGAGTGCGGCGCTGATCGCGGCCGGGCTCATCGGGGTTTTGGTCGCCGTGCCGCTCGCTTGCACGCGTGGCGTCGAAGGCGAGCTTGCTCCGAGCCGCGCGGCAGCGGCTCGCGCTGCGGAGGGAGACTGTCAAAGGGGACGAGTGTTCACCCCGGCCATTCTGGGCCTGACGGTATTTTTCGTCCTCCTCAGCCTGTCGACGAGCGGAATCAACAACTTTTCAGTGGTTGCGCTGATGAGGGCCTATGCCGTGCCCTTCTCGGCAGCGAATTTAGCGTTGACGGCGTTTTTGACGGCGAGCGCCTTTGGTGTGCTCGGCGGCGGGTTTGTCGCGGATATGACGCGCCGGCATGCCGACGTCGCCGCCATCGGCTTCGCGCTGAACGCGGTCATCATGCTGCTGATCGGCACGGTCGGTCTCGCACCCCCGGTGCTGATTGTGGCGATGGCCACAGCCGGCTTCCTCTCCGGCATGATCATGCCCTCTCGGGACATGCTGGTGCGGGCGGCAGCGCCAGCGGGCGCCGTCGGGCGGGCGTTCGGCATCGTCTCCATCGGCCTCAGCACCGGCGGGATGATCGGGCCGATGCTGTTCGGCTGGATCATGGATTTGGGCGCGCCGCGTTGGGTGTTCGGCGCCAGTGTCATGTTTATGGTACTGACCGTGGCGCTGGCCTTGATCGGCGACCGTACGTCCTTGGGCCGCCGTCGGCGGATGGTTTCATCGAGCGAGGCAGTGTCATAATTATACCAGCGGAACAGTGGAGGTAGCGATGGCGACACTGCATAACAAGACCGAAGACGACATCACCGCCGAGGTGCTGGCGCGCTTCGCCGACACGCCGGACCCGCGACTGCAGCAGATCATGCTGGGTCTGATCAAGCACCTGCACGCCTTCGTCAAGGAGGTCGCGCTGACCGAGGCCGAGTGGTTTCAGGCGATCGAGATCCTGACGACGGCCGGGCACATGTCCGATGACAAGCGCCAGGAATTCATCTTGTTCTCGGATACGCTGGGCGTATCGATGGTGGTTGATCTGATCAGCCACCGCAAACCCGACGGCGCGACCGAATCAACGGTGTTCGGCCCATTCCACCGGCTCGGCGCGCCGGAATTGCCGGCCGGCGGCAACATTGCCGATCTCGACGAGAGCGGGCCGCCGACCCTCGTCAGCGGCCGGGTCCTCGATCTCGACGACAAGCCGATCGCCGGGGCTCTGCTTGATGTCTGGCAGGCACAAACAAGCGGGCTCTACGACTCGCAGGATCCAAATCTGCGCGAGATGCATATGCGGGGCAAGTTCCGTACGGATGCCGAGGGACGCTATTTGGTGCGTACCGTGCGGCCGGTCCACTACCCGATTCCGTCTGACGGTCCAGTCGGGGCGATGCTGCGCGCCGCCGGCCGCCACCCGTGGCGCCCGGCGCACATCCATTTCGTCGTTTCGGCCGATGGTTATGAGCCGGTTACGACGCACATCTTCGACCGTGCAGACGAGTATCTCGGCAGCGACGCGGTCTTCGCCGTCAAGGATTCACTGATTTGCGATTTCGTGCGCCACGACGCCCCGGAGGGCGAAGCCGCTCGGCTCGGGATCGATCGGCCTTACTACACCACCGCGTTTGACTTCCACCTGAAGCCGGCAGCAGAGCAGCGCGCGACCGTGCTCGACGCGCAACAGCGTCTCGCCGCCCTTGGCGCGAGGGCGGCGGAGTAAGCCGCGCCGATCAGCCCTCGACGTGACCCGCAGGGGCCGGCTCGTTCTGGTCGAAGTCGAACTCGACCTTGGCGCCGCACGGGTCATGGAAAAAGAGCTGCCAGATACCGCCGCCAGGCAGGCGCCGGAGCTCGTAATCGAGGCCCTCGCGCTTCAGGGTCGCGATGGTGCCGGGCAGATCCTTAGCGGAGAAGGCCATATGGTCCAGAACGCCCCCTCGGTCCTGCGGCAGATCCTCGCGGTGGATCACGTGCAGGATCGGCGTGTCGTCGTCGGCATAGAGCCACCAGCCCGGAAACTGGAAGGGCGGCCGCCAGCCCACCTTGAAGCCAAACAGATCGCAATAGAAGCGCCGGGTTGCTTCGAGGTCGTCACTCAACACCGTGAAATGGTTCATTGCCGCTACAGGCATGCGAGATCTCATTCGTTAATCGGTTGATCCGCAGAACGCCTTACCCGCAACAAGGGCACTACGTCAACGACCGCGACCGTGCGGCCGGCTTGTCAATCGGATCAGCAGCCGTATCGTCGCCGTCGCTGCTGGAAGGATCGGATCGCGCGCAAGAAATCGATCTTGCGAAAAGCCGGCCACAAGACATCGGTAAAATAAAATTCGCTATGCGCGCTCTGCCATAGGAGGAAGCCGGAGAGGCGGACCTCCCCGCTCGTGCGGATGATCAGATCGGGGTCGGGCAAACCCGCCGTGTAAAGATGACGGGCGATCGCTTCAGGGCTGATTTCCTCGATCGCCTCGGCCAAGGTCGCCTGCCGGGCGGCCATGCAGCTGAGCAAGTTGCGCACTGCATCGGCGATCTCCTGCCGCCCGCCATAGGCGACGGCGATGTTGAGCTCTATCCCATCGTAGGTCGAAGTGGCGCGCTCGGCGGCGCCAATCGCCGCAAGCACCGGTTCGGGGAGCATACCCATACAACCGATCGCACGAACCCTCACCCGCCGGCGGTGGATTGCGGGGTCGCAGGCCAGCGCCGATAATTTGGCCTCGATCGACCCGAAGATCCCGGACACTTCGGCTGCCGGCCGATGGAAGTTGTCGGTGGAAAAGACCCACAGAGTGACGGTAGGAATGGCAAGCTCGGCACACCATTCGAGGACCTCGTCGAGCTTGTTGGCCCCGAGATCATAAAGCTCGCGCGGCGTGGTAATCCCGACCGAGCGTCCGTGGCGGCGATTGCCGTCGAGAATGATGCCAACGTGACGCGGCGTCGGTCCGCTTCCGACATCGCGGACGAGACGGCGGGCATACAGGTAGTAGAGGAGGCGGAACATCGGCGCCAATGGAGCGTTCCCCGGGGCGCCGGATCTGGGCGCGATCGCCCGTCCCGATGCCCGTGGGTTAGTCCGCCAACAATATGGCGGGCCGATGACCGAGAGATGAACCGACCTGTGACGAATGTGCGCATCAGGCGCGCGTCGACGTCGGATGAGCCTGCCGATCGTCAGCTTGCCCCGGCGAGCGGAAGGTGGGATTCTCATGGTTAATAACGTGATCAAGCGGGGCATCTCGCGATATGCCGGATGAGCCGATCGACGTCCAGAAGTGGTTCATCGACCAGCCCCCCTCGCCGGAACACACCTACGAGCTGGCGCTGGTGCTCGGCGGCACTGTATCAGCGGGGTGCTATACCGCCGGCGCGCTCGATTTTCTGATCGAGGCGCTCGACATCTGGAGTGCTGCGAAAGACCGAAACGACCCGCGAGCGCCCACCCACAACCTGGCGATTCGCGTCATCGCTGGTACCTCGGGCGGTGGCGTCAATGCCGCTATCGCCGCCCGCGCGCTCGCCTACAAATTTCCGCCGGTGACGCGCGGCACGTCAGCTTCGTTATCGGAGACGGGAAATCCGTTCTACGACACTTGGGTCAACAGGCTCGGGCTTCCCGCTCTTCTCGACACGTCCGACCTGCGTGCCGGCAAAGTACAGTCGATCTTGAATGGCGCGCCTCTGGAGAACGCCGCTCGTCGTCTCGTCTCCTTCACCGGCCCCGCGGCGCAGCGGCCCTATATCGGTGTGCCCAGCCGGCAAGAGCCTCTGCGGCTCATTCTGACCTTCACGAATCTGGAAGGAGTGCCTTACCGCACACCGTTTCAGGACACTCTCGGCGAGACTTTTGTCGACCACGCCGACTATGGGCGGTTTGCCGTCAAATACCCGGACGCGCCGATGCCCGCTCTGCGGCCCGACGAATTCGCCCTTGGCTTTGATACCGGGAACTCGACGGGTCGACGGCTGGCCAACGAGATCGATTGGGACACCTTCACCCATTTCGCGCTGGCGACCGCCGCCTTCCCCATAGGCTTCCCGCCACGACAACTGGCCCGACCGACCGAGCAATATCGCTATCGCGTCGTCGCACCACCGCCAGACGACACCGGCAGCAGCGAAATTGTTGCGATCGAGCCCGACTGGGATTTGCTGTTCGGGACCGGCAAGCCTCGGCCAACCGATTATCAATTCTTGGCGGTCGACGGCGGCGCCACCGACAATGAACCGATAGGCCTCGCTCGAACCGCGCTGTGCGGCGTTGGCAACCGCAACCCGCGCGACCCCCGCAGAGCCAATCGCGGCGTGCTGCTCGTCGATCCGTTCGCCGGCGAAGCAGGAATGGCCGCACCATCTCCCGACGATTTGCTGGCCACAGCATCAGGGGTGCTGAATTCGCTCATGCAACAGACGCGCTACGACACTGCCGATCTGGTGCTCGCGGTCGATCCAAACGTCTTCAGCCGCTTCATGATCAGCGCGCAACGCGAGGGGCTCGTCGGCACCAAGGCGATTGCGACTGGCGGGTTGGGCGCATTCATCGGTTTTGCCTGCCGCGCCTTTATGCGCCACGATTACTTGCTCGGCCGGGCGAATTGCCAGGCCGTTCTGCAGAATTTCTTCGTACTCAGCCCGGAAAACCCGATCATGCAAGGCTGCTGGCGCGAGGAAGCCCTGCAGCTGAACAGCGTAGAGCGGGACGGCCGGCAATACCTTCGCCTGATCCCACTGCTCGACGACGTGGCCGTTCCCGAAAGTCTCGACCCCTGGCCGAAAGGCGCTCTCGACCCGTCCATATACAAAAGCGCCATCGAGCAGCGCTGGAAAGCCATCGTCACCGCCGAACTCCGAGGCCTCTGGTGGGGCAAAGTTCTCGGTTGGCTCGGCGGGCTGTTTTCCGAAGGGCAAGTCGCCGACTTCCTGCTCCGGAAGATGGACGACGCCCTCGCAGAATGGGACTTGAACCGTTAGCCTCGGTGGGCGGCTTGCGGCTGGTACCGCAGGCTCATATCGCCGATCCCGGCTGCGACATTGAGCCCGGTGTTACCTTCGACACTGACCGGCTGCAGGGAGATTGTTCGGTGAGAGCCGCCGACCAATACATTGGCCCCGACCCCGACGCCGACCGAGGCGCTGCCCGTCGCGCCAACATAGCGGCCGGACAGGGCTCCCGGCGCCAGATTGGCGGTCGGCGCGAGCACCGCCCAAACCAGCACGCCGCCTTGCGTAAACCCGATATCGACGCCGAATTTGTTGATCGAGCCGGTATAGTGCTCGGGCCGCCCGCCCGCTCTTGCAAAGTTGCAGCGGATCGCCTTCGAAGAGCCAAAGACAAACCCCCAGCCGCCGGCGACATTGCATGTCAGGGTGCCGACCTGCGCGCCACCTTGCGCATGCGCCGGCCCTCCGAATGCAAAAACGCTAATCACCAAGCCGAACAAAACGATAGCCAATCCAAGCTTTTCAAACATCCTCATCTACCTCCGTTTGGTTGGTACAGCCGCAATCGATATGGAAGATTCGGGCCGCGGTCTCGCCGAGAATAGCGCGCCGTTCGGCCTCGGTGAGAGGTGTCTCATCGACGACCCGCGCCGGCTCGGGGTCGCCGATCGGAAACGGATAGTCGGAACCGAGGACTACCCGATCCGCACCGGCAACGTCACACAAAAAACGCAACGCCTGCGGCTCGAACAACACCGTATCGAAAAACAATCGGCGAAAGCCGTCGAAGGGATCGGCGTAACCGTCGGGATGGATCGCACGGTTCCGGCGCAGCCGGCCCAGAGCGTAGGGCACCGCACCGCCGCCATGCGAGACGACGAGAGTAACGCCGGGAAACCGCGTCAAATGACCGGAAAAGAGGAGGCGCGCCACGGCGATCGTGGTGTCGGTCAAGCGTCCGACCGCGTTCAGCAGATCATAACCGTTAAGCCGATCATCGCCGCAGATATACATCGGATGCAAAAAGATCGTCGCGTGACGCGCCGAGGCAACTTCCCAGAACGGGTCGAGCTCGGCATGGTCCAGGGTTCCGCCCACCCCCTTCGGCTGGGTTCCGATCATCGCACCCGTAAAACCCGCATCGAGCGCCTCCTCGAGAACGCGCGCCGCGAGCGTACCGTTCTGTAGGGGCACCGTGGCGAGCGGCGTCAACGCCGCAAGCGCGTCGGCGTCCTTGCGAAGGTGTTCGTTCAGAAACCTGGCCCAATCAGCCGCCTCGTCCCCCGGCAGCTCGTAGCCGTAGACATCGGTCCAGCCGCCCACTACCTGATGATCGATCTTCCGCTGCATCAGCCATTCTTTACGGGTTTGGAGATCACTGAGCCGCGGTGAGATTGTCCGGGTCGGCGCTTCGCCGGCGAAGGTCATTCGCGTCGCCTCGCCCTCGGCGAGAAGGCGAACCGAAGGGAAGATCCGCCGTTCGGCGCGCAATACCTCAATCAGGCTCGCCGGCACGACATGGGCATGGGTATCGATGATCATCGCTGTCTCGCTCTTGTCGCTTCCGCCGGCCCAGCGAACGGATGTCGTGTGCGCCCGCCGAATAGCGTGACTGGCATGTGGATAGGATATCGCAGAGCCGCGGCAGGACGAGTAGACTAAGACAGGATTCGGGAGAGGATCGCAATGGCCGAGGCGAAGTCCGATCAGCGCGCGGCACCGCCGCGCTTCGAGGAGCTCCTGGTGCGCGCCGAGGGGCTGATCCCCGTGCTCCGTGAGCGCGCCCCCCGCGCCGAAGAGTTGCACCGGCTGCCCGACGAAACGATCGCTGATCTGCATTCGAGCGGGCTCTTTCGAGTGCTGCAACCGGCCCGCGTCGGGGGCAGCGAGCTGCCTTTTCGCGCGCTCTTCGAGTTGACTGCGGTGATCGGCCGGGGCTGCGGCTCGACTGCCTGGGTGCTGGCCAACCTTGCCGCCCATCATTGGCTGCTCGGCATGTGGCACCCCGAGGCGCAAAACGAAATCTGGGGCGAGTCGCCGGACTGCCTGATCAGCTCGGCGCTGATTTTTGCGCGCGGCCGCGCGCGACGCGTACCCGGCGGCTATCGCCTGAGCGGCCGCTGGGCGTTTTCGAGCGGCATCGATCCCTCAACCTGGAACATGTTCGGCGCCGTCGTCAGCGACGAGGAGACCGGGCAGAATGAGCCTCGCATGTTCCTGGTGCCTGCGCGTGACTACGCGATCATCGACACATGGCAAGTGATCGGCCTAGCCGGAACCGGTAGCAAGGATGTCGAGGTCAACGACGTCTTCGTGCCCGCTTATCGCACGCTTTCGGCCGAGCGGATCAGGGGCGGCCCTAACCGTGGTAGCGAGGTAAACCCCGGTGTGCTCTATCAGCTGCCGGCGGTCAGCATGTTCGCCTTTGCTATCGCAGGCGTGTCGCTCGGCATTGCGCGCGGCGCAATCCAACATTTCGCCGAGACGACCCGCAACCGCCTCAGTTCCTATACCGGCAGAAACCTGGCCGATTTCACGACATTGCAGGTGCGTCTGGCCGAGGCGGCAGCGCTCGCCGACGCGGCCGAGGCTCTCGTGCTGCGCGACTGCGACGAGGCCACCCGGATCACCGAAGCGGGTGTCGTGCCGAGCCTCGAGCAAAAGGCCAGCTATCGGCGCGACGGCGCTTTTGCGGCAACGCTCTGCACGCGCGCGGTCGACCTCCTATTCACCGCGACGGGGGGCGGGGCGATCTACGAGAGAAACCCGATTCAGCGCGCATTTCGCGATGTCCACGCCGCCAACGCCCATTATGTGCTGAGCTGGGACGTAAATGGCGCAATGTACGGCCGCGTCGCTCTCGGGCTGCCGCCCGACGCACCGCTGTGACGGACCTTCTAGGGGGCAAAACAGTGCCAAACGATATCCCCAGAGACGAGTTGACCGGCAGCCACGCGGCGACGGTGCAGAGTACCTCCGGCGAGGGCTTTGACTTGCGCGATTTCCGCAACGCGCTCGGCACCTTTGGGACCGGCGTGACGATCATCACGGCCCGCGGCCGCGACGGCGGGCTCTATGGCCTGACCGCCAACTCTTTCACTTCCGTGTCGCTGACCCCGCCGCTCGTCTTGTGGAGCGCTTCGCTTTACGCGCAGAGCCTGCCCGCCTTCCAGGAAGGCTCGCACTTTGTCGTCAATATCCTGGCACACGACCAGATCGAGCTGTCGAATAAATTCGCCCGTTCGCACGAGAACAAGTTTGCCGAGATCGACCATATGATCCCCGAATGCGGCGCCCCGGTGCTGATCGGCGCCGCCGCGCATTTCGAATGCCGCAACGAGTATCGGCATTACGGCGGCGACCACATCATCTTTATCGGCTACGTCGAACGCTACGCCTACACTCCCAAGCCGACGCTCCTGTTCTGCCGCGGCAAATACATGCGCGGCGAGCCGCTGCTGCCCGGCTGAGCGCGGTTGGCGGCGTCGCGGCCGCTCGCCGTCAGGTTCTCATTTTCTGGTTTGTCGGCGACACCGCGACGCCGGTGGAGATTCTTTTGTTTTGACCGCGGTCCGCGACGAAGTTTGCGGTAGCGGGCCCCGTCGATTAGCGATAGCAATCCTTGCATCACCCTGGGGCAGGTCGGTCGATGCGGCGCCCGGTCTGCGAGTTCACCGGGTGAAGACAGCCAATACCCTTAACAGTAAAGTAACTCTCGAATTGAGAGTACTATAATACAACCACACGATCATTAATAGAAGATGCTAAAGAATTTCGTGTGAAAACCGTTGACTAAATGTCAAACATAGGACGATTTTTACAAATTGGGCAAAATCGCGGCGCCGTCGAGGGCGATGTCTGGGCTTTCGCTTTGGCCGGAGCCCCAACGGGATGGTGACATGATGCAGTACCTCGTGATCTTATCGAAAGGACAGACTTTCTTGCCGCGGATCGGGTGATACTGCACGACCAGTGGCGAGCGCACGGCGGACTGCCAGCCGATCGAGATCATCTTCGTGGATCACATAGGGCGCGCCGACGCAGACCTGTCG
>Ga0310912_10002558_pt1 | contig 10365 bp, 23 predicted proteins | sample GREbulkMGOX080_FD_203443 | JGI IMG/M metagenome (GOLD analysis project Ga0310912, IMG submission 203443) | Lab enrichment of tropical soil microbial communities from Luquillo Experimental Forest, Puerto Rico - GRE.bulkMG.OX080 | ecosystem: Environmental > Terrestrial > Soil > Tropical forest >...
AAAAGGAAATTGGCGTGGCGCCGAAGCGCGGCGCTCCAGTCGAAGATATTGTTTCCGCCATTATCGCCCATCACGGCGCCTAGCCTCACACATCGCGCTTACGCCGGGCTCCTTCGGGATACCCGGCTTAAGCCAGTAGAAGGTGGCATTTTCACCTTCGTTAACCTCAACGCTCAAGGAGAGCATCATATGACTGCCCATCTTCGCTCTGGCTCGATCTACACCTCGACCGCTCGCTTCGATGCTGGCCAACGCTTCCTCGGTGAGGACGAGATCCGCCAGCTGGCCCCGTCCGTGTTCGCGACCGAGGCGCACGACTCGCGCTCCGCCAAGTTTCGGCCGATCGCCACCATCGAGGTGTTGCGTCTGCTCGACAAGGAAGGCTTCGGTGTTGTCGGCGCCGTACAGTCGGTGGCTCGGATCGAGGACCGCAAGGACTACACGAAGCACATGCTGCGCCTGCGCAAGCGGGATGACGTGCAGCGTAGGGTCGGTGACAATGTGTTCGAGGTCCTGCTCAAGAACGCCAATGACGGCACCGCGGCTTACGACCTGCTGTCCGGCCTGTTCCGCATTTCCTGTCTCAACTCGCTGGTATCCATGTCGACCCAGCTGACGACCCAGAAGGTCCGTCATTCTGGCGATGTGGCTCCGAAAGTCATTGAGGGTGTTTTCAGCGTTCTCAATGATGCCGATCGTGCTCTGTCTGCTCCCGACCAGTGGGGTCAGCTGCAGTTGTCTGCTCCCGAGCAGCAGCTGTTCGCGAAAGCGGCGCATGCTATCCGCTTCCCGGTCGACGAGCACAACAATGCCACGACCAACGTCAAGCCGGAGCATCTGCTCAAGGTGCGCCGGACTGAGGATCGCCAGGAGGATCTCTGGACCGTGTTTAACCGGGTGCAGGAGAACGTGATCCGCGGCGGCCTCGACAACACGGGCCTCAACGCAGCCGGCCAGCTGCGTCGTGCGAGCACCAGGGCGGTCAAAGGGATCGATCAGTCGACCGCATTGAACCGAGCGCTGTGGACGCTCGGAGAAGAGATGGCAGCCCTCAAGGCTGCCTAAACGGGGGAGGTCTAACTCGGACGGCCGTGGCCGCGGTGCGTCCGTTTCCCCTCCTCAAGTCCCCGAGGGCCCCATACCGCATGCGCATATAATGTGGTCCATGTCCTCGGGGGCGCTTATTTCAAACCACGGAGCATCACATTGGTTAAAACGAAAATGGAGATCATTGAGCGCATGCTAAGGCGCCAGAAGGGATGCACGGCCAAGGAGGTCAAAGAAGCGGTCGGATGGCAGTCCGTCTCGATCCCGCAGCGTGCCGAGCAGCTCGGCATCAAGATCGAGAAGCGCATCATTATCAAAGAAGTTCGCTACTATGCAATATCACCCAAAAGGTAAACAAAATTAGCGTCAACATATTGTTGACATAAACAAATGAACACTCACAATTCTTGGCCCAGCGTAGGGGTCTGGCGCGTACATCGAAGGGCTCGCGCCGGGAGCTACGACGGAGACCAGCGGGAGGTGTCTCCGGTAAGGAAATAACACCCGCCGTCTTGGGGCACTGAGTAACTCCTGTGCTCGGTGCCCCAGGACAAATTATCCATTCAAATAGGGGAGCTTTCCATCATGAGAAGACTGTTCTTGAGCGCCGCCTATCTGGCGCTCTCAGCAACACCTGCGCTTGCAGGTGGGAACAATACGACCGCGGTCGGTACTGGCATTGCCAAGTCGACCTCGGTCTCCGCTTCGCAGGCCACCGCGATCTCTGGCCAAGGCGGCCAAGGTGGCCAGGGCGGTCAGGGTGGCGTTGGAATTGGGGTCGGGGTCGGTGGCCAAGGCGGCACCGTTTCGATCGCTGGTGCGCCATCCCAGACTGCGCAAACCGTCACCACGCAAGGCCATAGCTCAGTGTCGACCGTGCCATCAGTTTTTGCTCCTGGCTTGGCGGCCGCCGGCATCGAGAGTTGCTTGGGCTCGGTGAGCGGAGGTGGATCTTGGCTTGGTACTGGGATCACTCTCGGGGGCTCGATCCCGGACAAGGACTGCAGCGCAAGGCTCGACGCTCGCACGCTGTGGTCATTCGGTTTGAAGAAGGCCGCGGTCGCTCGCTTGTGCCAAACATACGACATTTACGCCTCGATGCCTGAGGTGTGTGGCCAGTATGTGCCGCGGCCGGCGCCTGCGTATGCGCCTGTTGCTGTGCAGGCTACCTATGCCTCTGTCGATACTGCATCGCTGCCTTCGGGCACGATCATGTTGATCGAGGGACGTACTGGCCGCGAGCGCCCGTGCAGCAATTACGACGAGGCTCATTCCCGCTGCCTGCGATGGGTCGACGCCGTAACCCCGAAGCCAAAGCAGGTCACGCGTATGGCTTCGGGGCGAGAGACTAGTTCGGCAGCATCTCGACCTGTCAAGAAGGAGGCCGCGGCGGGAGCCGAGCCTCACCCGGCTGTGGTGCCGATCCCGGTCCCGCGTCCGGCTTCGGCATCTCATCCGGTTGCCGAATTGACGACATCACTGCAGAAACCACTCTGGCTGCAGATGATCCATCCAGAAGAGAAACCCAGAGTGAAAACAGAAGACGAGGTGAAAAATGAAGAAAGTATCTCTCGCTGCATTGGCTTTTGCGCTGCTGGTAACGGCTGGAAGCGCTAATGCTGCAAGTAATTCGGTGGCTTTTGGCACCGGGTTTAACTTCGGTGCCGTGCGCACCAATGCTGCGACCATCTCGGCTGGTACCGCTGCGGCAGGTTCTCTTGCCACAGGTACCAATACCTCTCTGGGGGCGGGCTTTGGGGTAGCTACTCCTGCCGGCACCATTGCGAGCGGTGTCGGTGCGAGCGCTGGTCAGAGCAACTCCATCTCTGGAGCGGCTTCGATCGGTAACGGTGCTGCGGCCACGGCCGGCAACAGCGCCAATGTCGGTCTGGGCGTAGGCGTGGGCTTCGCGAACCAGCTGCCCTAAGCCCAGGGCTGGGAGGTATGCGCGTCGGCAATTTGAGCAGCCGACGCGCATACTTGTGGATAAGTCAACCTCATGTTGACAGGTGTCGTGGGATGACCTATCAAACGCTCATGAGCCATTGGGGCTCGTAAGAGGGCATCACATGACCAACGAATTGAACGACAGCCTGGACAACCTGTTCAATGGTGACACCGGTTCGGTGCGCATCGTGCCTGTAGTTGCGGCTCCAGAGTACAAGACCGCCGATCAGCGTTTTGCCGAGGGCTGCACCAAGTGCCGCGGTACCGGCCGCTTCATCAGCTATTCCGGTCGAGCCTTGGGTCCATGCTTCGCATGCAAGGGCGCTGGCAAGTTCGAGTACAAGACCTCGCCCGCGGTTCGTGCTGCCAAGCGTGAGCAGGCTGCCGATCGCAAGGTTCGTCGGTCTCACGATACGTGGCAGTCTTTCGCCGCCGATAACCAGAAGATCGCCGAGTGGATCATCGCTAACCGCGCCTCGTTCGAGTTCGCAGCCAAGTTGAATGAGGCAGTGATCCGCTATGGTGACCTGACGGAAGGCCAGCGGGCGGCTGTGGAGCGTTGCATCGCTCGCGAGGTGGCCAAGGCCACTGCTCGGGCAGAACGCGTCCAGCAGGCTCCGCAGGCCGATACGGCTGGCATCGATCGGCTGAAGGCGGCCTTCGATACGGCTGTCGCCTACAGCGCCGAGAAGGGCCTGAAGCTGTCTCCGCGGATTACAGTCGATGGGATGACCATCAGCCCGGCCAAGGCGAACAGCGCCAACCCTGGTGCACTGTACGTCAAGATGTCTTCGACCCGGGAGTATCTTGGCAAGGTGCAGAATGGCCGCTTCTTTGCTGCTAGAACTTGCAACAAGGAGCAGGAGGCTAAGGTGGTGGCGTTCATCGCAGATCCGGCCGAGGCTGCCAAGGTTTACGGGCAGACCACGGGAACCTGCTGCATCTGCAATGCGACTTTGCGATCGGACTGGAAGAACAAGGGCATCGGCCCGATCTGCGCCGAAAAGTTCGGCTGGGCCTGAAAGGAGGCGTGATGGAATACCCGCACATCAATAGGTTATCCGGAACCAACCCGGATGACCTTCTCAAGGACTACGCGGCTGCGCAGAGGGCATGTGAGGAGGCCATAAAAGCTCTCTCAGCCGTTTGGCCGCATGCCCGCGACTACCAGGGCGGGGAGATCAGACACGCGATGCATGACCACACAGAGCGCTGCAAAGCCCTTCGTACGGTCGCGCTCGACATGCAGCTGATCATCGAAAGCATTCTGCACCAAACGGGAGGCTAACTTGCCGATGCGGAAGGCTGTGGATAACTCGAAAGAAGCTTGAACCTGCGCCGCTACTCTGGCTACCTACAGTTATTGAGCCATTGGGGCTCGATGAACCGAGAGAGCATCACATGGCAAATATTAAATACTTTGCAGACACAGCAACCGGTACTATCGAGTTCACCAGCGTTGACCATCGCAGCAGCAAAGATATTCGTGGTTTCCATGCCGGCGAATGGATCAAGGTTAACCGTTCTGTCGAGTATAAGAATTTTGCTTCGAAACATATTTGCGACGCGCGTTGTGTCAATGCTACGGGCCGAATCATGAAGTGTGAATGTGCCTGCGGCGGCAAGAACCATGGCAAGGGCGGTTTTATCGGAGAGGAGGTGTAATGGAATATCCGCATATCAAAGAGCATCACATGTTCTTCCGCATCATTAACCGGATCTTAGACTATTTGGTCGAGTCTCACTTTCAGGGAGCCGCACGCCAATGATCAACGTTCGCCAGCATTACTTCGATGACCTCGATGACGTCGTCATCACCGGCCTCTGCCCGAATGGCGAGTATGGGGCCTATCGCGAGAGCGCAGACGAAGGCCGCATCCGCGGCTACGGGGCGACTCGGATCGGCGCCATCGCTGACCTGATCGAGGTATGCGAACTGAGATACGAGCACGATCGCATCTAGAAGGAATTAGAAAGCAGAGACCGCGCCGGGCGCCGAAAGGCTACCCGGCTCGGGGCCGTAGTGAAAGGAGCATCACCATGAAATATTTCGACTGTAGGATCTGGGAACGCGCTGAGCATTGGTATTTCGACACGACCATCGAGGCCAAGGACGATCGCGACGCATGGCGCGTTGCGGTCAAGGAGTATCCGAAGCGCGAGTATCGCGTGGTCGAGATCAGAGAGGTGTTCAGATGACCGCCAAGAGCACAGCCCTTTGGAAGGTCGTCGTCGATGGCTTCCGGCTGGAGCTGTGGGAAAGCCGCAGCTGGCTAGCCTACAACTATACCCTGGCGTTCTCGATCTTGGCGCAGCCAGACAGGATCGCTTTGGTCTACTTGGGCCAGGACCCTGAGGAAGCCGAGGCCCTGTTCTGCCAAAAGGTCGAGTACCATCGCAGGCTGTCGACATGACCGGGGCGGAGATGAGGGACATCAGAAACCAGTTCGGGCTGGGGCGCATGAAGTTTGCGCTCCTGCTCGGCTATACTGGGACCGACCGCAATAACCATTACCGCGTCCGCAAGATGGAGGCCGAGGACTTCGTGCCGCTCGTTATCGGGCGATATGTCTGGCTGATCAAAGAACATTTCCAGCGGACCGGAAAACTGCCACAATGGCCCGATCATCTACGCCTTCTCGGAGAAGAAGGACCGACGGAGCCATGGATGTAGACAAGCTCAATGCCAGCATCAGGGACATCCGCATGCCGACGCGGATGTCCCGCCTTCCCATTAACGAGCGCGGCTATCCCGTTCCATATTTCGTCGCCAAGGTGGATGGCCGATGGGACTTCCGCGTCGGGGATAGAGAAAAGTTCAGGGCCTGCATCGAGCGTAAGCTCTGCTGGCTGTGCGGCGACAAATTGGGCCAGTATCTCTGCTTCGTTGTCGGCCCCATGTGCGTCGTGAACCTCAACACAGCAGAGCCACCTTGCCATCTCGACTGTGCGGCCTACGCTGCGCGCGCCTGCCCGTTCCTGGCTAACCCGCGCATGCGCCGCAACGAGGTAGAACTGCCCGAGCATCCTCCGGCAGCCGGCGAGATGCTGACGCATAACCCCGGCGTCATCGCGATCTGGATCACAAAGAACTATCGTCTGAAGCATGTTCAGAACGGCGTGCTGTTCGACCTGGGCAAGCCTACCAATGTGCTGTGGTACACTGAGGGCAGGCCAGCTGGGCGTGGCGAGGTGCTAGAGGCGCTGTACCGAGGCCTCCCGCAGCTGGAGCGGTTCGTCTACACTCCCAAGGCAAAGGAAACTTTGATGGCGGCCGTGGCCGAGGCCATGCACTGGCTGCCGGCGGAGGAGAACAGCGATGCCGGATCTTTACGACATGGGGAACCTGCTGGAGAAGGGCTACCAAGTGGCGAACAAAGCCCAGATGATGGACGGGCTTCCGAGCCTTGACGAGAAGGCCTACGTGATGGGCTTCATGGCATGCTTCGGCATCATCACGCGCGTGGTCGATATCGGGCTAGCGGCCGATGCGTCATACAACGATATCTTCGACAACATTCATCGGTGCCTCGTTGACTACGGCCGCAAGGTCGTTGCAAGCCAGCCGATACAGGATGAAGTGAGGCGCAGGATCAACGAAGGAGGCGGTGAATGAGATCGAAGGTCAGAGTGACGATCGTCATCGTGCGCGAGGATGGCCGCACGGGACAGCTGACGAAGTCCGAGCAGTGGGATGTGATCTCCTCCGCGGCAACGACCGTGCGCGCTGCGATCGAGAAGTATGTCGCGCCGTCGATGCAGGCGAAAGCTAGGAAGGCTGTGGCGCACGTGCTTGAGTCCGCTGAACCGCCGGCCTCGGTGCGCACGCATTGCAGGGAATACGAGATCGAGGTCGAGCTGTGAGGAGCGCGGTACACGAGACATGATCAAGGAGGGACCCTCGAAATGGATGCCTAAAATATCCGCTAAGTCCTTTTATGAAATATCGTTCAAATGTATCGAGGTCGATGATGAATAAACAGCAGACAGATGAGCAATATCCAGAGCACGATCTCGGTGGGCTCAATACCGCCGTAGGCCACGAGAATGGCTATGTAACGCTGAGCTTTCGCTTCCCGATCGACTGGGTCGGAATGACGCCTGAGCGAGCCTCTGAGCTTGGTTTATTGCTGTTGCACCACGCCGGCCTTGTGAAGCATGACCGCCAAGCGCGGATCGAGGTGCGCAATGGCTGAGAGCAATAGGATGAATACTTTCGACTTCAGCCTAGCTGACAAGCTGGCTTGTGTTGAACGCGAGTACCGGCTGCGCAAGGAGTTCTATCCGCGCTGGGTGCAGATCCACCGCATGACGCAGCACAAGGCGGACAAGGAGCTTGCGCTGATGGCTTCGATCGCCGAGGACTATCGCAAGCTGGCAGGCCAGGACTTGCTGCTATGAGCGAAGCGGGAGACAAAGAGAAACAGGTGCGGGCGCTGCGCGAGGCTCGGGCGAAACGCTGGAAGCAGCAGGCCAGGGCTACGGCTACGGCCACGGTGGCGGAGCTACGGCAGACGATCGCGGATGTAACGAAAAAGACGGCACCGGCTGTAACGAAAAGTGTAACGAAAAATGTAACGAAAAAGAAACGCGGCCGGCCGTCGACTGGCAAAGCAATGAGTGGGGCAGAGCGGATACGCCGGCTCAGAGAACGGAGAATTAAGAATGCAAAATGACCGTAGCGAGATATGCCCACATCGCAACAAAGGCGGGCGGCCATATCTTGGTGATCGACCTATGACAGCGGCGGAGCGCAAGCGTCGCTACAATGAAAGTCTCAAACATGAGTGGAAGCAAAAAGGGGGAGCATCGGGGCAACGCCAGAAAAAGAGCGGCCGCTCGTCCAGGCGCTCAGACTGAGTACTCACGCAGGCGCAGGCGCACCCATGAGACGCCTGCCGAGATCATGTATGGCGCGGCTCGCCTCCACCGGCCCGAGCCTGTGGTGATCGAGCGCCGCATCACGGTCGCCAGGATCATCAATGGCCCTTCTGACAACATCGAGGATCTGACGCCGCGCGAGGTGCTGCTGCTCGGCATGCACCATCACATGGGCGCCGTACGCGATCTGAAGCTGATGCTGGAGCACATCTCCGAGCAGCCGGTTAGCGAGGACACCACGGCCAAATGCAATGCGCTCGATGCCGAGATAGAGCGCGCGCTCGACAAGGCTGGCGAGTTCGCCTTTAAGGCGGCGCCGTTCATCCATGCCAAGTACACCGCGATATCGGCGCCGGCTGTGATCGGGCAGAACCCGGTCTCGGTGCTGGAGCTACTGGTCAATGAGATCGACGAGATCGAGCGCAGCCGGCCGATCCCGATCGAGCACAAACCGCAGACCACCAAAACGGGAGGCAGCACATGACGCCACGGAAGGTCGTTGATAAGCGCGGGTTCAGATCCGGCCGGGTCGGAATTCAGGTGATACGCCAGCAGGACTTCGAACAGACAGCGCGCGCTGCGGATGAAGGCCAAGAGGCGGCGCGCGAGTTCATCCTTGCGTTCATTCACTGGAACAAGATGGTGACGGAGGAGATCGAGGAAGGCAGCAGCCTGCGGCCGAAGTGTTTCTCATGTTCGACGCGCATCAAGCACATCAGCGAGTTGCCGGAGGGCAAGAGCGGAAATTTCGGCGGGCTAGCGTTTGGCAAGCTCAGTGATGATGCCGGCGAGGTCGAAGGATACGCCTGCCCGTTCTGCTACAAATGCCAGCTGAAGGGATGGGAGAAGCTGAAATGGGAATTCGCGAAGGTGATGGAGAAGGATCTGGGGCTGATCGGCATGGCGCCGCTCCACTAGGAGTTCTGTATCAATGAGCAAAAAAGATGGAGGCTTTTTCGTCCTGGCGGAATGGCTCGATCGCGACCATGACGAGACTGGCGCGCCGCGTTGGGTCGTCACATTCCGGACGTGGTACGATGAACGCGGGCTGACGCCGCTTGAAGCGGTCGATCATGCGCTGGAGGAGGTGCGGGCGGAGGGCGCATGTTGGGATGTGTATCATCTGCCGAGCGGCTTGCAGTGGAGCGTCTATCCGCATCGACGCGAGGAGATCGAGACCAAGCAGCTGTTTCCGCCATTGCCGCCCGAGCCGCAAGGCAAGAAGGGGGAGAAATGACGGCCCGTGGCTTTAAGCCTGTGGCCGTGTTATGAAGGCCGGGCCGATGTCGTGTTATGAAGGCCGGGCCGATCGGCGCAGGAGGCAGGGATGGCCAAGTTGTACATCACGGAATATCATGATCTCCCGCAGGCGTTCTCTAATTCCGCGCCGCAGCTGGTGCGGGAGCCGGGCATTGTGGATCAGCCGCCGATCACGATCGGTGCGAGCGCCGCGCAGTCCGCGCCGTTCCAGACCAGCACGCGGCTGGTGCGGCTGCATACCGATGTGATCTGCTCGGTGCTGTTCGGTCCGCCGGCATCGACGACAGCGACGGCCAATAACCAGAGGCTCGCGGCAAACCAGACCGAGTACAAGATGGTCGTCGACGGCGCCGGCCATTGCGTGTCCGTCATCACCAATACGTAGGAGAGGAAAGCAATGATGAACCTTGGCCCATATCTGCCGCCGGTCGCTGGTGATGTTGGTTCTGTTTTTGCTCTGTTACAGGTTATTCAAGATCCGAAGCAAGCGACGAAGGCTTTGGAGAAAATAGTTGCGGAGAAGCGAGCGCTCGATGATGCGACCGAGAAGCAGCGAGAACTGCACGCTCAGCTGGCGGCGAAAGAACAGAAAGAGCGAGCGGAGCTGGCAAAGATACGCGATGAGACCGACCGTCTCGCCAGCAAGGCAGCTGGAGACTTTGGCGCTGCGACTACAACTCTGGCTCATGTTGAGCGGACCAAGCAAGCCGCCGAGATCTCCGAGCGAAAGGCCGCAGAGACGATGGTGCATGTCGAGGAGCGCGAGCACATGCTGGAAAGTCGCGAGCGCGAATTGGATCGGCAGAACAAGGCGCTTATCGCGCGTGGGCACGAGCTAGACAAGGCTCATGAGCAGCTGAAGCTGCGTGAGACTGATCTCGCGCTCCGGGAGCAGAAGCTTGCGGAGGATCTCGAAGAAAACAGAAAATGGCTGGTGGGTCTGAAGCCGCCTCGGAGGGGCGGCGGTTAATTTACTGACATATCGCGCTTCACGGGTCTGATGATGCGATGTTCTACAGCGCCTTTAAGCAGTTCAGTGATCTCGGCGTCATCAGCCGGCTGCCTGAGCTGGCGGGCGCCGGAAGCAGCATCGTTCTCTCGCCTACGTCTCTTGCGATCCCCAGCAATGCCAGCATTGGGACGCTGGTCGGCACAGCGAGCGTTGCCGGCGGCATTGGCGTTTATACGTTCGGTCTTATCGATCCTTCCGGGCAATTCGCCATTGATGCG
>Ga0310912_10002560_pt1 | contig 10361 bp, 11 predicted proteins | sample GREbulkMGOX080_FD_203443 | JGI IMG/M metagenome (GOLD analysis project Ga0310912, IMG submission 203443) | Lab enrichment of tropical soil microbial communities from Luquillo Experimental Forest, Puerto Rico - GRE.bulkMG.OX080 | ecosystem: Environmental > Terrestrial > Soil > Tropical forest >...
CTGCGACGGCTCAAATGAGGTCGCTCTAACGGTGCGTGATTCAGGCGTAGGCTTTGATCCGGAGCATACTATTAGTAGTCATGGGCTCGGCCTCACCAGTATGAAGGAACGATTGAAACTAGTTGATGGGCAGCTCTTTATTGATTCGAAGCTACAGCAAGGAACAACGATTCACGCTCGCGTGCCTCTACATCCTAGAAGGAATTCCGCAGGAGCTGTCGGATAACTTTAGGGCGAAAATACGCCGAAGATAACCTCATTTTTCAGGTTCTAGGATTCCATTCGCGCTGCCAGAAGGTGGACCCGACTTGAACGGTCGACCTCCTGGTCCCGAATCAGAATCCGAAAAACACTAAACCACCCCAATATCTGCTATCTGCACCATTTATGACACTGATGAATACGAAGGCCAGCCCTTTATTGCGATGGAATTGCTGGAGGGAGAAACCTTAGCGAGTCGCATCGAACGTGGACCGCTACCCACAAGAGAACTGCTTGCACTTTCCATTCAAATCTCCGACGCCCTACAAGCCGCTCACGCGAAGGGCATCGTCCACCGGGACATTAAGCCATCAAATATCTTCCTCACCGAACGCGGCCAGCCCAAGATCCTCGATTTTGGATTGGCAAAGCGTCAGGACTCTGACGCCCGGGATGGCCAGCAGGCCGCTGCGGGGGATTCAATTTCCGGTCAGACACACAATCGCGATTTTACACTTACACAAGGCGGTGCCGCACTTGGCACTGCTGGTTACATGTCCCCGGAACAAATCCGCGGAGAACCCCTGGACGGGCGCTCCGACCTGTTCTCCTTTGGGCTGGTGCTTTATGAAATGGCCACGGGTCAACGCGCCTTTAAAGGCGCCACCGGGCAGGAGCTTCAGAACGCCATCCTCGGACACCTGCCGATTCCAGTCCGCCAGCTGAATCCCGAGCTTCCTGGCGCACTCGAACGCATCATTAACAAGGCGCTCGAAAAGGACCGCCTGGTGCGGTACAAAACTGCGGGGGAATTACGTGGCGGCATGGCGGCTTGCAGGTTCTGACACACAAACTGGAATCCAGACACTTTCTCCGACATTGGACTCGTTCTGCTTGAATTTGAACGGAAAACTATGACACTTTTATGACATTGCACCATTTTGGTGCAATCGATGTCCCCGTTTGGAGTCGTTAAGACGCAATTATCGGCCTTCTCTGTATTCGTCTTGTCAGTCAAAGAGGTAAGTCAGGTTCGTAATTCGTATAAGGTTCTTCGCCTGCTCGTCCACGTTGATGAGCTTCAGCTGACAATCCTGCCGTTTGGCGGACAAATACACTCCCACCAACACTCCGAGACCAAAACTATCCAGGTAGGTCATGTCTTTTAGATCCAACACCAAACGTTTTTTTTGAGGAAGTAGACCGTGCACCGTACTCCGCAACACTTCGCAATTTGCGTATGTCAGCTTGCCAATGCATCGGATAAGCGTTTCTTCTGAACTGGTCACAGTCTCAAGCTTTAGTTCCGGTTTTGCGGATGGCGTTTGTGCCATTGAAGAACTCCTGAGCCTCAGGTCTTGAACCAAACGTCCAACCTTCGTAGTTTCACGTCGCCGAAAACTGTCTAGTGAATCCTGTCCAGCAAGGTTGAAATCAGCTCTGCAGATTATCGATACAATATGCCGAGCCGCGCCAAAGTCAAGCTATTAGACAGCTCGGTACTGTCTCAGTTTGAAATTCGCGTTTCAACACAAAGCGGACCTGACGAGTCGGCGCGGTCCGTGGGGCGAGGCGCGATTAAGCAGGAACATACGTCAACCTGACCACTTCCTCGCCAATTACATCGCTGGCCGCAAGGCGGAGCGGCGGCCGGGGGCCGGCGAAGAATGGCGTGCCACGACCAAGCACGATGGGGCGGAGGTAGAGTCGATACTCATCGATAAGACCAAGGTCGGTTAGGCTTCCTGCCAAGTTTGGTCCTGCAACATCAATCTCCCCAACTTGCTGAGCCTTCAGCCCACGTACCGCCGCCTCGATGTCATTCTGGACCAGTGAGGCGTTGGGCCCGACCGACTCGAGCGAGCGCGACACAACCCACTTCGGCTGGCTCCGCCACACCGCCGCGAAGTCGCGTTCCTCCGTGTCCCAGTCGGGAAGGTCATCGTCCCAATAACGCATTATTTCGTAAATGCGGCGACCGTACAGCATGCCCGTCAGGCCGCGCACCTGCTCGATGAAGTGACGAAAGAGCGCGGGACGGGGTGGCCCCATTTTGAGGTGGTCGACGTAGCCGTCTAGGGACTGGTTCAATCCATACACGAGCTTAGCCATGCAACAAAAACCCCCTCTCCAGGTTCTTCAGAATAGCTTAAGCCGACGTTGCTCGGAAGTGAGGTCGGGCACGATCTGCGCGTCGCATTGTCGGTGCGACCAATAACCAGAGGTCCACTTTCCACCCAAGGCGGAAATTTCAAACTGAGACACCACCGAAATTCGTACTGACCCACTACCAGCCATTGACAGGAATTGTCCGTAATACGCGCTCGCGACTTCACTGACGCCTCTTAGAGCCCTCCGCGAGAAAATAAATTCGCGCGCAATTTCTGACACTGGTTTGTCCCAGCGAATTTTCCTGGGTAATTTTCCAGTGATTAGCAACCGATTCGCGGCAGACTGCGAACTGGGTGAACTACGGCAGGCGCGGGCAGGAAAGTCGCGCGAGGGGTAGGACCATTTTCCGAGAATTGTCCGTAATACGCGCTCGCGACTTCACTGACGCGCTTATTTATTTGCACTTCAATCGTTACTGGATTGGTATTCTCGTACACCATAGCGCGTTGTGCCATGTGTAAGTTATAGAGAACACAATGTGGCAGAACGGCAGAACCGCCCAGATTTACGCTATTTTGGTACGCTGATTGTACGTAATAGAACGCAGTTCGTTAGTTAGTTGCACATATATATAAGAGCAAACTAACGAACTACTACCAGCAGCACTGGCATCCACAGTGATTTTTTTCAGCGGCCTGTTTAGTGCAGATAGGCTGTTTTTGAAATTCCAACGTTGGAAAGGAACCACAGCCGCTAGGGGTGTGCCCCCCGGAGGGGGATGGGGGTCTCGGAAAATCAACCGGACAGAGGTTTGCACATTTGCAGGGGAGCGGCATTAAGACCAGAGGAGACCGACTCAAACAAATTCTTCATTTCTCTGCAAAAATCCTCCGCGGAATTTCGCCTACCTGATTAGAGGAACACGTCGATGGTTTACTCAACCGCCGCAGAAAGGAAAGGTATGAAGAGTACAGGTGCAATCAGCATTTACCTGACTGCAATTCTCTCGTTTGCCGTCTCAGCGGGCGCACAGGTCCAATACAAGGTCGTTGACTTAGGGACGCTCGGCGGGGGAATCAGCAACGCATACGGAGTCAACGACCTTACCCAGGTAGTGGGAGTCAGCCAGATTGCTGGCGGCTTCAATCATGGCTTTCTGTGGATGAAGCCGCATGGTATGAAAGATTTGGGCACGTTGGGCGGCAATTTCAGCTCGGCCCAGGCGATCAACGATGCTTCCGAGATCGTGGGGCAGGCTGCCACCAGCCAGTCTACAGCTGACGCCTTCCTGCGGAAGGGCAGCACGATGCAGGACCTCGGGAGCCTCGGTGGATCAAGTTCGCAAGCGAATGCCATCAACTTCAATCCGCTAACGCAGGACTTCAGCCAGATCGCCGGCTGGTCGCTTACTGCCGGAAACGGCCCCTACCACGCTGTGGTATGGGACGCGGGCTTGAACATCTCGGACTTGGGCACGCTGGGCGGCAGCAATAGTTTTTCTTTCGGCAACAATTGCGCGGGACAAGTTGTGGGAGTTGCCGACACAGTTGTGCTCGGCGCCAGCCATGCGTTTCTCTGGGACTCGGCAAGCGGGATGCAAGATTTGGGCACGCTCGGCGGCTCGCTGTCCCAAGCCAACGGCATCAACTGTGCGGGTCTTATTGTGGGCTACTCCTTCCTTGCTGGCGACGTGCTAACGCATGCCTTCGCGTATGCGGGCGGGGGTTTGATCGACTTGGGCACGCTGGGCGGAAGTGACAGCCAGGCGAATGCGGTGAATGACATCCGCCAGATTGTCGGTTTCTCCACGATCACTGGGGACACCGACGAGCATGCTTTTTTATGGACTTCGCAAAGAGGAATGCAGGACCTGAACAACCTCATTAACAACAATTCCGGTTGGGACCTTCGCGGTGCAAATTCAATCAGCAACAACGGCCGGATTGTTGGATCCGGATTGCACAACGGGCAGCTGCATGCTTTCCTTCTGATCCCTGACTTCTGATCCCGGAATGAGTATCGGCAGCCTCAATCCGCTGGACCACCCTGGCGGCCCGCGATGGGTACTCGGTCACCGAGGCGAGGCCGATCAGGGGCCCCGGGAAATCATGCCACATCTCGAAGTGGGAGAGTCGGCAACCGTGCTTCGGGGTGGGTCGGCCTGGCTTTGTGAGTTAGGTTTTTCCTTCTGGTTTGCGACTCAAGCGGGGCAGCAGAGGAGCATAGGGAGTGCCTGCCCCCACCCGTCTGCTTTAACAGTTTGAACAACTCATTCGCGGGTTTCAATCGCGTCACAACCAGTGGTAGTTTAAGGGTTGTGAATATGAGCGAAGAGTACTTGTTGCAACGGCAGGCGACGGAAACATAGATCGGGCCGCCGATTCGGGGAGGAGCATCCGGATTTGCTCGCGGTGGACGCGCCGCGCCTCCAGTTCCAAGTCTACCCATCAACTGCGGACATCGATGTATATAGGTGATTCATCGCCTCGGAGCCGAACATGAGCCGTGTTCTAGTCATTGGTAGCAAGGCCCAAGTGAGTCGAGAGATCGGAGAGGCGCTTTCTGCCGCAGATTTCCCCATGGAGTACTCTGCTGGGGATGCCGACACTCTGCAGCGGCTGCGTGTGCAGTCGTTCGGTGTGGTAATTACTAATCCGGACAGTAGTGTTGAGGAAGATCTGGCGCTGCTGGAGGAGATGCGCGCCATCAGGCCTGGGGTCAAGTGCATTGTGCTGGCTCATCACAGTACCCCGGACGAAGTTATTGCTGCCCTTCGTGCCCGAGTATTCGCCTGTATCACCCCTCCGTTTGACCCAGTTGAGGTCGCGAATCTGGCGCGTCACGCGGCATCCGAGAGCCAATGGCGCGATGACATTCAAGTTCTGTCAGCTAGGCCTGGATGGGTGTCAGTTCGAGTAAATTGTCGCCTGCTCACAGCCGAGCGCCTCATCACTTTTGCCAAGGAGTTGAGTACTCAATTGCCTGAGGACACGCGGCAGGAAATCATGCAGGCGTTTAGAGAAATTCTGCTGAATGCAATGGAGCACGGAGCCGCGTTTAATCCCGAGCAGGTGGTTGAGGTTACGGGCGTTCGCACCGGAAGAGCAATGGTGTTTTACGTTCGAGACCCGGGTGCCGGTTTCCGCCGCGAAGCGCTTACCAACGCTGCCATCGCAAATCCGGCTGACGATCCGACGGCCCACATTGTGCAGCGCGAAGCAGAAGGATTGCGCCCCGGAGGATACGGCCTTCTCCTTGCCAGCGGGACTGTGGATGAGCTGATCTACAACGAAGTTGGTAACGAGGTGTTGCTCATCAAGTATGTGGATTCTTGATGAAAGTACGGCCCGGTTGCTTAGTGAACATGTGAACGTCGTGTACCACACGCCAGTGTGCCCAAAATGTGCCCGTCAGGACGTATTAGGACGTGACGTAACGTTACCGAACGTAACGCCTCGATTTTGTAAGTAGCTTGAATTGCAACGAAAGAAGGGCTTGGGTTCGGCAGGGAATCGACTCAAAATCCGCCGAGGTTCACCCCTCGTGGGGGTTCGACCCCCCTCCCGGCACCAGCCTAAGACCCATAAAATCAGGTTCTACCTAGCACTTGCTCACCTGCACAGACTGGACTGAACCCCTCAAATGAGACACTCGTAATTGGCACACCTTGCAGGGAAAGGAACTGCGAGTGGCAAAGAAGCGAGCAATCGGGCGTTACCCCAAAGCTTTTCGCAAGATGGCGGTGGAGCGGTGGAAGAGTTGCGACAACATTGTCGCACTGGCCCAGGAACTCGGCGTGCACCGACGAACGCTTTACAAATGGCGTGATCAGTTGGAACCGGTGGAAGATGGCGAAGGAGAACCGGCCAACCTGCGAGAGCGAGAGCTGCGACGACAAGTCACGCAGTTAAAGCAACTGGTGGCTGACAAGACGCTGGAGGCCGGATTTTTTCAAAGGTGCCTTGCAAAAAGTCGAGGCTCGACGCCAGAGCAGAGCAACACTGGCGGGACGGCATCTACGAACAGATTCGAGAAGTGATGCCGCTGCAAGGCAGGCTGAGTATCGAGCGGATGTGTCGCCTGACTGGGGTCAGTCGGGCTGGTTTCTATCGTTGCCTGCAACAACAGGTGCCGGTGGAAGAGGACATGGAAGTGCGGTCAGCGATTCAGCAGATCGCGGTCGAGCACCGGCGGCGCTATGGCTAGCGAAGAATTACCGCCGAACTGCGACGGCGTGGGATGCTAGTGAACCCTAAGCGGGTGGCTCGGATCATGCGCGAGGATAACTTACTCGCTGTACAGCCACGGGCCTTCGTAGTCACTACCGATTCGCAGCATGAGTTAGAGGTTTATCTGAATCTGGCCAGTCGGATGAAGCTGACTGGGATCAATCAGCTTTGGGTGGCGGACATCACCTACATCCGGTTGCATCGTGAATTTGTTTATCTGGCTGTGATTCTCGACGCTTACTCACGCAAAGTTGTGGGCTGGGAGTTGGACCGAACCCTAGCTGCGCGGTTGCCGATCACAGCGTTGGAGAAGGCGATCGCAGAGCGAGGGCCAGCTCCGGGCCTAGTGCATCATTCCGATCGTGGTGTGCAGTATGCCTCCGGGGACTACGTCAGAATCCTGAGCCATCACCGAATGATTCCCAGCATGAGCCGGCCAGCCAATCCTTACGACAAGGGCTATGCTTCATACTGCACTTCTTGGGAACCGTGCACGACGTTCTCTGGGAAGCGGCACCGTTCGGAGAGTTTGATTCCCTGGGCCTTGCGTGGCGGGTTCGGTCCTGGATCTTCGTACAGCCACAGCTTCTTGTCGCACACCGGATAGGCTCTAAGCAAGCCGTGGTTTCGCCAGGCCCTTATCCACGCCGGCGTGAGCTGCAAGCGATCCGCCATTTCCTCGACGGTGAGCAAGCCCTTCTCGCGTAACCGATCATAGCGTGATTTAAGCTGATACCTGCAGCGAATGCGCGCGATCGTCCGACTATGGAAAGCCAACCCCTCTCCAGAGCAGACGCCTCGCTGGTTGAGAAGCCTGGCGATCTCTGTCTCTGTGTGATGGTCCAGCAAGCGGTCGATTTCGGTCACCACCTCGGTCGGAGTCTTTCTTGCTTCCCAGGCGTTGAGAGGTCGCGGCATCGTCAGCGTCTTCGTAATCCCACCCTTGAAACGAACGTGGGCCGTGATCTCATGGTTTCTGATGAGCGTCACGTCGTCCAGCAGAAGCCGTACCAGTCGCTTTCGTTCGCGGTGCGGCGTCTGCGGATTTTGCCATAGCCGTGGAAAGTCATGCGCCAAGGCGGCGATACTGGCACGCTGCTGTTCGCTGATCGCAGCCTGATCCTTTTTGTGCTGCTCCTCGTACTGCTGCTGGGCGGCATTCAGGGCCCGAAGTTTGTTGTTCCACTCCGCTTCCAGAGAATCGGCTACCAGCCGGTTCGCCGGGTCGACGTGCAGGTAGCGTCGCTGCGCCAAGTCAGCTTCATAGCGGGCTCGCTCCACCTGCTTTTTACGCAGACGGTCCACCTCCTCCCAGCGGGCTTGCATCTCCTGCTGGACGGTGAGTGTGACTTCCAGCGCCAGGGGAGTGATGGTGTCGATGAGAAGCTGGCCGATGGCTTGGTCCAGTTGCTCCCCGAAGACATGTTGGCATACCGAAACGATATGCTCGGCGCCGTCACGCTGGCACACATACTCAGGCACGATCCTGGTCTGTCGTGTGTGATACCGGACGGTCATCCGGCTGCCACAGACGCCGCAGACCACCAAGCCCTGCAACAACGCTGGCCCTTCGCGGGGTGGACTCTTTCTGCGATCGTGGCCGTTGGCGTAAGCATTCTCCTGGAGTCGTTGCCGGTTGTCCTCATACTGTCCCCAGGAGATGTAACCAGGATGAACATCGGGGAGCAAGATCCACTGTTCCCGCGGCGCCTTGGTGTAAGAAGTTCTGCCGTCCACTTTGCGGCGAGTGCGGTTTCGGCCATAAACGAATGCCCCCGCATAGCGCGGGTTGTGCAGGATGTACAGCGCCCGGCTATGCGCCAGCTCTGCCCACACCAGTTCGCCTTGGTTCGGTCCCGTCCTCAGCCGCCGCGGAAACAGAAGTTTTTTCTGACGGAAGGCTTTGATGACGGCACAGGCTGAACCGGTGCGGCGGAATGCATCGAACAAGAAGCGAATGCTTTGCTGCACTTGTTGGTCAGGATCCAGGATCGGCCGGCCCTCGGAGTTGTACACCAGGCCCACCGGCAGCGGGCACTGCAGTTCGCCTCGGCGCGCTTTGTTCAAGATGCCACCTTGCAGTCGGGCGCGGATCACATGGAGTTCGGCTTCCGACATGGTCCCCTTCAAGCCGAGCAAAAGTCTGTCGTTAAAGTGGCGGGGATCGTACAGCCCGTCCTCATCCAGGATGAGGGTGTCAGTGAGGGCACAGATTTCCAGCAGCCGGTGCCAGTCCGTGGAATTGCGTGCCAGTCGAGACACTTCCAGGCCAAGCACGATGCCGGCTTTTTCCAGACTCACTTCCGTCACCAGCTTCTGAAAGCCTTCGCGATCCGCCGCGGTCGCTGCGGAATGACCAAGGTCGCCGTCGATAACCACGATGCGCTCCACCGGCCAACCCAGAGTTACCGCCCGCTGGCGAAGATCATATTGTCGTAGCCTGCTCTCGGTGTTCTCCAACACCTGGCGCAGAGTGGACTGCCGTACATAGAGATAAGCGTTTCGCTTCAGATGACCGGCGTTTACCTTTTCCTGCGTGGTCCCGCTCATGGGGTTGCCTCCTGTTGCAGACTGAGAATGATTCCCGCCAGCAGGGCGGCGATCTGTCTCTGCACATCCATCGGAACCGCCGTGGGCGTTACTGGCTGGGGATGTGCGTTAGGTGCGACTCCAGCCGTGCATTGTGACCAGGCCTGGATCCAGGCCGTCATTCCCCTGCGCAGAAACAACGCCAACCCCAGCCCTTCGCCTCCAGGTTGGGAACGGGTGGCGTCGCGCCGGAGCTGCTCGTATTGCGCCGTCAGATCGGGATGAGTTCGCAATTGAGCAGCAGGTTCGTTCAGCGGAGTTTTTTTTGACGACGCAGCAGGCTGCGTTCGATGCTCCGCGGATGAACCTTGGTCCCGAAACGCTCTTGCAGCAAGCGCACCAGTTCCGGTGTCCGCACGGCCGGCTCTTTCTGGCGCGTCGCAACGAGGAAGGCCATTAGCTCGTCGGTCAGCTTGTGCGCCTGCTTGGGACCGCGCTTGCGGGGAACTAGGCCGGCCAGCCCAGCCTCTTGGAAGGCGGACAGCGCTTGATAGAAGGAGGGCCGAGAGAAGCCGAAAGCGGTCGCCGCGCCGCTCACCGAGTGACTCTCGCTCTGCACCCGGCGCAGCATCTCGTACTTGACCTGGACGAGATCGCGGGCATCGAAGAAGCTGTTCTTGGCAAACAGGGGGTCGATAACTTCGCGGGAACGTGGGTTTAACGTTCCTTGCTGCCGCAGGGCAGCCAGTTTGGGATCCTTGTCGGACATTTACACCTCGCGAAACCGTCAGCCGTTGTGTAAATATAATTATGCCATACATTCGAAGGGTGTCAAGCTCTTTGTTCCGTGGAATCTCGGTAGTTACTGCATAAGATGCCGAATTACACCGCCTTGCCGCCTCCCCTCTCTTGCCTAATGCCGGCATATTTATCATTACATAAAGGGCGTAATTTGCTTTACAGCACCTCATCGCAGCTTCTCCATCAAGTCCACCAACTGGAGCAAGTCCTGATAGCGAAAGAAACATCGGCCGCCGGCCACGGCCACAAAGGGATCTGGGGCCACCACCGTGGTCCAGCCTGCTGGAATAGAGCTCAAACACCCATCAGCGTTGTGGAAGTAAACTCGATCCTCGCCCCAGTTATGGCGATAAGTGATCAGCTTGAACTTCTGACCTCTCAGCGGATGGTGAGGATGCGTTATCTCGAAGTTGGTATCGGCCAGGTCGCCATGCGTTGCAGTTGACGACCCTCTCCAACGGCGTGGCCGAGCGCTGGGTGGGCAGCGTG
>Ga0310912_10002565_pt1 | contig 10355 bp, 7 predicted proteins | sample GREbulkMGOX080_FD_203443 | JGI IMG/M metagenome (GOLD analysis project Ga0310912, IMG submission 203443) | Lab enrichment of tropical soil microbial communities from Luquillo Experimental Forest, Puerto Rico - GRE.bulkMG.OX080 | ecosystem: Environmental > Terrestrial > Soil > Tropical forest >...
GCATCGGGACTCCCCCGGGTCCTGAGATAAACCGTTCTGTCAACTCGTTTTTCTCAGATCCACGGTCCCGATGCACCTACCCCTTTGAGAATTCCGGGCTAGATCGAGCGCAGCGCGCCGATGCGATTCTGGGCCTTCCCCTGAACCATAGCGCCCGAGATGGTGATGGCACACTGCTGCGAACCCGAGCGCCGGGCCGAATTGTGGGTCACGCTCTATCGCCTGGTCGAGCAAGTCGAGTGCTGCTCGCACGCGCGTGTCATCCCAGCACAGGCAGTCGGGCAGCGCGCGCAAATATTGATCGTAGGCGGTGAGGTCAGTCGTCGGCCGCGCCACCGAGCGCCGGATCTCCGCCGCTTGCACGGCCGATTCGATAACACCTGCGACGCTGGATGCGATGCTGTCCTGCAGATCGAATATTTCTTCCACCGAGCCGTCGAACCGGTCGGCCCAGAGATGCGCTCCGCTCGCCGCGTCGATCAGCTGCGCGGTGATGCGCACCCGGTTGCCGGCTTTGTGCACCGAACCTTCGAGGGCATAGCGCACACCGAGTTCGCGCCCGACCTGCTTCACGTCGATGGCTTGACCTTTGTAGGTGAAGGTCGAATTGCGGGCGATGACGAAGAGCCAGCGGATGCGTGAGAGTGCGGTGATGATCTCCTCGACCATGCCGTCGGCGAAGTATTCCTGCTCGGGGTCGCCGCTCATATTGGTGAACGGCAGCACTGCGATCGACGGCTTATCGGGCAGCGGCAGCGGCTCGGCCTGCGGCATCGCCGGGCGGCCGTGACCACCCGGTAGACTCGCACGGGACGGGCGATGTTCTTGACCTGCTGCTCGCCCAGATCCTCAAAGACAAAGGGCAGCCGGTCGCGAACGTGGTCATGAACCGTATTGGAGACGAACACTTCGCCAGGATCGGTCAAGGCCTCGATCCGCGCGGCAATGTTGACGCCGTCGCCATAGAGGTCGTCGCCCTCGACGATTACATCGCCGAGATTTATGCCGATGCGCAGCTCGATGCGGTTGTCCGCCGCGACGCCGGTGTTCCGCTCGGGCATCGCCTGCTGCACCGCGGCCGCGCAGCGCACCGCATCGACGACGCTGGCAAATTCCACCAACAACCCGTCGCCGGTGGTCTTGACGATGCGGCCCCGGTGCTCGACGATTTTCGGATCGACGAGCTCATGGCGCAGCGCCTTGAGGCGTTCGAGCGTACCTTCCTCGTCCGCTCCCATCAGCCGCGAATACCCGGCCACATCGGCGGCGAGGATCGCGGCAAGACGGCGGGTCTGGCTCATGCCACCTCGCCCGCCGCCAGGCGCAGACCCGCCAAGAAAAGCTCGTGGTCCCCGGGGTTCCGAAAGCGGCTGAGGTCCGATATCACCACAGCGGTAATGGCCCGCAGCCGGGCAACAACCTCGCGCGCGTCGTCGAGCTGACCCATATGGGCATAGCATGCGGGCGAGAAAGCGGTACGGCAGCGGGAAGCTTGGATCGTCCTGGATCGCGAGGAGCAGTTTCGGCACTGCCTCAACGAACCGTCGCGCGAAGAAATGCGCCCCGCCTATCGCGAGGAGGGAATCGCCGACGCGGGCGCGGGGACTGAGTCGCAGCGCGGCCTCGACATGCTCGATCGCGATGTCGTGCTGGCCGACCCAATTCCTGAGGTGGCCGCTGATGAGCCAGCCACGTGCAAAATTCGGGTTGAGGGTCAGGGCGCGGTCCACCAACGCCATCATCGCGCCGATGTCCTCGCCGAAGTAAGCCAGCGCTTGGGCGGCATTCGCCAGGATGCCCGGGTCGTCGCCGGCCACTTCCAGTGCTCGCCTGGCAAAATCGACGCCCTTCGGACGGTCCGCCTCCCGATCCAGCCGATAACAGCAGATCGCGGCCAAGGCGAGTGCGGGCCCGTAACGCGGATCGCGCGCAATCGCCTGCTCCAGAAGATGGAGCGCTTCGGATATTTGCCGTGCCGACGACCAAACCATCGCATAGGCGCGCAGATAGAGATCGTAGGCAGTCAAATCGGCGGTAGGACGGCCGGCCGAACGGGCGGTCTCAGCGGCCTGCAATGACGGCTCGATGACACCGGCTACACTCGCGGACACCTTGTCCTGTAGGTCAAAGACGTCCTCCAGCGGGCCGTCGAAGCGATCGGCCCAGAGATGCGTGCCGGTAGTGGCGTCGATCAATTGCGCGGTGATGCGCACCCGGCCCCCGGCTTTGCGTACCGAGCCTTCGAGGACATAGCGCACACCCAGCTCGCGGCCGACCTGCTTGACGTCGGCCGCTTGGCCCTTGTAGGTGAAGGTGCTGTTCCGCGCGATCACGAACAGCCAACGGATACGGCTGAGCTGCGGTGATGATCTCCTCGACCATGCCGTCGGCGAAATATTCCTGTTCCGGGTCGCCGCTCATATTGGCGAAGGGCAAGACCGCGATCGACGGCTTGTCTGGCAGCGGTAGGACTGGCGGAGCTGGCGCGGACGGGCTTCTGGGCCCAGCGGCGTCACGAACCCGGTAGACCCGCACTGGCCGGGCAATATTCTTGACCTGCTGCTCGCCTCGATCCTCGAAGAGAAAAGGCAGTCGGTCGCGCACGTGGTCGTGAACTGTATTGGAGACCAACACCCCGCCGGCATCGGCCAGGGCTTCGATGCGTACGGCGATATTGACGCCGTCGCCATAGAGGTCGTCGCCCTCGACGATCACATCGCCGAGATTGATGCCGATGCGCAGTTCGATGCGATTGTCCGCCGCGACACCGGTGTTCCGCTCGGGCATCGCCTGCTGCACCGCGACCGCGCAGCGCACCGCATCGACGACGCTGGCAAACCCACCAGCAGGCCGTCGCCGGTGGTCTTGACGATGCGTCCGTGATGCTCGGCGATCTTCGGATCGAGAAGCTCGCGGCGCAGCGCTTTGAGGCGTTCGAGTGTGCTTTCCTCGCCCACCCCATCAGCCGCGAATACCCCGCCACATCGGCGGCGAGGACCGCGGCAAGGCGACGGATGGCGGCCATCACCCCGCCCAGCCGGCCTTGCGCAGGCCTTCGAGAACGTGGGCATAGTCTTCCAGTCGATTCCATGGCGCGCGCGGGCGGACAAAGGGGGCACGCGTGATCGCCATCCCTTTTCCCAATGCTTCCTTCCCGCCCTCTACGCAGCCCAACTGGCCGAACGCTGCAGCAAGCCAGCGATAGCCCGATGGGTATTCGGGGAACGACCGGACCAAATCTTGCGCCGCCTCGACGGCTTCATCGTAGGCGCGCGAGAAATACAAGCCGATCACCACATGGTGCAAGCTTTCCGCCAAGTTCGAGCCGCGCGGCTCCAGCTTGAGGCTTGTCCGCAGGTCTTTGAGGCCGTCTTGCGGTCGACCTGAATAGATCAGGGCCGAGCCCCTTTGGAAATGCCCCGCCGCCAGATTGGGGCTAAGCGCCAGAGCGCGGTCGGCCTCGGCCAATGCTCCGCGATGATCCCCACGTCCGAATAGCGCGAAGCTGAGGCACGAATGTGCAAAGGCATTATTGCCGTCGAGTGCCACTGCGGTGTGGGCTAATCGCTCTGCCGAGCTTTGGACCTCCGCCAAGCTGCCCGCTCGGAATGTGCTAGCCGCCCGAATTTTCACCGTCGCGAGGCCGCAATACCCGTCTGGAAAATTAGGGTCCAGGTCGATGGCCCGACGAAAGAACGTTTTGGCCAGTTCGTAGTCATCCGCGGTGGCCTTGCCAAGATGCCACAGCCCTCGCTGGTAGGTAGCCCAAGCGTCAAGGCTGTCGGGTGGCTTACGTAAGGCCCGTCGCAGCTCGGCATCAGCGATCGCTGGGGCGACCGCAGTGGTGACTGCCTCTGTGATCTCATCCTGGACCGCGAAGATATCGGCGAGGTCCCGGTCGTAGCGGCCGGCCCATGTGTGGTTGCCGGTCTCGGCCTCGACGAGTTGTGCAGTGACACGAATGCGGCTGCCAGCCTTGCGCAGGCTCCCTTCGAGCACGTAGCGCACACCCAACTCACGCCCGACTTGCTTCACGTCGACCGCACGGCCTTTGTAGGTGAAGGACGAGTTGCGGGCGATCACGAACAGGGATGGACAGTGCGAAAGCGCCGTGATCACGTCGTCGGCGATCCCATCGGCGAAAAACTCTTGCTCGGGGTCGCTGCTCATATTGGCGAAGGGAAGCACGGCGATCGACGGCTTGTCGGGAAGGGCCAGAGTAAGCCCCCCTTGCGCTACAGTCGACAGAGGGCCGGTTGCTACTCTGAAGGCCTTTACTGGTCGCGCAATGTTCCTCAGCGCCTGCTCGCCCATGTCTTCAAATGCGAGGTCTAGCTTGCCTACGGCATCCTCCTGCACTCGCGCCGAGACGCAGATGCCGCCGGGCCGGGCCAAGCCCTCAAGCCGAGCGGCAATATTCACGCCATCGCCGAAGATGTCCCCATCCTCAACCACGATGTCGCCTTGATGTATGCCAATGCGGAACTCGATACGCTTATCGATCGATACCGGCGCATTGCGCTGCGCCATGCCGGCCTGCACCTCAGCAGCACAACGCACCGCGTCCACCACACTGCCGAACTCGACGAGCAAACCGTCGCCCGTCGTCTTGACGAGCCGGCCGTTGTGTGCAGCGATCGCCGGATCGAAGAGCTCGGTTCGGATTGCCCTGAGCCGTGCGAGTGTGCCCTCCTCGTCCGCCTCCATCAGCCGCGAATACCCCGCCACATCGGCGGCAAGGATTGCAACCAGTCGGCGGGTCTGGCTCATCTCGCCTCGCCGACGGCAAGGCGCAGGCCCGACAGGAATAGCTCGCGATCGTCAGCCTTCGTCAGAAAACTTTCGACCGGCGGCATTACAGCAGGTGTCATGACCCGGAGCCGGTTGACCGTCTCTCGCGCCCTCGTCGAGCCGACCCATATGCGCGTAGCAGGCGGCGAGGAAGCGGTATCGCCCCGCTTGGCTAGGGTCGTCGTGTACCGCCAGGAGCAGCATTGGCGGTGCCTGATCGAAACGCCGACTGCAGAAATGCGTGATGCCGATGTTCGCAGACAGACCTCCTACCCGCGCTCTGGGATTGAGGCGCCGTGAGATTTCGAGGTGCTCGATCGCAATGTCGGGCTGACCCGCCCAGACTCTGAGCGTGCCGCTGATGCGCCGACCGCGCGCGAAACTCGGGTTGAACGCGAGTGCACGATCGACGAGCGCCGTCATGGCCCCAAGGTCTTCGCCGAAATAGGATGACGACACGGCAATATTCACCAGTACGCCCGGATCGTCACCGGCGACTTTCAGGGCGCGGCGTGAGAAATCGAGGCCTTTAAGCCTGTCCAAATCCGGATCTTCACCGCGACCGTCGCTTATCAGCACAGAGTAACAAACTGCAGCGAGGGCGAGCGCGGGTCCGTAATGCGGGTCGTGCACAATCGCCTCTTCGAGAAGGCGGAGCGCGTCGGGGGCCTGCTGATTAGACGGCCCTACCAACGCAAATGCTCGCAGATACAGGTCGTAGACGGTCAGATTGGTTGTCGGGCGGCCAGACAAGCGAGCCGCCGCGGCGGCCTGCAACGCCGGTTCGATGACCCCGGCGACGTTGGAGGCCACCTTGTCCTGCAGGTCGAACACGTCTTTGAGCGAGCCGTCGAACCGATCGGCCCATAAATGGGTACCGGTGAGTGCATCGATCAGCTGCGCGGTGATGCGCACGCGGCCGCCCGCTTTGCGCACTGAGCCTTCGAGAACGTAGCGGACGCCGAGTTCGCGTCCGACCTGCTTCACGTCAACGGTCCGACCCTTGTAGGTGAACGAGGAATTACGCGCGATGACGAAGAGCCAGCGGATGCGGGAGAGCGCGGTGATGATCTCCTCGACCATGCCGTCGGCGAAATAATCCCGCTCGGGGTCGACGCTCATATAGGCGAAGGGCAGAACCGCGATCGATGGCTTGTCGGGAAGGGCGGGGCCGGAACCCGCCCGCGCGACCGCCGAGCCGGTAGCCGCCACCACGCGGTATGCCCGGACAGGCCGTGCGATATTCTTCAGCGACTGCTCCCCCATGTCCTCGAAGGCGAGGTCGAGGCGGCCGGCGGCATCCTCCTGCACGCGGGCCGAAACGCAGATGCCGCCCAGTTCGGCCAAGCCTTCGAGACGGGCTGCGACGTTAACGCCGTCGCCAAAGATGTCGCCGTCCTCGACGACGATGTCGCCCACATTGATGCCGATGCGGAATTCGATGCGACGGTCCGGCGGCAATGCGGCATCGCTTTCGTCCATCGCCGCCTGTACCTCGGCCGCGCAACGCAACGCATCGATGACGCTGGCGAACTCGACCAAGAGCCCGTCACCGGTCGTTTTGACGATGCGGCCTCGATGGCCCGCGATCTTCGGGTCGATCACCTCGGCGCGCAACGCCTTAGGCCGGCCGAGCGTGCCTTCATCGTCGGCTTCGATCAGGCGCGAGTAGCCCGCGACATCGGCCGCGAGGATCGCCGCAAGCCGGCGTTCGACGCGAGCTGGCCCTGCGGGCTCCATGGCGCCTCCTCGGTGGCACATGATCCTACACCAACCGCGGGCCTGCGCATTAAGCATGGATCCCACCGGCTCGGGTCGTCACTCTCGCGCCAAGATCAGCGCATACAGATCGTGTGGCGCGGCGGGCCTCGCGCCAGCGTCTCGGCTAATCGATCACGGACCCTCCCCTGTTCGCCCCCTGATAGACCGGTTCGTCCCCCTGATAGGCCCCATTGGAACCCCTGTTTCTTCGTACAAGATAAGATCCTTAAGTAACTGATATGTATTGCTTTATTAAGCATCAACCCGGCAAATCTCAAGGCAGAATCGAAAATTCACCCTGTTTTCCGGCAGTTACAGGGTCGGCGATTTGCGGCTCATCGCTGCAAGCTCAGACGATCCCGGCCTCGCGCAAACGAACGATCTCGTCGGGCGAATAGCCGAGTTCGTGCAATACCGTCTCGGTGTCGGCGCCGAGATCGGGGGCGGGCCGCCGGAGCCGGCAGGGCGCCTCGGTGAATTTGATCGGAAAGCCCGGCATCTTGACCTCGCCGTGGCCGGGATGTTCGGCGCCGACGACCATCGCCTGGTCGATCACCTGGGGGTCGGCGAAGACCTCGGACAGGCTCATCACCCGGTCGCAAGGCACACCCGCGGCATTCAGCCTCTCGATCCAATGATCGCTGGTGCCGCTCCGCAGGCGCTCCTCGATCGCGGTATTGATCGCCCGGCGGTTCTCGACGCGCAGGTCATTTGTGCGAAAGCGCGGGTCGTCGCGCAGTTCGGGCATCCCGAGGGCATCGACGAGCCGCTGATAGGATTGCTCCTGCGAGGGCGCCAACGCTACCGTGCCGTCTTTCGTGCGAAACAGGCCATAGGGGGCGACGATCGCATGGTGGTTGCCGGTGCGCGGCGGCTGCTCGCCGGTCGCGAGATAATTGGCGGCGAGAAAGCCCAGCATGCTGATCATGCCGTTGTTGAGACTGGCGCCGACCGTGTCACCGTGTCCGGTGCGACTGCGCCGCACCAGGGCGGCGCATACGCCAAGCGCCCCGTAGAGCCCGGCGACCAGATCGCCGATCGGCGGGCCGGCGCGCATCGGCGCGCCGTCGGGCTCGCCGGTGACGCTCATGAAGCCGCTCATCGCCTGGGCGACGAAATCGAAGGACGGGCGGTCGCGATAAGGCCCGCTGGTGCCAAAGCCGGTGATGTTGCAGTAGACGAGAGCGGGGTTGAGTGCCGCGAGCCGCGCCGAGTCGAAGCCGATGCTGGCCAGTACGCCGGGGCGGAAATTCTCGACCAGCACGTCGCTCCCGGCGATCAGCTTTTCCAAGACCGCGCACCCTTCAGGATGCCGGAGATTGAGGGTCAGCGAGCGCTTGTTGCGGTTGAAACCGGCGAAATACCAGCTCAAGCCCTCGCGCACGACACCTTGCCGGCGCACCGGGTCGCCGACACCCGGGGTTTCGATCTTGATCACCTCGGCACCCATATCGGCGAGCAGCATCGAGCAGAACGGCCCGGCGAGGATGCGGGTCAGATCGACCACGCGCAGTCCCGACAGCGGCAAGGGCTCGGCCTCCTTTGGGAAAGGCCGGATCTTATGATATCGCAGCCCGATGCGAGAACTGGCGCTCGACGATATCGAGGCGCTGGCGGTCGGCGCCTGGATCCTCGGCACCGGCGGTGGCGGCAGCCCCTATCTCGGGCTCTTGAACATGCGCCGGCTTTATGCCGAGCGGCATCGTATCGAGCTGATATCGCCCCTCGACCTTGCCGAGGAGGATTGGGTCGCGGTGGTCTCGAATATGGGGGCACCGCTGATCGGCCAGGAGCGCCTCGCGGACAGCCGCAATATCGCCCGGGCCGTCGAGGTCCAAGAGGCGCTGCTGGGCGAGAAATTCCGCGCCGTCATGTCGCTCGAAATCGGCGGCGGGAACGGCATCCAGCCGTTGATGGCGGCAGCTCATCTCGGCCTCCCGGTAGTCGACGCCGACACGATGGGCCGCGCCTACCCCGAGGCGCAGATGACGAGTGTCGCGGTCGGCGATCTGCGCCCTTATCCCTGCGTGCTCTATGACCCGCGCGGCATCGAGGCGGTCGTGACCCAAGTGCCGAGCTGGAAGTGGATGGAGCGGGTCAGCCGCAAGATCTGTGTCGAGATGGGCTCGATCGCCTCGACCTGCAAAGCGCCGCGCACCGGGCACGAGGTCAAGGAGTGGGGCATCCATTTCACGGTGACCAAGGCGATCGGCATTGGCCACCGAGTGCGCGCCGCACAGCGCCATCACGCCGATCCGGTCGCCGCAATCCTCGACGAAGGAAAGGGTAAGCTGCTTTTCCGCGGCAAGATCGTCGATGTCGCCCGCCGCACGACGGAGGGGTTTCTGCGCGGCCGAGCGGCGATCGACGGGCTCGACGAGGATCGCGGCTCGCGGCTCGCGGCTCGAGATTGCGTTCCAAAACGAGTGGGTAGTGGCGTGGCGCGATGAAGTGCCGCTCGCGATGTCGCCCGATCTGATCTGCGTTCTCGACACCGTCTCGGGCGAGGCCTTCGGCACCGAGACGATCGGCTATGGCCGGCGCGTGTCGGTCGTGGCGCTCCCGGCCCCGCCGGTCTTTCTGACACAGAAGGGGCTCGAGCATGTCGGGCCGCGCGCCTTCGGCTATGACCTCGACTTCCGTTCGGTCTTCGACCCCCTCCCATTCCCTCCCCCGCATGCGGGGGAGGGGTAGGGTGGGGGCGATGCGGCGGATCGGCATCGATGTTGGCGGCACCAACACCGATGCCGTGCTGCTCGAAGACGGACGTGTCGTACACGCGATCAAAACCCCGACCACGGCGGATGTAACCGCCGGCATCGTGACCGCCCTCGCGGAGCTCGCCGGCCATCCCGATGTCGCGCGTGGTGCGATCGACGGCGTCGTGATCGGCACGACCCATTTCGTCAACGCCGTCGTCCAGCGGCGCGATCTCGCGCGCGTCGCTGCGGTGCGCATCGGGCTGCCCGCTAGCGCCTCGCTGCCGCCGTTCTGCGACTGGCCGGAAGATCTCGCCGGCTCGGTCCGCGGCGAGGTGTTCATGCTCGAAGGCGGGCACGATTTCGATGGCCGTCCGATCGTTCCGTTTGACGAGGCCGGCATGCGGCAGGCAGCGCGGCGGATCCGCGCGAGCGGCATCCGGTCGATCGCGGTTGCCGCGATCTTCTCGCCACTCGAGCCCGGCTGCGAGGAGCGGGCGCGGGCGATCCTCACCGAGGAAGCGCCGGAGGCGGCGGTTACCCTATCGCGCGATCTCGGTCGCATTGGCCTGCTGGAGCGTGAGAATGCTGCCCTGCTCAACGCCGCCCTCGTCGAGCTCGCGCGGGCTACCGTCGCGGGCTTCACCCAGGCGATTGCGGCGAGCGGCATCGCCGCCCCGCTCTATCTGACCCAGAACGACGGGACGGTGATGGCGGCCGAGGTCGCGGCCGCGCTGCCGGTCATGAGCTTCGCCTCGGGTGCAACCAACTCGATGCGCGGTGCGGCCTTCCTGTCGGGGCTCGCGGATGCGATGGTCATCGATGTCGGCGGCACCTCGACCGATGTCGGCCAGCTGCGCCGGGGGTTTCCGCGCGAGGCCAACTCGGTGGTCGAAGTGGGCGGAGTGCGCACCCTCTTCCGCATGCCGGATCTGTTGTCGATCGCTCTCGGCGGCGGCAGCGTCGTCGAGCGCGATCCGCTCGCCGTCGGGCCGAAGAGTGTGGGCTATCGGTTGACCCGCGAGGCTCTGGTGTTCGGCGGCGATACTTTGACCGCGACCGATGCGGCGGTTGCCGCCGGCATCGCCGAGATCGGCGATACGG
>Ga0310912_10002568_pt1 | contig 10350 bp, 10 predicted proteins | sample GREbulkMGOX080_FD_203443 | JGI IMG/M metagenome (GOLD analysis project Ga0310912, IMG submission 203443) | Lab enrichment of tropical soil microbial communities from Luquillo Experimental Forest, Puerto Rico - GRE.bulkMG.OX080 | ecosystem: Environmental > Terrestrial > Soil > Tropical forest >...
ACAGCGCAACTACTACTTCTGACAGGTTTAGATTCCGCAGTTGCTCTAGAGCGCCGACGCTTCCAGCCTCTAGTCTTTGGACGAATTGCGCTGCCATCCGCATCCGGTCGCAAGCAGCGATCGATTTGGAGAAACTGGTGCTTCTCAGGGCGATGGATTCTAAACGAAGGTTACGACTATTTCGTGGCCTGTCTGGTTGGCGAGGTCGACGCTGTCGGTAAGACCGTTGAACGATTTGCAAAGTAGCGCACCGTTACATCTTCCCCGACTTTCACCTCTTTCTCGTTGGTTTGCGTTTTCGGTTCTGAAGCGTGACTCCCAAAATGCCTGATGGTCACATCCTCTGCTACGTAGTCCTCTTCGTTCGGTCCGATCTTTATCTTCCTGAATCCGGGAAGGGGGGCCCTCTCGTCGGTCATTCGCTGAATAGATCGTTTTCGGTGGGTGCTCACTGATACAGGAGCGGGCAGAAAGCCTGCCTTCTTTTCGTTGGGTACCGAAGACACCGAACCAATGCTCGAAGGAGCAGGGTGATGACCGAAAGGAATCTGGATACCTATGGCAAGCAAGACGGCCGCACTCATCGCAAATGCAACCAGCCACGCATTGTTCTCGAGCAGTCGATTCACATTCTGGCCTAAATATCTTGCTGAGCTGGTCCTGAACTGTGCCACATCCTCCTTAACAAGTACTGTCTCAGGCCGAGGCGATTTGTGTTCCTCTGACATTGGACTCTCGTCGCTTTCACTGAATGCTCGCTCTTGAGGCTTATCGCACGTTACGGCACATGTTGTTTCGCATCCTGTTGTCGTAACTTCATTTTGGGTACGCTGGAAATCACGTGATATCGCGTCTTCAACCAGCCTTGTCATGAGTCGATATGTCCGCACCTCTGTATCGAGAAACGAATGGGCCTGGCTGAAGTGGACCTGGATAACCCCGCCAATCACCCCGTTATCACAGATTGGCAGGATTAGCATCGACATAGCTCCAAACTGCCGGCAAATCTCAGCTTGAACGCGTGAGTCGGTCTGAGCATTCTCTACTCGCAAAATCTCCTCTCGCGCCTCTCCATGCGCGCAACCGGCGAACACCGCTGGCATGCGTCTCCCAACCTCAATGGCAGCACTGCCACTTGCGGCACGGTAAACAAGCTGACTAGCTTCGAGCAGAGCAATCGATACTCCACTCGCATTCGCGACATCGAGCGCACGCTGGGCGATCAGATCTAAAGCGCGGTCCACATCAAACGTCGCCGTCATGATGAACCGTTGCACGTCGACGATGGCCGAGAGCGACCGTTGGTCAAGGCCACTTCGTTGCACGACAAGCGCATTTTCTAGAAATGCCTCAAAGGATTGTCGGTCAAGACTGCGATGGGAATTCATACGGCTTCATTAAGATGTCGTGCCCGATTCAGGTGGATGGCTGCTAAATCTAACCGGGAGATCAGAACTGCGAAAACTGCCAGTACTACTAGGCTTTAGGGTTGAAGTTTTTCATAGGTCCTTCAAATGTAACCGCAACGAGTTGTGGAGCCGTTGCAACAGACGTTCTCCGACTTCAATCCCGAAACCTCGATACGGGTACATGAGGCATGGGCCTACCTGGCACCCCGAACCGCGATCCTGTTAAGGGCGTCTTCTGCTGCGGTGCTGCTGGAGCAATGCCGCTGATTGCTGTGGAGCAACGACGATCTCCGGTCTGGGAATTAACCTTGTCGGTTGGATGCTAGAGTTCAGATCCCCAAGGCCGTTATCACTCCTTCCACGACCTGTCGGCGAGTTTTTGCTGTCCTCCTGGGAGTCGTCACACTGTATGTACCTGTGGTTGCCTGTCATTTCGCAAGTGGCACCCCTCAACAAGCTGCTCTCGACGATCTAAGAGCCCAAGTACGCGAACTCTCCAAACTAGTCGAGCTGTTGCAGCAAGAACGACCAGTTCCGGCGGCTGTATTGAACCGCTATCGTAACTCGATCGGCTACATCTCTGGCGTTTATAGTGTGAGCCTCGGAAAGGGGCGTCCTGAAATCCCGATGCGAGTTTCAGGCTCTGGCTTTCTGGCAGGCAACGGCTTGGTGGCAACGAATCGTCATGTGGCGCAACCATGGTACGGAAACCTGGAAGCGAAAAGGCTGATTGACCGCGGCGCCACTGCTACAGTTGAGAGTCTCGAAGTCTTCTTTCCAAATTTGACCAAGTCGATCAAGCTGTCGCCAGGCCCCGTTGCGAAAACCTCCGATCTTGCGGTCCTGCGATTGAAGAATCCAGATGTCGCCCGCGGTCTCACGATATTGCCGCTGGCAACTTCGCCAGCATCTCCCGGACAACTCGTTACTGTGTTGGGCTATCCGTTGGGGACTCTCGGACTAGTCGTCAAATCGCCCTTGAGCATGGACGAACGGCTTGCCTACCGGCACGACACCGACAACATTGCGCATTTGGCCGCAATGTCATTGATTCGACCGTCCATCACGTATGGGCACCTCGGCGACATCGTCGGGGACACGATCGTCTATGACGCGCCAAGTGCTCACGGAGGCAGTGGCGGCCCAGTCTTAAACTCCAAGGGCGAAGTCATAGGAGTCAACTGTGCCTATTTGGACGGCTTTTCCGGCAGCACCCTCGGAGTTTCGATTGAAGACCTACGACCTCTGATAAAGGAAGTGCAGGCTGCGGATAGATAGCAGATCACATAACTGATTGAGGGTAGCCGATGCGTCACCGCGAAAGCAGATGGAAATCTGCCTGATTGCCTCACATCTCAGTCGGGGGAGTATACAAAGCGGACGAGCCGATTCTTGCTCCAGCACTCGTCGTTCTCTTCCGGGCAAACCGAATAGAGCTCCCCCCAACCCGCCGCAACCTTTATGCGATTGTCGGAAATGCCCCTCCCCACTAAGACCTGCCTGACCCAGTCAGCGCGGCGCTGCGACAGGAGGCATACCCGTGAACGTAGAAGCGTACGTTGGGATGGTCCTTCAACCATTGGACATTCTCTCCCAACGCCGCAAGGTTCGACGGTTCGTCGTGATCGTTCCGCGGGGAAAAGACGATTTTCATATTTTGCTTGAAAGCCTCCTCCTCCTGATTCTCGGAGTCATCGCTTATTTCTCGGACTGAAGGTGCTTCGCGGCCGACTCATCCATAGTGCGATAGGCGTCTACCGCTTCTTCCAAGGTCGCGAAGAAGTTCCGGTCGCCGAAGCGTTTGAAAACGCCAAATTGTTTGAGCTTATCCTTGACCGGGTCCTTCATTTCGGCGAAGCACATCTCGATGCCCGCCATACTTAGGGCATCGTCTAGTTCGCATACGGCATCGGCGGCGGTGACGTCAACGCTAGTGACCGGCGCTGCCGCAATCACGATCCAGCGGACCTGCGTCGGCGAGCTTGTAACAGCATCCTGCACACGTTTGTGAAACAGCTCCGCATTCGCAAAGAAGAGCGGGGCGTCCCATCGGAACAATACGAGCCCTGGGAATAAACGCGCATTCGGATACCGGGTAATATCGTGATAGCCATTCACGCTATCGACAACGCCGAGCACGGCGGAATGCGGACGCCAGCCGTCCCAGAGGAATTCAATGACGGCAATCACAATTGCGACTGCAATACCCGGAATCGCGCCGAACACGGCCACACCCACGAAACACACCACCGAGAGCCAGAACTCCCAGGGCTGCATACGATAGATACGAAGTAGGTCAGAGAACTCGAACAGTCCGAGAGCCGCGGCGATTACCACCGCAGCCAAAGCTGTGTGCGGCAGATATCGAAGTAACCCTGGCGCCAGCACCAAAAGCAATGCGATGGCGAGTGCACCAACCACCCCCGTAAGCTGAGTCTTCGAGCCAGCGGCTTCGGCCACTGGCGTTCGAGATGAACTACTGCTGATCGGAAAGCCTTGAAAAAAAGCTGTGGCCAGGTTTGCCAATCCGAGCCCCACCATCTCCTGATTCGGATCGACAGGCGTGCGCAGACGTGCGGCATAGGTACGAGAGAGCACACTAGTGTCGGCGAATGAAACGAGTGCGACCGCAACGCCACCCAGGAGGATCTGTAGCAGGTCGTCAAAATGAACAAGGGGAAGACGCGGCAAAGGTAATCCTCCCGGCAGCGGACCCAGGACAGAAACACCAGCCCGGGTTGGGAGATCAAGGACCGCCACCGTAACGGTGGCGGCGACCACGGCAATAAGAATGCCCGGAACTCGTAGCCAGCGCTTCAAGAGCAATATGATAGCTAGCGTGCTTGCGCCGACCAGGAACGCAGCAAGGTTGGTGCTTCCTGCAAGGACTTTGTTGGTGATGCCCACTATCTGCCGCAGTGGTCCGTTTGCCTTGACGGAGAAGCCAAGAAGTTTCGGGATCTGGCTCAACAACACCGTCAACGCGATGCCGTTCATATACCCGTAACGAATCGGCTTCGAGAGTAGCTCGGTAATGAAACCTAATCGCGCTACCCCCACAAGGAGGCAGACTGCCCCGGAAACGACCGCCATGGTGCCAGCCAACGCAACGGCTCGCTGGGGCTCGCCCGCTGAAAGCGGCAACACAACCGTCAGAATCAAAGGGGCGAGCGCAGAGTCGGGCCCCAGGACAAGAATGCGTGACGGACCGAACATGGCATACGCGAGCAACGGCACGATTGTCGCGTACAGGCCATTGATACCCGGCACCCCCGAAGCCTCGGCGTATGCGATGCCTACCGGAACAAGCATGGTTGTCATCACGAGACCAGCGAGCAGGTCATGCCGCAGCCAGGATGATTTGTACCCCGCCAAAACCGCCAACCCCGGAAGCCACCTTCTCCAGGGAGCTTCGGTTGTTTCGACGAGGCTCTGCTGTGTAACACGGAAGGATAGCGGATCACTCATGGTTTACCTAAAGCAGAAGCAGTGACCAAGACTCCGGTACTGTGCGCCGCTTGCTTCTCATCGAGGTTGAGCTTCCGCCTCTTCGACGGATGCCGATGTTGAGCACGTTATTCAGGCAATCTTAGGAAGCGAGAGAACGAGCAAACCTCTGGCTTGAGTCCTCGAACAGTCGATGCGCATTTATGGCACACCCTCATCAACGACATGCTAGATCGTGAATGTGCCCAGCTTTACTGGCAGGAGTACCAGAGGACTCCTCACCGCCTACCACTCGCCCTATCGCTGGTTTCCGCACACGAGCAAAGCTGTAACCGCTGACAGTTGCTGGCTTTCCAGATGTACCTGACCTTTGGTTCGCAACATTCCGAATTGAGATCCAGCGTGCGCCGCCACACACCGACAAAGCGTGCGTGTTCCAAGAGGGTTTTTCCATGGATTTCCGATGCTGAGCAAGTTTTGGTTGATGGCGCTGGTTTCTATTTGCAGTCTTTCCGTCGCTCATACGCAGACGCTTCCAGTTCCCTGGAAGACCGAGGCCTCGAACCAACACTTACCTGGTTCCGGACTCCAGCCCGCCTTGTCGATTTTTCTCCCACAGGCGGACCTGCATAAGTGGCTTTCGAACATCGACAAAAAAGGTTCGCAGACAGGCTGGGCCAACTCCGATCCGCATCCGAAACTGATTCCCGCTTTCCTGAATAACATCGATACGTTCGATGGCCGTCTCGCACCGTTCGCCCTGCTCGAGACCGGCGGTCGCCCCCTAGCCACAATTCTTGTAAGCTCTTCGCATTCCACCAACAGCGAGAGCGTAGAACAGGGCGCACCCAACGAAGCTGACGAGGCTGTTGATCGGGATCGGCGCCTTCTGGGTGACAACCAGCAGCAGGTTCAGTGGAAATCTCTCCTGCGCGGGGAACTCTTCTTTCTCGCGACCATGCATGGTTACCGCATCGCAACTGAGGCGTCGACACGCGAGGCGCTTCAAAACGGGGTCCTCGGTGGTTATTTCAAGGCTCTTGCGGCGCTGCATGGTTGGTCTGACGGCGACGGCTACTACGAGACCTACCTCGGCCATCCCATTCAGGGCGCCGTGGCTGGCTACATGTGGATTCACAACGATCCAAAGTATCGTGTCGTGGAGTTTGGCAAGAGTCGCGCCTACTGGATGAGCCGGCTGCGCGCATACGCGTGGTCATACGTTGAGATTGAGCAGTTCAAGGTCGGACTCCTGAGTGAAGCGACGCTCGGCCAAATCTCACGCTATTGCTGTGCCTATGGATTTAATGACCACGTCATCACCAGCAATGGCGGCCTGGTCTGGATGGTGGGAGAAGATGCAATCGACCGCTATGTTGTCCGCAAACTGGAAGACCGCACACACAATGTTGTTCTGCGGATTGTGGCTCGTGTTGGATTGAATCCTGTGCAGGGAATGGCAAATCTGATGAACCTCCAATATCCTTGGCATCGCGAGAACCGTGCTGCGCCAAGCCGCTACGAAGGCGATCTCTACCTCAGTCCGGTAGTTCACCAGTCGACTGAAGGATCATCCAATAGCATCATCCCTAAGTTTGAAGCAACCGCCAACCTGCCTTCGGTGATGTGGTTCAGCGATCTCTCCTGCATTGGGGGAAGCGGAGTCCTAGGTTTTCGTATGACCCAGGTCTGGCAGTGGTCAGGCGAAGTCGGCGGCTGCATGCTTCTGGGAAAATCGAACGGTTGGAGCGGAGACTCCCTCACCTTCATGATGGGGCCCCAATGGATTCTTCGCTCCAGGAGTCGTTGGATCCCCCATGTGCACTTGCGAGCCGGCGGCCAGAAGATCACAGAGGAATACTGCCAACACTACGATCCTCTTCCTCCTGGATTGCATAGCGGCAGACTCTGCCAAGATCGGAATTCTCCCACCTATCCCTATGCTCAGCACTTTGAAACGACAGGTCCGGCCTTCTCAACCGGAGCAGGGCTCGACCTGCGCCTCACCCGTGCCCTGACTTTGCGCCTTGCCGATCTGAACTATGTGCGTACCTGGGTGCCCAGTCTGAATGGAACAGATTTCGGCAGAGGGTTGCGCTTCAGCGTGGGCGTGGGGCTACAAGTGGGTACGTGGTGAACCCCGGCGGAGGTCGCCTGTCAGGACTGGCAGTTGTTGAGATCGGGCTAGAGAAGTATGTAAGCATTCAATCGACGGTCGTAGCAATTGACACCCAGATAATGGGCCCCGCCGATTGGTTGCCTGAGGTCATTCGGGACGGCGGGGCTTCCTTTCTGTTTCACGATGATGGTGGCTTGAAGGTGAGCAACTACGTAAAGTGAAGGCAAAGTGTCTTTTTTTTACCCGCCGCCTTTTGTGGCCCTTGCATTCTCAAAGGCGGCGGCTTTTTCTTCACTCGCCTTCGAGTGAATTGCATGGCACATGGCGGATCGAGTCCACAATGCGCTCATTTTCGGGGCCGGTAGCCATTGTGTCTGGTAACAACGTGCTCGCGCTCGCACGCAGAGCAGAAAGCCAAGCTGCAGCAATTGGCCATGCAGGTGGCACATATCTCCTTCCTGCAGACGCTGCATAACGTAAGTGTTGGCAAGCCGCAGACCACATTCGTGGGGCTTCCTTCAAGTTCAATTTGACAGGACATCGACGCGCGGCCTTCCTTCAGGTTTACAGACTATTGGGGTCCTGAGATTACCCTCACTCCGGAAATGCTGGTTGCGTTAGGACCGGGTCCTTGTGCTGAGAACCTGATCGAGGGGCTGCGACAAACGTAATCACAAGGGCGATGAAGACTAGCAGTGCGAACCAGAGCTGTGTCGGCGTTCTCAACTACCCTCCGTCGTACAAGCGACAAGCGCGGCGACCCCGAGGTTCGCGGCAGCTTCTTCTTTCACCACATTAACAATTCGCCCGCTGGTGAACGTTGCTTAGGAGCAATGTCTGCCAAGAAAGTGAGCCGACCGCACGCTCAAGAATTCCGGGTAAGAGATGTCAACCTGGCTCCGCCTCTGCTAAGGGGTTCAGCCGAAGCTGGTGTTTTGCCTACGCTGGAGGTGCGGAGAACAGGTAGTCCCCGAGGAACAGGTGGAGTCAGAGAAGACGATACTTCTGCCGAGTTGACAGGGTAGTCGAAGCAGCGGTCAGCCTTTGCTGACGCGCTCATCCGTCTTCCTGCGTTTAAGAAGATGACCCTGGTGGCGGGAGAGACTTGCCGTATTTGTTTGCGGGTTTTTGCGCCAACTGACACCGCCACGATCGGTGGACGGCGGGGCCTCTTTACCGAATTGACCTTCAGGAGGGATACTAATGTCCCAAGCCCTTAAGAGATTGCTTTCCCGCAACGACCGAATCGCTGCTGTGTGCAATCTTCGAGGGCCAGGCTGAGCAGTCAGCATCCGCGCTGTTAGACAGCCCGAGGCTGCGTGGACAAACCAACATTTCGGCTTCTCCTGGTAGATGATTACGAGCCGTGGCGTCAATACATCCGTTCAGCGCTCAAAGAACGGCAGGGTTTACAGATCATCGGCGAGGCATCCGACGGTTTGGAGGCAGTTCAGATGGCCCAGGAACTGCAACCGGACCTGATCCTGCTCGACCTCGGACTTCCGACCCTCAATGGAATTGAAGCGACTCGACGAATCCGGGAGCTTGCTCCGAACTCGAGGATTCTCGTCGTGAGCGAAATGTCTTCTCGAGACGTCGCAGAAGAAGCTTTGCTCAGGGGTGCGAGTGGGTATGTGGTCAAGTCGAATGCGGCAAGCGACCTGTTGCCCGCCGTGGAATCGGTTCTTCAGGGCCAGCGCTCTGTCAGTGCGAGTTTGACCGGCCTTCCTCTCGCCGATCCTGACAGCAAGCAGACGGCGGAGCATCCCCGTCCCGACAAGGTCGTTGAACTGGTCCCGCGACAGAACGTTCAGATTCCGCATGATCACGAAGTGGGATTTTATTCAGATGATCATCTCTTACTAGAGGACCTGACGCTGTTCATCGGGGTCGCACTTCGGGCGAGGAATGCGGCTATCGTTGTCGCGACCCAGCCACACCGCGACAGCCTGGTTCGACGATTACAGGCCCAGGGCTTGGATATTGGTGCAGCGATTGATGGTGGCCGGTACATCGCGCTGGATGCGGCTGACGCGCTCTCGATGTTCATGGTTCGTGGCATGCCTGATCCGGTGCGGTTTATGAAAGCTTTTCGCAACCTCATTCTTACAGCGGCACAAGCCGCCAAGGGACGCCCTCCCCGCGTTGCCGTTTTCGGAGAGGGTGCCCCCCTTTTATGGGTGCAAGGTAACCTAGAGGCAGCCGTTCGGACGGAGAAACTCAGTAGTCAGCTCAGCAATCAGCTCCGTCATTTATCCCACGTGAACGTTCTTTGCGGATATTCCTTGTGGAGCGTTCCGGGTGCGATGGACCCCCACACCTTCAAACGAATCCGTGCCGAGCATTCAGCGGTGTATTCCCAATGAAGCAGCAGCTAACCAGCCGCTCGCTCCGAAGCCGGCTCTGATGGAATCGGCACCCGAACGTGGATGCTGGTTCCACGCTGAGGCTCGGAGTCAATCGTGATCGTCCCACTCACCAATCGAACGCGTTCTCGCATACTCGTGAGACCGAGACCCGAACCTTGTAATGCCGCTTCGACGTTGAAGCCTTTACCCCAATCCCTAACGATCAAGTGAATCTCGCCGGAAGTTTCCTCTAGTTGTACTCCGACTCGCCGTGCTCCGCTGTGCTTGCTGGCATTGTGCAGAGCTTCCTGCAGAACGCGAAGCAGGGTACGTCCGATCTCGACCGGTAGAACACTCTGTACATCGCTTTTGAAATCGACGTCCATTTTCTGTCGCTCGGAAAATTCCCTGCACCAGCTTTTTATTCCTGCCACCACGCCCAAGTATTCCAACTTTGAAGAGTGCAAGTCGTGCGATAAAGCTTGTACGTCGACCGAAATCTCCTCTACGCGGTTACGGAGTTCTTGCACCCGAGTGTCAATTGCAGAAGGATTATCTTGCAGTCGCTTCAGTTCAATCGACAACATGGCGAGTCGTTGGTTGATGTCGTCGTGAAGTTCTCTCCCGATGCGGGCGCGCTCCTGTTCCTGCGCTTCGATCAGCTTTCGGGTCATGGCGGATAGCTCCTCTTCAGCACGCTTCAGAGGGGTTATATCCGCTACCATACCGATGACCCGCAGCATTTTTCCCTTGCTATCGAAGAAGGCGCACCCGCTGCTCTTCAGCCAAACCGGCGCACGATGATCTGCCATCCTGACTCGATACGTGATCTCAGCCGCTGGGTTCTCCGGGGTAAGCCCAGCAACGGTGCTCAGAAATGTTGCGCGGTCATCTGGATGGATTCTGTCCACAAACTGCTGATGGGTGGTCCGCAGCGGTTGTGTTACCCCGAGGACCTCGAGATGTTCTGACGATCGCACCACCGTGCCTGTCGCTACATCCCACTCGAACGAATACATTCGTCCCG
>Ga0310912_10002601_pt1 | contig 10282 bp, 10 predicted proteins | sample GREbulkMGOX080_FD_203443 | JGI IMG/M metagenome (GOLD analysis project Ga0310912, IMG submission 203443) | Lab enrichment of tropical soil microbial communities from Luquillo Experimental Forest, Puerto Rico - GRE.bulkMG.OX080 | ecosystem: Environmental > Terrestrial > Soil > Tropical forest >...
CGTGGCGCAGGCCAGCATCAGGCCGATCATCGCTGCTCGCTTCATGCTCTCTCCTTGGGTTGCGACTCTCAGCTTTGAGAATCGAATTACGCTTTCGAAAACTCTTCTTATTTCTTGGGGGCCGACGGTTCGTAGGGCTGCTGCAACCCGCGCTCCGCCGCTGCCTTGACTTCCGGCAGGGCGGCACCCGCGGTCAGCGCCGCATGATACTCATCCAACGCATTTTCCCGGCGTTCTTGCAGGTCAAAAATCCGGCCCAGGTATAGGTGCGACCAGGCTACTACCTTGGGCTCCTGTGTCGCTTTCAGGGCACGCTCGAAGTAACCCTCTGCCCCGGCCATGTCCCGATTCGCCGTTGCCACCTGCGCCAGGATGAACAGTGCCCGGCCCGCATCTTCGTGGCCGTCATTCAGGGCCTTCTCCGCGAGTTCTTGCGCGGCTTTCATGTCCCCGGCGGCCAGCCGCCGCTCGGCCACTGCCACAAGGTGTGCGCTCTTGGGACGCGCGAAGCTTAACACTTCCGGTGACGCCTCGCTAGCAAACTGTGTGTCGGCCGCCCGCTTCTCCTCTTTCTTGATGTCGATCCCGCTCAGCAGGTCCATGTAGGCATTCTTGATGCCTTCCGGATCCTTTTCAAACTGCGCGAGGGAGTCGTAGAAATATCGTGTCAAGATATATCCCTGCTCCACCGACTTCTCCACCGCGTCCGTGCGCAGCGCCTCGGGAGTCTTGGCGGAGCCCTGCATGCGGATTTCGATCGCCCGCACCAGGCACTCCGTAACCAGCAGCGAGGTGTCAACCTTGAACGACTCTTCCATCGGCGCCCGCTTCACCGCTTCCAGCAGCGGGTCCAGCCGCTTGATCGTGGCCGGGTACTTCAGCGCCAGTGGATCGAGCAGATAGTGGAGGTACGTGTGCCGGATCTGGTCCATCTTCAATTCCTGTCCGGCGGGCGAGATCACCACGAAGTAGTCGTTGCCATAGTTGCGCGCATTGACCTGGTCGGGGGCGCCCAGGGGATCGAGCAGCACGGTGAACCCGCGGCCCAGGTACCCGGCGGACGGCAGCTTCAGATAAATCTCAGCGTCAAACAGGGTCTTGGAAAGCGGCTCGTGATAGCGATCGGTCAGGTGAGTGTAGGCATCGTGATGCTTCTGCCAGATGGCATGTAGCCCGGCTTCCTCATAGAAACCCGAGGCCAGGGTGGCGAAGCCGATCACATTCTGCGCGTCCGGCGGCAGTTCAGCTTCTTTCACTTTGGGCAGGAAGTTCGGCGGATCACCGAGGTACAAAGCGAGGGAAACGAATTGCGCCAGATTTCGCGATGGATCGGGACGCGCATGATCCCGGTAATACTGGCAGAGCTGGCCGACCGCCGACAGAGCAATGTCAGAGTCGTGGCTGGCTCGCACGACTTCCGAGCGGACCTGCTTGCGAAGAGCGTCTGAAGCGTTCAGTCCATCGTCGTAGCCACAGGCGTTCATCGAGGCCAGGATCGTGAACAGCGTTTCGCTGGTGTCGAGCGTCACCTTGGGCGTGGTCTGCGCCAGGGAAAACGCTGAGAGAATCGCCAGGTTGAGCGCCAGTATCGAATGCCAGAAATACGAACGCAGGAAGCTCCTCCAGCCGGCGGAAAGCGTGGGAATACTTGGATAGTTTAAGGGGTTCCGCGGGGAGGGTCAAACCCTACGAATGTCTTTGAGCCCGTGCAGCGAAGCGCGCAAAAAGGTGGCTCCTTCCGGGTGTCTATCCGCGCACGCTGATCTTCGAGAACGACAGCACCGCACGTCCCGAAGTCGGCCGTCCCATCGACATCGCCGGACGGAAGGTCGTGAAGATCAGCATCCTCTTGACTTCAGGCAGAAGCTTCTGCGAACTGTCCGGGTCCGAGATGATGCGATAGTCCTCCACCCGGCCGTTGGCATCCACATAGGCTTCAATGATCAGCGAGTCGTCGCTTACCGAGTTGATCGTGGTCGCGAACGAGGATTCCTCCAGTTCCGGTCCGGTGTAAAGCATGAGCGGAACATCGTCGATGTTACGTGCCTGCAGCGCGGGCAGGGTCAGCCCCATGACGAACCCAAAAATGGCAATGGCGGCGATGGTGCCCGCGGTCGCCGGCACCATGAAAGCGTGCATCGCGTTTTCAAGACGCACCCTGAGCCCCTGGAATGCCGGGCGCTTGGCGGCGGCGGCTTCGCGCGAAATCGCCACGCGCAGCTTCAGCGCAAGGTCGGCAGGCGGCTTGCGGCGGCCGATCTTGAAAACCAGTTCCTGGGTTTGACGGAGCAGCGCGTACTCCCGGTCGCAATGAGAACAACCACTGAGATGCTCGCGCAGAGCGTGCATCTCGGTTCCCGAAACAGCTCCGTCAAGGTACGGCGAGAACATCTGTTTGGCCTCGGCGCACTTCATGACGTCACCTCTAGTCCTTTGCCGGCCTCGGCCAGCCGGCAACGCGAGCGACTTTCCGATTCTTCTAATTCTTGCGGACGCTGCAGGCCCAGTTCATCGCCCACGGATTGCACGTAGCCGGTCAGGCGCCGGCGCAACGCGTCGCGCCCGCGGGTTAGCCGCGACTTCACCGTGCCCAGCGAAACGTCCAGCACTTCCGCAATCTCCTCGTACGACATGTCTTCCAGGTCGCGCAGGATGACCGTGCTGCGATAGGGTTCGGGCACCTGCCTCAACTCTGCTTCCACGCGCGCCCGAACCTCCTGGTGGCACGCGTTGTCGAAGGGGGATTCACGATCGTCGACCAGCGCCTCGCGTGCCGTCAGCCCGCTTCCGTCCGCGCTGCTGGCTTCCAGTTCCATCGAGGTCTCGCGGGCCTTGTGCCGGAACCACCACCGGCGCCGGTTCGAAGCTTCATGCACCGCGATGCGGTAGATCCACGTCTTCAAACTCGACTGGCTGTTGAAGTGGCGGATGCCACGAAACACTTTCAGGAACACTTCCTGGGTGGTGTCAGCCGCGTCGGCGGGGTCGGTAAGGATGCGGTAGACGAGCGAGTAAATCGGTTGGTGAAACTCCCCGATCAGCCACGCGTACGCGTCCTCGGATCCCGCTTTCAACTCGGCGACGATCGCGGCTTCCAGATCTCGCGTTGCGATCGCACTTGCCAGTTCACCCAAGGTCGCTGCTCCCGCCGTGACTCTCACGGCGCACCCTAAATTATAGGATTCTTCGCCCCAGTCCGAAGACAAAACCGCATACATGACCTCGGTCTCGAGTTCGAAAAGCAGATTGACCACCTGTTTCGAATAGACCCCGCGTGCGAATGCCAGGTTCCCGACATGTGCTGACTGTCTTTGTTGCTGCCGAAACCGCCTTGTCTGAGACGACACAATGTTCCACCCGGAACATAATGCAATCCCACTTAATCACAAATTATCTTTAAGACATCATAATGGAGTTAACATATTTAAATACATACACTTACTTAGAATCTTTATCGGCGCTGGTCTTGATTGAGATGCCGGCCGGGCGGCACCTGGGATGGGCTTAGCCCCCTATCGCGTCTCGCTTATTGAGGGGTAGCTTGGGTGGCAGGAGGCGCCTGGTTGGCAGGTGGCGCCGGCTTGGGCGGCCTGGGAACCGGTTTCTTCTTTACCACCGGCTTCTTGGGCTCGTTGTCGTCAACGACGGTTTTCTTGGGGGCCGGGGGCGGCGCCGAGGTCTGCAAGGTGCGGACCTGGTTGCGCAGCTGGGAGAGTTCGGCTTCCTTGGAAGCGGTGAGGGTCTGCAAACGTTCGCCCAAATCGTGGCGGCTGCGCTCGATCGCGTTGAGGTCGTTGGAAAGCGATTGAAATTCGTCTTTAGATCCGAAAGCCCCGGCCGTCTCGGTGACGCTACCCAGCACATCATAGAGTGCGTCGAGGTTCCGGTAGAGCTTGAAGGTGGCGCTCAGGTCCTCGGGCGCGCTTTGCACCTGAGTAATGATCTCGGGCAACGCACCCTGCAGGTTCCTCTTCAGCGACTCGACGTTGCCCAGGGTCTGCTTCTTATATGCCGAATCCACCTTCCAACGCTCGATACGCAGTTTGCTGAGATTGGCCTGCGCCGATTGCGCAGCCGTTTGCAGCGGGCCGAGAATTGCGTTGAGCTCACTTACCGAGGTGTAGGGAACTGGTGCGGCCGCGCTGGTGATCTGCGCGGGCAAAAGAGTCGAAAAGCAGACAGGTAAAACAAGGAGCGGACGAAAGGGTTTGAAGTTCATTGGTGAAAGCGCCACGGTCAGGATACTGAACTTCCACAGATTTCTCAAAATGGAGCAAGGCCCGGTTTGACTATCGCTAAGAGCTGCGGGACAATGAAAAGCGTTGCAAGCGATTTTTTCCGCTGATGTATCTTTAGCAGTGGGCCTGTGGCGCAGCTGGGAGCGCGCTTCCATGGCATGGAAGAGGTCGTCGGTTCGATCCCGACCAGGTCCACCAAAATTTCTCCCCGGTTTTTCAGCGCCTTAGCGTCAGTCGCTCGCTGACCGTCCCAATTCGTACAACCTCCCGCTGAAAACCGAAAATGGTCGCCTGAAACTGATCGGGCCGTGGTCTCCACCCACCCGAAGGAGGACTCTATGCTAAGCGTGTACACACGTCACTACCTGCCTTGTGTGGAACACAATCCTTACTACCGGGATTGCTTTTGCCCTAAATGGATCTCAGGCACCGTCCCTGGCAGGCCGCGAATCCGCTCAGCGCCCACACCCGTAGTTGGGAACAAGCCGAGCGCCGTGCCCGCTATATCGAGATTGAAATTGAAGATCGTCCCTTTCGCTCGGTCCCGCCGCCTCCGACCATCCGGCGTGCGATCACGGCCTTTATCGCCGACCAAAGAGCCCGCCATCTGCAGACCTCAACCATCGCTAAAGCCGAAAGATCGCTTGAACGACAACTTTTATCCTGGTGTGGTGAGCACCGGTTGGAGAACTTGGAAGACCTTAGTAGCAGCCCGCTCCTGGAGTTTCGCAACCAGTGGCTTCTGGCTCCCTCCACTGCACGGCGCAAACACGAAGGCCTCCAAAGCTTTTTTCTGTTCTGTATGAACCACGGTTGGCTGCTGCGCAACCCACTGCTGCAGCTCAAAAGGCCCCAAGTTCCCAAACCCAGACCCACTGACCACTTCACGCGTGAGGAGTTTAATCAGATTTTGGCCGCCATCTCGAACTACCGTTACTGCGGAACCGATTGTCAGGTCCGACCCCAAAGGCTCCTGGCCCTGATCTTGCTGATGCGTTGGAGCGGTCTGGCCATTATTGACGCCGTTACTCTCAAACGCGCTTGCCTCAATGAGAACGATGCCGTATTTCTTCGGCGCGCGAAAACCGGCAATCCCGTGTATGTACCTCTGCCACCAAAAGTCGCGCAGCTCCTGCGTGAGCTTCCTTCCGAGAATCCCTTGTACTTTTTCTGGAGTGGTCATGGCGATCCCCGAAGTGCGGTACACGGGTATACCCGGAGCCTGAGAAAACTGTTCCGTATCGCCGATCTTAAACAACCAGATGGCTCTCCCAAGCGTTGTCGCTCGCACATGTTCCGCGACACTTTCGCCGTCGAAGCCCTCTTGGCTGGCGTTCAGATTCACGATGTATCCGTGCTCCTCGGCCACACTCATGTGGCGAATACGGAGCGACACTATCTTCCTTGGGTGCTGGCTCGACAGGAACACCTAGCTGTGGCGGTTAGAGAGACTTGGTTTCCCGCACTCTGCAGTAAATAGAGGTGAGTTGGGGAACGGAAAACGGGGGGCGGGCGGGAATGGAGCGGCCCTATCAAATGACTGAACGCTGCCGTGGCAGAGACGGAGGTCGGAATATCACCTCTGTCCGTGAGCTCCCCTTTTCCATTCTCCCTCACGGTTGCTTCGATTCCTCAACCGATCATCAGCCGCCGGAAGGTACTGGCCAGGAGGTGTGACAATAACAGGAAACAGTCGTCCAACTCACTGTAAAAACACACACTGCCGGATTCTCATATGTGCGCAGCTGTCGCAATCTTGCGGAGATCGAGTGAGTAGAGCGTGATTATTCTGGTCAACAGAGTGGTCGGTGTGCTGCTGCCCGCGGCACTATCCTAGCTGATCAACAGCAGCAGTCGTTGCGTGAGATCCTATGGAGCAGATCGGCCAGGAATCTGGCAAGCCGAACCCCAATGCGCAGGCAGCGCTTTCTCGATTTTTCTCAATGGAGAGTGGCAGAATTTGCGAGGACCCCAACGAATCAGGACGAGAGTTCGAATCGTTATTGCCTCAGCGGCTGCGGATGAACGGAGGATGAGATGAGGACCTCGATTTTGAGCGGAATGTTATTTACCAGCCTGTTCCTGGCACTTGCCGGCGCGCAGCCCCCTGGTGTCCCGGCTGACGTGCAAAACGCTATGGACCACTTCAGCAAGCCGGCGTTGCGTGCCAACATGCGTTTCCTCGCTGACGACCTGCTAGAAGGGCGCGGGACGGGAACGCGCGGCCAGGAAATCGCCGCTCATTACGTTGCTGCCCAGTTTGAAGCCTTTGGTCTGGAGCCGGGCGGCGTCAGCGGCAGCTACTTCCAGACGGTTCCATTCCGCGAGGTCAGAACTGACCCCGCTGGGTGTGAGGCTTCCATCACGCGCAATGGCCAGACCACGCGTCTTAAGTGGGGAGAAGACTTCCTGACTGGCGGCGATCCTGTGCAGACGGACGTCTCCGTGGAGGCGCCGCTGGTGTTGGTAGGCTTCGGAGTGGTCAATCCCGGAAGGGACTACGACAGCTATAAGGGCGTCGACGTGAAAGGCAAGATCGTCGTTATTTTGCCGGGTGCCCCGCCCAATTTTCCTGCCGAGGAGCGCGCCCACTTCTCGTCCAGGCTGGAGAAGGCGCGCCAAGCCGTGGCCCACGGCGCTGTGGGGATCATCTCGCTGTGGACGCCCCAGTCGGAAGCTACGCTCCCCTGGAGCCGAATGCCGAATCAAATAGAATCGCCGCGGTATCGCTGGCTGGACAATAGTGGCATGCCCAACGATACCTTCCCGGAGCTTCGCGGATCGGCCCTGTTGTCGATGAAGGCAGCAGAAAGATTGTTGGAAGGTTCAGCCCAGCCTTGGCCTGAGCTGTTGAAGGCGGCGGCAGCCGGCACGCCTCGTTCGTTCCCGCTGGCAGCTACGGTGCATTTGCGCGCATTAAGCGAGCATCGCAAGGTCAGCAGCCCGAATGTTGTGGGGATTTTGCGCGGATCGGACCCGGCACTGGCGCCGGAGTACGTCGTCTACAGCGCGCATACCGACCACATGGGGATTGGAAAGCCGATCAATGGCGACCGCATCTACCACGGCGCCGTGGACGATGGGTCGGGCACCAGCGCGCTGATCGAGCTCGCCCGCGCCTATTCGAGCCTGGGTAAGCGTCCTGCCCGCTCCGTTCTGTTTCTCGCAACTACGGCTGAGGAGCAAGGCTTATTGGGCGCTGACTACTTTGCGCGCTTTCCCACTGTGCCCAAGAACAACATTGTTGCCGATATCAACATGGATGGCGCCAGCGTGTTGTATGCGTTCAAGGATGTAATTGGCGATGAACACAGCACACTGGGCGATACTTTAGCTCGAGTCGCCAGCCAGATGGGGCTGGAAGTAAGTCCGGATCCCATGCCGGAGCAGAATGGCTTCGTTCGCGCCGATCACTATGCCTTCGTGCGTCAAGGGATTCCCGCGATTACTGTCGGTGAAGGATTGAAGGCAAAAGATCCCAAAGTCGATGGGCGAAAGTTCGTCGAGAACTGGATTGAGACGCGCTACCACGCACCTAGCGACGACATGAGCCAGCCGCTTGACTTCGATGCCACTATCCAATACATGCAGCTCACCTTCCTGATGGGCTACGACGTGGCCCAGCAGCATGAACGGCCTTCGTGGAAGCAGGGCGATTTCTTTGGAAAGCTTTTTGGGCCGCACCTGGAAGAGTCGTCCATAGGCAACCGCCAGTTCCAATAGCAAAGGATATGCTCAAGCGTTCACATCGACGCCCGCTTGGCCGGCCTAAGGCTTTGGATTTTGGTCACCACTGCAAGCTACGAAACGCTTATTATTCGGTAGTTGACCGCCATAACTCTCAGTGAGGCGCAGTCCCACAGGGCGACGTTCCAGCGCATTGCCACTTGAAACCATCGAATACCTGCTCGATGTCGACCTTCCCCGGGTGACATTCTTCCCCGTATTCTCATTCCTTTGGGCCATACGTTGCCGCTCCGACGCCGAATGTGGGCGCAATCCAATCACGCTGACCGGGTGATGTGCGACGAGCCCGATTTGACAAAACTTGCAATTGCGTGACGCAAACATTCAGTTTGAGAAGTAAGCGGCTGTCAGTAGGTGGGAAATATATTCCAGATTGTGAACTCGTATTAGGCGGCTTTAAGTTTTACTCATTTTTGCAATAACGAACAGGGCGGGTGCCTTCACCCGCCCACTCTTTTCGCATTACCCAGCCCTATATCTTTCTCCTTCCGGTCGATGAACAACAATGTCCTTGACTTCTCCTCTTATAGATCAGGCGTTTACACCAGCTTGCTCCGTCTGTTCGCCTTTTTGGGCGTCAACGAGTGAAATGGGGAGTTTTCAACAATTGACCTTCGAATTGCGGCCAGCCTTGACCGTGGCCGTTTTCAGCTTAGACTGCCTTGATCAGGCGCGCCCGTCCTACCCTCCATTCCCCGGCCGCCTGAATCGGCCCCCGCGTCATCGCTCGCAAACATGCTGCGGCGCCAAACGCGCTTCCCGTCGCCAGCGTGCATTGCGTCGGCCGCGGCCTGCCAAAACCGACGGTGGTGAACCTATCACCCTATACTGGGTATATGCGCTTCTGCGAGATGGTTTAGGAATCGGCCAACTACCCCTCTAAGTACACCCACTCCCAAAAACAAAAATGCCCGGATCGTTTCCGTCCCGGGCAAAGCGTAGCGTTCAGGCCGAATGCCGAAGGCTAAACAACAAGTACCGCTCTACTGTCCCGCCCCAGTTGTCGTCGTTGACATCATCATTGGACGGCTCAATTCCAGCCTCAACTGCGTCCCCGAAGGCATCGTCGCCGTGCGATGCTGCACCAGCCAATACGTCGTAGTTGCGCCCGCACCGACCGCGCCGCCGATCAGCAATCCGGGGCCTCCGCCGATCAATCCACCGATCAGCATTCCCGCGCCAGTCCCGCCGGCGATTTGAATGTGAGTGCTCCGGTCATGTCCCTTGCCCTTGAAGAATCCCTCTTCATTCACATCGCTCCCTTTGATACTCGTATCCACCAGCACTGCATTCAGCATGTAGCGCTGTCCATCGGGCATAACGATGTTCTCAGGGAAAAGCCCGATCGTTGGTTTGCCCTTGATCCGCCGCGGCCCGCTCAGCTTTATTACCCGGCCTTCGATCATCGTGCCGACCGGAATCAATTGCTTCCCATCCACTACCACCGGTTCTGTGAGTTTCGCCTTGAAAGGATCACCGACTCTGTTATTGAAAGTCGAGATCGTGGTTTGCAGTGTTGCCTTCAACGAAGTTCCTTCCGGTACCGATGGGGTACTTGTCTGTGCCCACATCGACGCCGCTACCAACAGTGCGCCCGCCATCCCCAATAGCTTTTTCATAACGCCTCCTGCCGCATGCATTTCAGATTCTCTCAACCGCCCGAAACACTCACCGAGCAAAAACTTGTTCTAACTTGACTTCTTCACCGCAGCCCTGTCCGACTAATTGTCGCCACCATAACGCTTCGGTCTTCATCGAGAATGAAAGGAAATGAACCCGGATTCTTCTCCAGAAGCTTTGCTGCTTCCAGCGAAAAACTCGGGCGCTCTTGCGCCCATCCTAGAGTCGAGCATCTATTTCTTGAATGTAAGACACACCACCATCACTCACAACCTGCGAAAAATACAGGTGAACCACAGGAGACACAGGGCACGAAGGCAAGGAAGCCGCAGACGAGTTTAGGAAGATCGTTGACCACGGCGGAATCGTGCTGAATTTCCCGTTGGGGGCCCTCGCTCACCTACAGCTCGCGCGCGCCTACACCGCCGCCGGCGATAGCACCAAGGCAAAGGCAGCGTATCAGGACTTCTTCAACATCTGGAAAGGCGCCGACTCCGACATCCCCATCCTCAAAGAAGCTAAAGCCGAGTACGCGAAGTTGCAGTGAATTTGTTCTCCACTGCCACTCTGATCTAAGGGTTTCTCAACTGTTGTTAACAGGCCGTTAACACCACTTTGCGCCGTTTGTTCGCCTCTTTCAGAGTCAATGCATTATGAGAGAGCGCCCTGCTGAGTGG
>Ga0310912_10002603_pt1 | contig 10280 bp, 10 predicted proteins | sample GREbulkMGOX080_FD_203443 | JGI IMG/M metagenome (GOLD analysis project Ga0310912, IMG submission 203443) | Lab enrichment of tropical soil microbial communities from Luquillo Experimental Forest, Puerto Rico - GRE.bulkMG.OX080 | ecosystem: Environmental > Terrestrial > Soil > Tropical forest >...
CCGGTTGAGACGGTCTTTACCTATTACAGCGAAAGCGGCGGAAAACTCTCGACCTTCCCGCACAAAAAATTGGAAGGCCTGGAAAAATGGGGCAGCACCTGGGCCGGCGGAAAATCCTACGTTGGGATTGAGGACCGCTACTTCACGGCCGCCTTTCTGCCTCCGCTCGATTCACTTTCGACGCCGCTCGAAACGCGCTATTGGAAGGTCAGCCACTCGATCATCGTGGACGGCAAGGAACAACCCGAAGACGTACCCGAAGTGGCGGCGTCTACCGCAAGCCGTCCGATGGACATGCGCGTGTTTGTCGGCCCCAAGGACTACGACGACCTGAAAGCTATGCATCCTCCGCTGAATGCTTTGGTGCAATTCGGCTGGCTCGAATTCATCGCCGATCCTCTGTTCCACGCCCTCAAGTGGCTCTACAAGTACATTCCCAACTGGGGCTGGGCGATTGTAGTGCTCACGCTCGTCATTAATATGGTGCTGTTTCCGCTGCGCATTTCCAGCTACAAAACCACGCTGAAGATGCAGCGGGTCGCGCCTGAGATTAAGCAGATCCAGGAAAAATATAAAAAGTACAAGCTGAACGACCCGCGCAAGGCCGAAATGAATAAGGAAGTCATGGCCGTCTACCAGCGCGAGGGCATCAACCCGGTCGGCGGCTGCTTCCAGATGTTTTTGCAGATGCCCATCTGGTTCGGCTTGAACACGGCGCTACGCTATGCCATCGAACTGCGCCACGCAAGCTGGCTGTGGATCACCGATTTGGCGTCGAAAGATCCTTACTACGTCCTCCCGGTGCTCGTGGGCGTGACCATGTACCTCGTCTCAAAGATGACCCCCATGACCACCACCGATCCGCAGCAGGCGCAGATGATGAAGATCATGCCGATCATGTTTTCCGTGAGTTTTGTGATTTTTCCGTTCTCCAGCGGCCTGGCGTTGTATATTCTCACTAGCAGCCTGGTGGGTATCCTGCAACAGTGGTACCTCAACCGGACTCACCCTCTTCCCGCCCCGGTCAAACCCACGCGCGCAAAGAAGTAGCGCGCCGCGCTGAGCGTAGAGGCCCAAACAGGTCTGGCGGGCATCTCATGAGTCGAGAATTTGTACATGATGGAAAATTAGATCGCGAAGCTGCCGCTGAGGCTCTCCGCGAGTTTTTGGAAAAGGTGCTAAAGGCAGGCGGGTTCGAGCTGAACGCGAAGGTGCGAACCGTAGCCGCGACCGGCCAGGCTCCCGAGGGAGACGCGGAAATTTTCGCGGACCTCGACGGGCGGGATAGGGAAATCCTCCTGGCGCGCAGCGGCGAGGTTCTTAAAGCCCTGGAACATCTGATCTTTCGCGCCCTGAACCTCGAACCGGCTTACCACGAAAAGATTCATCTCGACTGTGGCGGCTACCGCGCGCTACGGTTTGAGGAGTTGCGCATGACGGCTCGCGTTGCCGCCGAGCGCGTGCAGACTTCGCACCAGCCGTTCCGCCTCAATCCCATGTCCTCTCGCGAACGTAGAATCGTGCATCTCGCACTCAAGGACATGCCGGGGGTGCGCACCGAAAGCGTCGGCACCGGCGAAGAGCGCCAAGTTGTTATCCACCCGGCAAAGGATAATGCCGCGGCCAAGCGCCATCCCTAGCGTCTCACCCACCCTTGCGACCGGATCGTGCCGTCGGGGGCGAATCGTACGCGGTAGGTAAACGAAGCCGGGCGGTCGCGCCGAATCTGTGGAAACCGCAAGTCAGAAAACTCGACGACGGCGTCGCTGCCGTCCTTATGAAAACGCGTGACCGGGAAGCGCGCAAACCACAGCACCTTTTGCACCTCCGGAAGCTGCCGCGCTTCCTCAATGAATTCATTCGGAAAAGCATCGGGATAGTAGGTATGCTCCAGGACCCCGTTCGCTGCGTTTCCGCCGCGTAACCAGCCGCCACTTAAATCCATGCGCATTTCATATACGCCGCGGGGTGCTCGCACCAGTCCATCCCATCTCCAGAGGGATGGCGGAAACGGCAGTGCGCCGATCGCCTCCACCTGCAGGCCCTGCTGCGCGGCAAACTGTTTCACGCGGCCATAGGCCACATGATGCGCATAAGTGGCGGTAAGAACGTAGGCGATTGCGATCGCGAGGCCGGCGCGATTCCAGCTCTCGTAGGAAACCCGCGCGCCAAGTCCTCCGATCGCCGGAAACAGAAACAGCACGGCGAAGAGCGCCGTGGCGACCACTACGACGGTGTCAGAAACCGGCGCGCCGACAAATAACGCTATTCGTGAGATGACGAACGGTGCGGGGGTGAAAATGACCCACATCACGATCGCGCGCCGCCTGGCATGCTCGGGATCCTCGAAAGTCCAGGCCATCAACTGGGGCAGCAGCAAAATCGCGGTGAAGGTGAAATCGACGATGAAAAGAATATCCCAGGCGGGGCGCGACCAATCGAGCGGCGACCAGATCATCGTTCCGAAGGTGGTGACCAGGTCCAGAAGAATGTGGCTCAGGATCCCGACAGCAAAAAGTCCGGTAAGTGCAGTGAACGAAGGCGCCTCCCACTTTCGCCATCGGGCCACCGCTCCCGCGAGCGCGGCGAGGAGTACCGACCAGACCGGGAGAAGCAAGAGCGAATGCGTGATGCTGCGATGCCAGGTGATCATGAGCAGTTGATCACGGGAAAAAACATCACGGAAAACGTCGGAATCGGGAAAAATCGATCCGAGCATCAACGCCCAGGTGGCAAGCCGGCGCTTGCCCATCGCGGTGGGAGGAAAGAGGTCGCGTCCGCCAAAAGCGGCCTTGCTGATTAGCGCCCCAGCGATGCCATGAGTGATCGTGTCCATGTGCCAGCTCTACCCTCACCGTCGTCCGCTTCCGCTTTTGCGGTGCGACGAGGACTTTTTGCACGCAGTGTTCTTCGGGTCCATTCGGCAAAGTCGTGCCTTTAGGCGAACCATCTCGTCCTCGTCCTTTACCTCTGTCTCTCCAGCCACCCCGCCCGCGAAGCTGTACACACTCAACGTCGTCACCGGAGCGGGCGGCTTGTCCTTTTCAATCAATTCCCGGTAATGCGTCCAAAGAGCAACTTCGTCATATCCCTTTCCATCAAAATCCGCGATCCCGTAAATGGTCTCGTACTCGTCGGTCGATCCATCAACCCCGACGGATGAGTCGAAGAGGGCGATTCCGTCCTCGTCCTTCGGCCATTTGCGCAGTTCCCACTTCTGCAGGCCCGGGTCGAGACAAACAGAGCTGAGCATGGTCACCGGCTCGCACTCGGTGCAACTCATCGATCGAAAGGTAATGTCGGGCACATCGCCGTCCTCGAAGTGCGCCAGCTCATCGAATTGCAGCAACCAGAATATCCAACTGGCAGTGATCCCTGTCTTCTGTTTCGTCGTCAGATTAAAGTCATACAACTCGAAAGGGCGGTCCCAGTCCTTTCTTTTCGTTTCAGCTGAACCCTTCTCGAGAACCACCAGAATCGCGTCGCCGCAGCGTGCTAGCCTCACGATGCGCTTGATCGGGTAGGTGCTGACACCGGGGTCGGAACTAGGGGGGTCTGGGCGCAATTCCTGCTCAAAGGCTCGCGACACTTCAGCTAGCTCGGGCGATGGTTTCGCGAGATCGACCCACTCGAATCTACACCCCGCCCTTATTGGTGTCGCCTCGGCGGCTTTTTTCTCGACGGCATTGCCAGGCGCCTCGCCATGGTCTTGCTTTTTGCATCCGGCTGCGACACACAACACGCCGAGCATCCCGAAGCACACTCGTCGCGCTCTGTGGAGCTTCGTCAAGTCAGCTTACCTGGATTAAAGGAGACGATTTTGGCACAACATGGCCGACGCGCGTGGCGTTGATTCCATGATCGCGCAGTTTCGCACGTGCCCCGTCCGCAGAATCCGGCGCAATCGCGACCAGCAAACCACCGGAAGTCTGCGGATCAAAGAACAACGCCCGATTCTCTTCCGGGATACCATCCGCAAATCCGACGCAATCGCCCAGAAATTCGCGATTATTCTTCAGCCCACCCGGTATCATGCCTTCGCGCACCGCTTCAAGCGCGCCAGGGAGTAGCGGCACCGACTGCCACTGGAACTCGAGCGAAACAGCGGCAATGTTTGCGCCAGGATCACCCAAGGCCATTTCGCGCGCGTGACCCAGAAGGCCGAATCCGGTGATGTCGGTCACCGCGTGCACGCGCGGCGAAGGGGAAATTTTCTCAAACTCTCGCAGGGCTTCGGCGGCGGCACCGTTCAGCTGGCTCATCGAGCCGATAGCGGCATCGATCGAAGCTTTCGAAGCGCGATCCTTCTTGATGGCGGTGGAGATCGCGCCGGTGCCCAGCGGCTTCGTCAAGAGCAAAACGTCTTTCGTCCGCGCGCCGACGTTTCGCCAAATTTTGTTCGGATGGATCAGGCCGCTCACCGCGTAGCCGAACTGAATGTCGTCGTTTCGGATCGAGTGCCCGCCGATAACCGTGCACTTCGCCTCGTTCATCTTGTTCAGGCCGCCGCGAATAATTTGCTCGAGAATTGCGGGATCGCCTTTTTCGGGAAAGCCAACGATCGAGAGCGAGGAAACCGGCCGGCCACCCATCGCGTACACATCGCTCAGCGAATTCGCCGCGGCGATCTGCCCGAAAGTGAAAGGATCGTCTACGATTGGCGTGAAGAAATCGACCGTCTGCACAAGCGCCAAACCTTCACCCAGTAAATACACCCCTGCATCATCGTTGGTGCTGAAACCAACGAGCACGTTTGGATCACTCGGCAAAGGCAGGCGGCGTAGGATTGAGTCCAGCGTCCCGGGACTCAACTTGGCCGCTCAACCCGCTGCCTTGACCATCGCCGTGAGCTTCACGGAATCGGTCAAGCCACACCTCTCTGTACCGCGTCCCGATTATAACGATGCCGCCGGTTTCCTGCTTGGTACCGTATGGAAACTCGGCCCATGGGACAACTTGCCTAAAGCAACCCTAAAATGTTCTTATCGGCCGATGCCTTGGGATTTCTGGTTGATCTTTTTCCTCCTGGGTGTAGTCATTCCTTGGAGGGGCCGCGCGCGATTGCAGCGTCTCTTGGCAAGGCCAGCGATCGGCACGCTCGAGAAGTTGATTCTTTACGGATCGACGATTGCATTTCAGTGGATCGTTCTCGGTGCCGTGGCTTGGCGCGCGCTGGTTCGCGGCTTGACCGCGGCCCAACTGGGACTCGAGCCGCAGGGTACGGCGAACACCATCGTTGCAGCACTCCTCGGCGCCGGAGCACTCGGGAGCTTTCAGTGGTTCAATTTGCACCGTATTTCACGGATGACGGGCTCGACGCCGGAAAGGATGCGCAAATTGGCCGAGCGAATTCTGCCAACCAAACCGGTAGAGTTGCTTCCCTACTGCGCGCTCGCTATTACGGCGGGAGTGTGCGAGGAGTTCCTGTACCGAGGATTTGCGATGGCTGCGTTGCAGCGCATGGCCGTGCCCGTTTGGCTCGTGGTGATTCTTACGGCAGCGCTTTTTGGCTTGGCTCATGCCTATCAGGGCCGTAGCGGTATCATTGCCACCGGTCTGATGGGAATCCTGTTCGCCCTTGGGCGATTGGCCCTCGGCAGTTTGGCGCCCATGATGGTGTGGCACGCCGGGGTAGACATCGTAGCCGGTATGGCCGGACCGCGCTTTCTGCTGAGGGCGGGCGAAGCCAAGCAACCATCGGCGAATCAGCAAAATACAGGATGCTAATTACTGAAATGACAACAGAAGTTGAAAAGCCACTTTCCGAAGAAGCCATCCGGCGAGCGCTGGGCGATTTTCAGATCGCGCTAAACGACAAGCAAGTGCATTGTATTCAGCAATATATAGGTATATTACGGCACTGGAACGAGAAGCTGAATTTGACGGCCATTCGCGCCCCTCTAGAGATACTACATCGTCATTTTTGTGAATCGATGTACGCAGCGGTGATGGTGCCGATTAATTCCGGTCGGCTCGCCGACATTGGCTCTGGACCAGGTTTTCCTGGTTTGCCGCTGAAGATTCTGCGCCCCGAGTTGGAACTCTTTCTCGTCGAGTCAAACATCAAAAAGGGTACATTTCTTGCGGAAGTCCTTCGAGAATTGGGACTTGCCAATTCCCGAGTATTGATCAGCCGCTACGAGGAGCTCGGTGAGGAACTTGCCCCGCTCGATTTCGTCTGCTCGCGCGCTCTCGGAGAGTTCGGACCGTTCCTCGAGTGGGCAGGCTCGGATCGGCTCTCGGCCGAGCGAGTGATCCTTTGGATCGGTGGCCAGGATCTGGACGAGGCCCGCAAATCCACATGCTGGGAATGGCAGGAACCTATTCCTTTGCCCCAATCGCTCCGGCGCTACCTGCTGGTCGGGTCCCGGTGCAGTGCATCGACGTAACGGCCAGAAAAACGCAGCTGTTTCACCACATCCACTCAGGCAATTTTCATGGAACGCGCGATTGCGGTCCTCTCGTCGTTACCTGGGAAGAACGAACTCGGCGAGGATGTGGTTCCACGTGGAACAATGATCATCTCGATCAGATTTCCTCTGCCGCGTTTCACGTGAAACAACCGAATCAAAGCAGTTCACGATACTAGGTGACAAGGAAGTTGGTTCCACGTGGAACAAACCGGTGGTGCTCATGTTTCACGTGGAACAGCCAACTCAGCGCTGCGAGCCGAATTTTTCCTGATTGTTCCATGTGGAACACTCCTCGTCGGCGTCAGCGAAACGCAATCAGCCACGCGGACACGTCTCCAAATTCGAGCGGCTCAACAATCGCTCGTTTCCAACCAGCAGAATTTCCGCAGTTATACGTCGTCGACGGATTTCCACCGTTCCACGTGAAACATCTTGCTTCCCTGTGCTGGCTCTGCTATTTTCCCTTGGTTTGGGGGAGCACTTTGGCCCGGGTCATCGCGATCGCCAACCAAAAAGGCGGGGTTGGAAAAACGACCACGGCTGTGAACCTGGCGGCTTGCCTCGCCAGCTCCGACCAACCCACCCTGCTCATTGATTGTGACTCACAGGCAAATGCCACCGCGGCCATCGGATTTCAGAAGGATCCGTCTCGTCACACAACCTATCATGCACTGATTCTTGGCGAGCCATTCGAGAGGGTCGTCCAAAAATCGCAAGTGCAGGGGCTAGATGTCATCCCCGCTGACAAAAATCTCGCTGGTGCCGCCGTCGAACTCGTCAGTGCCGAACAACGCGAGTACAAGTTGCAAGCCTACCTGCAATCCGTCCGAGAAAAATATAAGTTCATCATCCTCGATTGCCCCCCTGCCCTGGATTTACTTACATTGAATGCCTTGGTAAGCGCAGACGCTGTCTTGGTCCCCATACAGTGCGAATATCTCGCGCTCGAGGGAGTTTCAGAATTGTTGGACACACTTATGCGCATAAGGCGCACGCTCAACCCGAAGCTCGAGATTGAGGGAATTCTTCTAACCATGTATGACGAGCGCACAACCCTTGCCAGGCAGGTCGCCACCGATCTGCGGAGTTTCTTCGGCACCCAAGTCTTTCAAAGCGTTATTGCTCGGAATGTTCGCCTCGCAGAAGCACCTAGTTTCGGTAAGCCTATTATTTTCTATGATATACACAGTAAGGGCGCTGAGGGGTATACGCAGCTTGCCCAGGAGGTAATCGCCAATGCCGAGAAACGCGTTGGGGCGGGGGCTCGGAGCGCTCATTCGGGAGCCTGAGCCGGCCGCATCGGTTCAACCCAATCAACCGATTGCCACATCAGTCGCCGCTTCCGGGGGCGCGGCCGCCGCGCCAGCCTTGAACCCTGTGCAGCCCACGGGGCCCATGCAGCTCGATATTGATCTGATCGAGCCGAGCCCGTATCAACCTCGCACTCGATTTCGCGAGGCCGCACTCGACGAGCTGGCGCGCTCCATCCAGGCGAGCGGAATTATTCAGCCCCTGGTTGTGCGGCCCATCGGCAATCGCTTTCAGTTAATCGCGGGCGAGCGACGATGGCGCGCCGCGCAGCGAGCCGGGCTAGAAAAAGTGTCCGCTATCGTGCGGCAAGTGCCAGACGAACTAGCGCTCGAGATGACGCTGGTAGAGAACATCCAGCGAGAAGACCTGAATGCCATGGAAGCAGCGCGAGCGTTCGAGCGATTGATGGATGAGTTTCAGTTGACGCAGGAAGCCGTGGCGGAGCGCACCGGCAAAGATCGGGCGACCGTGGCCAATGCCATTCGACTCCTGAAACTTGAGCCGACAATTCAAGAGTGGATTGAGGAAGGAAAACTCACTGCAGGACACGGCCGCGCGCTGTTGGCGGTGCTGGATCCCCCATTGAGGATGAGATATGCGCAAAAGGCCGCGCGCGGCGGATTGACGGTGCGGCAAATCGAGCGCCTGGCCTCGCGGCGTGCGCGCGGCGCAAAAATGACGACCGAAGTCCAGGTCGATCCGAACATCCGCGAAGCACTCGACGAACTACAGCGGCACCTTGGTACGAAAGTTCTGCTGCGGCAAAAAACGAAACTGCGCCCCGGCCAATTAGTGCTCGAGTACTACGACGAAGCACAGTTGATGGGACTTTACGATCGACTCATGAAATGATCCGCGCGAGCCTGCACCTTCGTTCAGGCAGTTCATTCGACACGAAGCGGCGCAAGTGTCGTTGACTTCTTTCTCTACGACGCTAAATTGGTAGTGAATGATCCTGGGGGAATTTCATGGCTTGGAAGTGGCCCGCAGCATCGAAAAACGGCATCAGCGAAGAGTGGACGGGTTTTATCGATCAAGGCGTATCCCTGGAAGGAACGCTCACCGTCAAGGGAACGTTTCGCGTCGACGGCCACATCAAGGGAAACATCATCTCTGAGCAGACCGTGATCTTGGGAGAAAGCGCCAAGGTCGAAGGGCAGATCGAAGGAAATCGTGTCGTGATTGCGGGACGGTTTGACGGCGTGATTTTTGCCAAAGGGCGCGTGGAGATCGAGCCGAAGGGCGTCGTCACCGGCGAAGTTCATTCCCCTTGTATGGTGATTGATCCCGGCGGAATTTTTGACGGACGTTGCCACATGCTGGCATCTTCTGATGCAGTCGCAGGTGTGACGATTCCGATTCGAGCCGTCGGAAGCGCGTAGAAGCGACTGTTTTGTTAGCTCGCTTTGAACTCCCTCCAGAACTAACCTAGAAAACAGGTTTAAGCAGTTAGCGAGCTCGGCCGCCAATGCGGTCTCTTTCTGTGGCAAAATTTCACGACTTCGTGAGCGTTGCTCCAGCTGTTGTTGTCCCTAGCGCGCTCGGCTTCCTTGATCCCGGCCTGAATGTTTGCTTCCCAATCAAGATGAGGAACCGGCGAAGCGTCGGCCGCCTTGTAGTTGCGCAGGGCGTCCTCAGGACGGCTCAGCTTCCGCAAATAGATTCGCCCCGCACCGAGAAGAGCGAGGATCGATTGCTTCTCCTGCACGTGGACGTGCGCGAGTTGCTCATACTCGGTGACGGCGCGCTCAAAATTCTGTTGTGTTTCGAGCAGGCGAGCAATGTCAAGCCAGACGCTAGCTGGAAGCTGATCGCCGCCGGCGTTCCTGTAAGCTTCGAAGTCGCTCCAGGCCGCTTCAACGTCCTGGGCTCTCAGATGCAACTGGCACAGCTGTGCCGTGACCTCAAGGTACGCCGGCATATCGTTGCGACGCCATTCGACCTGCTGGAGGATCTGCAATGCGTCCGCTGAAGAAGGCTTCTGTTTCAAGTGCTTCTGTAGAATAGCGGCGGCTTCATCGAGCTTGGAGTTTTCGAGAGCGTCCGAAGCACGCACGATATCCGGGTCCGCCGACCAACCGATCTTGGACTCGATGGCATCACTGGCCTTCTGCTCGAGACCTGAGCGCATAATCCCGTAAGCAGCGGTCATGCCGAACAGGAATCCGCCAACATGCGCCCAGTGCGCGACCGGAGAGCTTGTTCCCGACACGGAGCCATAAAGGAACTCGGCGGCGAGCCAAAAAGGGAGCAGGGCATATGCCGGAGCTTTGAAGCGGTATCTGAAAATGAGGCTATAGAACCCCATTTCAATTTTCATTTTCGGAAAGCGGACGAGAAAAGCACCCATCAGCGCCGCCACGGCTCCGGAGGCGCCAACCCGCGGCATATAGCTTCCCGGCGCGCACCATGCGTAGAACCGCAACGCAGCGGCTCCGGCAACGAGATAAAAGATGGAGTAAATCAACCGACCCCAATTGTCCTCAAGAATAAATCCAGCAAGCCAGAGGAACCACATGTTCCCGATCAGGTGCAGCCATCCCCCGTGCAGGAAGT
>Ga0310912_10002612_pt1 | contig 10266 bp, 8 predicted proteins | sample GREbulkMGOX080_FD_203443 | JGI IMG/M metagenome (GOLD analysis project Ga0310912, IMG submission 203443) | Lab enrichment of tropical soil microbial communities from Luquillo Experimental Forest, Puerto Rico - GRE.bulkMG.OX080 | ecosystem: Environmental > Terrestrial > Soil > Tropical forest >...
CGCACCCGCCGTGCTACGTGTGCTGCCTGCCAATGCACAGTCGAGCATCATCAAGATCGGTCACGTCAGCCCGAAGACCGGCCCGCTCGCCGGCTTCGGCGAAGCCGACAATTTCATACTCAGCCAAGTGCGCGGCATCCTGAGCAAGGGTCTGCGGAGCGGCGGCAAGACCTATCAAGTAGAAATCATCTCCAAGGACAGCCAGTCGAACGCGAGCCGTGCCTCTGAAGTCGCTTCCGAATTGATCCTCGGCGACAAGGTCAACCTCATCGTCGCCTCGGCTACGCCAGACACCACCAACCCGGTGTCGGACCAGGCCGAAGTCAACGAGGTGCCGTGCATCACGACCAACTGTCCGTGGCAGCCCTATTTCTTCGGCCGCAAGGGCGACCCAAAGAAGGGTTTCACCTGGACCTATCACTTCTTCTGGGGCCTCGAGGACGTGATCGCCGCGTTCCTCGCGCTATGGGATGAACTGCCGACCAACAAAGTAGTCGGCGGCGTCTTCCCTAACGACGCCGACGGCAACGCATGGGGCGATCCCAAGCTCGGCCTGCCGCCCGCGCTCGCCAAGGCCGGCTACAAACTACACGATCCCGGCCGGTACCAGCTGATGAACAACGACTTTACCTCGCAAATTTCCGCCTTCAAGGCGGCCGGCGCCGAGATCGTCACCGGTAACATGATCCCGCCCGACTTCGCCACCTTCTGGTCGCAGGCGGCGCAGCAGGGCTTCAAGCCGAAGATCGTTACGATCGGCAAGGCGCTCTTGTTCCCTTCGGTGATCGACTCGCTGGGCGAGCGCGGCAACGGGCTCACCAGCGAGATCTGGTGGACGCCGCATCATCCGTTCAAGTCTGGCCTCACCGGGCAGAGTGCGCAGCAACTCACCGACGACTGGATCAAGACCTCGAACCGGCCCTGGACCCAGCCGATCGGATTCCAGCATGCGCTGTTCGAGGTGGCGATCGACGTGCTCAGGCGCGCCAAGAGCCTCAACGATCCGAACTCGATCCTCGATGCGATCGTCGCGACTAACTACAACTCGATGGTCGGCCACATCCAGTGGACTGGCGCGCCGGTGAAGAACGTCACCAAGACACCGCTGGTTGCTGGGCAATGGCAGCTCAAGAACGGCAAGTTCGATCTGGTAATCGCCGAGAACAAGACGGCGCCGGAAATCCCGCTCGGAGGCAAGCTGCAGCCGATCAGCTGACGCAATCGCCCCATGGCCCCACTGCTCGCGCTAGAAAGCATTTCGAAGCGGTTCGGGGCCGTGGTTGTGGCCGACAACGTCAACCTCGCGCTCGCCGAGGGCGAGGCGCTCGGCATCATCGGTCCCAACGGCGCTGGTAAGACCACGTTGTTCGGCATCGCCACCGGTACGGTGGCGGCCGACGAAGGCCGTGTGCTCTTTGCCGGCAAGGACATCACCCGACTGCCGCCCGAGCGGCGGTGCCGCAAGGGCATCGCCCGCTCGTTCCAGATCCCGCAGCCGTTCTCCGGCATGACTGTGTTCGAGAATGTAGTGGTAGCCGCCGCCTTCGGCGTCGGCGAGCGCGAGGCGGCGGTCTATGACCGCTGCGGCGAGCTGCTCGAGCGCTGTGGGCTCGCCGAAAAGGCCAACAAGCGCGCGGGCGGCCTGACTCTGCTCGACCGCAAGCGGCTGGAGCTCGCGCGTGCTTTGGCGACGAAGCCGCGCGTCTTGCTGCTTGACGAGGTCGCCGGCGGACTAACCGATCACGAATGCGCTGCGCTGGTCGCGCTTATCAGGAGCGTGCGCGCCCGCGGGGTATCGATCATATGGATCGAGCATGTGGTGCATGCGCTGCTCGCCGCAGTCGATCGTCTCTTGGTGCTGCACGGCGGCAAGTTCATCGCCGATGGCGATCCGCGCACCGTGATTCATAGTCCGCAGGTGGCGGAAATCTACATGGGAATCGAAGCCGATGCCTGATCCCCTGCTCGAGGTGCGCGGCATCGACGTCTTCTACGGCGACTTCCAGGCGCTGTTCGGCGTGTTGCTGTGTGTCAACGCCGGTGAAGTGGTCACGGTGATCGGCGCCAACGGTGCCGGCAAGAGTACGCTCTTGAAAAGCATTGCCGGCCTGATGCCGCTCGGCCGCGGCGATATCTTGTTCGACGGCGCGAGGATCAGTGCCGCTGCGGCTTTCGACGTGGTCAAGCGCGGCATCGCGCTGGTGCCGGAAGGGCGGCGTCTGTTTCCCTCATTAACTGTCGAGGAGAACCTGCTAATCGGCGGCCAGTCGCGGCGGCCGGGCCCGTGGACGCTCAAGCGCGTCTACGAGTTGTTCCCGGTGCTGGCCGAGCGGCGCCGCCTGCCTGCCCCCGCCCTTTCTGGGGGTCAGCAACAAATGGCGGCGATCGCCCGCGCGCTGATGTCGAATCCGCGTCTGCTCCTATGCGACGAGATCAGTCTCGGGCTCGCGCCGATCGTGGTGCGCGACATCTATGAGCGCTTGCCGGCGATCGTCGCTGAGGGCCTGTCGCTGATCGTCGTCGAACAGGACATTGCGCAAGCGCTCAAAGCTGCGCGCCAGGTCTACTGCTTGCAGGAAGGCCGTATCGCACTGCAAGGCCAGGCCGGAGAGCTCACACGCGAGTCCATCTCCGCCGCTTACTTCGGAGTGTGACGGCGATGCAGTGGGGCAACGTCATCATCCAGGGTGTGCTGATCGGCGGACTTTACGCCATGTTCGCCGCCGGATTGTCGCTGATCTTCGGCGTAATGCGCCTTGTCAACATCGCGCACGGCGACCTCATCGTGCTTGCCGCCTATGTAGCGCTGATGGTGAGGCAGGCGCTTGGTATCGATCCGCTCACATCGCTCATCCTTGTCACGCCCATCATGGCGGCGATCGGCTACGCGCTGCAGCGCGGCCTACTTAATCGCACGCTGGGCGACGACCTGCTACCGCCCCTTCTAGTCACGTTCGGACTGTCCGTTATCATCCAGAACGGCTTGCTGGAATTGTTCACAGCCGACAGCCGCCGCCTGCAGGCGGGCGCAATAGAGATTCAGACGTTCCAGGTAGCGGAAGGGCTCTGGATCGGTGTGTTGCCGTTCATCCAGTTCGCCGTCGCAGTAATCGTGATCGCCGCTCTGCAGAGCCTATTTTACCGCACGCCGCTTGGCCGCGCCTTCCGCGCCACTTCCGACGATCAGGCGGTGGCGCAACTGATGGGCCTCGATACGCGGCACGTCTTCGCCATGGCCATGGCACTATCGCTCGCCGTGATCGCGATCGCCGGCGTTTTCCTGGCGGTGCGCGCCAATTTCGATCCGGCCATCGGCCCGGCGCGACTGATCTTCGGCTTCGAAGCGGTGATCATCGGCGGACTCGGCAACATGTGGGGCACGCTTGCTGGCGGCATCATCCTCGGCGTGTCGCAGGCGATCGGCGCGCAGATCGATCCGGGCTGGCAACTGCTCGCTGGCCACATCGTGTTCCTCGCCATTCTGGCCGTGCGCCCGCAGGGGCTGTTCCCGAAGGTGTCAGGATGAGCCGGGTCCAGCACGCCACGCGTTCGAGCCAGATCGGCGTTGCACTGATCGCCGTGGCCTTGGTCGTCTTGGCGCTGGCACCGTTCTGGGCAGAGCGCGCCACGCTACGCCTCTTGGCCGAGATCTTCACCTTCGTGGCGCTAGCCAGCCTGTGGAATCTCCTCGCCGGTTACGCCGGATTAGTCTCGGTCGGCCAACAGGCTTTCGTCGGTCTCGGCGGCTATTTCTTGTTTGCGCTTGTCGTCCTGCTCGATGCGCATCCGGTCGCAGCGATCTTCATTGCCGGACCAGTCGGCGCCCTGGTCGCCGTTCCGGTGGCGGCCTTGGTCTTTCGCCTGCGCGGCGCCTACTTCGCCATCGGCACTTGGGTGGTGGCAGAGGTTTTCCGCCTGCTGGCCTCACAGGTCTCCGTCCTCGGCGGCGGCTCTGGCATCAGTCTGCCCGCCGGTGCTGTGATCGCCATGGCGGCCAGCCGGCAGATGCGGGAATTCGAGATCTATTGGCTGGCGCTGGCACTCACCGCCCTCGTACTAGCCGCTATGGTGGCGCTCTTGCGCTCGCGCCACGGGTTGGCGCTAACCGCCATCCGCGACAATGAACTGGCGGCGCAGAGCAACGGCATCGACGTATGGCGCATCAAATTCGTCGTCTACGTGCTGACCGCCTTCGGCACAACAATGATCGGCGCTCTGATTTTTCTCACGAAACTGCGCATCTCTCCGGAAACCGCTTTCAGCGTGAACGACTGGACAGCTTTCGTGATCTTTATCACGGTGATCGGCGGGATCGGCCGCATAGAAGGGCCGATCATCGGCACTATCGTGTTCTTCGTCCTGCGGCAGGCGCTGGCCGATCTCGGTAGCTTTTATATGTTGATGATGGGCGTAGTCGCCATAGTGGTAATGCTGTGGGCGCCGAAAGGCCTTTGGGGCCTGATCGCCGAGCGGTTCGGCTGGCAGGCACTGCCGTTGCAACGACATCTGCTGCTCGCGCCAAGAGACTCGGGAGCAAAGTTATGAGCACGATCGTAGACATCTACTGCCACATCTTTCCAAACAGCTACTTCCAGGAAATGACGCGCGTGGCGCCGAAACTCGAAAACATCGGTAAGCGTCTGCGCGGCGTCACCAAGCTGTTCGATCTCGATGCCCGTTTCAAGGAAATGGATGAGTTCGGCGATTATCGCGAGATCATCTCGCTGCCCAATCCGGCGATCGAGGACATCGCTACGCCCGAAGTCGGCTTGCAGCTCGCGCGCATCGCCAACGACTCGATGGCGGAACTGTGCCGCAAATATCCACAGCGTTTTCCGGCCTTCGCCGCGGCGCTTTGCCTGACCGACGTGGAAGGCTCGGTGGCGGAAGCTCGCCGCGCCGTCAAGGACCTCGGCGCGCGCGGTGTGCTGATCTACACCAATGTCGCTGGAGAGCCGCTCGACCAGCCGAAGTTCGAGCCAATCTTTGCCGCCATGGCCGAGCTCGACCTGCCAATCTGGTTGCATCCAGTCGGCACCGCAGCGATGCCCGATTATCCGAACGAGAAAAAATCACGCTTCGAGATGTGGTGGTGCTTCCACTGGCCTTATGAAACCTCCGTCGCCATGGTGCGCATGGTGTTCAACGGCCTATTCGATCGCTACCCTAAGCTCAAGATCATCACCCACCATCTCGGCGGTATGATCCCCTATTATGACGGTCGTGTTGGCGCCGGCCTGAAGGTGCTCGGCCAACGCACCTCCGATGAGGATTATTCAAATATCCTATCGTCGCTAAAGCGGCCGCATATGGACTACTTGCACGAGTTCTATGCTGATACCGCCATGTTCGGCGGCGGCGTACCTGCAACGCGCTGCGGCTATGAATTTTTCGGCGCCGACCACGTGGTCTACGCGACCGACACTCCGCTGGGGCCTATCGCGCCCACCATCAAGACGGTCGAGGGCCTAGGTGTTGCGCCCGCAGATGAGCGCAAAATCCTCTGCGGCAACGCCGAGAAGCTGCTGAAGATGAAATTCTGATACTCCGCGGCGGAGCGTACGGTTTTCGCCGGCTTCTTTTCTTCGCTTCGCCAGAGCCTGCGCCATGCACCGGTGTCCAGCAGGGCGGACCGCTCGGCGAAGCTCTCGTCGGAGGTGTTGACACTTTGTCCTCGTCCTCATCGACCCGCTCGCGTCACGTCCTCGGTGTGCCGTTTCGGCTTTCACGACTCATCGGCGAAAAATCACGAGCGGTCCGCAGATAGTTCCGCGAGCGAAAAGCCTGCCGAAATTAAGGCTACTCCGCCGCTGCTTTGTGAGCAGATAGTTCCGCGAGCGAAAAGCCTGCCGAAATTAAGGCTACTCCGCCGCTGCTTTGTGAGCGGCGTTCATCCGCGGCTTCACCACCACCTTGATGGCGTCGTCGATGCGATCCTTAGCGTAGCGGATCGCGGTCGGCAGGTCGCTGAGCGCAAACGTATGGGTGTGGATCTTGGTAGCGTCGAACCGTTTCTGGCGCATGAACGCCTCGACGCGATGCACCGCGCTTCTGCCCTCGCCGCGGATACCGTAGACGTAGATGTTGTTAGTGACGATGTGCGCAACGTCCACCATGACCGGCTCGTGCGCAAAAGCGGCGAGGCACACCTTGCCGCCGCGATTGACCATGTGCACGGCGTCGTTGACGGCTTTGCTGGCGGCTGAGCATTCGACCACGTAGTCGACGCCCTTGCCACCGTTGAGTTCTTTCACAGCAGCAACCACGTCGGGCACCTTGCGGATGTTGACGACTGCGTCGGCGCCAAGCTCGCGCGCGATCTTGAGCCGGTTGTCGCGCATCTCGGTCAGGATCACCGGCTGCGCGCCGAGAGCTTTCGCCACCGCGACCACCATCAGTCCGATCGGACCGGCGCCGCTGACGACCACACTTTCGCCTGCCACCAGCCCGCCAAGCTCGGTCAGCGCATACATCGCCGTTCCGGCGGTGACGACCAGTGCGCCCTCCTCGTCAGACATGTCGTCGGGGATCGCGACCAGCGTATTAATGTTGTTGACTTGATATTCGCAGAAGGCGCCGTCGGTGGTGAAGCCGTTGGCGCGGTGGCCCTTGTCGACGTCGCCGTAATTGAGACCGTAGTTGTGGCACGAGGTGTACATGCCCTCCCGGCAACGCTTGCATTGGCCGCAGCCGGCGTGGATTTCGACCGCTACCCGCTGACCGATCCGGTACTCGTCGACGCCAGGGCCAAGCGCGACGACCGTGCCCATGTATTCGTGGCCGGGCGTGAAGTTCTTATTGAAAGGCAGTTCGCCTTCGATCATGCCAGGCGGGCCCTGGTAGATGACTTCCAGATCGGTGGCGCAAATCGCGGCGGCGTCGATGCGGACCAGCACCTCCGCGCGCTTTGGTACCGGCACCGGCTTATCCTTGAGCGTGAGCTCGCCGGGATTGCCGAGCACCCAGGCTTTCATTGTATCCAAGATCGGAAATTCCTTGCTAACCTTCACTCCAGCCGGCGCGTACATGTTATCCTCCAGCGCAATAAGTATCGTGTATTGGCGCTTCAGGCCGTTGAGGAAGATCAATTCCTCGGCTGCGACAAGATCGGAGTATTACCGCCAATGGCGAGCAGCATACTCCGTTGAGATTTAAGTCCAGGCCTGTAACGGGCTGGCCAACGTTTTCGGGCCGATGCATTCGGCGGACCGAGCCGCTGGTGACGGCGGATATCTCGTTACGTGTGAACGCCAGATGCGCCCTGCTTCCCCGCGAGGCCGGTTCGCCAAGCCGAACCAGACCTGCGCCGTCTGGGAAGCGCTGTGGCGGGCACACCCGGCTATCTTGCCGGCTTGGCGAACCCCAACTCGATCTCCAAAGCGCCGCAGAGCATTTGACCCAAGGTGATATGCATTTCCTGGATGCGGGCCGTAACATCTGACGGCACCACCAGCAAATGATCGGCCAGCCCTACCAAGGCGCCGCCGCCCTTGCCGGCAAGCGCGGCCGTGATGAGTTGCATGGCCTTCGCCTGCTTCAAGGCGGCTATAATGTTCGGGCTCCTGCCGGAGGTCGAGATGGCGATAGCGATATCGCCAGGCCGACCCAAAGCCTCGATCTGGCGCGCGAAGATGCGCTCGAAACCGAGGTCGTTGCCGGCGGCGGTGAGTGCGGACGTGTCAGTGGTCAAAGCGATCGCGGCAATCGCGGCACGGTCGGTTACGTAGCGGATGGTCAGTTCGGTCGCGAGATGCTGGGCATCGGCGGCGCTGCCGCCGTTTCCAAAGAACAACAGCTTGCCGCCGCCACGGATTGCCTTGGCGCAAGTCGCCACTAGATCGGCAAAGGCTCCTGCCAATGCGGTCTCGGTGCGCCGCGCCGTATCGTGATGCTCGGCAAACTCGGCCTCGAAAAATGCCGCAAGATCCATAATCCGCCCCTAGGCCGCCTCACCGCGGAATTCGGGCACCGCGTCGCGCAGTACATTGTAGATGACCGCCCGCTCGTTGCGCGCCAGGCCCTGCTCCAGCATCGCCACCCATGCGCGGATCGCTTCCAGCGAAGGCTGTACTGGCTTGGTGGCGACAATACCGGGAATGCCGATCTCGCTGGTCTCTTCCTCGCGGGCGAACAAGATCTCATGCAGACGCTCGCCGGGGCGAATGCCGGTGAAAGTGATTTGGATATCCCGCCCGGGCTCGAGCCCGCTCAGCCGGATGATGCGCTCGGCAAGGTCGATGATCTTCACGGGCTGCCCCATGTTGAGCACGTAGACCGAAACGTCGCCGCTCTCCGGCCCGAGCGCGTGGGTCGCCGCCGTGATGACCAGATCGCAGGCTTCGAGGATGGTCATGAAATACCGCACCATGTCCGGGTGCGTAACGGTAACTGGACCGCCCGCTTCGATCTGGGCCTTGAACTTCGGCACCACCGAGCCGTTCGAGGCAAGCACGTTTCCGAAGCGTACCGAAATCATGCGCGTAAAGTTTCTTCCGCCAGAGCGGCGCATCAGATCCTTGCTCAGCGCCTCGCAATACATTTCGGCCAACCGCTTGGTGGCGCCTAACACCGAGACGGGCTCGATCGCCTTGTCGGTGGAGATCATCACCAGCGCGGCGCAACCGGCCGCCGCCGCCGCATCCGCGACATTGATCGAGCCGAACACGTTGGTTTTGATGCCTTCGTCCCAGTCGCATTCGAGCAGCGGCACATGCTTGAGCGCGGCGGCGTGGAAGACGATATCGGGCTTGAATTGCGCGATCAGGTTCATGATTCGGGCGCGGTCGCGGATATCAGCGATGCGGCCGAAGATTTCGGCCGTGCTCTCCTTTTCCTTCAACGTCTCGATCACGGCGTGCAACGCAGGCTCTGAGTTCTCGATCACCAGCAAACGGGCGGCACCGAAAGTTACCAGGCGATCGCAGATTTCAGAGCCGATGGAACCTCCGCCTCCAGTGACGACGATTGATTTTCCGCCAACGAATCTTTCAAGCCGGCGGTAGTCGATCTTGATGCTCGGCCGCAACAGGAGGTCTTCGACCGCCACAGGCTGGAGTTGCGCCACCGGCCCGCCCGCCTCTAATGACGGCAACTGGCTCATGTGCAGACCCAGGCGGCGTGCACGAATCAAGATCGACTCCGGACGCGCTTCCGGGGACAGCGCCGATGGCGCCAGCACCAGCCGCATCACTTGGGTGCCCTGCTTGTGAAAATCGTCCACCACGCGCTCGAGGTCATCAATGTCACCCAGCACTGGGATGTTGCGGATCGACTGCCCGCGATCGGCTGTCGACGGCGACAGCACGCCGAGCGGCCAGATCTTCTTCACCGCGCCGCTTTCGATCGCTCGCAGCAGGACTTCAGCATCGGCCGCACGGCCGAGCACTAGCGTTGGTGTTGCATCGGCGACTCGGGCGCGTTTCAGCGTGTGCGCGTAGTGGAAATAGCGATAGGCGATGCGCAAGCCGCCGAGGAAGAACATCTGCAGCAGCCAGTAGAGGAGGATCGTGATCTTGCCGAAAAAGAACGTGCCGTAGAAGTTCGGCGCCAGCAGCACATAGTCGAGCGCGAGCAGTGACACCGCCAACACGGTGGCGGCGCGGAAAATGTCGTAAAGATCGGGAACGGAGGTGAAGCGCCACTTGTTGCGGTGCAAGCCGAACACGAAATAGACCACCGCCGCGTATGCCAGCAAAACGGGGACAAAAATCGCGAGGCCGTGCAGGCGCTCGTCCAGGCTCCTGTCCTCGAAGCGGACAAAAAATGTCAGCACGATCGCTGCGGCGGTGGCGACGAGATCGTGCAAGACGATCAGCACCTGGCGCAGTGTCAATTTCGGCAGCGATGTCATTTCGCGGTCTTCCCAGCCGGACGCTGCTTTACGCTATCGGCCGGTCGACGGATAGCTCAACAGACGGGCTTCCCCTGTTGGGCCAAATTATATCGTGAAATTCAATGATTTCCGCCGCCAGAGACCGCGGAAACCGCGCAATCATTGGCTGCGGTTGACCAGCACATCGACTCTCGGCCCCCCATCCAAGCTTCTCGGTTCTCGAGGTTTTAAAAATCAGAAGTGTCGGCATTGAACCCATCAACAGCGCGCGAACGTTCCGGAATCCGACGGAGTGGATATGAAAGAAGGCCCTTTCCGGCAAGGGAATCTTATAGGAGCAAATCATTTGGCGGGAAGTGCATTAGGTCTTCAGTTTATGTTATTTCCGCGTTCGAAGAGCTCACTATTTTCATTAGCCGGACCCGACATGCAGA
>Ga0310912_10002613_pt1 | contig 10264 bp, 9 predicted proteins | sample GREbulkMGOX080_FD_203443 | JGI IMG/M metagenome (GOLD analysis project Ga0310912, IMG submission 203443) | Lab enrichment of tropical soil microbial communities from Luquillo Experimental Forest, Puerto Rico - GRE.bulkMG.OX080 | ecosystem: Environmental > Terrestrial > Soil > Tropical forest >...
TGCGCACAGACTGGGACCGCTTCACCGAAAGCGCCATGGCCGGGCCGCGCCTCTCGGCCAACGTGATGCCTTTCGGCGATGATCGCGCGAAATTCTCGCTGGGTTGGGGCATTTATAACGCGCCCCTTAACCTGAGCCTGATCGGACAGGCTTTCGATCAGCAGCAAGTCGACACGTTTTACGACGCTGCCGGCAGCGTGGTTCCACCAAGCCCGATTGTAAGCCAGTTCGCCCTGCCGGCCGGGGGTCTCGAGCAGCCGCGCTTTGTGACCATGAGCGCGGGCTGGCAGGAGAAGTTTGGGCGCAAAATGCTGGTGAACCTGTATCTGCTCGCGCGCAATGGCTCTCATGGTTTCGCCTTTGTGGACCAGCAGCCCTCCGAGCCCGGCGGAATTTTTCTGCTTCAGGATCACCGCGAGGATCGCTATCGCTCGGTCACCGTTTCGTTGCGCCATGAGTTTTCGGAGAACGCGGAGATATACGGCGCTTACACTGGTTCGCGGGCGCATTCGAACGAAGTTCTCAACCCCTCGCTCGGTTCGATTTTTTACGTGGCGCAACAGCCGGGCCCGGTGGCGTGGGACACGCCCAACCGCGTGCTCGTTTGGGGCTGGGTCCCGACGCACATCTGGAGCACGCAGCTGAGCGGGTTCTTCGAATATCGGACGGGGTATCCGTTCAGCGTAGTCAATCTCCAGCAGCAGCTGGTCGGCCCACCGAATTCCTTGCGTTTTCCTGCGTATGCAAGCCTAAATCTGGGTCTCGAACGGAAGTTTGCATTTGGCGGGTATCTGTGGGGCGTGCGCGTGGAAGCCGTGAACATTCTCGGCCGGCAAAACCCCGATGCGGTGGTGAACAACGTGGACGCCCCGGCGTGTACCGGCATGGTTCGCTCCGGGTGCTTTGCGGCCTTCGCCGGCGGTCAAGGCCGCGCGACGACCTTGCGGGTGCGCTTTGCCGGCAGAAAGTAAGCGGCTTGAACTCTTCCGAGGTTCTGGCTACCCTGTTTAGGTCAGAGATGGAAGGGATTGCGCGGCAGTTGTCAGAAAACAGCTCCGCAAGGTGTTGTTATAGCGGGGGATAGCGGTTCAGATGTCCCTCTGCGGGCCGAACATCATCTAAGGACAATGAACCGGAATGGCCGGCAGGTGCATCTCACACTGGGCCGAGGCCCATCTCGTGGGGGTGCGCCAAAGGTAGCGAGAAAGACACACGCCCCGCGGTCCGCCCTTTCCGAAATTCAGACCGGAGTTACAAACGTTACATGGCTCGTTCGCTCGTCATTGTCGAATCGCCCGCCAAGGCGAAAACGATCAACAAATATTTGGGACGGAATTACACCGTCAAGGCTTCCATTGGCCACGTGATGGATCTGCCGACGAAAACCATCGGCATTCGCCTCCCGGGCGATGATCCCTCGGGCAAGAAAAGAACCAAGAAAAAGAAAGGCGCGACGAAAAACGCGAAAGCCGAAGCAAAAGCACCCAAAATTACCTTGGATGATGAAAAGATTTTTGAGCCGACGCTGCAAATCATTTCCGGAAAAGGCAAGATCATCCATGATTTGCGGAAGGCCGCCCACGGCGCAGAAGCCGTCTATCTGGCTCCTGACCCGGACCGCGAGGGAGAAGCCATTTCGGCGCACCTGGCGATGGTGCTCTCGAAGCCCAGCCGGTTTGTCGAGGCCGAGGCTCCCGGAAGGCAAAATGGCAAGGCCGGTGATGGCAAGGCTTCTGATGCCAAACCACCGACGCCCGCCAAAGCCGACAACCACGCGAAAAGTAACGGGGATCTGGCCGACGATATTCCCCCGGCCGACCCAAAGAAGATTTTTCGGGTAACCTTCAATGAGATTACCCCCAAGGCCATCCGGGCGGCGTTTGAGCAGCCGCGAAACCTGGACAACAATCTGGTCGACGCGCAACAGGCCCGGCGCGTCCTAGACCGGCTGGTGGGTTACAAAATCTCTCCGCTTTTGTGGAACAAGGTCCGGCGGGGCTTGTCGGCCGGACGCGTGCAGACCGTCGCTTTGCGGCTGATCGTCGAGCGTGAGGAAGCCATCCGCGCGTTCGTGCCGCAGGAATACTGGACCATTCACGCGACGCTGGATGCGGGAAAGCCTCCGCTGTTCGAGGCCAAGCTCATCAAGCACAACGACGCGGACATCGAAGTCAAGAATCAGGCGGCTGCTGACAAGATCGTTGCCGCGGTGAGCAAGGCCAAGTGGCAAGTGGCTTCGGTGACGCAAAAAGAAAAGAAGCGCAACCCGCCGCCGCCGTTCACGACTTCGAAATTGCAGCAGGCCGCGTACAACCGGCTGCGTTACACGGCCAAGCGCACCATGTCCCTGGCCCAGAAACTCTATGAAGGCGTGGAGCTCGGCTCAGAAGGCTCGGTGGCGCTGATCACCTACATGCGCACGGACTCGGTTCATGTTTCAAACGACGCCCTCGGGCAGGTCCGCGAACTGATCCCGCAGCGGTTTGGCGCGAACTATCTTCCGGAAAAGCCGAATTTCTACAAGTCCAAGAAAGACGCCCAGGAGGCCCACGAAGCGGTGCGCCCGACCGACGTAACCCGCACGCCGGAAGACGTGCGGAAGCATTTGGACGACGATCTTTTCAAGCTTTATCAGCTGATCTGGCAGCGGTTCGTGGCTTCGCAGATGCTACCCGCGATTTTTGACCAGACCACCATCGACATTCGCGCCGGCAAGTACACTTTCCGCGCCAGCGGCTCGGTCCAGAAATTCGACGGCTACCTGCGCGTTTACCAGCTGCCCGCCTCCGCAGCGGATCGCGAAGACGACGAAAAGGACGAGGAAGGTGAGGGCCGCGCGCTGCCCGAAGTGGCCGAAGGACAGACGCTGCGCCTGGACAAGATTCGCCCTGAGCAGCACTTCACGGAACCGCCGCCGCGCTACAACGATGCGACCCTGGTGAAGGAGCTCGAAGAGGACGGAATTGGACGCCCTTCGACTTACGCGGCCATCATTTCGACCCTGGTGGAAAGGGAGTACGTGACCAAGGATCAGGGCCGGTTCTCGCCAACCATGCTTGGCGAGCGTGTGAGCAAGCTCTTAGTGAAGAGCTTCGAGGATATTTTCGACCTGAAATTCACCGCCCGGATGGAAGACGAACTCGACGAGATCGAAGAAGGCAAGCGGCCTTGGCGCGATGCCGTCCGAGAGTTCTGGGAGAAATTTGTCATTGACCTCGACAAAGCCGGCGAGGAAATGCTCTCCTACAAAGCGGGCATCCCCACGGGGAGAAAGTGCGAGAAGTGCGGGCAGGGGGAGCTTCTCGAGCGCATCAGCCGCCATGGGTTTTTCCTGGGCTGCTCGCGCTACCCCGACTGCGACTTCATTGAGGACCTCTCGCCGGTCGAGCCCGACGCCGGTGACCCCAACAAGATCGAGTATTGTGACAACTGCGGGAAGGAAATGGCCATCAAGCGCGGGCGATTCGGCACCTTCCTGGCTTGCACGGGCTATCCCGACTGCAAGACGACGCGCCGACTGGTGCAGGGCACGCGTATCGCGCACCAGCCGGATGAACCGCTCGACGAAAAGTGCCCCACGTGCGGCAGCGGGCTGGTGAAAAAGCACGGGCGCTTCGGCGAATTTATCGGCTGCTCGGCCTACCCGAAGTGCAAATACACGCGACCGATCACCATGGGCATCCGGTGCCCCAAATGCAAGGAAGGCGAATTCGTCCGCCGCGGCAGCGCCGGCAAAGGTGGCCGCGGACGCCCGCGCATTTTCTACGGCTGCTCGCGCTACCCGGATTGCGACTTCACCACCCCGTACCTGCCCATCGCCGAGCCCTGCCCGAAGTGCGGCGCGCCGTTCATCGTTGAGAAACGGTCCAAAATTGGCACGGTGCACGCGTGCCTCAAGGAGGGCTGCGACTGGGAGAAACTCGTGCCCGAGGCGGCGCCCTCGGCCCAGCCCGAAGAAGCTCAAGTGCCCGTGGCAGCCAAGTCCTGAGCCCTCTCGTCTAAGAAAGCATCCTCACAAATTCACTATCCCGCGCCGGCGACCGACTGATACTGTTGTCTCGTGGGTCGGCCGGTCGAAATGCAAGAAGCGATTGCCAAGTATCTCGAATATCTCGAGACGGTGAGGAATTCCTCGCCCCACACCGTTTCCAACTACGGCAAGGACCTCCGTCAATTCCTCGAGTTTCTTTCGCCGCCGGGCGCGGCGCCGCCCTCTCTTGGCGCGGTGAATCATGGCATGATCCGCGAATTTGTCTCGCACTTGCACGACCACGGGCTGGAAAAAAGCTCCATTGCGCGCAAGCTAGCGGCGCTGCGCTCTTTTTTCAAGTACTGGGTGCGCGAGGGACGGTTGAAAGAGAGTCCCGCGCGCCTGGTTCCCACACCCAAACTGCCGAAGCGCATCCCGTCGGTGCTTTCCGCCGAAGAGATGAACGGTTTTCTCAACCAACTCGCGGGCATGGTCGAGCGGCCATCGGGCAGCCCCGGGCCTGGGAACAATCGTGCGAAATCCTCCCCGTCCGAGCGAGCGCAAAAAGGCTGCGGCCAGGCTCGGCTCGCCGAAGAAGGCTTGCTGCTGCGGCGCGATCGCGCGCTGCTCGAGCTTCTTTATGCCGCGGGCTTGCGGGTCAGCGAACTTACCGGTCTGAATTTGGTCGACGTCGAGCAAAAAGAGCGTATCTTGCGCGTGCGCGGCAAAGGAAACAAGGAGCGCATCGTTCCCTACGGCGAAAAAGCGCAAGAGGCGCTCGAAAAATACTGGCCGGTGCGGGACGAGCTTCTGAGGCAAGCACATAGGTCCAATCGCGATACCGACCCGCACATGCAGGCGGTCTTTCTCAATTATGCGGGCCGCCGGTTAACCCAGCGCTCCGTGGGCCGCATCGTCAAGAAATACGTGCGTTTGGTCAATGTCAACTGGGACTTGCACCCGCACTCCCTGCGCCATGCTTTTGCAACGCATTTGCTTGCCGATGGCGCCGACCTTCGCGCGATTCAGGAGCTGCTCGGACACCAATCTCTTTCCACCACGCAGCGCTACACGCACGCCTCCATCCGCCAGCTGATGGAGGTCTACGACAAAGCCCACCCCCACGCGTGATCCCGCAATCCTCAATGGTTTTCGCCCACACGGCTTCCTGCGATACGCTAGGTAGCTCTCGGAAGGATTGCGCATGAGGCGGCGCGTCGCCATGGTTACGGGTGGTCTTGCATTTCTAACCGCAACTTTGTCCCTTCCCGTTCACGCGCAAGACAATTACGAAATTCAGGTCTATGCTTACGATCAAGTGGAACCCCATCACACCATGGTGGAATTGCACAGCAATTTCACCTTTCAGGGCTCGAAGACCTCCCAAGACGGCCTTCTTCCGACCAACCACCAGCTGCACGAAACCATCGAGATTACGCACGGTTTCACGGAGTGGTTCGAGACGGGCTTCTACATTTTTACTTCCGCGCAAAATGGCCAGGGCTGGGACTGGGTTGGCGACCATATTCGGCCCCGTGTGCATATACCTAAAGAGTGGAAGTGGCCCGTGGGCCTGAGCCTCTCCAACGAAATTGGCTATCAGCGCCGCCAATACTCGACCGACACCTGGACCTGGGAGATTCGCCCGATCATCGACAAACAGATTGGCCGGTGGTACTTCTCACTCAATCCGGCTTTTGATCGGTCCTTTCACGGTGAGAGTGTGAATCAAGGCGTCACGTTCTCGCCGGACTTGAAATTCAGCTACGACTTCACAAAGAAGATTACCGGCGGATTCGAGTACTACGGGGCCGTCGGTCCGGCCACCGACTTCCTTCTCACCGGTCAACAGCAGCATCAGCTCTTTCCCGCCATCGACTTGAATCTTTCCCCGAACTGGGAAGTGAACTTCGGCCTCGGCGTAGGCTTGACGCACTCGACCGATCATTTGATTGCCAAGATGATTCTCGGCTACCGCTTCCATTTCTGAGACTTCCTGGCCGTCCGGGGAGGACGCGCGGGGAGGGCAGAGCCGCAAGAGGGCGGACTGTCGTTCCCGCACAGCGCGTTTCGCCCCAATTCACATCGATTGTTGCGCAAGAGTGAGGATGCCGGTCGGGGCGATTTTCGGTGTAACTTTGGGCGCGGATGAGGCATCCTGTAGGCCAGCATGACCCATCACCTTGCGCAGATCAACATCGCCCGGCTTATCGCTCCCATCGACGATCCGAAGATCGCTGAGTTCGTCGCCCAGCTCGAACCTATCAACGCGCACACTGGCCATGGACAAATTGTAGACGCGGATTTGCCGACAAGGCGCCCGGCTTCGTCTGGCGCCTGCAATCGGAATCGGGCAACGCCACCGACATCGCCTACTGCGACGATCCCTTCATCATCGTCAACATGTCGGTGTGGGAGTCGATCGAGGCGCTGCGGAATTTCGCCTACAAGTCGGACCACGCCCGCGTCTTTCGCGACCGCGCCAAATGGTTCGAGAGGATGGGCAAACCGCACTACTGCCTTTGGTGGATTCCGGCGGGCCACCTTCCCACAGTCGCCGAGGGCCGCGAGCGCCTTCGGCACTACCAGTCGAATGGCGCCACGCCGTATTCCTTCTGGTTTACACAACCCTTTCCGCAGCCTGCCAACGAAGGCGTCTGCGCGTAGCCCCGAAAAGAAGAATGGCTGGCAACCGCCAGCCACGCTTTATCGTTCGGGTAGCGACAATTAGCGACACTTAACGGTGCCCGCCGTGACCGCCGCCGTGAAACCCTCCGCCGCGGGCAAACCCTGTGCCCCGAAAGCCGTCGCGGTCGAGATCGCCGTGGAACCTGCCCTCAAATCCGCGCCGCTCAAAGTAGCGAGGGCCGTAAAAGGCGCGGCCGTGAAATCCGTGGAACTTGGGGCCGGCGCCGACAAACACGCCGCCCGCGAACCACCGCGGTCCGTAGTAGCCGTACGGCGCGCAGGCGTACGGGTAATAACCATAATATCCGTAGGAACAGACCGGCGGCGGACCGTAATAGGCCGGACCATAGTAGTAGCCGGGGCCCACGCCTACGCCCACAAAGACTCTCTGCGCGCTCGCAAAGGATGCGAAGAAGAGGCAAATCCCGAGTAGAGCTGCGAACCTTAGATATCGCATTCTAGGGTCCCTTCTGGGGCGCCGGGCTCTCGCTTGAAATTCGCTTCGATCAGGCGCCTAAGGGAGCTAACCCGGGCGCTCTCAAAAAGTTGCAGTCGCGCGGCTGTTTCTTCTGCATTGTCTCTCGAGTAGCTTAGCAAGATCATCGTGCATCCAAGCAAACGATACGATTTTAGCGCGCGTCGGAAGGAGTGAACGATGCCGGTGCCTGGCGGGGGAAAGCGAATCTACCAAGCGGTCGAGGGTTGGGAGGAAGTCGCGGCTAGACCGCATCGTTTTGGTGGCACCGAATTCCGTGTGGGCCGCCGCGAAGTCGGTCATGTGCACGGCGACAGTCTGGTGGATATTCCATTTCCGCTCGGCGTGCGGGATGAGCTCGTCGAAAGCGGGGCGGCCGAGCCTCACCATGTGCTTCCGAAATCGGGATGGGTGAGCGTCTACCTGCGCAAACCCAGCGATGTTGCGCAGGCCATCGAGCTCCTGCGCCGGTCCTACGAAATTGCCCTCGTTTCGCAGGTGGGCAAGACGCACACCGCGTAGTCGCCCGTTTTTGAAGGCGAGATCCGCGTGATGGCCAGGGCGCACCGAGCTAGGCCGCATTTGGCGCTCTTCGCTGGCGCCCTCAAACTGGCCGCCCTACAGCTCGGACTCGATCGCTTTGCTGAGTTCCTCGTAGTCGATGAGGCCCTGTGTCTTTTTCACGATTTTGCCGTCGCGGGAGATGAGGAAGCTGGTGGGATAGCCGAGCAGCCCGCCGAACTTGTCGGCTACGGCGTCATTGCCCCGCAGGACGGGGTAATTCATCGGGAGCTTCTCACCGTTCACGTTGAAGCGTTCTTTGGCGGTGTAGGCGGACACCACGTTATTGCCTTCGTCGTCCACGTCGACGCCAAGAATCGTGAAGCCCTTGGCGGAATACTTTTGCTGCATCTCAATCAGCCAGGGAATTTCGATCTGGCACGGTTCGCACCAGGTGGCCCAGAAATTCACCAGCACCACTTTCCCCTTGTACTGGCTGAGCGGCACGTCTTGGCCGTCCAGAGCCTTGAACGTGACTACCGGCTCCGGTGTGCCTGGATCGGAATCTTGCCGGACGGTGTCGCTAATGGAGTTCCGCGGTTTCAGCCGCGTGGCGCGATCCGCATAAACGGTCGCGCCGATGAGCACCGCCACGGTGCCGATGATCAAGAGAATTTTGTTCATCAAAGATCCTTAAAAGGAAATTATAAACGGAAGCCGCATGCAATTTCTAATGTCTGAACGGGAAGCGCGTTATCGCCCTCCCGTCATCGTGCGTTCCAACCACAATACAATTCCGTTCAGAAAACTCAGTTTACCCGAAAGCCAGGTCAGCTTGTTGACGTACACCAAGCCTCCCACGAACAGCAGCAGGGCCCCGCTGAACAGTTCCACGGCGTGTAGATACTTTCGAAAATTCTTGTAAAACGCCATGAACTGGCTGATTCCAAGCGCCGTAAGCAAAAACGGAATGGCCAGCCCGGCCGAATAAACGGCGAGAAGAAGGACCCCGCGGGCAATGGTCTCGCTGTTGGCGGCAAGAATAAGAACGGCGCTGAGGATGGGGCCGATGCAAGGAGTCCAACCGAAGGCGAAGGCGAACCCCAAAAGGAAGCCGCTCCAGATGCCGGGCTCGCCGGCCTTGGAGCGCAGGTGGACGTCGCGATTGAGCCAGCGCGCCATCGGCGGACCAAAAAACCCAATCAGCGAGAGCGAGAAAAAGTGTATGGCACGGAGTCCGGCAACGAGCGGGGCCTGGCGCAGCAGCGCGACAATTCCAAGCCCGGCGAGAACCATGCCTAGAATCACGCCGGCGCGCACCTTGAGTTTGACCAGGGCGCCGGTGAGATGCAGGCCAAAGAGAAGAATCAATGCGCCCGCAATCGGGGCAAGTAGCGCCCGGTTCTTGAGCAGGAAGGAGCCGACGGCGCTGGCCGAGGCGCCAAACGCAATGAATACTACCGAGAAGCCCGCGACAAAGGCCACTGCGGAGGAAAACAGTCCGGAGCGCGGCACCTCACCCTGGCGCAATTGCTCCATGCCGATGCCGGAAAGCATCGAAATATAGCCGGGCACCAAAGGAAGCACACACGGCGAAAGAAACGAAACCAGCCCGGCCAGAAGGGCGCCAGCGAGTGAGACATCGGTCGGAGTCATCTTTGTATCCTACCTTCGACTTCGCATCTTACCTGCAAGGGAGGGAATCGCGTAACCCGGGAACATGCCGTGCCCGCTCGAACGCTCGCGGGCTTCCCGGGCGGGGCCAGGCGACCAGTCCAGTGATTAGACGCGCGCGGAAAGAAAAAGGAAACACGCCGCGATCTGAAGCGAGCGGGCGACAGATGAAGCCTTTCTCTGGCGCGACGCGGGGAGCACCGGTTTTCCCAGAATGGCATTTCTTTCATTCTAAAGGGATTTCGCCGTTCGATTTTGGCATGCCGGTTGCCGTTGGATCTGGCCGGGAGGCGCGCCCAGGTGATGGCCGTCGAATGGACCCCCAACAAGGTCACGCTGCTTCGCGTGGCGATAGGATTCCTAGCGGTCAGTTTGTTCGGCCGCGGTGCTTGGCCGAATCTGCTTGCCGTGGCCTTGACCGCTGCTTCGATAGCCCTCGACGCCCTGGACGGCCACCTCGCGCGCAAGAAAAGAATGGCCACGCCGGTGGGTGCGCAGTTGGACATTCTCGGCGACCGCATGATCGAAAATGTGTATTTCACATATTTCGCAGTAGTCGGAATGGTTTCGTTGTGGCTTCCCATTTTGTTCTTCGCGCGTGGTGCGGCCAGCGATTTCCTGCGCGGGCTGGCGATGAAGGCAGGCCGCTCCGGCTGGGGAGCGAACGCGATCGTCGAAACTTGGTGGGGCCGCATGCTCGTGGCCTCCCGATGGAGCCGCGGCCTCTACGCCGCGATGAAGTGCCTGTGCTTTTGCTACCTCGGTTTGGAGTTGGCGTTGCTCCGCGGGCCGGTGGCGCTCCTTGGCGGGCTCGCCTGTGAAGCGCACGCGATCATTCGCATCGGCGCGCAGGCGCTAACCGGGGCGACGGCGGCGTTTTGCCTGGTACGCGGCCTGCCCGTGCTCTTGGAAGGCTGGCAGTATTTGGCGGGGACGGTGCGGCAAAGCCGCAGGGC
>Ga0310912_10002630_pt1 | contig 10237 bp, 9 predicted proteins | sample GREbulkMGOX080_FD_203443 | JGI IMG/M metagenome (GOLD analysis project Ga0310912, IMG submission 203443) | Lab enrichment of tropical soil microbial communities from Luquillo Experimental Forest, Puerto Rico - GRE.bulkMG.OX080 | ecosystem: Environmental > Terrestrial > Soil > Tropical forest >...
TCAGGACCACACCTCGGGATTATCACCACGCTGGATCGCATGAGTCAAATACTGACTAACTAGTCAGTCCATAGCGGAACATATATATAGTTCGCAACCTTCACGAGGATACGGCCGGATCGTCATTCCGCGTGGGATGACGGACCTCGACCGCTGGTCCAAGGGCTCTCATGAAAAAGCCGGGCGCGAATTCCGATCGAACACGCAAGCTCATTCTCAAGCACGCGACCGATGAGTTTGCGACAAAGGGATACGACGGCGCACGCGTCGACAGCATTGCTCGCCGATTTGGGCTCAGCAAAAACATGCTGTACCACTACTTTGGCAGCAAGGAAGATCTTTTTATTGCCGTGCTGGAAGATGCCTACGAGGCGTTCCGTGCGCGGCAGCAACGCATGGAGATTAAACAGGCTGATCCCGTAGAGGCGATGAAGCGCCTGATTGCTCAGACGTTCTGCGCCGTCACGGAGAACCACAAATTCGTTGCGCTGCTTACCAGCGAGAATTTGCACAAGGGCCGACATATCCGCCGCTCACGCGCAATCCGGCCGCTTTACAATCCGCTGATCGACAGGATCCGTGAAATCCTGCAAGCAGGAGCCGTCGCGGGCGCCTTCCGCAAGAACCTCGATCCGATCCTGGTGTACGTGTCGTTTTCCGCGCTTGCCTACCACTACGTGTCGAATCAATACACCTTGAATGCGGCGCTGGGAGTCGATTTCTCGAGCCGCAAAAACCGCGCCGCCTGGTTGGCCTACATCATCGACCTGATGCTGACCTATTGCTGCGTTCCGCCGTCGCACAGTCGCCCGCACCCTCACCCGACTCGCCGCAGCCGAAGCCGGATCCATTCGACTGCGGCCCAGCTTTAGAGTGCCGAACTCGGGTGGGCCCGAGTCCGGTGCGGCTTGGCACGTTCTGCCGGCCGCGCCGGAAAGAGGTGCGGCGCGCGCGAAGCGAGCGGGTAGCCTGAGTACGATTTTCTCATGCCGGACAGACTATAGGAGGGGATGACGGCCGCTTACAGGCAGACCCTCGCGAATTTGGGGAACAGCGATAGTGCATTGGCGCGTTCGATCGCCTGCACGGCCTGCGCGGTGGCAACCTTGCGCAGTCCTTCGGCGTGGTCGGCGACGCTCAGAAACGGAAAGTCGGTTCCGAACAGAATTTGCGATTGCGGCGCAAACGCATGCAGCGCGTTGAACGTGGGTGGATAATAGGCGTTGGCGATCTCGAAATAGAGGCGCTTGAGCTCGTGCTCGATGCCGTTGGGCACCTTGCGGGCGAGTTCGTGCTCGTCTTCGGGCTCGCCGACCCAGCGCCCCTTGACGACTCTCGTCAGCTCGACGATGCGACCGGCAAGCATCGGCAGCGTGCCCCCGCCGTGGCAGAAGATGAATTGAATGTCGGGGAATCGGGACGTTGCACCGCTCAGCACCAGGCTGACGATGGCGCGTGTCGAGTCAAACGGGAATTCAATGGTCGCCGGTCGAACACCGGGCAGAATATCGTGCGAGGGCGGCAAGTAGAACGGATGGACGAACACCACCGCCTTGCGCCGGTTCAGCTCTTCCAGGACCGGCCAGAAGCGCCGGTCGCCGGGATACCTGAATTCGTAGTGCGACATGATCTGAACACCGTCCACATGCAACACATCGAAGGCGTATTCGATCTCGCGGAGCGTCGAGTCGGTGTCGGGCATCGGCAAAACGGCAAACATGCCGAACCGGCCGGGAAAATCGCGGGTCATTGTTGCGGCGAATTCGTTCCATTCACGCGCCAGGTCGCGCGCCGCCGTAACGTCGCCGAACCACACACCGGGCGCGGCTTTCATTTGCACGATGGCGGTCGCGATTCCGGCCTGATCCAATGCTTCGCACGCAAGCTTCGGCGTCCAGCCTTCGACCATGACCGGAGGCGCCTGCGGACCCCATTTTGGATTGCGCTTCTCCTGATTGGCCATAAACTGCGCTGGAAAAATGTGGTGATGAACGTCGATCCGACCTGGTTCGACCTGCTGTTTGCGTGCGTGCGCCTTGGCCATCGAGCTCCCCCCATAAGCAAGCAATCAAGCGCGATCATCCCGAACGGTGAGCGCAGCCATTTTCCGGAGAATCCTCGATGGACAAGGCCGCCTTGCAATTCAACGGCTGCAAACCGTTTCGGATTGATACCCATTATCACATCTTTCCCCCGAAGTTCATGGCCAACCAGGCAAGGCGGAATCTTAAACCGTACGATCCGCGCCAGGTCGTGCCCGCAACCATCAACCTCAGGAACTGGACACCGGGCTTCGCGCTGGAGGAGCTCGATGCTGCCGGCATCTCCACCGCCATCGCACAGATGATTGCGGCCCCGGGGATTTGGTTCGGCGATGTGGCCGCCGCCCGCGATCTGGCGCGCGAGTGGAACGAATATGCGGCCCAGATGGCGCGCGACTTTCCCGGACGATTCGGAATGTTTGCGGTATTGCCGCTGCCTGACGTCGATTGCGCCTTGCGCGAGATCGAGTACGCCCTCGACACGCTGCACGCGGATGGCGTCCAGATCATGTCGCACTACGATTCTCGCTATCCTGGCGATCCCCAGTTGAGACCGGTACTGGAAGAACTGAACAGGCGTAGCGCAGTCGTATTCGTCCATCCATTTCTGCCGCCATGCCACAACGTGCTGCCAAACATGCGGCCGGCGATCATCGAGTTTCCGTTCGATACCACGCGCGCCATTGTCAGTCTGGTGCTCAGCGGGACGACCGTCCAGCTCCCGGACATTCGTTTCATCTTCACGCATGGCGGCGGCGCGCTGCCCTCGCTTGCCGGGCGCGTTGAGGAATTGACGAAAGATGATAAGGACCGTGCGGCTCGCATTCCGAATGGCATCGCCTTCGAATTCAGGAAGCTGTACTACGAGATCGCGAATGCGTATCACCGGCCGGCTTTTGCCGCCTTGCGAGAGTTCGCGCCGGAGTCCCACATTCTGTTTGGGACCGATTATCCTTACCTCACAGTCGCAGCTCACGTTCAGGGTCTGGAAAAGGCCGAGCCGTCGGCCAGCGCACGCAGCGCCATAGAACGCGACAATGCCGTGGCGCTTTTTCCGCGGTTTGCGAAGGCAATTGCCTGACGCAGCGGGCGAGCGATCTATCTCGACCGTTGCGAGACGTGCCAGGGAATCGCGACCCGCTCGACGAGCTCTATCAGTGCAAACAGGAGCACAGCAAGCACGGTGAGCACGAGCAGCGCGGCGAACAGAAGGGGTGTGTTCACCGCGCCGATGGCGCGCAACAACAGCGTGCCAAGACCTTCGTCCGACCCCACGAATTCGCTGACCACCGCGCCGACGACGGCAAGCGTGATCGCGACCTTGAGACCGGCGAAGATGCTCGGCAGCGCGCGGTAGAGGCGTATCATGCGAAACGTGCGATATTGTCCGAGGCCCATCGAGCGGGCGAGAAACTCCAGCTCCGGCTCAACCGAAGCAATTCCCTGGACCGTGCTGATCACCACGGGAAAAACCGCGATGAAAAACGTCATGAGTGACTTCGGCAGCAGCCCAAATCCGAACCAGACGACGAACAGGGGCGCGAGCGCGAGTTTCGGGATCGCCTGGGATCCGACAAGCAGCGGGTAAATCGATTTTTCGAAAGCCCGCGAGCTGCTGATCAGGACCGCCAGCGCGATGCCGAGGACGACGCTCAGGGCAAATCCGACGACGATGACCACCGTGGTCGACAGCGCGTTTGTCAATAGTGCCGGCCACCGGTCAATGACCTCCATCAACACATCTCGTGGCGAGGGCAGCGCGTAGGGTGGCGCCGCGCCGGTCCGGGTCAGTACTTCCCAGCACATCAGCAACAGCGCGATGGTGAATGCCGGGTAGATGATGCTGGATGGGTCGCGAGGGCTCTTATCCATGGTGGATGTCTTCCGTTTTATTCTCGCCGCTGCCTGTCGTCCCGCCGATGTCGGGCTGCTTCCCGCTTTCACCCCCGGATGACGCCGCGCAGCGCGAACCTGTGCTTGATGTCGTGAACGTAGCCGGAGAATGCCGGGCTTTCCTGCATATCCAGCCCGCGCGGCCGAGGCAGATCGATCTCGACGATCGTATCGACCAGGCCGGGCCGCGGCGACATCACGACGATACGATCCGACAGGAAGACCGCCTCGGAAATGCTGTGGGTCACGAGCAACACGGTGACCGGATCCTGCAGCCATATGCGTTGCAGATCGAAGTTCATCTGATCGCGCGTGAGCGCATCCAGCGCGCCGAACGGCTCGTCCATCAGGAGCAGCCGCGGGCGGTGCACGAGCGCGCGGCAGATCGAGACCCGCTGCCGCATGCCTCCCGAAAGCTCGAACGGATGCTTGTCCTCGAAGCCGCCAAGACCGACGGATGCGAGCAGCTCGCGCGCGCGGGGCAGATACACGTTCCGATCAAGCCGTCTCGCTTCGATCTGGATCATGACGTTATCGAGGCTGCTGCGCCAGTCAAGCAGGACCGGGTCCTGAAAGACGATGCCGACATCCGTCTGCGCATCCCTGATCGGAGTGCCTGCGACGCGCACCTCGCCGGCTGTTGCCGGAATGAGCCCGCCGATGATCATCAGGAGCGTGCTCTTTCCGCATCCGCTTGGGCCCAACAGGGATACAAACTCTCCGCGACGCACCTGCAGCGAGACGCCTGCCAGCGCCTCGACGGAGCCGCCTCTGCTGGAATAGACCTTCCGCACATTCCGAATGTCGATGAAATTCGCGGCATCCGGACATCCGGGCCCGCTCGAGGTCGGGCCACGGGCGCTGACGTGGTCGGGTTCGGGTTTGGGACTCATCCCGGTTGCGCGATTCGGCTCACGAGATAGCTGCCGAACCTGTCCACCTCGAGAACCCAGCCGGCCGGAATGAGAACCGAGGTTGTCTGACCTTCCACCAGCGAGGGCCCGCGCAGTCGGGCTCCCCGGCCGAGCGCCTCGCTCTCAAAGATCTCCATCTCCTGGCGCCGCATGCTTCCGGGAAGAAAAACAGCTCGGGTCCCGATGGGCGCGGGAGCCTCCCGGATCTCCTGCTCCGGGAAATCGAATGGCTCGCTCCGACCGATTGCCGTTGCACGAGCGTTGATCAGTTCAATTCCGGCATCCGGCAGATTATAGCCATAGGACTCCGCGTGCATCCGGTGGAACGCCGCAGCCGCGCGTTCCAGATCGATAACGGATTTTTCCACGGCGGGGATCGGAACCGGAATTTCGTAGATCTGGCGTTCGTATCGCAGGTCGAGCCAATATTCAAAGCTTTGATGGGCAGATGCGATGCCTTCCGCATCCAGCGCCGCCCGACCCCGCGCCGCGAGGGCAGCGAATATTGCCCCCAGGCGCTCGCGGTCGATTTGATCAAAGCTCGCAAAGTACGTCTGCACGAAATCATGCCGCAGGTCTGAGAAGATCACGCCGGCGGCAGTGAAGATGGATGGATCGCGTGGAATGACGACAACCGAGATGCCCAGTTCGGCCGCTGCGCACACGGCATGAAGGGGGCCGGCGCCGCCGGCAACTACAAGGGCAAACTCGCGCGGATCGTCGCCGCGTTCGTGCAGCAGGTCCTTGACCGCGGTGGCCATGTTCACGTTGATGACTTCGTAGACTGCGGCGGCGGCCTCTTCGGGCGAGATGCCGAGCGGATCGGCGATCTGGCGTTTCAAGGCGCTCCGGGCAGCGGCAATATCGAGTGGCACGCGACCGCCGAGCAGCCCTGCCGGATTGATGTATCCGAGCAGCAAGTCAGCGTCCGTCACCGTCGCAGTTGTGCCGCCGCGGCCATAACAGACCGGTCCCGGTTCGGCTCCGGCGCTTTCCGGTCCCACCCGCAAGATGTCGCCCACGAGCCGCGCCAGGCTGCCGCCGCCCGCACCGATCGACACGACATCCACCATCGGCAGTGCGATCCTGTAGCGGTCGAAATCCGCGACCGGAACGGTAGCTGCGCGCCCGTCCACGATACGGGCCACATCGAGACTGGTGCCGCCCATGTCGAAAGTGACGGCCTCGCGAAACCCGTGGGCGCCCGCGTAGCGCTCTCCTGCGATTGCGCCGCCCGCGGGCCCGGAATACACCGCACCCGCCGGGGTTCGGATGGCGGTCTCGGCGGAAACGACCCCCCCGGATGATTGCATGATGAGCAGGGCGCCGCGAAAGCCATTGTCGTTCAACTGGCGGCTCAGCGAGGTGAGATAACGCGCCAAGATCGGTCCGGTGTAGGCGTTCAGCACCGTGGTGCTCAGCCGATCGTAAAATCCTACACGCGGGAGCAGTTCGTGCGACGCGGTGATGTACACGCCCTCAAGCTGCCTCTCCACCAAACGTCTGCAGGCCGTCTCGTTGACCCCGTTTGCGTAGGCGTTAAGAAAACAGATCGCTATTGCACCGACGCCATCCGCGCGCAGCGCCGCGCAGGCGGCGCGAACGCTCTCCTCATTCACCTCTTCGACCACGGCCCCGCTGTAATCGACACGCTCGGCGACAGCTAACCGGCGATAGCGAGGAACCAGCGGCGGCGGTGCCGGATACTTGTTGTCATAAATTCGTTCCTTGACGCCACGCCGCATTTCCAGAGCATCGCGGAACCCCCGCGTGGTGAGCAAGCCCGTGTGCGCACCCGAGCCGGTCAGAACAGAATTCGTTGTGGCCGTGGTCCCGTGCAGGATGAGATCGATCTTTCCGAGAAGATCGGCCGGTCCGGTGCCGCCGCCCTCCTTTTCCGCGAAGTACCGCAGGCCACGCATGATGCCGGCGGACTGATCCTGCGGCGTCGTAAAGGTCTTGTAGGTGGCGAATGAGCCGTCGCTGCGCACCAGAAGAAAATCAGTAAACGTCCCCCCGACATCGACTCCGACGCGATAACCCATGACCTTATCTGTCGCTCACGACCGCGCCGAACGCACGCGACGCTCCTGCGTGCGCCGGCTATCCACTGTGAGCGTCCGCCGGTCAACCACGACGCCATAAACCTGTTCAGCCCTCTCGGGACTGATAAGTCCGTTGCGGAGGTCCTCGACAACCTTCTCAACCGGCCGCTCATGTGGATGGCCGAAGCCACCGCCACCGCCGCTGTGGCGCTCGACGATTGTGCCACGCGGCACCGCGACGCGGATGACTTCCTTTGGGCGTGGCTGATATGACGTTCCGTTCGGAAAGTGCAGCGTGAAGATATTGTCTGTCCCACGCAGCCCGCCGAACAATCCGAAACCTCCCTCGGGCTCGCCCTGCAGGACAAACGTCACCGACTCTCCGTCAAAGCGCCATCGGGTAATTGCTCCGTTTCCTCCACGCCATTTGCCGCTTCCGCTCGAATCAAGCTTGAATTCGTGCTCCAGCAGCGTATGCGGATCCTGGAGCTCGAAAAATTCATAGTCGTTGGTCAGCGTCGACACGCCGAAAATCGGGCCGTTGTTCCAACCGTCCATTCCATCAGTGGCTCCGCTTCCACCCTTCAAGGCGATGAAATCTATGTCGCCGTACCGGCGGTTCCGGCGCGGATCGAAGGCGGTTATCTGTAACGACATGGGGCGCGTCCAGCCCGCAGTCACCCGGTCAGGCACCGCCTGGCCAAACGCCCGCATCATCGCCTCGGCATTCATGGCACTCAGGAAGTTGCCATAGTAAGTGGCCGCGGGCGGAAGCGGATTGAGCAGTGTGCCCTCGGGTATCCTTACCTCCACCGGCCGAAACATTCCCTCGTTGTGCGGCAGGAGGGGATCGATCAGCATGCTCAGGAAAGTAAACGTCCCAGCGAGCGCGGATCCCAGCGGCGCATTACAGTAGGACTGTGACTGCGGGCTGCTCCCCGAGTAGTCGAGCTCCATCTCCTGATCATTGACGGTGAGGCGAAGTTGAACCGTTTGCATGCCGTCGCGGATACCGTCAAAGTAAAAATGGCTTGCCCCTTCGTATACGCCATTGGGGATGTGGGCGATCTCGGCCCGCATCATCGCTTCCGTGGAATCGTACAATGCTGCGACCAGACCCCGGAACGCCGGCACGCCGATCGATGCTGCGAGATCGACAATGCGCCGTTCCCCCAGACGGCAGGCGCCAATCATCGTCATCATGTCGGGCTCGTCGACATCGGGCAGACGGACATTGGCGAAGATCAGTCTCCACACGTCGTGCCGAAGCGTGCCGCGTTCGATGATTTTCACCGCGGTGATCCGGAGCGACTCCTGGAAATAGTCGGTTGCAGCCGGGTTGCAGGAGGATGGAATTGGGCCGCCGAGATCGGCCATATGGCCCTTTGCTCCGGTCCAGGCGATCAGCTCGTTTTCGACAAAAATCGGCACATAGACGCCGGTGTCATTCGACTGCAAATTGCCGCCAAAGACATCGTTGTGCATGAACACATCACCCGGATAAATCTCGTCTCCAAACGACGCGATCACGTCCTTGCAGCCGTGATGGATGGCGAACGGGAACAAGGCCCGGAACTCATCCGCCTCCAGCAATCCGCCGTGCTGGTCCATGATCACGACGCCGAAATCGTAGGCCTGGTTTTTCAGCGGAGAGCGGGCCGTGCGCTGAATTCCGACAACCATCTCGCGGGCGAACGATTTCAGGCGCGTGCGAAAGATTGACACGCGCGCCGCAAGCGGGCTTACGCGAGCTTCCATTGACGGCTCCCGGCTGGCGCGCGTTTCAGTTGCCGGACTTCGGCAGGAACTCATTCGTAAAAAGGTCGGCCGCCGCTGGAATGTTCTTCACGCCGCCGAACCTTGTCAGGACTTCGAACGTATCTTTTCACGTCCTGCTCTACGACAAATCCCATCGGACGGCCGGCGCTATTGGCGGTGTGGATGAGCGGGATTGTCGCGTCAAACGCACCGGACAGGATATCCTTTCGCGCCTCCGGAAACTCCTTTGCGAGCGCATTGACCGCCTCCGACCTGTTCTGGATGGCGTACTCCCACGACTTGATTGTCGCTGCCATGAAGCGCCGAACCAGATCCGGTTGCTCCTTGAGCATGTCTCGATGGACAACGATACCGTGCGAAAGCGTGCTCGTGCCGAAGTCCGAGAAGTAGAGATAGGTGGCCTGCTTGTTCGCCAGGATCGGCGCAGCCGCTCCGTCCCCATTGGCGACCCCGACGGCCGAGTCCAGGCGGCCCGCGACGACGGCGGCAACCAGTCCCGGCCCATCCATGGTGATGATCTTGATTTTCGAGAGGTCGAGATTGTTCCTGGCGGCAAAGGCCGCCCACAACGTTCCTACGCCGACCGGGTTGAGACCGAGGCTGAGCCCGTAAAGGTCGGTCGGCTGCTTCAAGGACCTGAATGAATACGCCGCCATGGGGCTTCGCTGCTGAAGCACCCCGACGCTCACCACTGCCCCCCCGCCGGCGGCAATGGCGATTGTGGCCGTGCTATCGGCAAATGCAAACGGCTCGGACTTGTTTGCAATCAGTTGTACCGCCGCCAGCGATCCTCTCCCCTCGAGCATTTTCAGCGCGATCTGCTGTTCGGCGTAAAAGCCCTTCGCAATTCCCAGCGCGAAGGGCGCGTACTTGCCATTCACCGCGAAGTCGAGACGCAAAACGGTGCTGACCATCGGCGGCGTAGCGGAAGGCTGCGCCCGGACGGACGCAGCAACAACAACGACTGCCAAAAACGGAAGGAGAAGCAGCAAACCGCAACTTGAACACTTGGGTTGAAACATCACTTGTTCTCCGGGAGCAGAACGCGTCGTGCGGGTTGCGATCGAAGAAGATCACGATGAAAATCCCAAGTCAACTGACTAACCAGTCAGTATGTCTTGTGTCGAATTGCGGCCCGAGTATTTCCTCCAGTGAGGGCATGCGCAGGAAATGCTTGCACCGCCGCTTTTGACAGCGACCGCCCGTGGCCGGCGACTTCGTTGATCACCGTCAGCAAATTTTTGATAAGGTCGCCGTCATGATGGCTCTGCTAAAAGGTCGGCCACTTGAACGATCTGTTTCGTCGAAACCATTTGGCCGAATATGGGGGCGCTGCCGCTCAAGGGCATTCGTTTGCGCGCCTCGACGAGCGCGGGCGGCGTGTTGTACGCGGCAGCGAGTCGGAACACCTCGCTGCGCGAGAGCCCTGACGTACGTGAGGAGGCCAAGTGAGCCGCCAAGTGAGCTGCCGCTTGGCACGGATGCCTTGTGCTGGTATAGCTGACCGTCGAGGGGACCTACCATGTGGTCTCCCGAATCGTTTGAGAGTAGTTGTGTCCGGTTC
>Ga0310912_10002632_pt1 | contig 10232 bp, 10 predicted proteins | sample GREbulkMGOX080_FD_203443 | JGI IMG/M metagenome (GOLD analysis project Ga0310912, IMG submission 203443) | Lab enrichment of tropical soil microbial communities from Luquillo Experimental Forest, Puerto Rico - GRE.bulkMG.OX080 | ecosystem: Environmental > Terrestrial > Soil > Tropical forest >...
GCCGCGGCCCGCCACGCGCCAATCGGCTAATCTGCGATGCGCGGCGGGCTTGCACGACGCCGCATGGACGAGTGTCGTCCCGATTTCGCCGACTGGTCCGGTTACCTTCGATAGCGGCTCGACCGATCAGCCCGGGAACCGATGCGGTGTGACAGCAAGCGACATCGCCGTCAGCCTTGCGGTCAATTAACATAAGATCGTTTCGCCAATCTCGCGAAGCGCACGCAAAGCGGCTGGTTTGGCGGCAGCCGGTTCGTTGGACAACACAAGCCGCGTCCAAGGGGAGGACTGCCATGCAACGCATTGCCGTTTTCGCACTGACGCTGGTGCTGACCGCTGTCGCCGCCGTGCCGCAGGCAAACGCCGACAGCTATCCGTCGCGGCCCATTCGCCTGATCATAGGCTTCCCGCCAGGTTCGGCGGCCGATATCACCGCGCGGCTGGTCGGTGACGTCATGAGCAGGACGCTGGGCCAGCAAGTGGTGGTCGAAGCCCGGCCGGGCGCCGGCTCGAGCATCGCCGCGGAGTTCGTCGCGCACTCGGCGCCGGACGGCTACACCTTGTTCATCGGCACGTTGTCGAACGTCACCAGTGCCGTCACCAGCTCCAATCTACGCTTCGACTTCGCTAAGGATTTCGCTCCGGTCGCGCCACTCACCGGCCTGCCGCTCATCCTTGCGGTGCATCCCTCCCTCAGCCTGTCGAGCGTCGGTGAGCTCATCGCGCTCGCCAAATCAAAGCCTGGTGAGCTCACCTACGGGTCGGTCGGGCCGGGGACGGTCGGGCATCTCGCCATGGAACTGATCAGCGCGCGCACGAACATCAAGCTTGTTCACGTGCCCTATCAGGGGAGTCCGCCGCAGGTCACCGACTTGGTCGCGGGCCGCCTGTCGATGGCATTGGTGGTGGCCTCGACGGTCATGCCGCACGTTGAAGCCGGTCGTCTCAGGGCGCTCGCCTCGGGTTCCGCCAAGCGCCCGCGCATCGCGCCGAACATCCCGACCATCGCCGAGGCGTTGCTGCCCAATTTCGACTGCACCGTTTGGTTTGGCCTGATGGCACCAGCCGGCACGCCGCGCGCCGTGATCGAGAAACTTTCTGCCGCTGCCCAGGCAGCGCTCAAGTCCGAGGACGTGGTCGGCAAGCTCGCGGGGTCAGGCTTCGAACCGCTCGACGGCTCGCCTGAGGAGTTCGCGCAATTGATTGCGCACGGCATGGCGACATGGGCCGCCGCCGCTGACGCCGCGGGGCTGCGGAAATGAGAAGAGTCAAGCGCAAGAGCGGTGGCATTCGGCGCCGATAGCGTATCCCGAAGTGGCGCGCCCCGAGGGATTCGAACCCCGGCCTCCAGATTCAAAGGCTGATCTTCACAACACTCGTCCGCCCGATGCTGACGAGATTGCGAGTGAGGGGGCAGCTTCAGGTTAGGACGCCGCCCGCGAACAGGACCGCGCAAATCAGGACTGCCACCAGCATGGAGCCCACGATACAGAGCCATTCCTTGTAAGGCGCCGTGTCGGGGATTTCGCTTTCAAAAATGTCGCGCATCGCACCACCCGTTCGATGAACCGTTATGCCATCTCCCGTGCCCGCGACTGCTTGTGTGGAAAAATTGGCGACAATTGTGGAGCGTCGGACGCAACGTCGAAAAAACCGGGTGGTGTAGCTTTTGGGTCGCAAAGCGATCGGGGTCCCCCCGCTCTATCGCGAGGGGACCCCGAGACTAGCAACGCCGAAAGACGATCAGCGATAGAAGAAGCCTGGGAACGGCCTGGCGTAACCCGGGTAGACCATCGACTGGGACATCGTTCCGTTGCGCACGGCCGGAGCCGGCTTGCGCTGGGTCGGTCCGGACGCCACCAACTCCTCCCGCCTGCGCTCTGGCGTGGGCTCGATCACGCCGCGCGCGCTCTTGATCGCCGCAAGCGTGCGGCTATCGAGATTGTAAATGTCGCGCCGGGTCTGCAGCTTGCCGGCGTTGTCGACGAAGGCGGTTTGATAGGTGAGGTGGACCCAGATCGGCGTCGGCTGCAGCTGCAGGTCCTGCTCGCCGCTGCCGAACATCCGCTTGATCCTCTCCGCCGTCCAGTGCTCGTTCGGACGGGCGATGTTGAGGAGAACTTCGGCGTATTTCGCCGGATCCTGCACGCGCATGCAGCCGTGGCTGTAGGCGCGAACCTCATGGGCGAAATAATACTTGTCCGGGGTGTCGTGCTGATAGACCAGGAACCGGTTTGGAAAGTTGAACCGAATCCGTCCCAAGGCATTGTTGGGACCTGGCGGCTGCCAAATCGAGACGCTACCGCCGCTGTAGCTCACGCGCAGTCCCATGCGATCGAGCACGGTCGGATCCTGTGCCAGCGCCGGCAGATATTCGTTGTGCACGATTGACGGCGGCACGTGCCACGTCGGATTGACCGTGATGTATTTCATCGTTTCGGTCAGCAGCGGCGTCGGCATGCTGGGCTTGCCGATGACAATTCGGGTGGTCCAGACCTGGGCACCCTCATGCATCACCCGGAGCGTGAAGTCCGGCTGGTTGACGACCACGTGGGCCTTGCCGAGATCGCGCGGATACCAGCGCCAGCGTTCCATGTTGGCGATGATGGTCTCGACCTGCCGGGGAGCTTCGCTTTTTTTGCCGCCCGAGGTGGCGCGCAGCTCCGCCAGCATCGCCTTGAGCTTCTGATACTCCAGATGCTGGGGGCTGAACGCGTCGAGCGCCTTGCCCGCGTCCGACGCGGCGGCGATCGTACCGAGGATGTCCGCGGCCTCGGGCACCACTTGCGGAAGCTCGATGTTACGGCTGACGCGGGTGTAAGCGAAGCGCCCAGCCTGCACGTGGCGGGCATAGGTGAGCACCGCCTGCGTGAGCTTGAGCTCGGCTTCGGCCAGCGCATCGGATCCGAGGCCGGCAAAAGTCGGCGTCTTATAATCGCTCACCTCGAGCCCATCGGCATCGGCGTGCTTCAAACGAGCGATGGCGGACGTGGCGTGTGCGTTCTCGACGCCCTTGTCGAGCCAGAGCGGCAGGAAGTTGCGGCTCTGGTAGAACGCCTCGGCTGCCGCGCGCTCTTTCTTGCTGGCAAAAATTTTGTCCGAGGTCGCGGCCAGGAGGTCGCGCATCTTTTCCGCAATCGCGCGGTCGGCGGGATCGAGTGACGCGAGCGGATCGGCCGGGACGGCCTGCTCTGTCACGGCCACCGGTTCGGCCGCAAGCGCTGGGGTTGCAACCTCCTCGGCAGGCGCGGCTGCGACGGGGGCGGCCGCGGTGGGCGCGGGCGCCGGGGCCGCGGTCTGCTCGATGGGCGCGGCTGCGGTAGGCGCGGGCGCGATTTTGTTGGGATCCTGCGCCAGCAGGCCGCCCATCGGGATGGCAAGTATCAGCGCTAGCGCCGTCCCTGCCAGGATACGATCATAACGAAGGCCATTCATGAGATATTCTCCCCAAGAGGTGAACTTGTCGTGGAAGGTCCTTGGCCCGCGCGCGCAGGCGCGATCCAGGTGAGCCGGACGCAGCAAAAATCGTTGAATGCCAGCATCGCCAGGCCCAATTCGCCGTCGGCGAGCCGAATTCGTCGTCAGAGCCGCGTTTGTATGTGCAAGGCCCCCCTCCCCGGTTACCTATCGACCGCCACCCCACTGCCGGCTCGGTCGCCGGCGATGGCTGTCGACCTATTGGTCGCGCTGGGGGGTCAATTGGTTCAAACGCGATGGGGGGATCAGGAGGTTGGCGCCGGGGCGTTAACCAAGGTTAACGAAGGGGGCCGACCCTCCGGGGCCGAAGGCCCGCCTCGGCACTACAGTTGCCGCCACAATGCCGCCAAGCCAGTCTCGGACGGAGCCCCGGACCTCGGCGCGATGACCTACAGGCGAGGTGCAGCCGATCCGCCCGTATCCGCCCGTGGCGTAACGGTGTCCGCCTAGATCGCCTTCCAAAAGACTACGCGCGCTGCGCCGCGGCCGGCATAGTCGGGGGCGACGGGAATTCCATCGCTATTGGGTTCGCCGAGGAGCTGCATGCCGAGGCTTTTGTGAAATGCGATGGACTCCAGATTTGACGGCGTGGTGATCGCCTTGACGTGCTTGCAACCATGCCGCCGAGCGAACTCGACGAAGTGGCCGAAGAGCTCCTGCGCGAGGCGTCGCCTGCGGGCAGACGTGCGGACGGCGAGCGTATGCACGTACCCAACCGGTTCGGTCTGCGAGAGAAAGCCAAACAAATACGCGACGACCTCCCTTCCGTTGCGAATGACGAACGCCGAGTTTCCAAACTCGTGAACAAGGAATGGATGGTGCAGGTGGCGGGTATCCCGCGGACCCCAGAATTCATGCAGCTCATCGAGAATCTGGGCGTAGTCCTGGTCGGTACAGATCGAAATTTCTATGGGAATGCTCATCGCCGTCCCGCTGGCATGGTGGCCCGCAAGAATCTTTTGTGGCAGTGGGTCAAACGAGGCGGCAGGTTAGCGTTGAGAGCAGATCACTGCACGCAGAGAAACAGCGGAAAGACGGACTGCCGCCAAGCAGATTTTCAACGGGTTTCGTTATCAAGACGTCTCGCCTTTCATGCTCGGTGTGAAGCCGATCACACGACTTTTGGAAAAAGTTGCGAGAATTTAAACTGTCTGTTTTACGAGTACGGCAACGCCATGTGACTTGAAGCGCCGGAATGGTTGACGTCCAATCATCTTGGTTGGAGCGCATCTGATGGCAGACATATTCATCAGTTACTCGAAGCCGCATGTTGAGCTCACGCGGGATCTTGCCTCGGATCTTGAGGCAAAAGGCCTCACCGTCTGGTGGGACACCGACCTTCTTGCCGGGGAATCGTTCCGTCAGCGCATTATTCAAGAGCTCCACGATTGCAAGGCGGCGATCGTTATCTGGACACCGCAGTCTGTAAGCTCGGATTACGTGATATCCGAAGCCGAGCGTGCGCGCAAAGCGGGCAAGTTGATCCAAGTCCGAACTGAGGAGGTTGAGCCCGACGCATTGCCGCCACCGTTCGACACCGGCCACGCATCACTGATCGACGACCGCAAGGCGATCTACGGTGCCTTGGCCAAGCTCGGTCTGCTTCGCAACGAGAGCATAACCGTGTCCGGGCCGCTGCCCCTGTTCCATCCGGAAAGGCGGCCGGCTGTGCGGAAGGTGTCGACGAGAGTGCTCGTCTTGGCGGGGCTCGCGATCGTCGCCGCGGTTGGTGGGCTGGCGAGTATGATCTGGTTCCAGGAACAGCCTGCCTCGGAGTTTCACACGGCTTCCGACAGTCGCGATTCCAAGGTCGTCAAGCAATTCGTCGACGCGCTGAACGCTCGCTTTGAGGATTCAAGTGTGTTCAGTTCAGAGGTTAGACTCGGCCGGCGGGGGAATATGACCAGGGTCGAGGCGGTGACCGACCTTCGCCGATCCTTGTCCAAATATAGCAAAGTCAATTGCCGTACGGATGGAAGTGATCCAACCCTGAAATCTCCCGAGCTCGGACGCAGTGGATTACGTCTCAAGGTCTATCTCGTGTGCGATTTCGTGAATGAAACCGGCGGCACCACGACCGAGCATTTCCCCATTGAAATCGAAGCGGCCCCGGATGCGGGTAACAAAAATGCGTTGCAGATAACGGGATTGTGGCACTCGGAAAGAATGGTGCTGTGGCAGCCGAGGGCGCGCGATTGACGGCACTAAATTCGATCGCGAAATCGAATCTGTCACCTCCCGCAAGCCTCATGTCGATTGCCAGAGCCCGACCCATCTGGAGCGCACCAGATGTCTGACGACGACGATTGAATGACCAGATCGCGCAGATTTGTTTGGCGCGCTCGGAGGGATTCGAACCCCCGACCCCCAGATTCGAAGTCTGGTGCTCTATCCAGCTGAGCTACGAGCGCCGCAGCCCTTTCTAACGAATAGCACCTTTGAATTCCACTTGAGCTTTGCTCGACCACAAGCGCGTCATGTCGTGATCTCGTGGCAAGCCGCGCGCGACGAAAGGCATCCGCCCTCCCCAGCCGAGCGCATCGATCCGCGCGTTGGCGGACATCCCCGATCGCGCATCCGGCTGGCAGTGGGCGCGGGCCATGCTATGAGCACATCGGCCGCAGCAGAGGAACGACCATGGCCGTCCCGGATCTCCCCGCATTCGCCAGGCTCCTCGGCGTAAATCTCCTCCATCGCTCGCCCGAACGCACCGAAGCCGAGCTCGCCGTGCGGGCGGAGTTGTGCAACCGCCGCCGCGTGCTCCATGGCGGCGCAGTGATGGCCTTGGGCGATATGCTGGGCGGGATGACGGCGAGGATCAGCCTTCCCGACGGCGGCCGCACCGCAACCATCGAGAGCAAGACCAATTTTTTTGCCGCCGTGCCGGAGGGCGACACCGCGCACGCCGTCTGCATGCCGCTGCACCGCGGCCGCACCACCATCGTGCTGGAGACGCGCATCACCCGCGGCGACGGCAAGCTCGTCGCCATCGTGACGCAGACCCAGCTGATCTTCGACGCAAAGGACAAGACCGAGTGACGGTCGCCCGTCCCGGTCGGATTGCCCCAGGAACCATCGCGTGAAGGCCCGCTTGCAGCGCCCCGCCGCCTTTGCAAGGTTCCATGGGCGGGAACTCGGCGCCTGCCCACGGGGTTGTCTTTGCACGGACATCAGCGATGGGAGATCGCCATGACGGACCCCAGAGACTTCGATCGAAGAATGGACATGGAGCGCGACATGGAGATGGAGCGCAGGATGGGCGCCCCCACCCTATGGGGATGGATCGCCGGCGCCGTGTTCATCATTGTCATTCTGGCGCTCGTGTTCGCCGGCGGCGAGAACACCCGGACCGCGCGCGAAGACGCAAGCCCGCCCGCCACCACCGGCATGGCGCCGCGAACCGCGCCACCGGCCGTCACCGTTCCTCCGGCGCAGCCGCCGTCGACAACCGGCCAGAGCCAATGACGGCGCGGATATAGCAGCGAAGATTTTCTATTGGCGGCACCCCGGCTCAGCAGCCGGGGTGCTCGCATTTTTGGCGCAGTGTTGAGACCGTTCCCCGCTCACGGCGGGCTGAACATGATCAGCTGATCCGTTATCCCGCCGCCGCCCGGCGTCAACGAGCCGCCGACAAAATAAGCGTTCGCTCCAATCACCGCGCCGCCGAAGCCATGGCGCCCGGCCGGCATGGGCGCGAGGGCAGCCCAGCGTTCGCTCGCCGCATCGTAGCTCTCGTTCTCCACGAAAGTGTGATTGGGCGGAAGTTCGCCGCCCAATACCAAGATCTTCTCCTGGTAGAGCACGGCGGCAACGCCGCTGCGCGGCGTCGGCAGCGGCGCGGCCGGCGTCCACGAATTCGTCGCCGGATCATAGACGTCATGCTGGCCCGTGCGCTCGACCGGACCCGCCAGCCGTCCGCCGATGGCATGGATTTTTCCCGCCACCGCGACCACGGCCATGTGGTCGCGCGCCTTCGGCAACGGCGCCGCCTCGCTCCACGTGCCGCTCGCGGGATCGTAGACCTCGTGCGTTGCGACCGTCACGGCGTCGAGCCCGCGTCCGCCGATGACGTGAATCTTTCCCGCGACCACGGCGACCCCGACCGCAGCGCGCGGCGCTTTCATGGGCGCGAGCGTGCGCCAGTGATCGCTCGCGGAATCATATTCGAACACGACGTCGCCCGCCCCTTGGTGCACCGACGAGGTGAAGCCGCCGAAGCTATAGATTTTGCCGTTGAGCACGGCGACGCCCAGATGGTCGCGCGGCTGCGGCAGCGGCGCGCGCTCCCGCCAGCGATTGCTCGCCGGGTCGTATTCCTCGTTGCGCGGCACCGCCTTGCCCGCAACGCCGCCACCGAGCGCGAACAGCTTGTCGCCGACCGCCGCCGCCGCGACCTCGCCGCGCACCGCCGGCATCGGCGCTTTCTGCGTCCATGTTCCGGGCGGCGTTTGCGACTGCGCGGCGGTGCCGAGCGCGGCGGCCGTCAATCCGGCGGCAAAAACGATCGGCAGCGAGACGACACGACAACCCATGCGAACCTCCAATTCTTCCGAGCGCCGCGCGCTCGAGTGCTAATCGACGGCCGAGGGCTCGCGCGCAATGTCGAGCGCGGCGCGCGTGACCGCGACCTCGCCGGCAGCGGTCAGCCGCACCACGTTGACGGTGCCGGCGTATTCCGGCGAGCCGGAATAATAGGCGGCAACGGCTCCGACCTTCGCCGCGCGATTCCAGTGCCCAAGCGCGATGTAGTCGGCGCCGGTCGCCTCGAGCTCGTCGTCGCCGATGAGCCAGGACGGACGCAGCCGGATGGTTCGATCCGGCACCGGTATGTAGTGCCCGTGCGCCACCGCGATCTGCCAACGGGTCGAGCGCGGCCGCAGTCGCTCGAACGGAATCATGTCGCCGTAGTCGCGGTGCGGACGGCCCCAAATCTCGAGGCCCAGATGCGCGAACACGACGGCCTCCTCGTGGGTGACGCCGAGCACGTGAAGATTCTCGACCGCGGCCAGCGCGCCGTTGTGATAGACCGCGTCCGGCACCACGGGGTCATGATTGCCGGGCAACAGCACGACGGGCAGCGCCACGGCCGAAATGACCGCGGCCGCTCGCTCGAGCAAATCAATCGGCACGCGATGGCAATCGAAGGTGTCGCCGGCCAGCACCACCGCGTCCGCGCCGGCCGCGCGCGCCGCGCTCAGGACGCCGGAGAGCCCGGCGGTGCCATCACCCCCATGCAGCCGTGCAGTATAGTCATGATCTATGTGCAGGTCGGAGCTGTGAACGACCACGATGTCCCGGGCTGGCGCGGCGTGCGGCATGGCGGCCGAACATAAACATCCCGGCCTGCTTGGCAATCGAGGGGGCCATCGGCATGGCAATACCTGCCGCGCTCGGAGCGAGGCGCGCTTCCTTTTGCGTGGGATGCGACCGCCTCCCACCCCTATGTCGCCAATCAGACATTAGAGGACGCTTTTTCCGTCCCGTCGTGCGGCGGGTCACGAGTTCGCCCAGGTTGGCTGGTTGCGTTGCACCCAAGCCCGCGTATCGGGGGAGCGTAAACATGAGTCCCAACAACATTTACCGCAACAACGCGGAAGACTGCTTGCGCATGGCGCGAGCGACACTCGATGAGCGCGACAAGCCCTTCTGGCTCACGCTCGCGCAATCTTGGCTGCGCCTCGCCGAGCATGCGGCGCGCGGCGGCGACGAAGTGGACACGCACGAGCGCCCCGTCGGCTCGGACACGCATTGATCATCTTGCGGTGAGTCCCGATCGTCCGCGGACGGCGGATCGCGTCCGCGTTCACTCGGCGTTGCGTCATGGCGTTTGCGCCGCCGGTCATTGCGGCGAACGAGCGCGTGCGCGTCAGTCGACCTTGGCTCCCGATGCCCTCACCACCTCGGCCCATTTTGGAATCTCGGACTTCACATACGCGCGAAGCTCCTCGGGCGTGCCGCCGACGACGTCGATGCCGAGGTCGGTCAAGGCCTTGCGCACGAGCGGATCGTTGACGGTCGCAGCGATCGCGCGATGCAGCGTGGCGATGACGTCCTTCGGCGTCCCCGCCGGCGCCACGAACGCATGCCAGGTCGTCGCCTCGAAGCCGGGAAAGCCCGACTCGGCGATGGTCGGGACCTCGGGCAACACCGCCGTCCGCTTGAGCGTCGTGATCGCGAGCGCGCGGATCGTGCCGCTCTGGATGTGAGGGAGCAACGGCGACGGCGGATTGAACGCCATCGGGACGTGCCCACCGATGACGGCTTGCAGTGCCGGCCCGGTGCCGCGGAACGGCACATGCGTGATGTCGATCTTGGCTTCGAGCTTGAGCAACTCGCCCGCCAGATGCGCGGGCGTGCCGTTGCCGCCCGAGCCGAAACTCATCTTGCCGGGATTGGCTTTCGCGTAGGCGATCAACTCGGCGAGAGACGTCGCCGGTACCGACGGATTGAGGTAGAGCACGTTGGTCTGGGTTCCGATCAGACCGATCGGCTCGAAATCCTTCTCCGGATCGTAACCGATGTTCTTGTAGAGGCTCACGTTGATCGCGAGCAGGCTGCCGGTTGCGAGCAGCACCATGTAGCCATCTGGTGCCGCGCGCGCGACCGCGGCGCCGGCGATGCTGCCTCCGGCGCCGGCGCGGTTCTCGATTACGAACGGCTGTTTGAGGATCTCCTCCATCTTCTTGGTGAGGATGCGCGCCATCACGTCGCTCGGCCCGCCGGGCGCGAAGCCGATCATCAGCGTGATCGGTTTG
>Ga0310912_10002633_pt1 | contig 10231 bp, 9 predicted proteins | sample GREbulkMGOX080_FD_203443 | JGI IMG/M metagenome (GOLD analysis project Ga0310912, IMG submission 203443) | Lab enrichment of tropical soil microbial communities from Luquillo Experimental Forest, Puerto Rico - GRE.bulkMG.OX080 | ecosystem: Environmental > Terrestrial > Soil > Tropical forest >...
GAAATAAGGTCTCGAACCGGAGCCACAATCGCCGTGTCCACACCATGACATCACCACTCTAAGTCGTCTTTACGACCAAATTGATGTTTCCTTTCAAACCGCGCTCGGCGAGCCCCTGTCAACCAATAAAACTTCGTCTCCGTTTCCTTCCAGGTGGTCTTGTTCCAGTCAATCCGAGAGCCGTATAGAAAAACCTTGCTAAACTTGCAGTAGCTCGCCGGAGATTTGCTGAATGCGATTGGCTGGCGCCCCGCGTGTTTGGGTTCGAGCGTGAGCGTCTTGAGAAGCACAGGGCCCGGCGTTCCTTGCACGAGATCGCTTTGCCATACTATGGTTATCTACAATAACGATTGTCGATTGTCAAGGTATGGCCATTCGGCACATTCGACAAGCTTAAGGCAAGCACGGATGACTAGTCGTAGGCGCGTGTACCCCGGCATGGTGCCGGCCAGGCGCCCAGCTCAAGGCCGAGGTTTTCCATTGGTTTTGGGCACGGAGGGCGGTGTGGAATCTCGGGAGTTAGGAATGACATCGAAGGAGAACGAGAAGAAACGAAAGGCTTGCTCGTAGGTCTTTGCGTCAGGTTGCGATTACCTGAGACTTCCCGCAGGGCCCTCGTGAGCGTTCCCTTTTAAGACCGCCTTGCTGTGAGGATCGGAACTCATTATGGTCTTGCTCGTCGCGAACGAACCTTCACCGCAGCCATGCCCGCCGCCTTTGCCGCTACAATTCCCAGCTTGCCATCTTCGAAGACCAAACATGACTCAGGTTTGACATTCAGGCGGGCGGCGGCGATCAAAAAAGCCTCTGGAGCGGGCTTGCCCTCCTTGTAGTCTCCCGCACAAACGAGCGTTTCGAACTTGTCAAACAGGTGCAATGAACGCAGCGACGCGCTCACCGATTCGCGCGTACTTCCGGAGACGACCGCCAAAGGAATCCGGCCATATTGCAGATCAATATGCTCAAGGACTTCAGGAACAGCCCTTAGGTGCGGAAGCGACTGAAGATAAAGTTCGTCTTTCCTTCGGGCCACCTCTTCGACCGGCATGCTCAGTCCATGCTTTTTGTTCAAAAGAGAGATGATCTTTGCGACCGCGAAACCAGCCCATGCATAAAACAGATCCTCCGAAAAACTGCAATTCCATTCGGCGAGAGCGGTTCTCCATGCGAGGTAGTGCAGCGGCATCGAATCGGCGATTGTCCCATCGCAGTCGAACAAGTAGGCACCGAAGGTCCCAGGAGGTAATTTCAACTTCATCGTTCACGATCTCCTCGACAAATTGTAGGTGAAGGGATCCATAGAGAGGCGCGCGCTGCCCATTACTCTGATATCTTCCAATAGACACTCACAGACAATTTTCCGACGGTTGATGATTGCGTATCGTAGCGATAGCTGATCACCCGCGGCCTAATGACTTCTCGACAAAGGACGAGGCCAAGGCGGAGACGGAGGGGCAACCCAGAAGTCGAAGGGTTCTTTCCACGTCGCTTCGCAAGATTTCCAGCGCACACGCGACACCGCGATATCCTTTAGCGGCCAAACCGTACGCATAGGCACGTCCTACGAGCACGGCGCGTGCGCCAAGGCAAATAGCTTTGACGATATCGCTGCCTCGACGGATTCCTCCGTCCATGAGAACCTCCGTTCGACCATTGACCGCCGAGACGACTTCCGGAAGGGCTCGGATTGTGGCGGAGACGGAATCGAGCTGCCGTCCGCCATGATTCGAGACAACAACAGCGGCGGCGCCTTCATCGACCGCCCGCTCCGCGTCTTCCCCCGTGAGGATACCCTTTACGACAATGGGTCCCGGCCAGACTTCGCGGATCCATTGCAAGTCGTCCCAGGTCACCGCGGCGTCGACTAAAGCCGCCGCAACATCGATAAGCTTCATCGGCCCTTGGCCCGGACAGACGATGTTCTCGAGTCTCGGCACTCCTCCATCGGCAAGGAAGCCGGCCAGCCACCGAGGATGTGCCAAGATTTCCGGCAAGTAGGGTAGTTTCGCGAGGAAAGACTCACCAAGAAGCTCCTTCACGCCGTTGCGAGGATCGCGCTCTCTCATCCCTGCCACTGCCGTGTCCACCGTAAGGACCAAGGCGGAATAACCGGCGGCCCGGGCGCGGTCAATCCCTGCTTCGGCGGCTTCCCGGCCGCCCAGCAGATACAATTGGTACCACGTTGGACCCTTTGTGGCGGCTTTGACGGCTTCGAGTCTATGTCCTGAGATCGTCGATAGGATGTAGGCGGTACCCGCCTCTCCCGCTGCTTTGGCCGCTACCACTTCGCCACCAGGATGAATCAGACGGCTGTAGCCAACCGGCGCGAGCATGGCGGGGAACGAAAGCTCCTGGCCAAGGACGCGCACCGCGAGATCACATTTGTTTATGGCGATCGCGCCGCGCGGACGGAGGCTGATGTCCTGAAACGCCCGAGTGTTTTCGCGCAGAGTGATTTCATCCTCTGCTCCACCATCCAGGTAGTCAAACACAGGCTTCGGCAGCCGCCGTCGAGCGAGACGCCGGAGATCCTCGATGTTGACTACCTTAGGCGGTCCGAGCGTGTCATGTCGTGAACCCACCGATTCCTCCAAGAATCTTTCGGATGAGCTGCCTAAAGACTCTTTGCTTCTTTAAACCATGTCCTTGCCCTTCCGCGATGTCGGAGTGACGCGCGACACTAGGCCGATGCTGGTCGAAACCACTCAATCACGTGTGCCGCCGGTCCGAGACGCTGATTTCCTAAGTGTCACGATAAAGGTGTAGGAACCCCCCGGTAATCTCTAAGCGGCCAGGGGAGTCGGTGCGGGTGGGTCAGCGAATCCGTACGAAGGTCTGTCGGAATTTTTGCGCCAACCGCAGCGGTGATGGAGTGCCTCAGCAGCCCGAGAAAAAACACCACAGAAGTCCGAGATGTCTCCATGCCATTTCGTTGATGTCTCATGATTTCGTGAAGTGCTCCTGTCCGCTGCCTTGCAGCGGCGGTCGTCCGAACGAAACCGGTCAGTGCCCTAGTCCGAGGTAATTTCCGTAGCCGACGATCATCGTCGATCCTACGAGCAAGAAAAGTGCCAGGGTGAGTAGCCGCATTGCCGGAGCGCCGGCGCCCTTCCATTCTTTCAACCCGATGCCCCAGAGGGAACTGAAAATGATAATGCTGGCCATATGCAGGGTCCAACTGGAGAACCCGTATTTGCCCATTTGGGTTTCGCCCATCGTGTAGAAGAAGAATTGGAAGTACCAGGTCGTCCCAGCGACGGAACAGAACAAGTAATTGGCCAGCATAGGTACCGGGTCCTGGCGATTGTTTTTCCTGGCTGAAGGAATGTGTTCCACGACCTCGCGACTCGGGGCGTCAATGGCGGTTTCGACGATGGTTTCTTTTGCCGCTTGCGAGTATCTTTTCGGATTTGACGTGAAGTATTGATAGCCTGTACGGTTGCGAAGGTTAAGCGCAAGGCACCAAAGGAAGTTCGTCGTAAAACCGCCGACCAGCACCACAACCAGGACGGGAAGTCCTTGCCAGAGAGTCCGCGTGCCATGCTTCAAGGTTAGCGCCTTGATGGGTGCACCCGCCGCAAGTCCGTACGCGAAGCAGGCGCTCATGACTCCCGAAAGGGTCGCGACAGCAAGGCCCTTCTTCAAGTCAAACTCTTCAATTGCGGCCTTCTGTTGTTCCGGCGACATCGCCCGTTCTTTTAAAATTCCGGCGAGACCAGCGGCCGCTATGCCCAGCAGGCAGACAATAATTCCGAGAAGAATCACTCGTCCGGAGCTTGTTCCCAGAACTTGATGAACAAACACGCCGCTGAAGATGGGCGGCATCAGCGTACCGAACGCCGCGCACAAGCCGAGCGCGACGGCCATCCCGAGGGACAGCCCAAGGAAGCGCATGGTCAAGCCGAAGGTCAGCCCGCCGATTCCCCATAGAAGGCCGAAAAAGAATGCCCAGAACAGCGTACTGGTAGATGCCTCGCATAAAACCGCGAGCAAGTCTTGGGTCATGAGGTGACCGACAAACCAGGGAGCGATGATCCAGCTGAAGAGGCCGCCGACCAACCAATAGGTTTCCCAAGACCAGCGGCGGACGCCGCGATAGGGAACGTAGAAACTAGCCGAAGCCAGTCCACCTAACCAGTGAAAGAAAACGCCAAGTACCGGATTTGGCGACATGTCAGTCCTTTAACGATTTGCGCTAGAGATGGAACACCTCTTCGAGTGGTTCCATGGCGCGATCGGGCAAGACGCCGGCGGGCTGCAAAAAAAAGCCGGCCATCTCTTTTTGCCAACGTTCGTTGACGTCGCGGCGGGCCATGCCGGCACGAGCCATTTCAAAGTTTTCCGTTTCAAGGTATCCGACCAACAATCCGTCTGGACGCAAGAACAGGGAGTAGTTGTTCCATCCTGTCTCGCGCAAAGCCGCCAGCATCTCAGGCCACACGCTGCGGTGTCGGGCTTTATATTCATCCAGCCGTTCCGGTCTTACCTGCAGAACGAAGCAAATCCGTTGCATGTCGTTACCTCAAGGCTTGCTAAAGCCTCATCGCAACAAGCAGTTTTGCGCCATCGCCCTCACCGCAAAAAGGCTTCCCGCAGCCCGCCATCAACGGGAATCACATGCCCGGTTGTTTTGGCGCTCGAATCGCCGGCCAGCCAGACGATCGCGCTTGCACAGTCTTGCGGGAGAATCGGGAGTCTGGTGAGCGTTCGTTGCGCGTAGAAGTCTGCCAATTTCGAGCGGAGTTCTTCTGTCGATTCGTTTTCCGAGAAGGCGATTTTGTACTTCTGCAGTGATTGCATCACCCTGTCGCGTGGGAACATCGCGGAGCCGGCAACCACCGTCGCAGGAGCGATTCCGTTGACCCGAACCAACGGGCCAAGTTTGACAGCGAGTTCCCGAATCAGATGGTTCAAGGCCGTCTTGCTCGTGTCATATGCTTCGCTGCCTTCCTTGGGTACGACAGCGTTGGCTGAGCTGGTCAGCACAATCGAGGCTGGCAGATTCTGGTCGGCGAAGACCCAGGCTGTTTCGCGGGCCAACAGGTAGTTTCCGGTCACGTTGACCTGAAAGGTCTTGGCCCAGAGCGTTTCTGATAGTTCTCCATCTGTGCCGGGAACGGGATAGATGGCCGCGGTATTTACAATTCCGTCGATGCCGCCAAATTGGAGGACCGTGAATCTCGTCGCTTCCGTAAGACTTTGCGATGAGCCGAGATCAACGGCTGTATAGGCTGTGAATTCAAGTGACCCGAGTGCGCCGGCTTCAGCCGCAACTTTCCTGGCACCCTCCACATCGGAATCTGCGACGACGACGTGGGCACCTTTCTTCGCAAACATGAGAGCGGTTTCCCGGCCCACGCCGCTCGCCCCGCCAACTACGAGAAAGATCTTCCTGCTGAGTTCTGCTTCCGCGGGCATGCGTTGTAGCTTCGCCTCTTCTAATGCCCAGTATTCGATGCGGAAGGCTTCCGACCGCGGAAGGGCGACATAGTTGTGGAACTCGCTGAATTCCTTGGACTGTTCCGGCGTGCGAGCCTGAGGCAACGGGTTTGGCGTTTTACCGTCTTCAAGGGCGTTCGCTCCCGCAATGACATGGATGGCGTTGATGAAAAACTCGGTCGTGATGCGCGCCTCCTTCTTGTTTTTGCCGAAGCCAAACAGCCCTAATCCGGGAATGATCACCACAGATGGATTGGAGCCACGAAGTGGCGGAGAATCCGGCTTTGCGTGAGCCTCGTAGTATTGCTTGTATGAGGTCCGGTACGCGATGACCTGACTCTGAACGCGATCCTTCAGAGTGGCCACGGTCTCCTTGCTAGGATCCCAGTCTAAGAACATGGGGCAGACGCGTGTTCTCAGGAAGTGATCAGGGCAACTTGTCCCGAGCATTGCCAACTCTCTCGACCATTTTGAACTTGCGAAGGTCAGGGCGTCCGGCTCATCAGAATAGTGAGCTATCACGCGGTGATTTGAGGACAGAGCTCCGCGCAGCGCTGGCAAAATGCGGTTGACGACGGCGTGGCGATCCCGAACCGGCGCGTAGTCAAGCCCACCGAACAGAGCCCCCTTCTTTGCCTGATGCCGCTCAATGAATTCACCCATCTGGTCGATGGTATGAATCGAGTTCAGGTAACACTCGCGTTGTGTCATACCCCAGGTGAAAAGCCCGTGGCCGCCCAGAATAATGCCGTCGCTTCCGGGGTGGTCCCGAACCGCCCTTTCAATTAGCAGGGCGAGCTCGAATCCCGGACGTTGCCACGGGACCCAGACGATCTTGTGTCCGTATATTTGGTTGAATTCGTCCAGTTTGCTCTTGCCGTTGGCGCTTGCGGCCAGAGCGATCGCCCAGTCGGGGTGCAGATGGTCAACATGGGGGAACGGCAAAAAGGCATGTAAGGGTGTGTCGATGGATGCCACAACACGGTTTTCGCCAAACGCCGCCAATGGATAGTATCCAACCATTTCGTCTTCGTATGGTTCGCCGCGGTAAATGCCCTTGAGTTCTTCCAAACGATCCAGATACAGCAGGGCAAAGCCTGCCTCGGTGATTGAACCGATATCACCCCCGCTTCCTTTGACGGCGAGCACTCTCACGTGCTTGCCGCCGAATGGGTCAGGAAGTTCAATCTTGGAACTCGTGTTTCCTCCGCCGAAGTTTGTGATGCGCAAGTCGGCGCCCAGCAGGTTCGACCGATAACGCAGCAAGGCTAGCTGGTTTGAGGCCAACTTCTTCGCGTGTTCCTCCGCCCACAAATCTTTCAGTCGGCTAGTTGCCTTGACGTCAGGCATAAGTCACCTCGCTGTAGTGTTGGAAGCGCTTAGCCTGTTCGTCCCACCGGGTGGGATCAATGGGGTGGAACACCTCGGTTGGAAAAGACCGATCGACGATAGCGCGAACTTCCTTGAGCGAGCCAGCCGTCCCGGTAGCCAGCATCTGGACCCCCACGTTGCCTAAAGCCGTTGCTTCCGCGGGACCAGCCACAACCCTGAGGCCATTGGCGTCGGCGGTGAACTGGTTCAGGAGGCGATTCTTCGACCCGCCGCCGATGACTCGAATTTGTTCGATGCGCTTTCCGCAAAGCTGCTCGAGGCTGCGCAGAACCGCGCGATACTTCAATGCCAGGCTTTCCAGGATGCAACGCACGTAGGCACCAGGACTCGCTGGTGCCGGTTGATTGGTCTTCCTGCAGAAATCATCGATGGCGGCGGGCATATTTGTCGCCCGCAGAAAGCACTGGTCGTCGGGATCTACCAGTTGTGTGAAAGCCGGCTCGCTCGCCGCTAGCTCCACGAGGTCGCGATAATCGGCCGTTTGGCCCTGTGTGCCCCACCAATTCCTGCAGCCTTGCAGCATCCAGAGTCCCATCACGTTCTTCAGAAGCCGCGTCGTCCCATTCACGCCGCCTTCGTTTGTAAAGTTCAGCTTGAGGGCTTGGGGAGTCACGACAGGCGCGTCAAGTTCCGTGCCTATGAGCGACCAAGTTCCAGAACTGAGGAATGCCGTACCATCGCGAGCCGTGATTGCGGCAACAGCTGAACCAGTGTCATGGCACGCGGGAGCAATAACCGGGGTGCGACTCCAAGAAGAATTCCGCGCTAGGAAGGGCCGCAGCGTTCCGAGGATAGTGCCCGGCTCGACGATGGATGCTGGGAGTTCCGGACGGAGCCCAACCTTCTGCATGAGCTCACTTGCCCAAGTGCGGCGGAAAGGGTCAACGAGCTGGGTTGTTGTCGCGTTCGTGAATTCGCAGACGGCATTTCCAGTCAGCCAGTAATTGAAGAGGTCCGGGATCGTAACCAGTTGCTTGGCTGCCGCAATGATGCTGGGCGTCTCTCGCAGCGCAGCGAAGAGTTGGTAGATCGTATTGATGGGCATGAATTGAATGCCTGTCGCCGCGTAGATCTCTTCCTTTGATACTCTTTGAAATACGTCGGCCATTATGTCCTCGGTGCGGCGGTCGCGATAGTGGTACGGATTCTGAAGCAGCTCTCCGCGTTCACCGATTAAGGCGTAGTCCACGCCCCACGCGTCCACACCGATACCCGCCAGTTCCGTCTCCTCCAGGACGGTCAGCGCCTTGCGGACTTCGAGCCAGAGGCGTGGGACGTCCCAATGAAGCGAACCTCCGTATTCGACCGGCTCATTGGGGAAGCGATGGACTTCTTCTGTGGTGAGGATTCCCGCCTGCAGATGGCCAAGGACGGCACGTCCGCTTTCCGCTCCGAAATCAAACGCAAGATAAGCTTTGGATCGAGCGAGATTAGGCATAAGACGAAACGTTGTGGGCGTTCTTGGTTGCCCGTTCTTTCGTAATGCGCTCGAGGTAGCCACTCTGACGAAATGCCACCAGGGGATCTTTGGGTAAGCCCTTGGAAACCTTCCAGTCTTGGATAGCGGAGCGGACGTCGGTCGCGAAAGCGTCCTGCAGAAGCGACTCTGCCTGGACCAGGTCGCAGTTCTTCTGCGCCGTCGCGAGTTTCTTCGCGTCAACCAATGCTGCCTTGGCAAAGAGTTGCTGAGCGATGGCCACGGTCTGAATCATGGCCTCGATCTTGCCCTTGAGATTGTGGCTTTGATCCACCATATAGGCGACATCCGCTCGCCGACCGGTTTCCGACTCGAAGAAACGGATTTCGTGGAAGATACGGAAGACCTGATAGGGATCGATCGATCCCATGGTCAGATCGTCATCGGCGTAGCGACGGTCATTGAAGTGAAATCCGCCGAGCATGTCTTCAGAGAGCAGCCAGGCTACAATCTGCTCAATGTTCTGTGTAGCGTAGTGATGTCCGGTATCAACAAGGACCTTGGCTTGTGGACCGGCCGCACGCGAAAGGAGAAGCGCCATCCCCCAATCGGCGACGTCAGTGTGATAAAAAGCCGGTTCGAAGGGTTTGTACTCGACGAGCATTCGCTGGTCAGGCGACAGTTCTCGATGCGATTCCTTCAGTGCTTCCGCAAACCAGTTCTTGCGCTGACGGATGTTTGCAGTTCCGGGATAATTCGAACCGTCGGCAAACCAAAGGGAAATATCCCTACTGTGAAGCCGCTTGGCGATTTCGATGCTGTCTTTGGTATGTTGCAAGGCGCGCCGGCGGACGGCGCCATCGGGATTCCCGAACGATCCGTACTTGTATTCCTGTCCCTGGAAGAGATTGGGATTGATTGATCCCGGGGCAACTCCGTAGCGGCCGGCGAAACGCCTGATTTCATCAGTGCTTTGTACGCCTTCGGGACAGTCCCACAGCACGTGCAAGGCTACCGTCGGGCAAACTCCTGTAAGTAGGTGCACTTGACCAGCGTCGCTGAACTTCTCCTCGGTGCTGGTGGCGGCTGCGGGTTGAATGAATTTTCCGAACCGAGTTCCTGTATTGGCGAACCCCCAGGACGGAAGTTCGATGCGAAATGTCTCAAGCGCGGCAAAAACCTTGTCACTCGTGGATGAGTCCATGCGAACCTCTTTCGGGACTGGAAGATTACAATCGTTTCCTCGTGGCGGTCATGACTTTCCTTGGCCAATTCCTTTGTTTTGCATTGCAAAATGAAATCCAGGGTTGACCGAAATGCTCAAATCGGTCATAAGGCAAAGGCATTGGCCGCGCTCAGGATTTAAAACGGCATGCGAGCCGTCAACGCGGACGCACTCGTTCATTTCGCTTTTTAGAATTCCCTCGCGCATATCCCGCATGCCGCAAAGCAATTTGCGTTGGTAATTCCGCGCACTCCGCAGCTTACAGATTTTCTTGGAGCTCGTGAAGAGGTAGGAATTCGGAGTCGCGTTGAACATTGTTTTGATGTCGTATACAGGAACATTGGGATGGCAACCTCGCCCTGGAGTAAAGCACTTAGCCCCATCGGATTGCCTGCGCCCCCATCAGCAGCGGCGGGAGGGAGGGGCTTGTTCGACCGGCAGATAGACAAGGGCCGGTTCGTCATAATCCATCTCGTCGTAGACCGTGGCACGCTTCTCATCGCCGGCAACACCCACAATTGTCTGCCAAGGAGACCTGTCCGGAGCCCTGCCCAGGTGTTGCGGGTTTCTTCTTTGAAGAATGTAGGGTTGTCGAAGGCTCGCATGGCAGCGTGTCGGGCTTCTTTCGGACTCATGCCAGCGGCGACGTTCTCGGCGATTGCTGTTCGAGGTGAAATTGGATTTCGTCGTCTAATCGCTGATCGCTTCGGTTGCGACGGCATAAACTTTGCAAGTTTAGCCAGAATCGCCGCGCCCGC
>Ga0310912_10002634_pt1 | contig 10231 bp, 9 predicted proteins | sample GREbulkMGOX080_FD_203443 | JGI IMG/M metagenome (GOLD analysis project Ga0310912, IMG submission 203443) | Lab enrichment of tropical soil microbial communities from Luquillo Experimental Forest, Puerto Rico - GRE.bulkMG.OX080 | ecosystem: Environmental > Terrestrial > Soil > Tropical forest >...
CCGCTGACGCCAATGGCGGCCAGCTCGCGGGCGAGCGCGATGACCTGAGCGGTATTGTAACCGCCCGCGCCCGCCAGTACCGGAACCTTGCCTTTGGCAGATTCCACCACAATCTCGACGACGCGCAGGTGCTCCTCGCCCGTGAGTGTCGGGCTCTCGCCCGTCGTGCCGCACGGAACGAGGAAGTCGATTCCGGCCTCGATTTGGCGTTTCACGAGGCAGCGCAGCGCGGGCTCATCGAGCGACCCATCGATTTGAAACGGGGTGACAAGGGCGGTACCGCATCCGATAAACATTGTTGGCTCCTTCCGAAACTGGCGTCCAGCTGAAACTAGAGCGCGAACGCGGGCCCTCAGCTTAGCTCGCCAAGAATCTTTCGAAACTCGTAGACTCCCTTTTTCCCGCTAATCCACCGCGCCGCCTGTAGCGCCCCGCGGGCAAATCCGTCGCGATTACGGGCTGTATGACGCAGCGTAATCGTGTCGGAACCGGAATCGAATCCAATTTCGTGCGTGCCGGGAATCGTTCCCGCGCGATTCGAAGTGAGGTTGACCTCGCTTTCGTAGCCGCTTGCCCGGACTACTTCGGCGAGTTTTTTCAGTGTACCCGAAGGCGCATCCTTCTTGGCGGCGTGATGGATTTCCCAGCCCCAGGCTTCGTAGTCCGGATAGCGCGAGAGAAGCGAGGCGGCGTGGCCGACGGTTTCGAAGAAGATGTTCACGCCAATCGAAAAATTCGGGCTCCAAACGAGCGCGGTTCCGGCCGCGAGCACCGCTTCCCCTACCCTCGGCAAAGCGTCGTACCAGCCCGTGGTGCCGCATACGACGTTGACGCCCAGCGAGGCAAGACGAAGAATGTTTTCTGGCGCGGCTTGTGGAGTCGAGAAATCGATCGCCACGTCCGCGCCCGCGAGCGATTCGCGGGAAAGCCGAGCGCCCACCGGATTCCTGGCTCCGTTGATGCGGACACACACTTCGAAGCCGAAGCTCGGCGCGAGCTGCTCGACGAGCCGGCCCATTTTCCCGTAGCCCACGACGGCGAGGCCGGAGCTCATCTGGCCGTTACCCCTTGGTGAAGCAGTTGGCCCACCATGTGCGCGTAGATATCCACGGCTTCGAGCAATTCCCTTTTCGGAATGCGCTCTTCGCCGGTGTGGGCCAGGTGAATGCTGCCCGGGCCAATCAGGAACGGCTCTCCCCAAGCACCCTCGAAGAAGGGGATGTCCGTCGTGAATGCGACGACGGTGGTCGGAAGCCCATCAAGCTCATTCAACTGCAGCGCGGGAGCGAAGAGCACTTCGCGCGCCTCGACCCGACCGTCGGCCGCGGCAGCAACCCCCGCGCGAAGCGCCGCCGGATCGCCCACGAGACGAAACATGATTTCGGCGCGAGCCTCGTCGGCCACAACGTTGGGAGCCCGTCCGCCGGAAATGGTACCGACGTTCAGTGTGGTGAGTCCGAGCCGGGAGTCTTCGGGAAGCGCCAAGCGGCGAATCTCCCCGAGGACATCGAGCAGAGCGTGAATGGCGGAGTGGCCTAGCTGAGGATATGCCGAATGCGCCAGCTTGCCGTGAGCGACGAGCTCGTAGCGCAGGGCGCCCTTCGAGCCGAGCGCCAGGCGGTTCTCCGTAGGCTCGCCGTCAATCAGAAAACGGGAACCGCGCGGAGTACGCGCCGCGGCCTGCGCTCCAATGCTGTCTCGTTCCTCGCCGACCACGAAGAGCAAGCCAAAGCTGCGCACGCTTCGAGCAAGCAGTTTTTCCGCGGCCCCCAACATCGCCGCCAGAATACCCTTGGCGTCGCAGGCCCCCCGGCCCCAGATAAAGTCCGGATCCTCGCGAGAGGGAAAGAATGGCGGCACGGTATCCATGTGGGTGGAGAGCGTGACAACGGGCTCGCCCCAGGAGGCGAAGATGTTGTAGCGATTGGGTGCCGCGGCAATGCGCTCGAGGTGGCCGGGATGCCGAGCGAAGAGCGCGGACAAATGCGCGAACAGGAAATCGCCCACCGATTGCTCATGGTCAGTGGTGGATTCGATATCGACGAGAGCGCGCGTCAGTTCGAACGTATTCATTCCCGGAGCTTTTTCCGATGGAGCGAAGGAAAGGAAGGAACCGCGAGGATAGCTCGGGCCGCCGCCTCTCGATAGCGCTCCATCCGTGTGCGACGGATGACAGTGAGCAGGCCTTAGACCTGCACCCCAATCGCCGCGGCTCAGTGACCGCAGCGATTTCGGCGGCAAGAACAATGCGCCCCTTTGACCGAGCTGCCCGACGCTGATTCGGGAGTGCCCGCCCGGCTACTCATGGCCGCCGCACCTCTACCAAGCAATTTTAAGGGTAAGGGGCGAGCGCGGAAGTGTCAATCAAAGAGTTTTGGATTGTCACGCGTAGGGATAGGAGAGGGCGAAACGGCCTGCACCCTCTCCATCAATCGCCCGCACGCGACGCTGCTCGAATTAGCATTTGTTTTCCCATGGGCTTCAACGGCAATGCGAGGTACAGTCGGATCAACGTCGGGGAAACCGGAAGCTTCGACTTAATTGTCAATGGCAGAAACCGCGGATGTACTTCTGTAATCTGGAAACCGTTCACTTCCAAAAAGTCCGCCAGACTGATATCGGAGTACACCGTAACGTGCGTGTAGTCATCGAAGTACTCTCGATACGCGAACCTGTAGTTCGGCTGTAGGATGTTGAGTGTCGCCCCTGTTTTCATTTTCGCCCTCAAAGCTTGTAGTGTCTTCGCGAACTCCGTCTGTGGCAGGTGTTCGAACAGGTTGCTTGCGAAAACGAAATCCACGCTCCGATCTTCGATCACTTCCAGATCCGTAACTGAGCCAACGTGACCCTCGACACCCGGCTGGAGGTGCTCCATCATTCCTTGCCAAAAGTCGATCGCGATGCGCCTTCGGCATCGAATCTGATTAATAAAGTCTCCATAGCCAGCGCCAAGTTCCAGCACACAATCCCCTGGCCTAACGAGGCGTTGGAAATAGTGGTCGCACAACGTCTTCCAAAGAATGAGCCGTCGGCTGTCATAGGCGAGCCGCGTCTCGTGGTAATGTTTCATGGCGTCGAGTCTGCAACACGGGTCGCAACGTGACGGCCCGCACCTGCGGTTACGAGAATCAACCGAATCCGCGGTTCTCACTTGTCAAATGCTTCCATCCAAAGCACAGGCCCAAGATCATCCGGCAACCTACCTTGAAAGCTCGCCAATTACTGACGTTGCCCCCTTTCGAGACCCCTACCCGTGCATGAAAGGTAATTGGACACTCGACAACAGAAAAACCGTGAGCGAGTGCAACATCCAGAAAATGACAGTTAAACTCCAAATTCACACAGGGATTAAGCAAGGTCATGATTCTTTGCAGCGATTCTCGGCGAACTACTTTGTAAGTCGTTCCCACATCTGTGAACGTGCCTTGCCCTAGATGTTTAAACTCAAGAAGTTTGCCCGCGAAAAAATTCCCATAGTACATAAAAGTCGAAAGCTGCGTGGTATAGGCGCGAAGTTGCTCAACAATTCGGGTACCGTTAACGATCTCCGCATGAGCCAAATAAGCGGAAAACTTGTCGAGATCGAAGGCTCGGAAAGTGCGATCGCCTTCACTGAGTGCGATGTGCGTGCTGTCGTCATAGCGCAGCGCCTCTTCAAAGCACCGGTACACGCAGCGGCCGTAGCCCTGCCTGGCTTCATTGACGACAATGGCTCCGGCCTCCTTTGCGCGCGCCTCGGTTCGATCTCGCGAATTGTTACTCACGACGATCACGCGTTTCACAAACGGATGAGACTGGAAATCTTTTACCACGTCGTGAATCGATTCCTCGTCATTGTAAGCGGTGAGCAGCACAGTGTAATGGTTAAAGGCAACCTCGCGGCTTTCTGGGCAACGTGGACCGCGCCGCTTGAAAGGAAAGAAGACGAACAGGTCGACGAGAACGAGTAGGGCCCCCAAAGTGGAAGGGATCCCACTGTACCAAAGTAGCGTTTGGATCGGCCCGACCAGCAGGTCCCGAGACCAAAACACAAACGGTAGTCTCACAATGGCAAGAAGGATGGCGAGAGAATAGCTGCAGAGGCCGGCTAGCACCAATAGCAGTCCCCAAAGCAACAGCGGCTTGCGCGGCGCAATCGGTACGGTCCACCGCAACTGCCGCAGCCAGGACGAGTTTGAAAAGGCACGCATCTCAACCTTACCAGGTCCGGCATTCCGTCGCGTTGGGACACGCAACAGCATGGCAACCAATCGCTGCAAACCGCGCAAGCCTTGCAGAATCCGGATTCTCCCCTCGGCGATGAAATAGCAGGATGTCAGGGCAGGCACAGAACGGCTCGTAAGCTTCCTCAATCGCGGCCCGGATCTTCGGAGACATGTGCGGAATACCACGATAGAAAGCTGCTGGAAGACCAGCCACAATCAGGTCGAAACTCTGTTGGCGAATTCTTCCCACCCAAGGAGACGAATCCCACTTCCCGCTGCGCTCCAGGTATGACAGAAGGAAAGGCTCCGAGATAGCCACGTTCTGCGTAAGATGAGACGCCCATCCTACTGTCGAAAAGACGTTCTGGCTGGCGAACTCCACTCGCAGGTTCTCCATGTAGCGGTTTTGAGCTGCCGCATGCCTAGCCGTGCCCATCGTTGCGACCATAGACAGGATTGCAGGATTGATTGCGAAGGCCCATATCAACAGCGCGACAAACGCGCTACTCGGGCCGCTGATCCGCTCGCGGAGCCAGAAGACTCCCGCCGCAGCGAACGGTGTAATGGCGAAGAGAGATTCGAAAAAGTAGTTCACGTTGGCGCCGGCCTGAATGGACAAGATTGCATTGGCCGCAAAGGATATGAGGAAGTACAGTGCCAGCGGAGACCACTGGAACCACCGGCGGAAAACCAACACCGGAATCATTGTGACCCCCAGCAGCAGAACCGGCTCCATGCCTAAGTGATACAGGAACCGGCCAACTCCTGAATAATTCGGCACCGCCGATCGCAGGGCCAAAATGTGCTCAATCATGTGTGGTTCGCGAAACAGCATGAAGGCATAAACACCCAGCGAGGTCAACGCCCCCATCACCGAGAATGCGAACAAAGATTTCCATTTCCTCTGGCAGCTCAGCCAAAGAAAACCCACTGTCGCCGCCGCCACGTACGTCAGCTTGAATTGCAATGCGAATCCTGCTGCTGCTCCGGCAAGGGCGTATGACCAGGGACAGTCCTCCAGGAGCAGACGTATTGCTAAAAGCGCAAAGCAGATGCTCGGAAAATCCCCGCGTAATTGACTGGGCCATCCTTGAAATACCCCAAAAGAGCAGGCTAATAGGATGCTGACAGGTGCGGCGGCGCGGCAGCCGAGCAGTTTTCGGCTGATCGACGCCACCAGAGCGAGGCAGGCCAGGAAGCTGGCCAACACCATCAGCCGCGGGCCCACATAACTGCTTTCCCAGGCCCTGACCCGCAGAGGAACCGAGAACATGATGTATAGCAGAGGGCTGTACAGAGAAGGAAGTTCGTCGTAACGGCTATGAAGGTCAGGATAGATCCGGCCCGTTTTCAAATATTGCTGGACCGTATGGAAAACATAGCTGTCGCCGTAACCCCTTTCATTCAGGGAAAACAGCCCCACACCCTCTTGTATTGTCAGACGCAATGCCGAAATGCCGCAGAATACGAGGATTACATAGTATGCAAACCGCCGAAATCGCGGTTTAAGTCGTCTCAGGGTACCTTGCACCTGAGTTCCGACTTTGAGCCCCTCGTCTGTCGCGACGACCGGCATTTTCGGCTCCTATTTGTTGATCCCCCGCGCAATTCTTAATTCTCCGTTTGACTTGCGGTACTCAGAAGAACCATTACCCGGGGGCTGACCCGCCTTGAGGTGCTGTTTGCACGAAATAACGCTCGCAAAGAAAGCGGGAACTATAAACAGAAATCGTGCCATCAGGCACACTCACCAGTCTGAATCAGAGCGGCGGGGCAGTCTGATTCTATTCCTTCATTGGCGTGACTCAATTAATCTACTTCCAATAATCTGTCAAGTACTCATGCTGTTGATTGTCAAAGAGTTGGGAATACGCCTCTTGCAGAATTCCAGGAAGCAGCTTCTCCCGGGGGGCCAAGATCACCTTCGGAAAGACCGGTTGGTGGCCTGCCGTATCGAACCTAGAGTTCGAGCGGTTTCAACGGAACATGTTGCGAGGCAACCAGAAGTTCGCCGGTAAACGCGAACTCCGCAGGACGCCGGCGGAGCGCTTCCTCGGCGCAAAGGAGTGCGAGGTCGGGATTATTATTTTCCTGCGAAATGTGCGCCAAAACGAGGTAGTGGGCCCGGCCGTCGAAGCCTTCGGGATCGGCAAGAAACTCGCTCACAGCGTGATTTGAAAGATGGCCGGTGCGGGAAAGTACACGCTGTTTGACTACCCAGGGATACGGCCCGACCTTGAGCATATCGAGGTCGTGGTTCGATTCCAGAATCAGGCAATCGGTGGCGCGCAAGTGGACCTTCACAAGTTCGGGCATGTAGCCGAGGTCGGTGCAGATCGCGACCTTCGTGCCGTTGGTGCGAAAAGTGAATCCGATCGGGTCGGCCGCATCGTGCGGAATTGCGAAGGCATGAACATCGATGTCACCGATGGCAAAACGCTGGCCAGTTTGAATGGATTCGACCCCACGCAGGCGCTTGCGGAAGGTTTCGGGTAGGATGCGCTGAAGCTGGGCCATTGTGGGCTCGGTCACATACAAGGGTGCTTTCCAGATACTGAGAACCTGGGGAAGGCCGTTGCAGTGGTCGGCGTGTTCGTGGGTGATCAAGACGGCGTCGAGGTCGCCGATCTCGGTTCCGACCGCGCCAAGCCGCGCGAGGGTTTCGCGTTTTCCGAGCCCGGCATCCACGAGGATGCGGGTGCGTTCGGTTTCGAGCAACGTCAGATTGCCCGCGCTGCCGGACGCAAGAATCGAAACGCGCAAACCGATGGAATTGCCCCCTGCCTGCAGCCGCCGTGTCCGAGCACCGCCCTCGGCTGCAGGACCAAAACTTCAAAAATGATGGCAGAGCGCGCCGACAGCGTCAATGAGCAACAAACATGTTTGTTGAAAATGCTTCAGCCGGCGAGGCGATCGCGGGTCAGGGTGAAGCCGTTGAGCGGACCGAGGACGGTGACGGCGATTTGCTCCGGCTTGAAGAATTCCTGAGCCAGGGTTTGCACTTGCTCTCGTGTGACAGCCTCAATCGACGCGAGAATTTCGTCGAGCGACGAGAAGCGGTGAAAGTAGAGTTCCTGGCGAGCCAGATTGGACATCCGAGAGCTCGTGGATTCAAGCGAAAGCATCAGCGAGCCCTTGAGGTGATTCTTTGCGCGCAGCAACTCTTCTTCGGAAACCGGTGACTCTTTCATGGCGCGAAATTCGGCGACGGTGAGGTCCAGGACTTTGCCGATGGTTTCCTTCCCGGTTCCGGCGTAGACACTGAGCAAACCGGCGTCCGAATAAGGAGTCAGCTCGCTGAAGACGGCGTAGGCCAGCCCCTGCTTCTCACGGATGTTCTGAAAGAGGCGGGAAGACATGCCGCCACCCAAGAGATTGTTGAGCACGGCGACGCCGAAGCGCCGTTGGTGGGCTAGGGGCAGCGAGGGCACACCAACACAGATGTGAACCTGCTCGAGGTCGCGCTTGGTTTCGAGATTAATGGGCGCGGCCGTCGAGGGAGCCGGATCTTCCTCGCAGCCTCCAACCGGCCTCAGGTGACCAAATTCCTTTTCGACCAACTCGAGAACCTGGTTGTGGGTAATGTTCCCTGCCGCGGTAACCAGAATGTGGTCCGGCGCGAACCAGTTCTGAAAACGATTACGCAAAGCTTCCTGGTCAAACTTGCGCACGGTCTCCGGAGTGCCGAGAATAGGTCGCCCCAAGGAATGAGCGGGCCAGAACCCCCGCGTGAAAATGTCGTGAAGCAGGTATTCAGGGTTGTCCAGGTCCATCTTGATCTCTTCAAGAACCACCTGGCGCTCTTTCCGGACATCGTCGGAATCAAACTTGGGTCGCAGCACGAGGTCGGCAATCACATCAAAGGCGATGGGAAGTTGTTCGTCGAGGACCTTGGCGTTGAAGCAGATCTGCTCCTTCGAGGTGAAGGCATCGAGCATTCCGCCGACGGAATCCATCTCGCGGGCAATGTCCTCGGCCGACCGGCGTTCGGTGCCTTTGAACACCATGTGCTCCATAAAGTGCGCCAGCCCGTTTTCGCTGAGGGCTTCGCGGCGGGAGCCGTTGCGCACCCAGATGCCGACGGAAACCGAGCGGACATGCTGCATGGTCTCAGTAATGACGACGAGGCCATTCGCTAGGACATGCCGGTGGATGTCGCGGACGTTGGAGACCATAAGGTATTGTGGCACAGGGCGAGAAACGAGGCGAGAGCGGAGTACGGATCGCCCGAGCGCACGCTAAAGGACGTATTTACTTTCAGATAGAAGAGGGCGGGTCGGGCACCAGTCGGCCCCCCGGCCGGCTCGGCCTAACGGGCCGCGGAAGATGAGAGAATAGCCTCGGAAGGCCAAGACCGTGGAGCTGCTCGGGAAAACCAGGGAGGAGCTTCGAGCCTATTGCGAGACGCTTGGGGAGCCGGCTTATCGCGGCTCGCAGATTTATCACGCGCTGTATGCCGAGCGGAATTTCGACTTGGCCCGGGTGACCAGTCTCCCTTCGGCGCTGCGAGAGAAACTGGCGGCCGCGGCCCGCATCACGCTGCCCGCGGTGAGGCAGAGATACGTATCGTCGGACGGGTCCGTGCGCTATCTCTTCGGCCTAAGCGCGCCGGAAGACCAGGCACGGAGCAAACCCGCGGCCGTGGAAGCGGTGTTCATGCCGAGCGAGGGTCGGCAGACGATCTGCATTTCGACGCAGGCCGGGTGTGCGGTCGATTGCCAGTTCTGCCTCACGGCGCAATTGGGGCTGATCCGCAATCTGAGCGCGGGCGAGATTGTCGCGCAGGTGCTGCTGCCACTGGTGGAAATGGAGAAAGACGAGGAGAAGGACGGGTTGGCAGCGCGCACGAATGTGGTGCTGATGGGACAAGGCGAACCGTTGCTGAATTTTGAGAACACCTTCGGCGCGCTCGCAATCCTGCTGGACAAGGAAGGGGTTGGACTTTCGCCCAAGCGCGTTACGCTTTCAACCAGCGGGATCGTACCCGGAATAGAGCGCATGGCGAAGGAGGAAGTACGGCCGAAGCTCGCGATCTCGTTGAATGCCTCAAACGACGAGCAGCGTAACGTGCTGATGCCGATCAACAAGAAATACCCGCTTGCAGCACTGATCGACGCGTGCCGCAGGTATCCGCTGCGCCATTGGGAGCACCTGACCTTTGAGTACGTGATGCTCGGCGACGTGAACGATACGCCAGAAGACGCGCGACGCGTCGTGAAGGTGCTCGGGCCGCTAAAGCGCGTGAAGGTAAATCTGATTCCCTGGAATCCAGGGGAATTGCCTTTCAAGGAATCGCCCGAAAGCAACATCGAACAGTTCCGGCGAATCCTGACGGAGCGGGGTGTCCCGGCTTTTGTGCGCTACTCGCGTGGTCGGGATGTGATGGCTGCGTGCGGCCAACTGGCCCTTAAGGAAGTAGGCTATACGCCGCTGAGAGTGTTGCCCTAACACCACTCGGGAGAAAGAAACCTGGCTTGTCATTCCGAGCGAGGCAATCCCTCCTCAACCAGATGCCCGACCTTACTTCAGAGTCCTCCCGGAACCACGCGCTGGGTTACAACGAGACACTTTGTTCGGTTGGCATCGGGAAAAGCTTCGAGAAACAGAAGGAAAAGGGCGTAGGGCCATTTTGTTGATAATGTTCCAGGCGATCCCGGCCTTCCGCGACGCTCGGAACATGGCCGGCTGGCAGCCACCACAAGCAGTAATGCGGCTTGTCCATTTTCTCGAACCATCTCGCGCGGTCGCGAAACACGCCGATGTGGCGCGAGGTGTAAACAAAATCGCGAAGCGTCTCGACCGACTCCCACACCGACATATTCACGATAACGAAAGGATCGTCGTTGTAAACGATGTCGGTCGCGTTGCCGGCCGCCGACTGCAGCCGCCAGACGAATCCGGAAGCGGCATCCGCCAATGCGTTGATGGGCTCGAGTTGCGACACGAAATCGGCGATTCGCGGGTCATCAATCGGGGCAACGAGACGTCCAATGTTGATCTGTGCAAGATGGAAGGTCATGGCCGCG
>Ga0310912_10002645_pt1 | contig 10220 bp, 13 predicted proteins | sample GREbulkMGOX080_FD_203443 | JGI IMG/M metagenome (GOLD analysis project Ga0310912, IMG submission 203443) | Lab enrichment of tropical soil microbial communities from Luquillo Experimental Forest, Puerto Rico - GRE.bulkMG.OX080 | ecosystem: Environmental > Terrestrial > Soil > Tropical forest >...
TGGCGAGCGCCGGTCTGGCGTTCGAGCGCCGGCGCGGGACCGTGGATGGGCCGATGCTCGACCTCGGCCGGGAGGGGTGAACCCCGATCGGTTGGCTCGCCGATTGCGCTGAGCAATCGCCCGAGCACGGCAGCGCCGACGGGTGCCCGGATCGGCGTGCCAAGGGCGCGCGCGACTGTGCCGCGTCGCAAGCCTGCGGTGCCTCCAAGCGCGACAACCCGCACCATTGCCGGGCCGAGGTGCTGCTGCACCTCCGCGACCAGCGGCGGTCCAAGATCCCATTCGATCGCGACAGCCTCATTGATCGCGGGCAGCATCGCGCCGGCGAAGGCGATGTCGACGACCGAGCCGTGGACCGCCGCGACGCGGCCCGGGCTTGGAGCAGTTTCGAGGGGTTCCACTGAAACAGACATGGCCCTCGGTTACCTAATGCGTCCGTTTTTTGGCCGCCGCGTTGATCTAGCTCAAGGCGGTGGTGGGACGCGCCTGTGAGGCTAATGTGCCATGCAAACTGCTGGAAGGAATTCCGTTCAGAAAGGGGCACCTCGATGTTCCTGACAGCCTGCGCCGCTTTGGTCCTTTTTGCGGCGCTTCCACTTGCTCGCACGCTTCTGACGGGGCGAGGCGGCCGATCGGGAATGATCTTCCTGCACCGCCTTTATCGCGACTTTTCCTACATCGCTGCTGCCGTTCTCGCTATTATATGCTTTGAGACAGCGTTGACCATTTCCCTCCAAAATTACTGGTTCGACGAGCTCGGCCAACGCTACCGTTATTGGCTGGCACTCGGGCTTCGCACGGGGATCTTCCTCACGCTCCTGGTTTCTGTGGGTGCCTTCGTGGGTTACAATCTGCGGGTGCTGTGCCGACCATTGCCGGCGGTCCCGCATACTGCCCCGTGGTTCGCGGCTCTCATTCTTGCCGCTCTAGTTGGCATCGGTGCGGCGCCCCTTTGGGTACCATTCCTGGGCTTCTTGGGGGCGACCGCTACCGGGACCAGCGACCCGGTCTTCGGCAAGGACATTTCCTTCTACCTGCTGGTCTTGCCCTGGTACGACGCGGTCGTCGTGATCGTCATCACCGTTCTTGTCATGACGGTTGCGCTTTGGGCGCTGATCGGCTTCGCATTTTTTCCAAGTTCGGGAAGGCCCTGGCATCAGCCGGCCTATCGCCTCGGATGGCGCACCCGTCGCTCGCTCCGCGTAATCGAGGCGGACGACGCGGATTCGTGGTCGCAAAATGAGGTGATCTGGAGAGCTTGGCTGCGCCAGGGTGTGGCGCTGGCTATGCTTCTCTGTATCTCGATGGGCGTCACCCGTTTTCTCGGCCGGTATCACCTCGTAATCAACGGACATTCCCCAGTCGTTGCGGGCGGCTCCTACGCGGACGTCTATTTCTGGATCCCAGCCTACGACGTTATTATGATTTGTTGGTTCGCCGCCGCTTTCATTTTGGCGGTCGCGGCTTTTGTGCCGCGGTTCCTTGCCTGGCTGATAATGCGGCGTCCCATTGGGTTCTCCCGTGCGGGCTCTTTGCGATCTTCTATCTCGGAGCGGTCTTTGTGCCGCCGACAGTCGAGCAAGTGTATGTCGGCCCCAACCAAATAACGCTAGAGCGGCCTTTTTTGACGAGAAGCATTGCCGGCACACGAGAGGCCTACAATCTCGACGGCCCGTCGGTCGAAGAGCAGGAATTCGCGGTCTCTGCTGTTCCGCTCACTCGCCAGGACTTGGACAAGAATACAGCGACCTTGCAAGACGCCCGCATCTGGGACTGGCGAGCGCTCGAGCCCCAACTGCAGCAGATCCAAGGTCTGCGGCCCTATTATAGTTTCGCAGGCGTCGACATCGACCGCTACGCGATCGATGGCGCCGAACGGCAGGTCATAATCACCGCTCGCGAGCTCAACCTGGATAAGCTGCCCGATCAAGCCAAGGTTTGGGTGAACCTCGCACTCAAATACACCCACGGCTACGGCGCGGTCGCCGTGCCCGTCAACGAAATGGATGGCCGGGGAAATCCGGTGCTTTGGGCCCACGATATCCCGGTGAAGGCCAAGGGCGGCCTTGCTGCGACTCACGGTGCAATCTACTACGGCGCGCTGACGCGCGATCGGGTCTACGTCCGCACATCCGAGAATGAATTCGATTTCCCCCAGGGCCAAGCGAACGCCGAAACGGTCTACGAAGGAAAAGGTGGAATTCCGCTCTCCAGCTTCTGGCGCAAGCTCGTCGTCGCCAATGAACGCGACGGATTGCGGCTGTTCATTTCGGGATATTTCACGCCCAAAAGCCGCGTGCTGTTGCGGCGGAACATGATCGAACGGGTTGAAAGGTTGGCGCCATTCCTGATCTTCGACCACGACCCCTACATTGTCGCTGACGGGGACCACTACTCCTATATCATCGATGCCTATACGAGCTCGGCGGACTACCCCTACAGCGATGTTTATCAGGGGTCGCTGCAGCAGTTCCATAGTCGCAACTATCTACGGAACTCCGTCAAGGCAGTGGTCGACGCCTACAACGGCTCAGTGACGTTCTATATCTTCGATAAACGCGATCCGATCATCTGGGCCTATTGGCAGATGCTGCCAGGTTTGTTCAAGGACGGCGACGACATGCCGGAGAACCTGCGCCGTCACATTCGGTATCCCGAAGATTTTTTTACGGTCCAGGCCGAAATGTACGGCACTTATCACATGACCGACCCCACGACCTTCTACAATCGCGAGGATCGGTGGGAAGTGCCGCGCGAACTTTATCGCGATCGCGAAATCGAGATGACGCCCTACTACGTGATTGCCCAGCTTCCCGGTGCTGCAAAGCCGGAATTCCTGCTGATGCTGCCGCTGTCAGTGGCGGGGAAAAACCAAATGGCCGGATGGCTGGCCGGGCTCTCGGACGGCGAAAATTACGGCAAGATGGTGGCGTTCCGCTTTCCGAAGGGAACCTTTATCGACGGTCCGGCCCAAGTCGAATCGCGGATCAATTCGGATAGCCGTTTCTCGGGGGATCTGACGCTCTGGGATCAGCACGGCTCGCAGGTGATCCGCGGCAATCTCATTGTGCTGCCGCTCAACGGCAACCAGCTGATCGCAATTGAGCCGGTCTATATCGAAGCTGAGCAGACCAAGATTCCGACGCTGGCACGAGTGGTTCTGGCGCAGCTGCTGCCGGACGACCGAAGGATCGAATGGGCGCGGAGCCTAACGGAAGCAGAGGACCTCCTCGTCGGAGCGCCTACCCACCCGCCCGTTTCATCAGCCGAGGCGGAGACGGATACCGACAGACTTGATCGCGCACGTGCGGTATTCCAGGAAATGCAGCGGCAATACGCGAACGGTAACTTCGCCCGCTACGGAGAATTGCTCCAGCAGCTCGAAAAGCTCCTGAGTTTGCGATGATTTGCATTCTGTGCCGGGCACCTGGGGCACGGGCGGACCGGACAGTCGACCCGCTGTAACCAGTAGATTGATGATGCACCTCTCCGCCACAGTGCAGTTCTTGGGGTGGAGACCGCCTCTGTTCCAAGGAGCCGGGTCAACGAAGTTGCTTCCCCTGGTCCTTTATCCAGTCGAGCCAACGCCGTCGCCGGGCCTCGTCCGCGACTTGCACCATCCCAAGAAGCTTCTCTCGCACCGGCTTGACACCGGCAAATCTGAGAACGCTGCGCTCCAGTCCGCGCACCCCGTGCGCCTGGAAATACCACCGGTAGACCAGAGCCGGCATCCCCATCGTGACGATGAGACTATTCCCATGTCGCCACGATCACGAAGCGTCCCGTCGTGTCGATGTTCTCCTTCCTCGTGACGCCGCGCCGCTTCAAAGACCCAAAGACCCAGAGGGAGAGCGGCGACCCCAAGTTCCAGATCGATCTCGCCATCCCCCGGAACCACCCCGACCTTGCCGCGGTGGAGCACACTGCGCTGCTCCAGCTCCAGAAAGAGTTTCCCGGCGCGACGAGCCTCGCGGGCTACAGCAATCCGTTCGAGGATGGTGACGAGAAGTTCCGCAAGGATCCCAAGTCTTCCTGGGCTCAGGGCGCGGTCATCCTGCATGCCAAGAGCCTCGCGGACTACCCGCCCCGGCTATCCTTGCACATGAACGGGGTCACCACCGACTACCGCGGCGGCGATGCCGCCGGCGTTTATTATCTGCGGCGTCGCAATCTCGGCAACTACGAGCACGCCGAGGCCAGCGTCCGGTTCACTGTGAACGACGACGCAGTGAACGAGGCCCTCGCCCGTGCGAAGCGGTATGCTGAGGCCGTGCGCCAATTATACACTGAAACTATGTATAATATATACGAAACCATACCGGCCCCCGCGTTGTTGCGGGCAGCCGAAATCGCCCTGGTGTCGCGGCCCGAGGAGCAGGCGACCGGAAGCCCTCTAGCCGCTGCTGGCCCAAGTGCCAGCTCAATACCGCCAACCACGGGTATTGGCGCCGTCCGCCGGGTGCAGAGGGCCGCTAAGGCCGCCGTGCCGGCTGATGGTGTTCCGACCGCCGAGGAGATGGGCCACGCCTTGCAGGCCAAGCGTAAGGAGTTGCCGGAGATGCAGGCCGAGCGTCCGGTCATGAGGGCACGTGGGAAGCCCCTTTGCGGTACTCGAGCGCTACCCCTGGGCGCATTATTTGTTCAATGAACCCTTTGAGGGGTGCGGGCATCATGCCGTGCCACGGCGGCAAGACGATGAGGAGATGCTGTGCGGCAATGATTGCATCACGCGCCGGCGCCAGCATTCTCCGGAATGGCCCCAGTCTCAAAGTCCTTCTGCGTGCGCAGCAGTGGGAAGCCGGGTTTCGCGGGCTCGATGCAACAACCTCATGCCCACCGAGAATCGCGGGCGGTCTTTCCGAGTCCGCTCTCGGAGGGGACCGCTTCGCCCGTCAACATCGAGTGGTCGAGGAGCAGCGTGCCATCGACGATCCGGAGGTCGGCAGGGCGACTTTGCCGAGTGAGAGCTCCACGATATCGCCCGGGACCAGATCAGCCGCCGGCACCTCGACCCACGCGGCGTCGCGCTTAACCCGCGCCTTCAATGCGAGCCGTCGCTTCAGTAGCGCCAGAGCCGCGCCGGCGCGGTTCTCCTGGAACACGCCGAGAGCGACGTTGAGGAGCAGCAATGCCGCGATCATCGAAGCCTCGAGCCGTTCGCCGATCGCGATCTGCAGTGCGATCGCCGCCTCGAGCATCTAGGGCACCGGTGCCCAGAAATGGCGCGCGATCTGCACCATGGGATGGGCCCGCTCCTCGACGACCTCATTCGGACCGAATTCCAGCCGGCGGCGGTCAGCCTCGGCCGAGGACAAGCCGACCGGGACAGGAGCTCCGGTTATCGCCGGTTGTGCCACAGAGACGTCTATTTCCCGAGGGGACGCCGAGGAGTCATTCTCCCCAAGACAGGAAAAGGCCAAAATCGCCCGGGATGCCACCACGAAATTCGGGTACTCGCGCGGCGAGACGGAAGCTGCGCGGCTTCAGGTCGCGCTCCCAGCGCAGCTAGATCTCGGCGGCCTCTCCGCGCAGCGTGCGGGCCCAATTCGGCTCGAGCGCGTTGATCGCGCGGCCTCCATCGCTGCACAATTGGGGCAGCTATCCACTCCCGCACCTCTACGAGACCTTCGGGCTCGTGCGTCTGACCCGGCTTGGGCGCGACGTGCCGTGGGCGAAGGCGTGAGGTCTTGTCCGAGAGCCGGATGCAGGGAAATCCGCATGTCCGGTTCTCGGAAAACGGAGCAGAATGAACTCGTTTTGCCCCATTTGTGCGGCCGCTTGGCGTGCATTCTGCAGCATGACCCGCCAGCTTTAGTCGGCGATTTGGTGATCGATGAGTTCCCTCACTTTCTGTTGGCGCTGCTCTGCTGCGACGCGACGCGCCTCTTTGCGGTGCCGCGCCTCCCCGCGCTGAAAATCCTGGACCTGCCGACGGAAGTCATCGACCCGAAAACCCGCGCGATCAGACGCTGGAGCCGGCTCCGCGTGGCCTAGCGGCGAACTGGGCTATGCCCCGCCAAGGCGCGCAGCAGATCGGCACGGCTGACGATGCCGATAATACGGCCATCGCGGACGACTGGGACCCGCTTGATGCGGTGGGCGGCTAGCAGACGCGCTATCTCGCCGACCTCCGTTTCCTCGCTCACAGTCACGACCGGGGTCGACATGATCTCCCGTGCCGTCCGCTTCGGAGCGCGCAGGCTTGCCAGAAACTCGGCGTTCAGCGTTTCGCCTTCGGCGAGCAGCTCCAGCCACCAGTCGCGGCGCGCCTTGCGCGCCGCCTCGTCGCGGCCGATCAGATCGCCCTCGCTCACCATTCCAAGCAGCGACCCATCGCTATCTACAACAGGCACTGCGCTGATCCCGTTGTCGAGCAGCAGCCGAGCGACTTGGGATGTCGGCGTATCGGGACGCACCGACACCACGGCATCGGTCATGACATCATGCGCCTTCATCTGTTCACGTCCTTTCACTTGACCGCCGCTCCACGCAGATCGTGATTACCGCGGCGGCACGGCTTCCCAGCTCGACAAGCAGATGCCGACATAGGGACGATATTGCCCGTGGCAATCGCACCAAGACCGCTATCGCGGCCAAGGCAGTGATCGGTAACAAGTGCGCGCTGGATCGCAAGGGATCGGCTCAGTTTCATGTCGTGTCTCAGAAATATGCCCGACTCCGGGCCTGAGGTTTGATCCAAGTCAAATATCGCAGGGGATGGCCAAGGGTGCCACCCTCTCGGCGGGTACCGCCCTCGTCTTCGGTTGGCAGGTGCCGATCTCACACTGCGCCACGAGTGTTCCGAATTCCAAAGCCACATGCGGGATTGATCTGAATCAAGTTGTTGCGTGGCGCTCGCCCGTAAAAGAGGTCGCTACGAAGGCGGAAAGGCTAAACAAAATGATTCGTACGATCCTTGTGCTGCTGACTGCGGAGGCGTCGGGCGACGCGCTTTTGGATGCCGCTCTCACATTGGCACGACGAGTGAATTCGCACATTCGTGCGCTGTTCATTCTTCCGAACCCCGATGCAGCTCTTGCCTAAATTCCTGACGTGGTCCTTGCTGCCGGAGTGACGCGCGAGGTAATCGAGCGGGAGACGCACGACGTGGCTGCCAAGGAGAAAGAGCGCTTCATCGACTGGCGAACCCGCAACAACCTTCCCGAAACCCCCGGCGGGCGTCTCGATACGTGCTTTGCGACCTGGGCAGAGCAAATCGGCGAAATCCAGGCGGTGGTGACACGCTACGGGCGCCTTGCCGATCTGATTGTCGTGCCAAGGCCCGCGCCCAGGTCCATCGAGGCGCAACGCTGCTTCGACGCCGCGGTCTTCGGCGGCGGACACCCGACCCTGGTCATCGGCGAGAGGGTGCCTTCCGACATCATCGACCATGTCATGATTGCCTGGAACGGCAGCCTCGAGGCAAGCCGGGTGGTGCTCGGCGCGATGCCGCTGCTGCATCTCGCCGGTCGGGTGTCGATCTTTGCCGCGCCTCAATATGACGTCGAGGGTGTCGATCCTACCGATCTGACAGACTATCTCCGTTGGCACGGGATTCGAGCGCACCCGGTGAAGAGCCCCAAAGACGACCACGCGACCGGCGCGGCTCTGGTTTCAGCCGCTTCTGAACAGCAAGCAACGCTGATTGTGATGGGCGCTTACACCCACAGTCGGCTACGGCAGAGTTTTCTCGGCGGTGTGACGAGGTATCTGCTCGCGCACGCCCCAGTTCCACTGTTGATGAACCATTGAATAGCGCAAAATTCTGTCGCTGCGGCGTTCGCCGCCTGTGGTCGAGGCCTGGGCCGATTATTCTAGGCGCCGAGATGACGCCACCTATGCCTTGCACGACAACCTTGCCTTGTGTTTATCGCGAAAGGGTGTCAACGTTAATAGTCCGATTTTCCGCCAGCACGGGTCAACGCGGCGTGGATGCACGGAGCATCTACCCCAGAAGTGATATCCTTTGGCCCCGCGAGGGCGCCACAAAGCGCCGGTACTGGACGATGAGTGAAGCCCTCGGTCGACCGCTCGGGGTCGGAAACGTGGCTGAATCCTGATGCCGCGAGTTGGACGTGCGGCGACGCTCGCCGGCGCTCTGACTGCAACGGCCTTCAGCGCGGCGGCACAGGAAGGTGATATTGCGCGTGGCCATGCCTTCGCGCGTGAGGCCTGCAAATTGTGCCACGTTGTCGAGCCGGGAAAAGAGCCGCCGCGAACGCTCGCCATCGCCCCGGCCTTTCGCGCTATCGCGAACACCCCAGGAATGACCGCGACGGCCCTCCGCGTCTTCCTGACGAGCTCCCATCCGAAGATGCCGAACCTGATCCTTCAGCCGGGCCAGACCGCGGATGTGATCGCCTACATCCTGAGTCTGCGCGACCGCCCCTGAATCGCCATCAGGATGACCCCCAAAAGGAGCTTGCCGCCGTGAGTAATCGATCGATCGTCCTGATCGCGGTGGCAGCTGCACTCGCGGTGCCGATCCCCGCGACAGCACAGCAGCCACATGCTGCTGCCCTTGGCGATCTGATGACCGCATTCGTGCAGCCGCGCCACATCAAGCTCGGTCTCGCGGGGACCGAGCGGAACTGGCCCTACGCTGCCTACGAGCTCAATCAGCTGCGTGAAACCCTCGCCGACGTCGCCGAGATCCTGCCGAAATATCGGGATCTGTCGATCCCGGACATGATCACGACGACGGTCAAGGAGCCGCTGGCGGCACTCGACCGGGCCATCAAGGCTGAGGACGGCACCCAGTTCGTTGCGGCGTACGGACAACTGACAGCGGCGTGCAACGCCTGCCACCAGAGCTATGATCGCGCGGCGATTGTGATCCAGCCGGCGACGGTCGCCGCTTTCCCAGATCAGGATTTCCGCCGAACTACGAAATGAGCCGCGCCGCCGTCACCCCTCGGATGACCGGGGCCTCAAGCTCGCGTCCGGAAGGGACCGAACCAGAACTGAGCTGCCTGGAGTGATTGCGCTGGATCAATGCCCGGCGGCTCCCGTTGCGTATTATCACATCGTATCCACAAGGGAAAAATTCAATGCAGCTGCCGCTTCAGATCACCTTCCGGCGCATGGATACCTCGGACGCGGTCGCGGCGCGCATCCGCGAACGGGCCGAGGAGCTCGAACGGTTCTTCGATCGCATCGTGTCGTGCCGCGTGGTCGTCGAATGTCAGCACCCGCGCCGCCAGCAGGGTAACTTGTTCCATGTCCGCGTCGACCTGAAAGTTCCGAGCCGCGAGATCGCCGTCGGCCGTGATCCCGCAGCACATCATGCTCATGAGGACGTCTACGTCGCGATCCGCGACGCGTTCGACACGACGCGCCGGCTGCTCGAAGACTACGCTCGCGAGGCGCGCAGCGATGTCAAGCTACATGCGGTGCCCGACCACGGCCGGGTTGCGCGGCTCCTCCCCGAGCAGAATTGCGGCTTTATTCTGAGCGTCGACGGCGACGAGATCTACTTCCACCGCAACAGCGTCACCAATGGCGGGTTCGACAAGCTCGCGGTCGGCGATGAAGTGCGTTTTGTTGCACAGCATGCCGAGAGCGCCGAAGGCACACAGGCGAGCACCGTTGTCCCGCTCGGCAAGCATCACCTGCCTCCGACTGAAACGGTCCGCGGGTGATACGGAGTACAGTTCGATGAAACAGATTGCCCTGCGACCGCCGCGGAGATCACCGAGATCGTGGGTCCGCTCGATGATGCCGTACTGATGAGGATCCTGGAGACCGACGCAACCCCGGCCGAGGTGCTCGAGGCCTTCACCTGGGCAACCGCCGACGATCAGATCGGCACCGAACTGGAGCACCGGCCGCGTGGCGTCGTCGCCCGGGTTTACGACATTCTTAAGCGCGAGGACGCAGAACCCGACGAGCGTAGATAGGCGTCGCGTCAATTCCCCGGATCCGCGCAGGGCTGTCCGGGGAAATTCGCCATGGATGTGGATCCGAACGTGCACCGACCCCTGTGCAACTCAGAGTCGTCATGGCCGGACTTGATCTGACTTGATCCGGCCATCCGCGCCTTCGCCACGGACGCTGGCGGCGCCGGTAGCCGCGTGGATACGCGGGTCGAGCCCGCGCATGACGACTTGCGGTTGCGGCCGTTCGAGACACAGCAACTCGCTCCCGTTCCCCGGACAGCCCTGCGGATCCGCGCCATTAAATTCCCGGTTCGGGTGAACCTCATCTGACCCCGTAACTGT
>Ga0310912_10002654_pt1 | contig 10208 bp, 9 predicted proteins | sample GREbulkMGOX080_FD_203443 | JGI IMG/M metagenome (GOLD analysis project Ga0310912, IMG submission 203443) | Lab enrichment of tropical soil microbial communities from Luquillo Experimental Forest, Puerto Rico - GRE.bulkMG.OX080 | ecosystem: Environmental > Terrestrial > Soil > Tropical forest >...
GTTCACGAGAAATTCGACTGCCCGCTTCACAAGGCGCGGCATCGAGGATTGACAGGGCGGCGTGCTCATTCGGCCTCACTGGAAGGCCGCTCGGCGGCCTTGGCGCTGCGTTTGGCGGCAATGTGATCGGCGAGGGTAGGGCCGGACGTCTGTGGCTTCCTGCTCTTGCCACGAAGCGTTGCTAGCGCGCGATTTAGGAGCCCAAGGATTTTTAGGAGGGTGCCAGAGTCGATCGGCCCACCTCAGATCGAAGCGGCGGACATTGCCTCACGCTGTAGCACCAAATCGGCGGCGGCCTCGATGAGATGACGGTCGCTACCGGTGAGCTTGCGCCCAAATTCAGCATTTAGCTCGGCAACAACTTCACGGCGTCGACGCGCTAAGCGAGTCGCATTCGGCCGGCGATGCTTTCGGGGATTGTCACTAAACGACTCAGTCGCTGATTGCGTATGCAATTCACACCATCCGATCACTAACTACCGCTATCGCGAGCGGACACGTTGCGGACTCAAAACCACAAGAATCGCAATTATGCAAGTTATTCAGATACTTGTCAGGTGAAGGGCTATGATTGAGTATCTCGTGGCATAGCGTGTCATCACCTGTCGGGGAATGGCAGCGGCGCCAATCCGCAATACTTTTCGTCGGTTGCGGTTGTGGCTTTGCCTGTGCGGCCGATGTGGCCGCTGGCCATAATGCTCTGCGCGGATCGGGTCCCAATCGTAAACACGCATTCAAAGATGCGACGACCCAAGCGGGTTCTCCCGATCCCCGGATCGACCTTGTCTGCATTACGTCGTTATGTCCTCGCCAATTTGTTGAAACTCCAGGTCTATGCTGCTGGCAGCAACCTCGGTTCCTTGAACGGTTCTGCGCGGGCCATCAGAGCCCAGGCCATGCGTGCAATCTTGTTGGCAAGCGCAACGGCGGCGACCTTGATTGGCCGGCGCGCCATGATACGCGCAAGCCAGAGCCGGCGCGTGCCGTGCTGCCGCGCATATCGGATCACGGCCATGACGCCTGCAACGAGCAGCCATCGCAAATACCGATTTCCCTGCTTTGAGATTCGGCCCAGACGTTCCTTGCCGCCGGAAGTCGCAGGTCTAGACGGCGGCCCTGGTCCGTTCTACTCCCGGAAGCGGACATCGACAGTCGCTACGGCCATGTCGGCTTTGGGCCAATCTCGGACTCATGGGGCGGGGTTACGCTGCCAGCGACGCTTGTTGATCTTCTTTTGTCGCAAGCCCCATCGCAAACCGCAGCTCAATCCCGCTGAGCTCGCGCGCAACCTCAAATGTATAGGTTACGTCCTCTGCACGGCGCTGTGAAACGCCCCTCAGCCAATCCTGGTAGACTTTCATCTTGTCGACAGGACGTGGCAAAGAGTTGACTTGGAAAAGACAATTCCAGGCCTCCATCCATTCCCCCTGCATCCGATCCAGATTGTGCCGATAAACTTCGACGAGCTTTGCACCGATGGGATGATCCGTGATCGCACCAGCCGCGGAATCCGGCGTCCAACTGTATGGCGCAACGGCAAACTGCCGAATGATTTCGGCCATACCGCATCCTCCTACTTCTCACTCCAAAGCAGCCGCAGAACCTGAAGACTACACGGTAGTTGGACCCAGCATCGAGAATTTGATCTAGATCAACCCCGGCAGCCTTAGGCGACGTTCCCATGACATTATCGCAGTCCTCAACGAAAAGCCCCCGGCGATGCCGGGGTGGGGACCTACCAGTTCGATTTAGCGCCCTTCGGGAATTTCCGGTTCTTCCGGCATATCGATGGAGACAACTAGCGTTCTCCGCAGCACCTCGAAAATAACCGCAGTCGACCATCCAAACAACAGCACGCCGTTCATCGCGGTGATCGGGCCGAGCAGCCGCCAGCGCTCCACGGGAACGATGTCGCCGTAGCCGAGTGTCGTGTAGTTGGTGAACGCAAGATATTTAAGATCGGCGCCCGCGGGTCCAACATCGAACATGGCATACGCCAATGACCAAACGAAGACTTCGAGCACATGTGCAGTCATCAAGACCATCACCGTCGGTATCATGACGGCCATCAAGAACAGTTCCGGGTGCGATTTTTTCTCCCCACTCGCGAACCTTGCGACCTCCACCACGATTGTCATCACGAGGGCGTGGATTGTGATGTTGCACCCACTCACGCCGGCGCCCACTAGCAACTGCCGTAACATGCTGCCTCTTGCCGATCCGCGCGCACACTTTGTTGTAGCCGTGACCTGCGAAGAAAGTCCGACACCCTGACGCTGCTGGCCAAGAGCGGCGGCGCAAAGTGTTAGTTCCGTGCAACGCCCCGCCTTTTGTATAAGTCAATCCCCAACCCTTGGGTTCCACGCTGGTCCATCGGCAAGGCCCTCGTCTGCCCAGATGTGCGCGCCTGTTATCGCGTTGCGATGGTGATCGCCCAGGACCGTGCGAATTTCGAGGGCCTCACGCAGGCCGAAGCGATCGATCAACTAGCGCAGCGTCAGGTTGTTGCTCTCTATGATAACACGTCAAAAACGATCTTCCTTCCTGACGACGGATCGGAACATCGGTGGATCAATCGGTCCTAGTCCACGCGCATCACGATCTTGAGCGCATCATAGTCCTTGAACACGCCCGGCATCGGCGGTGCTTAGTTGGTCGTAATAGAATAGAGGTTGCACATAGCCGTGTCAGCCTCTCACCCCGAAGATTGCGCTCCACTTAGGAAGCTGCTTGATGAAACAGGCTCTCAAAATTCGAGCCGCATGAAATCAGACTGCCTGCAGCCGAGGATTGCCTGCCATCGTCAGCCGATTTGACCGGCGTCGCATTAGAGGATTGACTATGCCGCCGGCTCAGTTTTTCGCCGACCCGACGCGCTAATCTAAATCGCGCGATCCAGGCGGTTTTCCGGCGCGTCGATTGGCTGGAATTGGAGTGTTACTATTGGCCCGCTTAATCGTGGTCTCCAATCGTGTCGCAGTGCCGGGCCAGGGCGGTCAGAGCCAAGCGGGTGGGCTTGCTGTCGCAATCCCCCCCGTTTTGAGACGACACCCCGGGATTTGGTTTGGATGGAGCGGCCAGGTCGCTGCCACCCCTAGCGTGAAGGTCCATACGATTCAGCACGGTCATCAAACTTACGTGCTGATCGATCTAGGGCAAGAGGACTATGACGAATATTACAATGGCTACGCCAACAAAGTGCTCTGGCCGATTTTGCATTACCGCTTAGACCTTGCGGAATTCTCTCGCCGCGATCTCAGCGGGTATATGCGGGTCAACCAACGTTTCGCGGCAGAATTGAAAGAGCTTCTGCAACCCGAAGATATTGTTTGGGTTCATGATTATCACTTGATGCCGCTGGCCAAGGAACTTCGAAATAGCGGTCATCGCAACAGGATCGGTTTTTTTCACCATATTCCATTTCCACCGCCTGAGTTCGTGACTGCACTGCCGAATCATGAACACCTTATTCCAGCGATGAGTCACTATGATCTCATCGGCTTTCAGACCGAAATCGACGCCACAAATTTCGCACGCTATTTACGGAAGGAATGCGGAATGCCGAGCCGTGATCCGTACACGTTTCATACGGCAGACCGAACGATCAAGATCGGAATTTTTCCGGTTGGTGTCGAGACAATGCAACTTAATCGTCTCGCACGACGTGCGATCCACTCGCGTTTCGTGCGAGACGTGGTGGAGAGCTTGGCTGGCCGGGTTATGATAATTGGAGTTGACCGCCTGGATTATTCCAAAGGCATACCACTGCGAATGGAAGCCTTTGGTCGTTTTCTATCGACCCATCCCGAATGGCGGGGAAAGGTAACCTATCTGCAGATTACTCCCAAAAGCCGCTCCGAAATTCAGGAATACGCCGACATGCAACGCCAGATCGACGAAACAGCTGGGCACGTTAACGGAACATATGGTGAGGCGTCTTGGACGCCAATCCGCTATGTAAACCGCGCGCATAGCCGATCCGCACTGGCGGGCCTTTATCGTTCCGCAAAAGCCGCACTTGTCACTCCGCTGCGTGATGGAATGAATCTTGTGGCGAAAGAGTATGTGGCGGCCCAGGAAGCCGAGAATCCGGGCGTCCTCATTCTATCGCGATTTGCGGGGGCTGCCGTGGAATGCGAGGCGGCGCTTCTCGTCAATCCATACGATCCTGAATCGGTTGGGTCTGCTGTTGGCCATGCGCTGTCAATGCCGCTGGCGGAGCGCCGCAGTCGCCATGACGCGCTGTTCCGAGTGCTGATGGCAAACGATGTCGAATCATGGGGCGAGCGGTTTCTGATCGCACTTACTCGACCGCTGATGCTCCCGAACTGGCTTGGACAAACGGATCATCCTTCGGATGTCCCGCTGCAGCCGTGAGGCAGAACTTTCGCGTTGGCGCGTGCGATCCACCGCTAGCCGGCTCCGTGTTCTTTGGAGAAAACCGAGGCGTCGCCGGCCCTCGGCGTACTTGTCTCGATCTGGCGCGCGGCTGCCCGTCTCGGTGGTCTCGCGCTCGTGTTGCTCGTCCCGAGGTCGGATGCGTCGCGGGCGCGCTGAAGGAGCTATAAGCCGTGAATCAGGCCCGCATCGATCAAAAGCCTGTTGAAGCGACGCGCTTCTGCCCCATCGCCGCAGGCGTAGAAGGTGCCGTGACAGCGCAGCATGATCCTTTTTTGCTCCGCAAAAGATGGATCGAGTGGAATGCCGGCGGCCTCTTGAATCACCAGCGGTAGATAGGGCGCGTCGATCGTATCCATTATGGCCGACGTCTTGATCGGCTCGAAATTGACGGCATCGATCGCGTAATAGGTCGCATAGTAACGGGGATCGTAGCTCTCGAGCTTCTTGCCGATACCGGCTTCGTCCAGGCCGGGGTCGAGCAGTAGCGGGGAAAATTCCGGCTGGTGATCGCCGTAGCGCACGATCAGGAAGGGTTGGGCCGCAAACCTCTTTTTCAGTCTGTCCATGAAGGCATTGAAATCGGCGGCGCTCATCGACTGACGGCGCAGATATTCATCGACCACGCCCGCATTGCCCGGGGAATGCCAGCCGGGCGTGAGTTCCGGGCGGAACCTGGTTTCCCAGGGAAAATGATTGGCGGCGAGGTAGACGAACATAAACAGCGGCTTGCTGGCGGGCTGCTGCGCGATAAGTTTCAGCGCGGAATCGTAGAAGAAGCTGTCGGGTTCGACATCCGATGCGCCGAGATCATGCGCGTCGTAAAAATGTTCAATGCCCGTTGTCGTCTGAAAGGCGCGCGCACTCATGAAGGCACCGGACGCCGGATAGAGCGAGATTGTTTCATAGCCGCAACGGCGCAGCGAAAGCGGCAAGCCGCGCTCGACGTGGCCCGACGCAATGCGGGTAAGGAAATATGCGAAGCGCCCGAACGAGCGCGAGGACAGTCCGGCAAGCACGTTGTATTCAGTGAACCAGCTCGGACCGCCGTTACCTTCGGCCAGGAATTTGCGCTCCTTTCCGTCGAAAGATTTGAAATGGCCGCCATAGCCCGGCGGCAGCTTGATCCGGCCAGCTTCGCGAATGTCAAAACTGGACTCATCATGGATCATGATGATGTTGGGCCGACGGCCTGCAGGATGACAGGAATCGACAAGCGGCGTCTTGAGCGGCTCGGAAGCGATCGCGTCAGCTTCCAGGAAGCCATGCTCGATGAAGTCGGAAACTGCAGTCACGCCCGAGCGCGCGAATTTCGACAGGTAGCCTTCGTCATAATAGCTGCGCCAGGCTTCCTCCGGGTACGTCAGCGCGTAGCACGTGAGCGCCGCAAGGCAGGCAAGCATGCCGACCAGCGCTGGCATGCGAGGAATGCGGAACTGATCGAGCCGCCACAGCGCATACATCAGCGGGATCATCACAAGGCCCGCCGGGATCACCGACCAACGCAGGTTGGGGAAAATTGCAAACAGGAACGTCGTAGTATCGCGGTCGATCACCATGAGATCGACGAAGTTGACCGTCATCTGCAGCACGTCGTGCTTCAGCCGCGACAACAACACCAGCACCACGACCATGGCTAGTGACAGCGCGCCAGAGAGCGCGGGTCGCCGCAACAGCGCGATCCAGAAAAAGTTGAGGATGCCCCAGGACAACAGGAAACTGAGGCGGGAGCCGAAATCCGTCTCGGTCTGAAGCATCAGAACCAGCGCCGCGAGATGGGAGGCGGCAACCGCCAAATGTCCAAGCCTGCCCACTGATGCGAGGCCGAACGAGGAGGTAACCGCCGTGAAAGGACCCGGTTCCGGTACGGGCGCCATCTGCAAAAACGCTGATCTGACCCGGCCCTGCCCAAGCCTGGTCTGGCGCTGGCCAGCAAGGCGACGCCGCAAGCCGGACGATGCGGCACGTCACAAAACTGTAGTAGAACGGTCACAGAGGTGCAACGCTCCGGTCGATCAGACCTTCGCTTAAGGTTACGGCTCGCGCGTTGGCGGCCCATCCCTTCAGGTCGGGGATCACTGCCGGACCATACAATGGAGTCAGATTCGGAAGCCGAGGCCGGTAGAAGCCATTTCCGGTCTACCCCCAATGGCTCCATGCCAGTTATGTACGGCGCAGCAGTGCGAGCAGACTGCACCAGTGCATTAGTTGCGCCAAGCGCAGGCGTCCGGGTCAAAGTCGGAAGTCTGGGGCTAACTTGCAATAAATGACGATACAGCTTGCGTCACTAACCTATCATCTTCCACGCTCTACCTTTTCCCACTCGGATGGAGTGTTGCGTCGACCGGTTGAGCTCGCACCCTAAGACCGGACGTCGGCGCCGTCGAGGCGCTGGTCAGCCAGGGGCCAATGAGCTTACTTTAGGCGGTGGCAGAAGGTAAAACCTTATCGAGAGCTTTTTGACGGATCGCGTAGCATGGATTGGCCTGACTATCTGTGGGACCAAGCGAACATGTACCGGCAACAGGCCGAACAGACAGACGATCCCATCGCCGAAGACGAATTGCTTGAGTTGGCATCTGTTTGTGAGGAGGTCGCCAATAATATTGAGAATCATCTGACAGGTGGGTGAGTCTCCCCAACTAGGGCCATGTTTTTGTTGGCGGTCGCGATGGCACATCCACAGTCCCAAGCGCATATTCCGGGGATGGTGACAATCGTTCAATGCAATTGCGGCGCCGAGTACAGACGGACTGAAGAGAAGTTCTTGGTGCCGCATACGGGTGACGCGATCTGCGCGGTGTGCGGAGCTGCGCTAGAATCGTGGTCGGAAAGCACCCACGTTCCCATATATGAACTTATTGAACGTCCAGACAGAAAGTCGGAATGATCAGCGTGACGGGCGAAATCCCCGTCTCATGTCCGTTGAGGGGTCAATTAGCGTCCGTCTGACCGCCCGCCGACCACTTCCGGTTCACCCCCGATGACCAGACATTTTTAGTGTCCGTCGGCTTGTCTCAGAGGGGCCGATACTGTTGCAAAAGTCCCAAATGATGCAGCGGCCATTTTTCCGCCGAAAAACAAAACGAGCGACAATCGCCGGTCGATAGAGCCTCAAACCCGATACCAGAGTCGCCCATGAGTTTAGCGCGTTGCGACGTGGCCCCCCACGTCGTTATTCAATCGTCGCACCTACGGCTCGGAGAATTTGAGTCCCATGCCGCAAAAAGGCTTTTGCAACAGTATCGGCCCGAAGCGGACCCCTCAACGCGATCGATCAACGTCAGCTTTGCGAACAAAGCTCGGGATGTCTGTTCCTGACCAGAGGAGACGTCCGATCTCCAGCGCTCCTAAAAAGGAGCTCGCCGAGCTGGATCGAACCCTACTGCTCGGCGGGCTAGGGGCTCTTACATGTGGGATCAACGCGGCCCGGATATTTTAACGCCCGTCTCGGAAAACGTGCGGCTGCGCTCCTAAAGCCCGCGCGCCTGCAAACTAGGGGAACGGTGGCTCTTTGCTCGACGAGCGGTGACTACGATGAGAAACGATACCGAGCGTTAGCGGTCCTCTGCGAGCGTCTTCGGTGCATTCCGGGCGCGCTCAGCGCGGCGCCGCGTAGGAACTGCGGTGGCCACGCGAATCCAAGCCGTTGCTCCAGCCTTCGCGGCCCGTCAAGCCGGGAACGCATCTAGCGTGTATTTCCCTGCCGCCATTGCGGGTGGCAACATGGGGTTCGTGCTGTGCCAGGTCGGTGGCCATTGGTCCGGCCAGTGTCCCCACATGTTGAGCTGTCCCAGGGCGTCGAACAGTCCAAGGTACTGATAGAAGCTGACGCCTTCGACATCCGTCGAGATCGGGCAGCCTAGCGTCACGACGTGGAGTCCATGCGTTCGGTCCGGCGGAAGGGATCTGATCGCATTCCCGATTTGCAGGGCGCCCTTGCTGTGTCCAACCAGAAGCTTGAACGGCGCCTCGCGATGAAGGAACAGGGCGTGTAGCACATCCGAGGAGCCGGAGCCGTGTCGAAAGACAGGCGCGCTGTGAAGGGTCTTCGCATCCGGCGCGGACGCGGATAGCTGGCGACCGATGCTCGCTGTCCGGGGCGCGACATTGGCGATAGCGTTCTGGATCAGGCTTTTTGCATTCAGATAGTCGTAGAGGCCGAAGCCGAACCACCCCCCGAGCGCCTGCAGAATGACGTCCGCCATGCCATATCCCGGGACGATGGCAAGCACGGATTTTCGGAGCGCGATCGAGATGTCCCATGCCAGCGCGGCGCTGCCGAGCGCCGAGCTTCCGACCCCCGTGATTGTAGCGATCTCGACAGCGCGCGTTTCCGGGTGAGGCGAAGCCAGGAACAGCTCCACATTGGTGTATTGGTGCACGTAGGGCGCGGTATTGACGTCTATGAGCAGAAGCGAGCCTTCAGGGTCACTGATTGCATCGACTGGACGATGCGGGAAGGAAGTTTCTCCTCACGAGCTCGCATAGGCGCGTCTTTTTCGGCAAGCTGAGTGGCCAATGTCGGCACGTCGTAGAAGATGACATCCAGGGCCGTGTTGAATAGGCGGCACGCGCGGACGGCGGGTTCAACTAACTGTGGCGACGGCTCAAAAAGATTGAGAAAGGATTGTTCAGATTGGGTCGGCAGGTTGTCTCCGATCGCCATGGTGAAGCCCTCCTCGCAGCCTGAATTGACCCTACCATGCCATGACTGCCCCTTCAGATCGCAGGTTCTCGTAGTCGTAGGGTGGTATCGCGGTGCGATCTCCCATCTCGGACACCTCGGCAACAGGTGCAATGCGGCCGGCGAGAGGAGCGCTAGGGTCGGCGCGCTGTTGGAGGGATAGCGCGCTACGAGGTGGTTAACCACCGCTTCGGTAAGACTTCATTTACCTGCGAGTCAAGAGGGCTCAACCATGGACGAGGGTGCGTTCTAAAAAAATAGCAATTTCCCCAATTTTCAAGCGCGGCGGCCCTCCAATTTTAGCGGCCGCAGGCTGGGAAAATTTTCCGCAACATGCATCAGCGTCACAAAAGCTCAGGTTCAAACCGTCCAGAGACTGCGTTAGCAGGCCACCGGCCTTGAGCGATCCCTTCGGGGCAAAGGCGACGATGCTCGGCGATTTGCAGCGCGCTCACTGCCTGTCGCATCGGCTGCGGCGAGACACGGATCAGGCGTCCGAATCCCTGTTCCAACTCAAGGAACATAGCTACAGCGCCCGCGACGGCCAGCGCACACAGGGCCAAAAAAACCGCGGACGTCAAGTTGTGAGGCGCGAACAGACCAAAACTAGCGAACAGAAAGACCAGCCAGAAAATTAGAAGACCGACGAACGCTCTAGGAGTTCCCTGACCCACCTCTTGGGCGATCAGCCAGTGTGCGTCACCGATCCTCCCAGCTAGTGCCATAGCTTGTCCCAGCCACCATTGGTCGCGTGAATTTTCTGTTTTCAACGCAAGGACCATTTCCTCCAGTCGCTGGAGCATTTCGTAAGTCGACGGATTGCCGAGACGTACGTCTGCCCGATCTTCGGGGAACAGATCAGCCGCTTTGTGTTCGGCATATCGTCGCAGTATGTCTCGGGCCTCGTTTGTAGCAGACCCATATCGGCTGAGGATCTGATCCAGTCGGAGTATTTGCGCTGATAGAGCAGTTACCTCACCCCCAAGCCGAGTGAATGTGGCATTGGCGTTCGAAATTAGCAGGCCAAGTACAAGGGCCGAAACCGTGGCAACCACTGCAGTCGACATATTTACAAGACTTTTGGTCTCTTCTGTCAGATGATCTGCTGGCAGTCGTTGTCTGA
>Ga0310912_10002672_pt1 | contig 10180 bp, 9 predicted proteins | sample GREbulkMGOX080_FD_203443 | JGI IMG/M metagenome (GOLD analysis project Ga0310912, IMG submission 203443) | Lab enrichment of tropical soil microbial communities from Luquillo Experimental Forest, Puerto Rico - GRE.bulkMG.OX080 | ecosystem: Environmental > Terrestrial > Soil > Tropical forest >...
CGGCATGCGCCTTCATTTTTCGATCACGATTACGGCCGTGGCGCCATAGCGCATCAGGTCGTCGGGCGGCGCGTCGAGCAGCACGCGCACCGGGAACCGTGCCGCGATACGTACCCAGTTGAGCGTGCGCTCGACATGCGGCAGGCCACCAAAGGTGGCGCTCACATCCGACGCGACACCCCAGCCGAGGCTGTCGACCTCGCCGCGCACCGGGCGGTGTGGTTGCGCCATCACGTAGACGGTCGCCGGCTGTCCTGGCTCGATTCCGGCGAGGTCGGTCTCGCGGAAATTGCCGATCGCATACCAGTGCTCGGTGTCGATGATCGTGAACAGCGGATGGCCGGTGGCGGCGAATTCCCCGGCGGCGATGTCGAGCGCGGTGATACGGCCATCGCAGGGGGCCTGCACGACGGTTTTGTTCAGATCGCGCTCCGCCAGCGCGAGCGTCGCACGCGCGCCTTCCAACTCCGCTTCGGTGGGCTTGGTGTTAATGATAGCCTGGCGCGCCTCGTCCGCCTGCAGCCGCGCTTGCTGTAGCGCGATTTGCGCGGTGCGCTGCGCCGTGCGCGCCTGGTCGACCTGCTGTGCGGTGACGAAGCCGCGCCCGAGCAGCGGCTCCATCCGCCCCAGCGTGCTGGAAGCAAGCGTCCGCTGCGCCTCGGCGCTGCCGATGCCGCGCTCGGCGGCATCGGCCTTGGAGGTCTGTGACGCGACCTGATCGGCAGTCAGAGCGAGCTTTGCTTCGAGGCCCTGCACCGCCGCGCGAGCCTGATCCACGCGCATTCGGTAAGGGTCAGGGTCGATCCGGAACAGCACGTCACCTTTATGCACTTTCTGGTTGTCGCGCACGTCGAGCTCGACGATCCGGCCGCTGACGTCGGGCGCCATGTGGACGAGGTCGGCTTGCAGATAGGCGTCGTCGGTGCGTGGCCGAAGATCGATCCGGCGCGTTGTGAGGACCACGGTCACCAGGACGCCAACCAGCGCGATGAGGCTGACGAGGACGCCAAGCACCCTGCGAACGGTTAACATCGTTCAGTGACCGAACCAAACTAGCCAGGCGAGCAACGTGGCGGATACCGCGAGGGCGGCGTAGGTCAGCAGCGGAGCGACGACGTAGTCGCTAATGCCGGCCACCGCGAGGACCTGACGGATAATGATGGCGGCGACGATGCCCAGCGCGGCGCACAGCATCCAAGCCGGGAAGTAAGAGCCCAACAGATCCATTGTCGGCGCGTAATTGCACCCGGCAACCGGCAGCGCGATCGCGGCTCGTCCTAAGACGAGTGAACCGCGGCGGCGGCGAGCGGCTCGAAGCCACCTGCTGCTCCCTACAGGAGCCGACCTCACGGACCCGGTACTTGATTCAAGAACGATCCACATCTTGCCCCCACCGAGCCGATTCTAACCGGTCACCGCCAGGTCGGAACAGGTTTAAAAAGGGTCGTTCAAAAGGGGCGATCCGTTGGAGAATTGGACTTGGGGCCTGTCTAAAAACATGACTCGGCGATGATCGCGCGCGGATTCAGACTTGGCCTGCGCCGATGTAGGCGCGCTAGACCCAGTCGCGTCACCGACGGCGTGCGCGCCTGGCAACAGCAAGAACAGCTCGAAGCTGAGACGCCAGGCAGGGCTTAACGATTGTTGCACCGCCGCTAAGCTATGTCACAGGGAGTGATCCGCGCTAATGCCGACGTGCCTCAGAAGGGCCTGAACCGGAAGAGGATGATCGCAACCAAGGCAAAGACCGTCGCGATCAGCCCGCCGATCACAAAAAAACCGTTCGGGTTGCTGCTGAACGGAATGCCGCCGACGTTCATGCCCCAAATACTTGCGATCAACGTTGCTGGCAGGAATATCACCGAGAACATCGTCAGTATGTAAAGGTTGCGGTTGGTCTGCTCCTCGACCTGCGCCCGCATCTCTTCGAGCAAGTGCTGACAGTGCTCCGCGTTTTCTTGTGCATCCTCGATCAACGCCGCGTAGCGATGGATTTGGCGGTTAAGCGGTCGAACTCGTCGACAGAAAATAGCGCCGGCCGTTCGCGCGCAATTTCAAGCATGGCCGTGCGCTTATAGGCCATATCGCGCGCGACGCGGACCGCGTCACGTCGCATTTCCAGGATGTCCTCGCGATACCTGGCAGGGTCGCGCCTGGGAGCCTTCGCCTCCATTGCGCTGAGATGCTCAGTGGCTTCCTGCAACAGACCCTCGCCGATGTCGTTCAAGGCCCGAAAGAATTCCGTGATGAGTGCGAAAGGACTCGCTGGCTGAACGCTCCTAGCTTCGACTCTGTGCCGCAACTCGTTGACTGAGCGCAGCGGGATGCGCCGACCCGTGACCAGCAGTGTCCGAGAGGCGACAACACAGAGTGATCCCGCTTGCAGGGTGACCGCGCCGGGCTCCTCGCGGAAGTCGCGCAGATGGCCGTAGATCAGATCCGGCGTGATGAAGAGCCCGCCCCGCTGGATTGGAGCAGCTACGGTCTCGACGACATCGGCCGGCCAGGAGCGGCGGCTCAGCCACGCCTGCGCCGCGGCATCAGCAAGGTCGAGATGAACCCAGACGAAATCGGCGTCGCCGGCGGCGGCGGCTTCCACAAAATCGCGGACCGCCTGGCCCAACCCGCCACGGAATGCGAAGGCAAACTGCGGACGACCGTCACTCACGCTTTGCCCGACCCTTATCACCCTGCCAGAGCCTTATAGACCGAGTTAACGCCCAGGATATCGATAGAACGAGGCGCTAACTTCCGCCGTAGCGCGCTGACGAGCGGGAAGCTCGGCCGGAATTTGGCATGCGCCGAAAAGAGGTTGCGGATTTCGTTTGACTCGAAGATGCCGTGTGATTTTTGTTGCGCCGCAACAAACTCAAGCAATCGGTCGTCTTTTGATCTAGATCAAGAGATCGAGCTAGCCGCTCCCGCTAGGCTTGGATAGCGAGATGGCCGGTTCACAAAACTGTAAAATAAAAGGGAGATTTTATCCCCAATCGATGAACCAGGAGGCTGATATGAACGATAATCCTGAAGCGAGAATGATGCAGAAAGCCGCGAATTTATCATTCACTTGGCCGTTCGTCGGGGCGAACGCTTTGCTCGACTATTGGGTCGACGCGTACCAGCGCTCCATTCTAATGCTGGATGTGTTACGCCAGCGCGGCAACAATTGTGCGGAGCACAATGCCCGCAAGCTGCCGAATGTACTGAGTTTTGATTTCGAAACGGTGATCGATGGACGCTCGCTCCCGCGGCCGGTGAATTACGGATTGGTGCGTATCATTCCGCCGGAGGGCACCTCGATTGACCCGAGCAGGCGGCCGTTCATCGTTTTCGATCCGCGGGCCGGGCATGGCCCCGGCATCGGCGGCATGAAGCATGATAGCGAAATCGGGGTTGTGCTCGCCGCGGGTCATCCCTGCTATTTTGTTGGGTTTCTGCCCGATCCGGTGCCCGGGCAGACGATCGAGGATGTGTGCGAAGCCGAGGCCCGCTTTGTCGAGGAAGTCGTCAAGCGCCACCCCAATGCCGAGGGTAAGCCCTGCCTGATCGGCAACTGCCAGGCCGGCTGGCAGATCATGATGACGAGCGCCATTCACCCGGAAAAGGTCGGCCCGATCATGCTCGCCGGATCGCCACTCTCTTATTGGGCTGGCGTGCACGGCAAGAACCCGATGCGCTATCTCGGTGGGCTGTTGGGCGGAACCTGGCTGACCTCGCTGGCAGGCGACCTCGGCAACGGCATCTTTGACGGCGCCAACCTGGTTGCGAATTTCGAGTCACTGCACCCCGACAACACGTATTGGAAAAAGATCTACAACGTATACTCAAAGGTCGACACCGAGCCGCCACGGTTCCTCGAATTCGAGAAATGGTGGGGCAGCCCGGTGCTGCTCAATGCCGAGGAAATGCAGGCGATCGCCGACCAACTGTTTGTCGGCAACAAGCTCACCTCCGGCGAATTGCGCAGCTCCAATGGATTGCGCGTTGACCTGCGTAACATCAAATCGCCGATCATCGTGTTCTGCTCGTGGCGTGACGACATCACCCCGCCGCAGCAGGCGTTGGACTGGATTCTCGATCTCTACGATCACGAGGACGAGATCGTCAAGGCCGGTCAGACGATCGTCTACTGCCTGCACCAGAGCATTGGCCATCTCGGAATCTTCGTCTCCGGCAAAGTCGCAACTAAAGAGCATGGCGAGTTCGCGCTGGCCATGGACATGATCGACCTGATGCCGCCCGGGCTTTACGAGGCTGTGATAACCGGCATCGACGAGGATATCGAAAACCCCGAGCTGATCCAGGGAAGCTATCTGTTCAGTCTTGAGAACCGAACGCTCGATGCCATCCGCAAGTTTGGCGGCAACAGCCCCGAAGACGACCTCGCCTTTGCAACAGTCGCCCGGCTTTCCGAGATCAATCAGGGCATCTACAGCACTCTGATGCGGCCGGCAGTCCGCGCGATGGTCACTGAAACTAGCGCGCAGCTGATGCGGCGCAGTCACCCCGACCGTCTTCGGTTCGAAATGTTCGCTAACGAGAACCCGTTCATGCGGCCGGTTGCGGATTGGGCCGAGGCGGTTCGCGGCAACCGCCGACCGGCGAGCCCGGACAATCCGTTCCTCGCGTTCGAGCGCATGATGTCGGACATGGTCACCAGCGGGCTCGAAATGTGGGGCAAGGCGCGCGACACGGCGACGGAGGCGTTCTTCTTTAATACCTACGGTTCTCCCTTTTTGCAGGCGATGGTCGGCCTGCGTGCCGACGAAACCTCGGTGAGCCGACGCACCGGGCGCGATGTCGCACGCGAGGCCGCTGCCAAACAAGCGGCCGTGCATCTCGAGCAGCGTATCGACCAGGGAGGCCTGATCGAGGCGGCGGTGCGCGCCCTGATCTACGTGCGCCTTCCCGAAGGCAAGGTCGACGAGCGCGGATTTGCCGCCCTGAAGCAGATCAGCGCCGAGCTGCCGGCGGCCAAGCGCGTCGGGCTCGCACGATTCAAGGAGATCGTGAAGGAGCAATACCTGATCCTGCTCTTAGACGCGGAGCGGGCGATTGCCGCGCTTCCTAAGCTCTTGCCGGCCAATCGCCGCCAGTGCGAGGAGGCGCTGGCGTTGGTGCGTCGGGTGCTGGCGGCACGCGGCCCCGTTCCCGAAGAGGGCCGTCGCAGGCTCGAACGGGTCGAGGCGGTGTTTGCCGGTCCGCCTCCCGAGCTCGGCCGGGATAAGGCAGCGTAACTCGCCCGGGGTGACACGAAGCGATGGATAAGGAACCGATCCGTTCAAACGAGCGGTACGAGCGGCTTCTGCGTCACGCGCAAGGCCTGCCGCCGGTGACGACGGCAGTCGCGCATCCTTGCGACGAGGTCTCGCTCAAGGGTGCCGTCGAGGCGGCAAGGCTGGGCCTGATCGCCCCGATACTGGTCGGTCCGCCCGAGCGTATTCGCGCTGTCGCCGAGCGGGCCGGCCTCGATATATCGGGCTTCCCGCTAAAGGCGTCGGCGCACAGCCACGATTCCGCAGCCAAGGCGGTCGAGCTTGTCCGCGAGGGGAAGGCCGAGGCCTTGATGAAGGGCAGCCTCCACACGGACGAGCTGATGGGTGCTGTCGTTGCCCGCGAGACCGGTATTCGCACGGCGCGGCGCATCAGCCATTGCTTCGTCATGGATGTTTCGGGCCATAAGGATCCGCTAATCATCACCGACGCCGCGGTCAACATCGCGCCCGATCTGGAGGCCAAGGTCGACATAGTGCAGAACGCGATCGATCTCGGGCATGCGTTGCTGTTCCCGGAGGTGCGGGTGGCGATCCTGTCGGCGATGGAGACGATCAATCCCAAAGTCCCGTCAACGATCGAAGCCGCGGCCCTGTGCAAGATGGCCGACCGCGGGCAGATCACCGGCGCGATCCTCGACGGTCCGCTGGCGCTCGACAACGCGATCAGTGAGGAGGCGGCAACAATCAAAGAGATCGTCTCTCCGGTCGCCGGACGAGCCAATGTGCTGGTGGTTCCGGATCTCGAAGCCGGGAACATGCTGGCTAAGAGCCTGTCGTTTCTGGCGGGTGCGGATGCTGCCGGCATCGTGCTCGGCGCGCGCGTGCCGATCATCCTGACTAGTCGGGCCGACTCGGTGCTGACGCGGCTGGCATCCTGTGCCGTCGCAAGCCTGGTGGCTGAGGCCCGGCGGCGCAACGCCGGCGCGGCGATCCCCTGACGGAGGCAGGCCATGCCGGAAGCAACCCCGGAGGCGGCGCATCCGCAGATCTTGCGCGGGCAAAAGGCGCTGATCATAGGCGTCGCAAACGAGCGGTCGATCGCCTGGGGATGTGCCCAAGCGATGCATCGATCCGGCGCCGAGATCGCCATGACCTATCTCAATGATAGGGCGCGGCCCCATGTCGAGCCGCTGGCGAAGGCGATTGAAGCGCCGCTGCTGCTGCCGCTCGAGGTGCGCGACGCGGCGCAGGTCGACGCGCTGTTCGAAGCGATCGCGACGAACTGGGGACGGCTCGACATTCTCGTCCATTCGATCGCTTTCGCCCCGCGCGAGGCGCTGGCCGGGCGCGTCACCGACTGCCCGCGCGACGGCTTTCTGACTGCGATGGATGTTTCGTGCTGGTCGTTGCTCGACCTGACGCGCCGCGCCGAAAAGCTGATGACCGGTGGCGGCACGATCTTCGCCATGAGCTATCATGGCGCCAACGAAGTCATCGCGAATTACGGGATCATGGGGCCGGTCAAGGCGGCGCTCGAATCGGCCGCGCGCTATCTGGCCGTCGAGCTTGGGCCCAAAGGCATCCGCGTACATGCCATCAGCCCCGGCCCGCTTGCTACCCGCGCCGCCTCCGGCATCCCCGATTTCGACGCGCTGATGGAGAGGGTGGCGGAGCGCGCGCCGGCGCGCCGGCTGGTGACCATCGAGGAGGTCGGCGCCGCCTGCGTTTTCTTGGCGAGCCCCTACGCTCGTGCCATGACCGGCGACACGATCTATATCGACGGCGGCTACCACATCTTGGGGTGAGGGTTATCTTGCCTGGCCGCGTCGCGGGGTGAAATACAACGAATATCGAGCTTTCACCGCAAAATGGCCGCAAACACTTGGCAAAATCTATCGTTCTCTCAACAGGTTACACAGCAAATTCGTCGCTAGGCGGAACAACGGAATTTGCACACCCGGATCAACGAATTGAGGCAGCCCTATCAATGGAATTTACAATGGAATTAAATGAGGAATGCTGGCCCTACCTCTTGAGATCTATATGACATGACGGACGCGGTTGCAGAGCCATTGATCGGCGTGATCAACGCCGGTTCCTCCTCGCTCAAATTCAGCTTCTACGAGGGCGAGAGGCGGCTTCTGACCGGCCAGGTGGACGGCATCGGCGTGCGTCCCTCGGCGAGCGCAACGGGTCCCGGTGGCGAGGCGATTCCGCCCCCGGATCTCGGTGCGACACCACCCTCGACGCCGAGCGACATCTTGCCGGCGATACTGCCCTGGGCGCGCGAGCGGCTCGGCGCGCGGCGCCTTGCGGCGCTAGGCCACCGCGTCGTTCACGGCGGGCTGCGCCATTCCCGGCCGGCCCTCGTGACCCCGGAATTGCTTTCCGAGCTGGAAGCGCTGGTGCCGCTTGCCCCGTTGCACGAGCCGCACAATCTCGCGCCGATCCGGATGGCGTTGAGCCTCAATCCCGACTTGCCGCAGGTCGCCTGCTTCGACACCGCCTTTCACCGCACCGCACCCGAGGTCGCGCAGGCCTTCGCACTCCCCTACGCGCTTTACGAGGAGGGGGTCCGGCGCTACGGCTTCCACGGCCTTTCCTACGAGTATATCGCCTCGGTGCTGCCCGAGCGCACGCCGGAGATTGCCGAGGGCCGGGTCGTCGTGCTGCATCTCGGCAATGGTTGCTCGGCCTGCGCGCTAAAGGCCCGCACCTCGGTCGCGACGACGATGGGCTTCACCGCCCTCGACGGCCTGCCGATGGGGACACGCTGCGGCGCACTCGATGCGGGGGTCGTATTGCACCTGATCCAACAGAAAGCGATGTCGGCCGACGCGCTGGTCGATCTGCTCTATCGCCGTTCTGGCATGCTCGGGCTCTCCGGGGTTTCATCGGATTTCCGTGAGCTGCTAACCAGCGAGGAGCCGCATGCACGGTTTGCTCTCTCGGTATTTTACTACCGCGCGGCTCGTGAGATCGGCTCGCTCGCGGCGGCGCTCGGCGGTCTCGACGGCATCGTGTTCACGGCCGGTGTTGGCGAGAACGCGGCACCGGTCCGCAGCGCCATCTGCCGGGCATGTGGGTGGTTAGGCCTGGAACTCGACGAGGCGGCCAACAGCGATCACCGGACGCGCATCAGCACGCCCGGGAGCCGTATCGCCGCCCACGTCATAAAGACCGATGAGAACCTGATGATTGCCCGTCACGCCCGCACCCTGGTAGGTAGCTGACCGGGCGGGAGGAGTTAACGTCATGTCATCCGATCGCAGCACGACACAAACGGCCGGGACGGGGACCGGCACATTTTCCGCCGCCGATCTCAAGCGTCGGATGGCCGAACGCGAGGCGGCGAAAGCCGCCGAGGAGCTGCGCCATATGCGCGAGCAAGAAGAAAAGCAGAAACAGGTGATGGAGGAATTTCACAAACCGCCGGAACGCACGCCCGAACAAGTGCTGCAACTCGTCACGCAGCTGGTCAACCGGGCCGCCGAGGCCGGACAGACGGAGGTTCAAGTCTACCGCTTCCCCAACGAGCTGTGCAGCGATCGCGGTCGAAGGATCAACAATTCGGAGCCTGAATGGGAAAAGACTTTGGAAGGCCGGCCCAAGGCTGCTTACGAATTCTGGCATGATCACTTGAGGCCGTTGGGCTTCGGACTGAAGGCCGAGGTGCTCGAATACCCGGGGGGAATGCCCGGCGACATCGGCTTCTTTGTCACCTGGAAGTAGACGCCCCCAAATCGCTCGTCGGGGGTCGTCGGACGCTATGTCCGACGAAGGATCATTGGTTGGCGGGGATAGTCACGACCGGCGCGGACCCTCTCGTCCCCGTATCGGCGATTGAGAATAGCAGCATGATAATCCCGAATGTGTACTTGGATTGGACGTCACTGTCGGCGATCCAGAACCATCTTCCGTCGAATTGCACGGCAACATAGACGTCCTGCGGCGGCACGTCTGTGACCAGGACTCGTAACGGTGGCCCGCGCCCGAGGTTTCGACCAGCCCGGGGGTCGCTTTTCCCTGTGCGACATCCGACTCCGGCACCTGTACGACCGCCGCGAACTCGAGCATGATCTGCAGCATCGAGCGCGTCATCATGTCGATCTCGTCATCTTTTCCCGAATAGCCGCCGCAATTCACTCTGAGTTCCCGGATGTCCGGTCTGATTCCGAGGATGCTCTTTATTTCCTGCCATTCTCCGCGAGCTGCGGGTCCTTGCTCAATCCGAAAATCAGCACAGAGCTCTCGCCACCGCCTTTAGGACGCTCGATCCGGATTTGGATGGCGCCGGCGAGCTGGCCTTCGCGATTAAGGTCGACGAGGCCGGTAAATTTTGGGTCGGCTAGGCGCCTGGGCCGGTTTGACTCATTATTGGTGCCATTAATCGAATCCAACATGATCGGCATGATGCGGTCTGCAGCGTAGCCCGACTGGACCATAACAGCACCGAACCCGGCGGAATTGGCGTCATCAGAGCCTGACCCAAAAGTGTGTTGCGTGACGTCGGCCCTCGTCTCCACCCAGTATGCTCTCAGGCGGCTTGCCAGGGCGTAGGTCGTGCACGCCGCAATGATCGAGGTCCGCAAAAGGGCGCCGACCCGACCTTCATTAACGCCGTGGTGAACGGCGGGGTTGCGCCGATTGTGTTGAAGAAGTCGGGCGAGAAGTAAATCGTAAATCGCGGGGACGCGGGTTGGCGATCGCGGTGCGCCTGTGACAAGGCGCGCCGTCTCAAGCAGCTTCGGTCAAAACCGGTAGCGGGGTCAGCTTAGCCAGCTTGCGGAGGTTTTGGGCGGTGGCGGCGAGGTGGAATTCGTCGCGCGCACCGTTCGGCCCGCGTAGTCGCAGCCGATCCAGTTTCAGAATATGCTTCAAATGCGCGAACAGCATCTCGATCTTCTTTCGTTCGCACCGTGAGGTGGCATAGGCCTCAGTGCCTGCAATGTCGCGCGCCATAT
>Ga0310912_10002681_pt1 | contig 10168 bp, 9 predicted proteins | sample GREbulkMGOX080_FD_203443 | JGI IMG/M metagenome (GOLD analysis project Ga0310912, IMG submission 203443) | Lab enrichment of tropical soil microbial communities from Luquillo Experimental Forest, Puerto Rico - GRE.bulkMG.OX080 | ecosystem: Environmental > Terrestrial > Soil > Tropical forest >...
GATGCAGACCTTTCTCGACGCGCTACCACTGGCAAAGGAAAAACTCATGGCGGCATGACCACGGTCCACAGCATAATCGGTTCACACAGCCAGCACCGTCTGTCCGATCAAGTCTCAGCTAATACACCTTGGTCAATGCCGCAACGCTGATCGCCGAACTGGGCGATCTGTCGCGTTTTGCCAATCCGCGTCAACTGATAGCCTATCTTGGGCTGGTGCCATCGGAGCATTCGAGCGGTGCGAGCGTCAAACGCGGCGGCCTCACCAAGGCCGGCAACAGCGCAGCCCGCCGGCTGCTGATCGAGGCGACGTGGACCTACCGCTTCCCGGCTCGCGTCAGCCGTGAGTTGCGGCTCCGACAAGAGGAGCAGCCCCGGCCGATCTGCGAGATCGCCTGGAAAGCGCAGCTGCGGCTGTGCGTGCGCTATCGCAAGCTCGCGCGCAGCGGCAAACCGGCCAATGTCGTCACGGCCGCGATTGCCCGTGAGCTGGCGGGCTTCGTGTGGGCCATCGCCCGGCGCCTGCCGCCAGCGGCGGGCTGATCGCAATAAACCCGTGATCGCATCGCAGGGAGGTGCCAGCGAACGACTCGACACGCTGCTGCTGGGCAAGGCTGGGGGCGCGGTCGCGGTCAGGAGAACCCTCGCAACCACTATCTGCTGGGTCGCCGATCCGACGCAGGTCTCTAGACCGAGGCAGCTCCGCGACACATCAACGGTCATGCGGCTTCGACCCGCGCATCAGAGTATGATCAACCGTCGTCATGCCGTGCCCGGCAGAGCCTCAAGCAACTGCTTCCAACGGAGCCACGAATTCGCGCGCCTGCTACTGGAAAAGGCGGACACGAGAGTGGTCAAAATCTAGCGCTTAATACCCTCTCCACTGGCCGATCCGAGGGGCTAACCCGGCTTGGGTTTTGTGCCAAATTGGTCCAGAGCATCGGTGGTTTGGAACCAAGGGGCTTCGGAGTCGACGAAGATGTGACGCTTCGGTCGAACTCCTGGATCGTCTTCGAGGGCCCCAGCCGGGACGCGAATGATCTCCCGATCGACGATGGGCACCGCAGCGCCACATACCGGGCAGAATGCGCGTCGGTACCCCGGTGGCCAATTGCGCACTGCTGCCTCGTAGGTCTTGACCAGTGATCGCCCGCTGATCCACTCGAATTCTGCCGTCGTGAATTCCAGTTCGGCCAGGAAAGCCGAGCCACTCGCTGCTCTACAACGCGAGCAATGACAGAGATCGAAGGCGGTCGGAGTGCCCGTCACGCCAAATCGCACCGCGCCACACAAACAGCTCCCTTTCACCGTCTTGCCTCCCAATCTTTGAAGCTGTCAGGTTACGACGATATCGCTGCGCGAGGTCCGGAGCTACATCCCTCACCGACGACAACCCTTCCACCTCGGAGACATGACAATGAAGGTTCTGTGCATCAGCAAGTGGGCCAAGACCTCCAACCCCGAGGAGCGTGATGCGATCCTGCCGAAGGAGGTTCCCGCCACCCTGAAGCTCTATCTCGATGGCGTCATCGAGCAGATGTGGTTCAAGCTGGACGCCCCGGGCGTGGTGTTCCTGGTGAACGCTGAGTCCGTCGACGCCGCCAAGACCCACGTGCATGGCCTGCCGCTGGGTCGAGCCGGCCTGATGGACTTCGACTTCATCCCGGTCGGGCCGCTGGCTCCGCTCGGCATGCTGATCGCCGAAAAATAAGCGTAGCAGGCGCCGCCGATATGACCTCCTTTCCTATCCTCATCGGCCGCGCCACCGGCGCCGGCGGCAGCTCGTCCGGCGCGCTCTGATCCTTTCGCGGCTGGCGCAGGTAATCTCCGAACGGAAGGTCCAAGGTGGCCTGCGTCGTGTGCTTCTGACACGGGCCAAACGCCTGCGGTGGCTCGCTTCGCGCCGTTTTGAGGCGCTCGGCGGCGCCGCATCGGTCGAGGCCGAGGGCGAGGAGGACGACTGACTGGCCTCGGTCCGCTCAGCACCCCGAACCGCCCGAACTTCACTCGCAGATTTTGGAGTCAGGTTCACGTCAGCCCCGCCTACCAGAAGGCGCTCGACTGGCGTCCCGAGCGCCCGCTTGTATAATGGTCCGAGGGGATGACGGCGCGGTCGGCCGTGCAGCCGGGCCTGTACGGCTTCCGCAAGACGTGAGGCACATCAGCGATGATCCAACCGGTCGAGAGCCTCGAGATCACCGTCCTGGTGGACAACGGTACCGACAGCTTGTCAACCAATCCCGGGTTCGTTGAAACCGAAATGGCCGGCGCATGGCGGCGGGGGATGAAATGGCTGAGCGGACGGTGCCTTTGCTGCGCCGCCCATGGCCTGTCCTGCCTGATCACCACCCGGACCCCGTCGTCACAACACACGCTTCTGTTCGACACGGGCCCGGACGAGTCCATCTTCGAGCGCAACGTCATCAGGCTCGGCGTCGATATGGGCGGCGTCGATGCGATGATGCTCTCGCACGGCCACTGGGACCACGCGGGGGCGATGCCGCGCGCGCTGCAGATGATGACCCTGGCAAACGGGGGCCGGCGCGTGCCGACCTACATGCACCCCGACATGTTCGCCTCGCGTGCGGTGAAGGCCAATGATGGCCGTCTCATGCCCATGGAGGACATTCCCAGCGAGCATGTCCTGGCGGCGAACGGGGCTGATCTCATCATCGCCCGTAACGAGCAGTCGGTCCTATCGAACACCGTCTTCATCAGCGGCGAGATCCCGCGGGTGACGTCCTTCGAAAAGGGCATGCCCGGCCAGCACAGACTGGACGCCGCCGGCGAGTGGACCCCCGATGAGCTCCTGGTGGATGAGCGGTTCGTCGCCGTCCACTTGGCGAACAAGGGCCTATTCGTCTTCACGGCGTTCGCACGCCGGCCTGATCAATGTTCTCACGCACGCGGCGGAGCGGTTTCCCGGCATCCCCCTCTTTGGCGTCTTGGGCGGCTTCCACCTGGCTGGCCCGACCGAGGCGATCATTCCGGAGACCGTCGACGCGCTAGAGGCCTTCGACCTCCAGCTGATCGCCGCGGCGCACTGCACCGGCTGGCGGGCGTTGGGACAACTGGCCCAGCGGTTCGGGGATCGCGTCGTCCAGTCGGCGGTCGGAAAGCGCTTTGTGCTGTAGGAACACGTGGAAGGGAGCTGTTAGATTAAGCTGGAGCCTGGGTTGAACCTGTGCCGGCGGTGGCATGGCGCCAGGCTTTAAAAACGGCCTCTCGTAAGAGCCTCATCGCCCTTTTATATAATCGCCCTTTTTTATAACAGCGTTATTCACCCTTTGCCCTTGACGCGCGCAGACAACGTGCGCAATGCGATTTGAAATCTTCGCCTGGACCGCCGATCTCGACAAAATCATCGCTGCCGTCAGACGCGGGTACCAATTGTTAGGTTCGAGCCACTAGGAGGTCTGAGGTTTTTCCCCCGCGAAGTTTAGCTTGTCGGCCATCCGGGCCAGGTCAGGGAGAGATGCCGCCCTCATCTTTCGCATGACCTGGCCGCGATGGACCTTTACAGTAATCTCGCTGATGCCGATGTCGTACGCGATCTGCTTGTTGAGTCGGCCGGCCACCACCGATGCCATCACTTCACGCTCGCGAGGCGTGAGACTGTCGAAGCGCGAGCGCAATTCGGCGATCGCCTTTTCGTTCTCCAGCCACGCGCGATCCCGCGCCAGGCCCAATTGGATCGCGTCCAGCAGATCTTGATCACGGAACGGCTTGGTCAGGAACTCGATCGCTCCTCCCTTTATCGCCTGAACCGACATCGGGATGTCGCCGTATCCGGTGATGAAGATGATCGGAACGTGAATGTTCGCCGCCGAGAGCTCTCGCTGAAAATCGAGACCACTTCGGCCAGGCAACCTGACATCGAGCACAAGGCAGGCAGGTCCTTCCGGACGCCCTTCTTTCATAAATTCGGGCACCGAAGCCAACGCCCTGACCTGCAGGCCCACCGAACGCAGCAAACCTTCGAGCGACTCGCGGATTCCCGGGTCGTCATCAACGATGATGATGGTGGGCTCCGCAGTCATCATTCGCTCTCGCTGCAATCGACGCCCCGCAAATCTCAGGTCAGCGGCAATCCCGCAACTGGGACATCCTAAAATCCCGCGCTCGTAGGACAAGGGCTTTTTTATCTCGGTCGCGGCTCACCAACATCCAGCCACACTCGCAGCCAACGGCAATTCTGTTTACACCAAAGTATAATCGCGAACGGCTTCGTTTTGTCTTATCTGTACAATAGCCCCGTCGCGTAGCTCGGATCGCGGCGGGTTCGTTCTCTCGGAACCCGGGCGAAGGAGTTGAAGTGCGGAAACCCAAGCCCCTGATCTCCGTCGTCGACGACGACGAGTCGATGCGCGAGGCGGTCAGGGGGCTCATGAAGTCGTTGGGATATGCGGCCGAAGCTTTCGCGTCTGCAGAAGAGTTCTTGAGCTCCCGCCAAGTCCCCCGCACCTCCTGCCTGATCGCTGACGTGCAGATGCCCGGGATGACAGGGCTCGAACTGCATCGCCACCTGGTAGCTACGGGAAAGACCATACCGACTATTCTAATTACAGCTTTCCCTGACGACAGCATGCGGGAGCGCGCGTTGGGGGATGGGGTCGTTGGCTACCTGAGCAAGCCATTCAACGAGAACGACTTGCTAGCTTGTATCCGCCCGTCGCTTAAGATCTGACTGGGCGCCAAGAAGCGTTGATGACCGCCGCCGGCTAAACGCACCGGCGGTGAGCAGATCGTCCAGTCCGCCCCTTTTGATTCCCGACGAATGTGATTGGGAAGAACCCCATCTCGTGGCAGAATCCGGTATACAAACGGGGGCTGCCTCGTATGCCGAACGACCAAAACCAGAGCACTAAATTCTCGCGTTTAGTGGCGGAGCTGCTGCTCGGAGGCGCCGCTGTGGCATTCCTTACCTGGATCTGCTTCCAGCTCAAGCTCAATATCGCCACGACCGTTCCGCTCTATATGATCGTTGTTGTGCTGCTGTCTCTTAGGGGCAGAGTCGTTCCTGCGGTGCTTCTCTCTGTTATCGCTGCAGTATTCCTGGCTTACTTTTTTAGTCCGCCGATTTTCAGCTTCCAGATCGACAGTCCGGAAGATATCGTGACAGTGGTTGTCTTTGCGACAGCGTCATTCCTCATCACAGGGCTTGTGAGGCGGACGCGCAGGTTGGGGGAAGCGGCGGCGCTGAGGGATCGGCTTCAAGTCATCATCGACACCATTCCTGCGGTGGTCTGGAGCAATTCGCGCGACGGCTCGGCCGACTTCTTGAACCAACGCTTCCGTGACTATACAGGCCTCTCATTGGAGTGGGGACGCAGCTGGGTCTGGATGGATGCGCTACATCCCGACGAACGCGCCATGGACGACTGGGTCGCGATGCTCGCGGCTGGAGAGCCGTTCGAGAAGGAAGTGCGTCTGCGGCGGGCCGACGGAGAATATCGCCGGTTTCTGTTGCGCTTTGCCCCGCTGCGCGATGAACAGGGAACCATCGTCGAATGGTACGCTGCGAGCACCGACATAGAGGACCTGAGACGCGCCGAGGAAGAGCTGCGCCAGCGAGAGGCCCACTTGCGTGACGCGCAGGTGGAGCTCGCCCATGCCAATCGCGTGACAGCTACGGGCCAGCTGGCGGCATCGATCGCTCATGAGGTCAGCCAGCCGATCGCCGCTGCACTGACCAACGCCAGTGCAGCGTCGCGCTGGCTAGGCGCAGAGCCGCCCGATCTCGATGAGGTCCGGCTGGCCCTTGACCGGATCATCAGGGATGGCAGCCGAGCCAGCGACGTGATCGGCCGGATTCGCGCGCTCGTCAGGAAGGCGGCGCCGCGGCACGACCAGCTGAACATCAACGAGGAGATGCTCGAAGTCATTGAATTGACGCGCAGCGAACTGCGCAGCAACGGGACCTCGCTGCAGACACAGCTGGCTGACGGCCTGCCGCTCGTTCAGGGAGATCGTATCCAGCTTCAACAGGTGATGCTAAACTTCATCCTCAATGCTGTAGAAGCGATGAGCGGATCGAGCGAGACCACGCGGCAGTTGCTGATCAGAACCGAGCGAGATGGACCAGATGGCGTGCTCGTCGCCGTCGAGGATTCCGGCCCGGGCATCAAGCCGGAAAGCTTGGATCGGCTCTTCGACCCATTCTACACGACCAAGCCGGGCGGTATGGGCATGGGACTGTCGATTTGCCGTTCGATCATCGAGGCACATGGCGGACGCGTGTGGGCCACGACAAACGAGCCCCAGGGCGCCGTCTTTCAGTTCACCCTGCCTCGCCAGGGAGGGACAGCGTCGCAGCAGGCGTTGGCCGCGGGTTGATGAATGTTTGATGGCTTCGAGTGGCGGCTTCATGGATCGATTATCACGATGCCCCGTTCAGATGTTGGCTCCTGCAACGAAACGGGAGTCCAGATTCGGAAGAAGCGCGATCTGCCCATGCGGGCTAACCAAACCTTTGGGCGATGTGGGCGTAGAGGGCCCGCAGTGCGGTGGCTTCGGCCCTTCAGGGCGGCCGGGGCGGGATCGCAGGCACGCCATCACATCGGGATGCGCCCATGGGACGCCGGGCTCGACGAATTCCTGCAGATAGCGGACGCGCCGGTCAAGGCCGCCACGTCGACGCGGCCTCATGCCACGAGACGGGCCTCTTCCGCGATGTGCACGGCGCGTACGCGAAATCGGGCAACCCACGGTGTATTGGCAGCGGCAGTAGACGGTCGAGGCTCGTAGTTACCTCTCACGACGACCTCGTCGCCCTCCGCGTAACTGGCGATGAATTCCCGGGCGACACCGCCTTCAGCGGCGCAGACGACCGGACACTGTCCCGTACCCTCGATGGTAAAGCAGACCCGAGGACCGAACTCCGGCACTCTGAAGATGACGATGCCGGCGATGCGGCCTATAAAAATATCCTCAAGCATAATAGCCCCTCCTTCCTGCCCTCTCGCACCTCGCTGGTCGAGGTCATCTCGAAGCGGGCGCCGTTGAGGCTCGGGCGGTCGGTGGGCCGTCTCTCGTCAGGAGACCCACGACGGGAACGCCGTCTGGCTTATTGAAATCCCAGGAATTCTCGGACAGGCCGACGAAGTCGCGGATCGCCGGGTCGGTCGACCAGGCACGACGGAGCGCCGCCCGGGTCAGATCCGCGGGCACACCGGCAGCCAGGAAAGGCCGGATGTCGGATCCGCCGCCAATCGACTCGATCGGAGGCAAGCTCGCCAGATCGAGAAGGAATTCGGTTGCAGGATGCCGGCTGAGTTCCTCAATGACCGGCGTCTTGACGAATGCCGCGTTGCCCAATCCGCTCGAGAGGACGGGCGGTGAATTCTCCTGTATCTGAGCCATTGCTCGGTCAGCGAGAATGGCGGGCGCGGATAAAGCCAGCAGCATGACCACTTCGGAGCGGCGAAATTTTGCCGTCCTTTTGCGTCGACCGAAAACCTCCCTTGGCGGCTCCGCCTTTGTAAAGCGTGACGCGGCGCTGGAGCATTCTCGTGATTGATAACAGCCGGACAATAATACCGAGCGCATGCCTTCCTCCCGCCGATCATTTGATCGGCTTGTTGAGCTGCTTTGCTAAGGTCCTGGCTGAGTCGGGAGCACGGCAAGCCCCACAACTCGCAGATGGGCGGCTGCCGTTTACCGACTAAGAAAATAATCCAGAGGTCCGCGAGGAAGTGTGAGGCAGTTCACACTCGACGAAATATCGATCCGCCGCCAATCAAGCTTTGGTTCGGAGGTAAGCCTAAACGCCCTTTTTTTGTCACAGACCAGCTAAATCTGCTTTAATATTCGGGCGCTGAGCTGGCGAGCAGCGGAGCCCAAATTTACGCGAACCACTGCGTGATGTGGGCGTAGAGCGCACGCAGGGCGGTGGCTTCGGCGCCTTCCGGGCGGCCGGGGCGGGATTGCGGGTTCCACGCCATCACGTCGAGATGCGCCCAGGGGATGCCGGGGTCGACGAATTCCTGCAGATAGAGCGCCGCAATGATCGCGCCGGCATGCGGCGATTCCGCCACGTTGTTGATATCGGCCACCTTGCTGTCGATCATCTTGCGGTAGGGCCGCCACAGCGGCAGCCGCCATATCGGGTCTTCCTCGGCCCCGGCGGTGGCGAGCAGGTCGCGGGCGAGCCCCTCGTCGTCGCAGAAGAGGGCCGCGACCTCGGGGCCGAGCGCCACCCGCGCCGCGCCGGTCAGGGTCGCCATGTCGATCAGCAATTCGGGCTTCTCGGTCGAGGCTTCGGCGAGCGCATCACACAGGATCAGCCGCCCCTCGGCATCGGTGTTGCCGATCTCGACGGTAATTCCCTTGCGGGTGCGCACGATGTCGAGCGGGCGCATGGCGTTGCCCGAGACCGAATTCTCGACGCAGGGCAGCAGCATGCGCAGCCGGACCGGCAGACGAGCGTCCATGATCGCCTGTGCAAGCCCAAGCATGATCGCCGCGCCGGCCATGTCCTTCTTCATCAGCCGCATGCCGGAGGCGGTCTTGAGGTCGAGCCCGCCGCTGTCGAAGCATACCCCCTTGCCGACCAGGGTCACCTTCGGCGCCGCGGGGTCCCCCCAGGTGATGTCGACGAGGCGCGGCGCGCGCGTGCTGGCGCGCCCGACTGCGTGGATGGTCGGATAATTCTCCGCCAATAGATCGTCGCCGGCGATGACGCGATGATCGGCGCCGGCGTCTTTGGCGACGCGCAGCGCCGCGGCCGCTAGTTCTTCGGGGCCGAGATCGCCGGCCGGCGTGTTGGCGAGATCGCGTGCCAGAAACACCGCGCGCGCGAGCCGCTCGACGCGGCCGCGATCAGCCCCCTTCGGCCAGACGAGAGCGGCGGTGGGGCGGCTTTTCGCGCTGTAGCGCGTGAAGACATAGGTGGCGAGCGCCCAGCCGAGCGCGAGCCGGCTAGGGTCGGCACCGTCGGGCGCGGCCTCCAGCCGATAGCTCGCCTCCGGCAGCGCCGCGGGCAACCCGGCCAGCGCCCACATCCCTCTCTCGGCATCGGCGCCGGCGCCGAGCCCTACCAGCACCCGGGCGAGCTTGCCGGTTTCCCCCGGGACCAAGGCATGCTTCCCGCTCTCCGCGGAAAAACCGGTCGAGGTCAGCCAATTGCGCTCGCACGGCGCCGACTTGTCCAGCCAGCCGGGGAGTTGGTCCTGGGTCAAAGCGATGATCGGGACCGCGCCGTCGGTTTCGTCGATCAGGGAAAAGGGCATCTCAATCTCTCACGCCGTCATACGGCAATGGAGAATGCCGGGTCAGGGCCGGGTTTGCAAAGCAGACGACATTAGATGCGTCCGCCGGGCCAAGGCGCGTTTTGCCGGCGGCGAATTTTATTTGAGGCATTCGACGATCACGCTGCTGGCAGCACGGTGTCCCGGTGGGCTGGATGCGGAATAAATCCGACGGCAAGGAGTCCTAAGGGTCAGTCGGGGCCATAGGCCCATTACCACAGCCAAAGGCTAGATATGCCTGACCAGTCAGCTTTGCTGTCGCGACGCGCGCTTTTCCAGTGCGCAGCAGGTGCTGCCGGTGCAACGGCGATCCTCTGCGGGGAGCCGGAGCGGGCAGGCGCGGTCATCAAGATTTCCAAGACGGCGGTCGCATATCAAGACCAGCCTAATGGCGACAAGGCGTGTGACAAGTGCGCTCAGTTCCAACCGCCCGCCGCGTGCAAGCTCGTTGACGGCGCAATCAGTCCGCGGGGCTACTGCCAGCTTTTCGTGCCGGTGCGGCAAACGGCGAATTGACAGCCGCTGAAAATTGAATGGCCGGCGTTCGAGCCGCCGCTTCTTGCATCTTGCAATGGAAATGCCGGCAATGGAAATGCCGGCATGCTCTGGCGGGCCGATCAGGTATTAGACTTTCGCCTTCGCAAGCTGCCGCTCGGCATTCTCGTCGCCGGGATGATTGCCATCGTCGCGCTGGCGCCGCGGCATGCCGCCGCCCTCCCGCTTTACGCGCGCCAGACCGGACAGACATGCGCGACCTGCCACGCGGCTTTCTTGGAGCTGACGCCATTCGGCCGGCGGTTCAAGCTCGGCGGTTACACCTTGGGTGGCGGAGATTGGAAGGGCCCGCCGTTTGCGGTCATGTTGCAACCGACCTTTACGAATACTCAGGCGGCTCAGCCGGGCGGCGCAGCACCCGGATTT
>Ga0310912_10002682_pt1 | contig 10166 bp, 7 predicted proteins | sample GREbulkMGOX080_FD_203443 | JGI IMG/M metagenome (GOLD analysis project Ga0310912, IMG submission 203443) | Lab enrichment of tropical soil microbial communities from Luquillo Experimental Forest, Puerto Rico - GRE.bulkMG.OX080 | ecosystem: Environmental > Terrestrial > Soil > Tropical forest >...
GGGCCCGCCCACAGTGTTTAACGCCGATAACATCGATAAATTCAACTTTTAACAGGTAACGACGCAAAGCCGGCACCGGACGAAGTATGTATTACAGAATGGCGTAATGCGACATTGCAATATTGCTCATAGCCCCCAACGGTGTTCGGTGTTGGTAGGGCCGGATCTCCGAGCCGGCCGGTTCATGGCTTGCACCGTCGCCCCCTCGGCGGCTCGGAGATCCGCCCCTACCACATTCCCTTGCACGTATGCGCTCGCTAAACACACACAAAACGCCCGGGCTAAGTCCTCTTGCCCCTTCGGGGCGTGAGGCGCTAAACAGGAGCCGGACGAAAGTCCGCGTCGGCAGTGCCGCGAGGGTCTTCAGGACATGATTCGCAAAGCCTTCGTTATGCAGTTGAACCGCGGAGCGGAAGACGATTGAATGAATCCGAAGTACTATATCGCTTGCGACCTGGGCGCGGAAAGCGGCAGGGTCATGCTGGGCCGGCTCGAAGAGGGTCGCTTGACGCTGGAGGAAATGCACCGTTTTCCCAGTGCGGCCGTCCGCGTGCTGGGCTCTTTCCGCTGGGACGTGTTGCGCATTTTCGAGGAGCTGAAAGCTGGCCTGCGCAAAGTCGCCCAACGCCGCGTCCCTGTTACCAGCGTCAGCGTCGACTCATGGGGCGTGGACTATGTGTTGATTAACGCGGTACACCCGATGTTATCGCCACCGTTTCATTATCGCGACGCCCGCACCGAAAGTACCTATGATCGAGTGCTCGCGGACTTGGGTTCGGAGCTCATTTTTTCGGAGACGGGCATTCAATTCATGACTATCAACACGATCTACCATCTCGCTTCAGACGTGGAAAAAAGTGCGGCCTTACTCGAAGTGGCGGACTGTTTTCTAACAATTGGCGACTATTTTAACTATCTTTTTTCGGGCGTACCCCGGGTGGACGAGAGTAACGCCAGCACCACCCAGCTTTATAATCCCCGCACCCGGGCGTGGTCTGACACGGTGATCAAGCGTTGTGGAATTCCGCGCAGAATCTTCCCCCAAATTGTCGCTCCCGGAACCATCCTGGGGCCGCTTCTGGAGGAGGTGGCAACCGACACGGGGCTGAAGGCGAATGAAGTGCAGGTGGTCGCCACCTGTTCGCACGACACGGGGGCCGCCGTAGCGGCGGTGCCCGCAGAGGATCGGGATGGTTGGGCTTACCTCTCTTCGGGTACCTGGTCATTGCTCGGCCTCGAGCTACCGCAGCCTCTCATCAGTGAAAAGGTCCGCGAGCGCAACTTTACCAATGAAGCCGGCTATGGCGGCACGACGCGGTTTTTGAAAAACATTGTCGGGCTGTGGATCCTCCAGGAATCCCGGCGCGAGTGGGCTCGCCAAGGCCTCGAGCTCGATTATACAACGCTGACGCGCGAAGCCGAACAGGCTGAACCTTTCCGTTCGCTGATCGACCCACGCGCGGCACGCTTTTTGAAGCCGGGCGACATGCCGCAAAAAATTGTCGCCTATTGTTCTGAGAGCGGCCAGCTTGCGCCCGAAACGCCGGGACAATTTGTGCGCTGCATTTTGGAAAGCCTCGCCTTGCTCTATCGCGTCACGCTGGAGGAAATGGAACAGCTCACCGGGCGCGCCGTCGTGCGCCTGCATATTGTTGGTGGCGGCAGTCAGAACGCTCTCTTGAACCAATTTGCAAGTAACGCGCTGCAGCGCCAAGTGGTCGCAGGACCGGCAGAGGCGACCGCAATTGGCAATGTGCTGATCCAAGCCATGGCGCTTGGCGATCTCACCTCGCTGCCCGCGTTGCGCAGCTGCGTGCGCAATTCTTTTGCCCTGCGATCATTCGAGCCGCTCGAGGCTCAAGGTTGGCAGGACGCTTACCAACGATTCGGTGAACTTAACCTTCCGACATGAACTATCGATACGTAAACTATCTGTGGGACGACACAGCGGCGTCGAAGCTCGGCCCGGTTGATCGGCTCGTGTACCGCTCAAATTTGCTCGGAAGCGACCAGCGCATTACTAACACCGGGGGCGGGAACACCTCTTCAAAGACTCTCGAAGTTGACCCGCTAACGGGCGAGAAAGTTGAAGTGCTTTGGGTAAAGGGTTCCGGTGGCGATCTGCGAACGAGCAAACGTGACAATTTCTCATCCTTGTACCAGCAAAAGCTGACAGGGCTGCAAAGGCTTTACGCGGCGGAGCCGGAGAAAGGGCCCAAGACAGCGCCGGAGGACAAGATGGTAGGCATGTACCTGCATGCGACGTTTAACCTGAACCCCCGGCCAAGTTCGATTGACACGCCGTTGCATTCGTTCGTTCCGTTCAAACATGTCGATCATATGCACCCGAACGCGGCTATCTCGATCGCGGCGGCGAAAAATTCCGAGAGGCTGACGAAGGAGGTTTACGGGGAGGAAGTGCTCTGGACGCCTTGGTTGCGGCCCGGCTTTGAACTTGGCTTGGCGCTTGAGCGCATCTGTGCCGAGCATCCGAACGCTAAGGGGGTAATCCTTGGGCAGCATGGCCTCATCAATTGGGCAAACGACGACAAGGAATGTTATGAGTTAACGCTCGCGCTCATTGAAAAGGCGGCTCTCTACATCGAGGCCAGATACGAACAAAAGGGCGGGGATGCCAAGGCGTTCGGCGGGCCGAAGTATCAAACACTGGATGATTCGCGGCGGCGTGAAGTTTTCGCGGCGATCCTGCCGTGGTTACGTGGACGGATCAGTCAGCAAAGGCGCTTTATCGGCACCATTCAGGATGACGAAAGAATCCTGCGTTTTGTCAACTCGCGCGATGCTGCTCGCCTGGCGGAGCTTGGCACCAGCTGCCCGGACCATTTCTTGCGCACCAAGATCAAGCCGCTTTACGTTGATTGGAACCCGCAGGCCGAAGATATCGAGGCCCTCAAAGCCAAGCTGCAAAGCGGGCTCGAAAAATATCGGAGGGATTACGCCGACTATTACAATCGTTGTAAACGGCCCAATTCACCGGCGATGCGCGACGCCAACCCGACGGTAATCCTGATTCCAGGTCTGGGAATGGTCGCATGGGGTAAAGACAAATCGGAATCTCGCGTGACTGCCGAGTTTTACAATTGCGCGGTCGAAGTTATGCGTGGATCGGAAGCGATCGATGAGTATATTGCTTTGCCGCAACAGGAAGCCTTTGACATTGAGTATTGGCTTCTGGAAGAGGCGAAGCTCCAACGCATGCCCGCGGAAAAGGAGTTGGCGCGCCAGGTCATCGCCGTTATCGGAGCCGGATCCGGGATCGGCAAGGAGGTCGCCCACCGAATCGTGAAGGAGGGCGCGCACGTTGTTTGCGTGGACTTGAACAAAGTGGCCGCTGCAGCGACCGCGAAAGAAATCACCGACAAATACGGGATGGGAATCGGAGTGGCTGGTACAGGCCTTTCGAACTGCGGGCCGGCCATCGGCCTGGCCGCAAACATTACGGACCGGGCCAGTGTGCGGGCAATGTTAAACGATGCGATACTGGCGTATGGCGGCTTCGATTCAATTGCCGTCACAGCCGGAATCTTTGTCGCACCCGACACAACCGGTCACATTCCCGATGAAAAATGGGCTCTTACGTTTGCGATTAACGTGACGGGTTCCTATCTCGTGGCAGACGAAGCGGCCAGGACATGGCAGGAGCAAGGTCTCCCGGGTAACCTGGTCCTCACAACAAGCGCCAACGCGGTTGTAGCTAAAAAAGGGAGCGTTGCTTACGACACGTCTAAGGCCGCCGCGAACCACCTGACACGGGAGTTGGCGATTGAGCTGGCGCCGTTAATCCGCGTGAATGCGGTTGCGCCTGCGACGGTTGTTCAAGGCAGCGCGATGTTTCCGCGCGAACGCGTCATAGCGTCGCTGTCCAAGTATAAAATACCTTATACCGAGGATGAGCCTACCGAATCGCTAACGCAGAAGTTGGCGCAATTTTACGCTGATCGGACGCTTACCCGTTCGCCGATCACGCCGGCGGATCAAGCTGAAGCATTTTATCTTCTGCTGACCAGGTGCTTGAGTAAGACAACCGGGCAAGTGATTACGGTTGACGGCGGGCTGCACGAGGCGTTCTTGAGGTGAAGATTACGCTCTTCGTCCCATGTTTTGTGGACCAGTTGTTTCCCTCAGTGGGCATCAGCGCGGTGCGCATTTTCGAAAAGCTCGGGCACACGGTCGATTTTAAAGAATCGATCATTTGTTGCGGCCAACCGGCATTCAATGCGGGCTACTGGGACGAAGCCCGGGGCATCGCCAGGCGCGTACTGAAAGCCCTCAGCGGCCAGGACCCGGTAGTGGTTCCCTCCGGATCGTGTGGCGCCATGATCAGAAACTTCTACCCGGAACTCTTTAAGAATAGGTCCGAAGCGGAAGCTGCCGTCCAACTGGCCCGGCGGACGTTTGAGTTTTCCTCGTTCCTGGTCGACCAGCTTGGCGTCACGGACCTGGGAAGTCGCTTTCCGGCCAAGGTCACCTTCCATGATGGCTGCCACGGCTTACGTGAGTTGCACGTTAAACATCAGCCCCGCCAACTGCTCGAACACGTGAAGGATCTGACGCTGATCGAGATGGAGGATCAAACGAGCTGCTGCGGGTTCGGAGGGACGTTTGCAGTGAAATTCCCGATGATTTCAACGGCCATGGGCGAAACCAAGTCCAAATCGGCGCTGGACACCGGAGCAGAATACCTGGTTTCGAACGATTCCAGTTGTCTGATGCATCTTCAAGGGCTCTTGAGCCGGCAGAAGCAAAAGTTAAAAACCATCCACCTCGCCGAAGTCCTCGCCAGTTCGTAGAATCCTATGCTCTCTTCGTTTGCCGCCAGATTCAAAGCACGCGCAACCCGGCTGACAGCGGATCTCGAACACCGGGTAAAGATTCGCAGCGCGTTAAAGAGCTACGAAAAGGCGCGCGACGAGAGGAAGGCGCTCTTTCAGGATTGGGAGGCGGCTCGCGAGGGTGCAGCGGCTATCAAATGGGAGGCAGTCAACCACCTTGATGCCTACCTTGTGCGTTTTGTGGAAAAACTGGAGTCGCGCGGTGCGAAGGTCTTTTGGGCGGGCAATGCCGAGGAAGCCCGGGATTATATCGTTGCGCTCGCCAAAGAGAAAGGGGCCCGTTCGATCATCAAATCGAAGAGCATGACTTCCGAAGAGATCCATCTGAATGAATCGTTGCGGCAAGCGGGCTGCGAGGTGGTCGAATCGGACCTGGGCGAGTTCATTGTCCAGCTCAGGGAGGAAGATCCTTATCACATTGTTTTTCCCGCAATGCACCTCACCCGGACTGAGATCAGCGATCTCTTTCACAAGAAGCTGCATTCGACGCCTACCGATAACCCAGAAGAATTAACGATGATCGCCAGACGGGAACTCCGGTTGAAATATCTACGGGCGGATATCGGAATCAGCGGCGCGAACTTCGGGATCGCCGAGACCGGGATGATATCGATTACGGAGAACGAGGGAAACGCCCGGCTTACCACGGCGATCCCGAGGGTGCATGTGGCGCTTATGGGTATCGAGAAGGTCATTCCCAAATTGTCAGATCTGGCGTTGTTTCTTCCCATGCTGGCTACCGCCGGCACGGGCCAGCAGATCACCTGCTACAACTCGCTCATCGGCGGGCCTCGACAGCCAGACGAAGCGGATGGCCCGGCCGAATTTCATCTCGTTCTCCTGGATAATGGTCGCACCCAACTCTTAGCGGATGCCGAGCAGCGTGACGCGCTTCATTGTATCCGTTGCGGGGCATGCTTAAACGCCTGCCCGATCTTTCGGAACGTCGGTGGCCACACCTACGGGACCACCTATCAGGGACCCATCGGTTCGGTTATCACGCCTCACCTGCGCGGCCTGATGGATTGGAAACATCTCTCCTATGCATCCTCGCTGTGCGGCGCATGTACCGAGGCTTGCCCGGTTAAGATTGATTTGCATCATCACCTTCTTCACAACCGGCGCAATTCTGTGACGCAAAACCCGGACCGATGGGAGCGATTTGCCTTTCGCGCTTTTGCGCGTTTGACCGCCCATCCCGGGCTTCTGGACAAATTGGTCCGGCTCAGTCGCCCGTTTCTGCCATTGGTTCGTGCTGCTCGCCACATCATGCCTCCTCCAATCAAAGCTTGGCTGGGGTCCCGCGAGTTGCCTCCGGTGGCCCCGCAGAGTTTTCGGAACTATTGGAAGTCGCGATGAAGAGCGAAAAGCAGAAAGACATATTAGGTAGAATTCGCGAGGCGCTCAAAATTCCGGCGCCAATTGCGCATGTGGCCCATCGGCAGACTGCCTCGTCGTTGCCCCAGCCTCGGGCTTGGTTACCCCCGGTGCCTCCGGATCAAGCAGGCCAGTTGGCCATGTTTGAAAGGAATTGTGAGCAGCTCAGAACAGAATTTTGTCCAGCGCGTGGAATAGACGAAGCCGGAAGGGTTGCAAAAGGCCTTCGTGAAAAGTATGGCTGGAGCCTTGCCGCTTCCCATCATCAGGTTGAATTGGATGCTGTGGTGCGGGCGCTCGGCATTGAAACTCTGTACATGGAAGACCATCCGGCGCAAACCGAGCTCGAAAAGTGCTCGGTCGGCATTACCGCTTGCGATGCACTTGTAGCGCAGACGGGCTCGATTTTGCTTACTGCGCGAAGCGCCGGTGGAAGAGCGCTCTCGGTCCTGCCGCCGCATCATCTGGTCGTTGCACAAATCAATCAGCTCGTCGCGGATCTGCCTGCGGCGTTCGAGCTTCTTGCCGCCAGGTATGATGGCAACTACCCGAGTTTCGCTACCTTTATTACGGGTCCAAGCCGGACCGGAGACATCGAACGAATCCTGGTGTTCGGAGCACACGGACCGCGGATGCTTACGGTAATCCTTGTCCAGTAAAGAGAGAATACATTCAGAAGTCAGAATACAGAAGTCAGAAGTCAGAATACAGAATACAGAATACAGAATACAGAATTCCAAACTCCGAACCCGACGCCCGAACGATCAACGGCGAACGGTGAAGGGCGAACGGTGAACGGCGACTTCGAGGACGAGCACGACGACGAGGACGAGACGATTGGTTCCGCCACCAAACCCCGAACCCCGAACCCCGAACTCCGAACCCCGAACGCGAACGGTGAACGAAAACCCGACCGTGAGTACAGAATCCCATGAACGCGAGCTAGTCGCGTTGCACGCGCTCGCCCGTGAGGTACCCAATACCGACGCGGCTGTGGCGGAGATTGCGCGCTATTCGGCCGAGTTGACTCTCCCTCAAGGCACTATACACGTCATCAGCGACATCCACGGAGAAGACCAGAAGCTTCGGCATGTGATTAATAACGCGTCGGGCACGTTACGCCCCCTGGTCGAACGACTCTTCAGGGAGTATGTGACTCCGGCGCGTTTTCAGGAGATTCTCACGCTGATTTTCTACCCCGCCGAAGTGGTCCAGCGCCTTGAAAAGACGCTGCAAACCGTCGAGGCGCAAAAGGCCTATGCTCAAGAGACGCTGCATGATCTATTCGCGGTGGTGCGAATCCTGGCTGCGAGACGCAGTTTGCGCCACGCCACACGCGTATTTCCGAATGAATACCGGGAGCTTTTTACCGAGATACTCCATGCACCTTCCACGGATCGGCATGGCAATTATGTGGAGGCGATTATCAATGCGCTGGCGCGCAAGGGTCGGCTCCTCCATTTGATCCACCTGACAGGCCGCGTCATCCGGAATCTGGCTATCGATGAGTTGGTCATAGCGGGCGACTGCTGGGATCGCGGGCCTCGCGGCGACCGTGTCGTTGATTATCTCATGCAGCAACCCAAAGTGTCGTTGACGTGGGGGAATCATGATGCTGCCTGGATTGGTGCTTGCCTGGGACATGAAGCGCTGATTTGTCAGGTACTCCGCATTTCGATTCGCTACCAACGGCTGCTTCAATTGGAGGAAGGCTATGGTATACCTCTTGCCCCTTCGGAGCATTTGGCGCGTACCGTCTACCGGGAGGACGTGGCTGAGGCCTTTGCGGTGAAGGGCGCAGCATCCTACGAGGCTGAGATGATGGCGCGCATGCAAAAAGCCGCGGCTATCATGCAGTTTAAACTTGAAGGACAGGCGATTGGCCGTCATCCCGAGTGGCGATTAGCGCATCGCCGGCTTCTGCATCATATCGATCCTTTGAAAGGCACCGTCGAGGTAGATGGAGAACTTTACCCGCTCCTCGATCAGTATTTTCCGACACTTAATCCGAGCAACCCTGATGAGTTGAGCCGAGAGGAGGCGGCCTGCATCGCGCAACTCCGGGAGTCCTTTCTCGCCAGCCAGAAGCTTTGGACACAGATACGCTGGCTCGTATCCCGCGGCCGGATGCATCTCGTGCGAGAGGGGCATCTTATTTTCCATGGATGTGTGCCTGTCGACGAATCCGGCGAATTCCTGCCGATGGCCGTTGCGGGAACCATGTACAAAGGGAAGGCTCTATTCGACGCGATTGAACGCGAAATTTACCGACTGATGGAAGCGGGAGCACAGTGGACTGAAGAGACAGACCTTCTATGGTATCTATGGAGCGGTCCTGAGTCGCCGTTATTTGGTAAGGACCGCGTCACTACATTGGAGCGCGACCTTATCGCTGATGCACAAACCCATCGCGAAACGAAAAATCCGTACTTCCGGCTCATCCACGAAGCCTGGTTCTGCGATAAGGTCTTGTCTGAATTTGACGTCGATCCGAGTGACGGGATGATCGTCAATGGGCATGTGCCGGTGAAGGTTGAGGCAGGCGAGTCTCCGGTAAAAAGGAGCGGAAAAGCCGTCACCATAGATGGCGCCTTCTCACAGGCCTACGGGGATCATGGATTCACATTGGTTCTGGAGCCCTTGCGGACGTACATCGCAACGCATCATCACTTTGAGTCTGTGCAAGCCGCCATTGAGCAGGGAGCTGATATTGTGCCCAGTAGAACGATTGTGCGCGAGTGGGATGAACCCCGCCACGTTGCTGACAGCCAGCGTGGACGTCATGTACGCTTTGCGATTGAGTTGCTCGAACGATTGATCGACGCCTACCGCAATCACCAGCTTCCACAACGGTTGTGATCTCCTCCAGGCACCGGGCTGGAAGCTAACTAGGCAAGGGCTTGGCCCCATTAGCCTGACTTCCGCGTTATGAGGAAGTTGGGCTAGCGTTAACTTAGGCACGGTAGGTTCAGAGCTTAACTTTTTGGCAAAAGGCCAGGAAAGGAACTGGTCGCCGCGGCAGCTGTCCCGAAGGGACAGGAGCCCTCAGCCCGGGGTTTTAATTTCAGAGCCATCCCATAGGAATATTGGTTAAAGGTAAGCGTCACACCATCCACACCTAGTAATCGGCGGGCCAGTTTGCTGGAATGTCGGGATGACTGGAAACCAAGAGGTCGTCGGGCGGAGGCGACGAAGCAGTGAAGAAGTCAAGCGACTGGTGCTTGAATTCGAAGCGAGCGGATTACGCCAGAACGAGTTCTGTCGGAAGCAGGGTTTGGCGCTGAGCACCTTGCGGCATCAACTCAAGAAGCGGCGGCTGGACAAAGCTGAACCGAAGCAGGGCGGCCGGTTGGTCGCGGTGGAGTTAGCCAAAAAGGACTGGGATGAGAATAGTCGGCCGGCTTGCGCATTGGAAGTAGTGCTCCCTAGGGGCCGGGGAATCCAAGTGTGGCCGGAATTCGATTCGGACACATTGGAACGACTTCTCAGCGTTTTGGAAAGGGCGTAGGGGTGTGTTTGGTCTTGGACCAGCGACCAGGATCTACTTGGCGGTAGGATCGACTGATCTGCGTAAAGGCTTCGAAGGTTTGCATGGATTGGTTCGGGACCGGCTTGGGCTTGAACCTCTGAGCGGCCATGTAGTCTTGTTCTGCAATCGGTGCAGGAATCGAGTAAAGGTACTCTTCTGGGACGGAAGTGGACTCTGGCTTTGCACCAAGCGGCTGGAAAAGGGACGGTTTAGCTGGCCCGGTGGGGATGAGCAATCGACTCGAGTGACGCTGACTCATGAGGAACTTTCGCTGCTCTTAGGCGGTATTGAGCTCGCGCGCACACGGCGCAAAAACTGGTATCGAAAAGAAGTGGAGCTCGGAGAAAAAATATGAAAAAAAACATTGTTAAAAGCACGTTGTTTTTGATAGTTATGATGCGCAGTTG
>Ga0310912_10002688_pt1 | contig 10158 bp, 8 predicted proteins | sample GREbulkMGOX080_FD_203443 | JGI IMG/M metagenome (GOLD analysis project Ga0310912, IMG submission 203443) | Lab enrichment of tropical soil microbial communities from Luquillo Experimental Forest, Puerto Rico - GRE.bulkMG.OX080 | ecosystem: Environmental > Terrestrial > Soil > Tropical forest >...
TGAGCTCGATCACAGGATCAAAAGTCTCGGCTTTGGCGACCATGACCTCTTGACCAACCGTTGCGATCACCGCGAGCTGATAGCGCGCATGAAGGCAATCGTCCGCCGTTCCAAGGGCCACTGCGAATCGACGATCCGGACCGGCAAGTTGGTCGTCAATCTCGATACCCGAATTGTCTCGGTCGACGATCAGCCGGTTCACCTAACCGGTAAAGAGTACGGCATTCTCGAGCTGCTCAGCCTGCACAAAGGCACCACGATGACGAAGGAAATGTTTCTCAACCATCTCTATGGCGGAATGGACGAGCCCGAACTCAAGATCATCGACGTCTTTGTCTGCAAGCTGCGCAAGAAGCTAGCGCAGGCGACGGGTGGCAATCACTATATCGAGACGGTGTGGGGCCGCGGCCACATGCTTCGCGACCCCGAGCCGGTGCCTGTAGTTCGGACTGATGATGGTGGGACGGCTACAACGGCACCACCTGCGCCCGGGCGGCCAATGTCACCTTGACGAGATGGTGTTTCGGATTTCCCGTGAGCGGAGGTATCTCCGGTGTGCTGCGCGCGGTCGACCACGAGAACGGGTCCCTCGATACAAGCTAATGTGACAATGCCACCGTGATGGCTCTCCTGCTCGACCGGCAGCGACGCGACTGAGCGCTGCGGATAATCGTAAATTCGAATAATCGGGTCTGTCGGACACATTAGAATAGGAGGCTCGCATGCGCGTCCTTATTGCTGCAGGTGACGTTTTCGCGGCCGTCAGGATCCGGGCGATGCTAGCGAAGGAGAACTTGATTTGTGATGCAACCGAGCTCGGCCGCGACAGTCTGCTGCTCGGCAAGCTTTACGATTACGACATTATCCTCCTCGACCTGACCGTGCCCGACATCGAGGGCTATAAACTATTGCAGCAGCTGCGGGCAGCGCGGGTGCGCACGCCGATATTAATCCTCTCGGGTTGCGGCGAACTCGACGAGAAGGTCAAATTTCTTCGTTTCGGCGCCGACGACTTCCTGACCAGGCCCTTTGATCGTCGCGAATTGGTCGCGCGCATCCTAGCGATTGTGCGGCGCTCCCAAGGCCACTCCGAATCGACCATCCGGACCGGCAAGCTGGTGGTCAATCTCGATACCCGCGTTGTCGCGGTCGACGACGGGCTTGTGCACCTGACCCCGAAGGAATACGGCATCCTCGAGCTACTCAGCTTGCGGAAAGGAACGATCCTGGCCCAGGGGGTGTTTCTCAACCACCTTTACGGAGGAATAGACGAGCCCCAACCTAAAATCATCGATATTTTGGTCTGCACGCTCCGCAAAAAGCTTGCCCAAGCAACCGGCGGCAGTCACTACATCGAGACCGTGCGAGGCTGCGGCTATGTGCTGCGTGAGCTGGCGACAATGCCGGCTGCGCCCCCAGTAGCGGACCCCGAGGATCTCAGTGCGCGCCGCAACGAAGTTGGCACAGCAGCCGCGGCAGAATGTACCGTAGGGCGAGCTTGCCGGCCGAGACCCCAAGGTGCACCGCAGCCCGATCAGATCGAGCATCAACCGAGCGTCCGCGATCGCCCGATCGGTCGGCAGCACGTGCCGCGAATTGGGCACGGCCCTAAACCGACACGTGCCGCTTTTCCGGTCGACGTGCGGTTCGAGGATGCGGTCACTACCGATGGTGGCCCGCTGCGTGTCCCGCAGCCTGATCCGGTAGGATCCCTCTTCGGGTGCGCGTCGGCGTGGTGCCACGAGTAGTGTAGCGCCGCTGGTGAAGCTTCCCGCGGACCTCCCCCGACTTCGCAACGGATGATACGGCGATAAAAGGGGGTGGGTCCGCTCCGTGCGGGGGGCGCGGGGCAACTCGCGTTCCTACCACGACCCGGGGGCAGATCTTTCCCAGGGCCCTGCCCTTTTGGGCCAGCAATTGCAGCTTTTCGCGCAAGCCCGGATCGCCGATGAAATTGTTTACCCATGCGTTGCCCCGGTTGTCGATCGCGATGCCCTTGGGGCTGAGGCCGACCTTCAGCAGCTCGGCCTTACCCGGGTCGTCGGCGGGAAAGCGCGTCACCGTGTCGGCGTTGCCGTTGGTGATCCAGATCCGGTCCTGCCGATCGACGGACAGATGGAACGGACCCGCGACCCGGCAGGAGCCGTCGATTGGTTTACCGTCCACGATGCGGCAGAGCAGGCGCGCCTCACTGGGCTCGCCCTTCGTGATGAAGGCGATCTGGCTGTTGTCGTTGTCGAGCGCTCAGACATCGCCGCTCGGGGTCGCGATGATACCCTGCATTCCGCCGAGCTTGCCGCCGAAATTGTACCCCGTGTCGGGTGAAAGCGGGTTCCCGGTCGCGTCGAAGACCGAGACCGTCTTGCTGGCGAGGCTGTCGATCCACACCCTTGCCTCGGCCGCGATGGCGAGGCCGAAGCTCGGCAGATCGACGCCGCCGCCGCAAAACCCTGACGTTATTGGCGAGATCGGCCTGCCGGTCGGCGCGAACTCGGACAAGCCACCGCCAACGTTGGCGTAGAGCATAGACTGGGAGCCGACCAGGAAGTTGTCGGCCGCCCAGGCATTGCCCTCGGCAGCCGGCGATAGAGGTCCATCTCCTCCCAGCGCGCCAAAATAGGCGGCTCGCGCTTCGGCAGGTCGCCGCGCATCGGGAAGCCGGTCTTGGGCAGGAAGACGGTCGGACGGTAATCCGTGGGCATCAGCACAGCACTTTCCGGAAACGAAGGCGAAAATAGGGAGGGACTACCGGCCCGTCAAATCAAGGCGGCGTCCCCGGCCGGCACTTTTTGCACCACACATAGGCTCAGTCGTAATTCCGCGCTCGATGGTGTAAGTTAGCGTCTCTTGCCGCTCGGGCGGGAGGCGATCGCATGTCCGACAGTAATGCAGCCATAGGCGCTTTGGCGCGTTCCGCGGCAGTCTTTCTCGCTGCGATCATTTTTACGATGGCGCCGTTATCAGGCGCTTTTGCGGCGACCCCTAAAGCCGGGAAACCGGCGTCCGCAAAAACCGAGGCGACGCCCGAAAAAATCCAAGAGCTGATGACCTTGCTGGCCGATCCGAAAGTGCGTGATTGGCTGGAACAGGAGAGCAAGGCCGAGGCCGCCCAGGAGAACAAATCGGACGAGGAAGCGAATTCGATTTCCCACGAATTCGACTCGCATGTCATCGCGGTTCGCGAGCACATCGTTGCGCTAGGCGCGGCGCTTCCGGGTTTGCCAAACCAGTTCGAGCATGCCGCCGCCCTTGTCTCCGCTGATCTTGGAGATCGCGGAAGGGTCAAAGTCCTGCTGCATCTCGCTCTCTTTGTGGCGTTGGGCTTTGGCGTCGAGTGGCTGTTTCGCAAGGCAACAGAGAGGGTCCGACGGCATCTTGACGAGCACCCTCTTGAGACGGTGAACGATCGCCTGCGGGTCGTCGCCACACGCTTTGCCTTTGCCGTCGGTGTGGTGGCGGCGTTTGCTCTGGGCAGCATTGGCCCCTTCCTCGCCCTCGATTGGGCGCCGCTGTTTCGCGAGATGATCCTCGGCTACCTCCTCGTCTTTCTCGTGATCCGGATGGCCATCGCTATTGGCCATTTCTTGCTGGCCCCCCATCACGAGCGCTTTCGCATCATTCCCGTAGACACGGTGGCGGCCCGCTTCTGGTGTCGGCGTATCGCCGCTTTTGTCGGCTTATTTGCCTTTGGCTCGGTTGAGTTTGGGCTGCTCGATAGGCTTGGGCTTTCCCTGGAGAGCCGCCAGCTCGTCGCTTACGCCCTCGGGCTCGGACTCCTGGCCATCGCGCTGGAAACAGTTTGGCGCCATCCGGTAGCAGTTGCAGACGGCGCGGATGCGCTGCCGCACGCAACGCGTCGCCTGGGACGCGGCGCGCAAAATGCGTTGCTGTCGATCGGCGTCGTGCTGTTGTGGGTGCTTTGGGTGCTCCACGCCATGGCGAGCTTCTGGTTCGTTCTGGTCGTCATGACCCTGCCGCTCGCTTTAGGCGTGACCCGCCGCGCGGTTCAACATCTACTTCGACCGCCCGGCTCCCAAGAGGTCAGTGAAGGTCCGCCCACCGTCATGGCGATAAGCCTCGAACGCGGCATGCGCGCGCTGCTGTTCATCGGCGCGGCAGCGGTGCTCGCCTGGGGCTGGGGCATCGACCTAGTGCACCTCGCCGCCGGCGATGACGTGTTAACCCGCCTCGCACACGGTGTGTTGAGCGCCATCATCATCCTCCTCATCGCCGATGTCCTGTGGCACGCCATGAAGACGGCGATCGATCGCAAGCTCGCCGAGAGCGCCGATTTGGGTCAGCCAAGCACCGACGAGGCGCGGCGGCGGTCCCGGCTGCGCACCTTGCTGCCGATTTTCCGGAATATTCTGTTTGTCTTCGTCATCGCCGTCGCCGTGTTGATGGCGCTGTCGGCGATGGGCGTGCCGATCACGCCGCTGGTCGCCGGCGCCGGCGTCCTCGGTATCGCCGTCGGCTTCGGCGCACAAACCTTTGCCCGCGATATCATCGCCGGCATGTTCTACCTGGTCGACGACGCCTTTCGGGTCGGCGAATACATCCAGAGCGGCAACTATAAGGGTACCGTCGAGGGCTTCAGCATTCGCTCGGTCAGGCTGCGGCATCAACGCGGCGCTGTCTACACGGTGCCGTTCAGCCTATTGGGTGCCGTCCAGAACCAGAGTCGCGACTGGGTCATCGATAAGCTGATGGTCGGCATTACCTATGACAGCGACATCGACCGCGCCAGAAAGCTGATCAAGCAGATCGGGCTGGAACTAGCCGAGGACCCCGAATTCAAGCCGCTGATCCTCGAGCCGCTAAAGATGCAGGGCGTCGATGCGCTCGGCGATTTCGCGGTCCAGCTCCGAATGAAGATGATGACCTTGCCCGGCGAGAATTTCGTCATCCGGCGAAAGGCCCTCGCGATGATCAAAGCGGCGTTCGATGCCAATGGCATCAAATTCGCCTTCCCGACGGTGCAGGTCGCCGGCGAAGGCGATACCTCGGCTGCTACCGCCGCCGTCGCGCAACGCGCTCTGGAGCTGACCCATCCCGCAGCGGCAGCGGCGGAGTAGCTCGGGCCTTTATTCGAGTGCCGGCGTCGCTGCGAGGATGGCGCGCGCCTGAGCGGCGTCTTCGGCGATCTGCGCTTTAAGCGCATCGAGCCCGGCGAATTTGCGCTCCGGCCGGATGAAATCGACCAGCGCTACCCGCAGATGGCGCCCGTAGAGGTCCACATCGGTGTCGAACAGGTGAGCCTCGAGCCGGGGCACCAGACCGCCGACGGTCGGGCGTAGCCCGAGATTGGCGACACCGTCTACGGTGTGGCCGGCGAGCGGATCGTCGGGACCGTCACCGCAAACGCGCACGGCGTAGACCCCGAATGCCGGCTGAAGGTAGTCGTCGAGACCGAGATTTGCGGTCGGAAAGCCGATCGTCCGCCCGCGCTGGTCACCGGTGGCGACGCGCCCGTCGATTTCCCAGAACCGCCCGAGCAATGCCGCCGCGTCGCGCGGCTTCCCTGCCTTCAAGAGCTCGCGAATATGGGTCGCCGAATAGACCGTCGCGTCCGAGCCGCGAATCGGCTCGAGTACCGTGACGCGGAAGCCGTGCTGCGCACCCTCGGAGCGCAGCAGATCCGGCGTACCGCGGCGGCGGTTGCCGAAGGTACAGTCCCAGCCGACAACAACGTGGCTCGCGCCGATTGCCTCGACGATCACCTCCGCGATGAAGTCCTCCGCACTTTTCTCAGAAAAATGCCGATCGAAATGCTGGACGAACAGCAGATCGACACCAAGCCGCGCCAATTCGCGCTCCTTGACGCGAAACGGCGTCAGCCTGAACGGCCCGGCCCCGGGGAGGAAGACGCTGCGCGGATGCGGCTCGAAGGTCAGTACCGCGGCCGGCCGGTCGTCCTCCCGCGCGAGGTCGCGCACCTGGCCGATCAATTCCGCATGCCCGCGATGCAGACCGTCGAAATTGCCCATCGCGAGGATCGAACCACGCTGGTGGTTCGATCCAGGGCCGGGATGTCGGATGACGCGGATCACGGGAGCAGAACATTTCATCGTCGGGCAGGTGCCGAGAAAATAGCCCGAGCGGCCGCCCGATGATAGCGCGTCGCGCGAGGCGGCGTCGGCTGCCAGCCGGTCTCGCCAGCCGCCAAGCGCAGGTCCGATAGGAAGAGTTTCTGATACTCCTGGTTCCGATAGGGATGACGCTCGGGACCACGGCAGAGGTGACGACACAGGTGCCTTACGATCTCTCGCGCCTCGTCGGCCCGCCCCATATGCGCATGGTAGGCCGCCAGAAAGCGGTATGTCACCGCGAAACCGGGAGCCTCCTGCGGCGCCGCCAATAGGATTGCCGCTGCATCGTCGAATTGGCGTTTGTAGAAATACGCGGCGCCCAGGGGATGCTGTGATCTGAAGCCGGGCTGCAATTCTGGCAGACGCTGCGCGTTCACCCCCGCTTCTTCGTGGCGACCGTCGTCGAAGAAACGCCCGGCTCCTGCTCGGCCGGGCAAGTGATTGCCGACAGGTTCTCGCAGCTGATGCAGGTCTCCAACTCATGTCTTATTGGCGTCGGCCGTATTCGGGTAGCGATAAACTCCTGACCCCTTCGGCGGATTCCTTTCATGCTTTAACCGGGCTCGCAGCCACGAACGGGCGAACCGGCGAAACGCCCCCAGTCTGGTCGGCCACTAGTTGCTCGGCGATCCGGCGGCTCGCAAAACCGTCCCCGTAGGGATTCTCGACTCGGCTCATCCGCCGGTACGCCTGTGGATCATCGAGCAACGCCTGCATCTCGTCGAACAGGCGCCGCTCGTCGGTTCCAACCAGCTTGGCCAAGCCATGTTCCATGGCTTCCGGCCGCTCGGTCGTGTCGCGGGTGACCAACACAGGTTTTCCGAATGACGGCGCCTCCTCTTGAATCCCGCCGGAATCGGTAACCACGAAGTAACACCGCTTTAGCAGAAAGACGAGCTCGGGATAATCGACCGGCTCGACTAGAAGGATGTTGTCGTGCCCATGCAGCGGCTCGGTCGCCCGCCGCACATTGGGGTTTGGATGGACCGGAAAGACGATGGCCACGTCCCTTCGGAGCGCGATCCGTGCCATCGCATGGCAAATCCGTGCGAGCCCGCCGTCGAAGCTTTCGCGGCGATGACCCGTCATCAGGATCATCCGATGGTCCGCGGCGAAACGTCCGTCGAGGATCTTCTCGACCCGCGCTCGCAATTCCGTCCGACAGTCCAACAGAGCGGACACCCACAGCAAGGCGTCGATCCCGGTATTGCCGGTCACGACGATCCGGTCGCGACCAATTCCTTCGTGCAAAAGATTGTCGCATGCCCGGACGGTCGGGGCGAAGTGAAGATCGGCCACCCGGCTGACGAGCCTGCGATTGACCTCCTCGGGCCACGGCGCATAGATGTCGTCGGTGCGCAGGCCGGCCTCGACATGCGCCACTGGAATTCTTTGGTAGAACGCCGCAAGCGCACCGGCAAAGGTCGTGGTCGTGTCCCCCTGCACGATGACCCGATCGGGTCGCCAGGACGCCAGGACCCCGGCGACGCCCGACAATGCGGCCCCCGTCAGATAGGCCAAGTCCTGATCCGGCCGCATGATTTCGAGATTCCAATTCGGCTGCAGGCCGAACAGGTCGAGGACTTGCGCCAGGAGCTCGCGATGCTGGCCGGTTACGCAGACCTTGCAGTCAAAATCCGGTCGAGCTGAGAGTTCCCTGACCACCGGCGCCAGCTTGATCGCTTCCGGGCGCGTCCCAAAGACAAACAGCAGCTTCATCGCGCGCCGGAGCTAACCGTATCGATGAGTGAGACCGGTCACGTCGATGACGACGCGGCGCATCAGCTCCTCGCGCGGAATTTTCCGAAACCGGGAATGCGCCACCAGTAGAGCGACGATATCCGCGTTGCGGACCGCCTCCAGGGTGTCGCAGAACGCGACGTTCGACAGCGCCGCCAGCTCTTCCGGTAGGGTACTCAAATTTGGATCGGCGATCAGGATCTGCTCTTCTCCGATGCGCGCCAGTTGCCCGGCGATCTCCAGCGCCGGGCTCTCCCGCAGATCGTCGACATCCGGCTTGTAGGTCAATCCGAGGCAGGCGATGACGGGCCGTTTGAACCGCTCGGCACGTTCGCGGATCTGCGCGACGACGAATTTCGGCTTGGCGTCGTTGACCTCGCGCGCGGTGCGGATCAACCGCGTGCGTTCCGGCGCCGAGGCGACGATGAACCATGGATCGACGGCGATGCAGTGTCCGCCCACCCCCGCCCCGGGCTGCAGGATTCTCACCCGCGGATGGCGGTTGGCGAGCTCGATAACTTGCCAGACATTGAGCCCGAGCTGATCGCAGATCAGCGACAATTCGTTGGCAAAGGCGATGTTGACGTCGCGGAAGGCATTTTCGGCTAGCTTGACCAGCTCGGCCGTCGGCGCGTCCGTGCGGATCGGCTCCCCTTGCAGGAAAATTCGGTAGACCGCTTCGGCGTGGTCGGCACAGGCCTCGGTCATGCCGCCGATGATTCGGTCGTTCTCAATCAGCTCGCGGACCATGCGCCCGGGCAGCACCCGTTCCGGGCAATGCGCGACATGCACGTCGAGCGGTTCCGCACGGCGCCCCGGCGGCAGCGACAGATCCGGCCGCAGGTGGGCGAGCCGAGCGGCCAGCCGTTCGGTGGCACCCACCGGCGACGTCGATTCGAGGATCACGACGTTGCCTGAAGCGAGGCTCGGCGCGATCGCGTCCGCCGCCGCATCGATGTACTCGAGGTTCGGCGACCGGTCTGCGTTGAACGGGGTCGGAACGGCGATCACGAACGCGTCGGCGGGTTCCGGCCGCGAGGCGGCGCGGAGCTTGCCCAGGGTGGTCGCGGCACGCAGCAGCATGTCGAGGTCGGGCTCGGAGAAATAGGGCTGCCCGGCATTGACGGCGTCAACCACGTGCGGGTTGGTGTCGACGCCGATCACCTCCACGCCGCGGCTGGCAAGGGTCGCCGCCGTCGGCAAGCCGATATAGCCGAGGCCGACGACACACACCGTCCTGATCGGGTAATCCATCGACCGCCGGCTAGATTTAATCCAAAGCCTAAATGTAATCCAAAGCTTAACTCGGAATATCGCAGATCACGATTTGCGACAGCCGCATGAATACCCCAAGAAGCTCGTTGTGGCAAGCGCGGCGCCTCGCTATCGTCGTTAACGAGGGGTCTTGCTCTCGCGCATTTACCGACTAGAGTGTGAGCCAAGCTCGGATGACATCTGTGAGTGGGAGGCTCGGCATGGCTGCGACAACGGGCGCTCCGACGATCGAAGACTACTTCTTCGCCGATGACGGCGTGGTGCCGAACAACCCTCGGCTGCCGCTGATCGTCTATCGTGGCGCGCTCGAAACCGACGGCGATGCCGCGGCGAGGTGTGTGGCGCTGTTCGATCGAAATGGTTGGACCGGAGCCTGGAAGAACGGGGTCTATGCGCATCATCACTATCACAGCAGCGCGCACGAGGTCCTCGGCGTCGCCGCCGGTTGGGTCCGCGTGAGATTGGGTGGCGAGGGCGGCCAGACGGTGGAGCTGCGCGCTGGTGATGTAGTCGTGATCCCGGCCGGCGTCGCCCACAAGAACGAGGGCGCAAGCCCGGACCTCCTGGTCGTCGGCGCCTATCCGCGCGGCCAGAGCCCCGATATGCGCAGTCCTGGTGGCACGGATCGCGCCCGCACCTTGCCGCGGATCGCAGCGGTTCCGCTGCCCGCAGGCGACCCGGTCCATGGCAATTCGGGGCCGCTGATCGAGCGCTGGCGCGCCGCCGAACGCGATTGACCGGCGGCCTCCCGCCTCGCTTCCGGCGCGCTAGAGGCAACGCCCTGAATAGACGATGTCGCCGCCATTGCCGAATGGCCCCTCCCAGGGCTGCTCGAAGCGCCGCGTCTCGACGACATAACCGGCCGCGCACATCCCATGGGCGGCGAGCGCCTCGGCGAGCCAGTCGCGCCGGATCTGCTCGGCCGCGCCGTCGTCGTTTGCCGTCATCACCGTATTGGTCCACGCATCGTACGTGAAAGTCGTGGGCGTTTCGGCGGTAAAGTTCTCGACACGCACCGGGTCGTTATCGATGATGCAGCCGGCGAGCACGGCGA
>Ga0310912_10002690_pt1 | contig 10155 bp, 14 predicted proteins | sample GREbulkMGOX080_FD_203443 | JGI IMG/M metagenome (GOLD analysis project Ga0310912, IMG submission 203443) | Lab enrichment of tropical soil microbial communities from Luquillo Experimental Forest, Puerto Rico - GRE.bulkMG.OX080 | ecosystem: Environmental > Terrestrial > Soil > Tropical forest >...
TTTGGCTCACCTATGATCCTTTCTCGTATCTTAGTCCCTTTCCAATGATAGGAGACATAATTCTTCACTCCTGGTTTCTGACTGAAATTACCCCAGTCCATAGGAAGGCGTTTCATTGTTGTTTTAAAAGCGCGTCTGGACCCACTAGTATGCACTTCGATATTGCGATCCCTTTCCATAAATTCTATGAGACGGCGTTCTGTATCTGCCAGATTGCATCTAACCTTCCATTCTCGATGCCATATACTGTATGTGCTACGCTGACCAGGGGCTTCGCGGTTAACCTCATACAGGAATAATTCGTCGACTGACTTGGCTGCGGTTAGAAATGCACTAAGGTAGGAGTCAAATCGTTCGGGATATTTTCCGCCCTTTGTTTTTTGTTTTTTTAGCTTATCGAGGAAAAATTTGGCTTCGTTTAACTTTTTGTTAACTCTATTTAGATTCATTTATTGTTTTCCTACGGCCTAAATAATGCGAGCGTGCACACAACGTCTACAGTGCTCGCCTCTCTCGTGCTCGCTTATACCCATCGAGCTTCTTCATTTTCTGGCCGGGTGTGGAGCCAGCGTCGCTCCCTTGGAATTTTCCGCAATCAAAAATCACGCTTCGCGTGGTCAGCGCGCGGCCAACCCAGGAAGTCAATTTTCCGGCGAGCATCGAACCGCCCGGCTCTGGTTTTATCAAACCTCAACCTGCTGTGGTCTCTCCTGTCCAACTCTATCCCATGGTTCATGGTGATACGTGTGTTGTCCGCACTCTTCGATGGATGAGAGGGCATCCGCAAACATCTGTCGCGACACCGTGACCTCGTTTTCCTTTAGGATCAAGTTGGTTAGCCACCGAAGCTCTTCAACGGGTGTGTGACACTGGCAGAAAGGTTAGTAACCGGAGGAGGTCGAAACACGATATTCGGGATGCTGTTCGCATCGCGGGCGGTGGCATGTGGTAGCATGAAACATACAGGTGTCAGCTTCAGTCCCGACCCGGCCTCAGAATTGCTCGGATACGGTAACTGAGGTTTGTTCTCGACCACCCGAACCAATACGGATCGACCACCGTCAAAACCAAGCACGGCTCGGCCCAAGCGAAGCAGAGGAGTATCATATGCGTTTTGGCGACTGGCCCCATGAAACCATAGAAGAAATTCAGAGAGGATTGCTTCTTATTGGATGGCGTGCAGATATGCGCCTAACCGACGATGATGCCCTTCTTATCCAGAAGGTGGCGCTTGAGTCTATCCAATTACACAAAGAAAACCGACTTACCCCAGACCAAATTGATCGCCTGGCTATTGCTGCGCACAATATAATGGAATTTCAAGTCATGAACGTCGATGAACGAGCGTCGATGGCAAGTGGACCTTATTCGGAATCGAACTATTTCTCGGATTTAATTCCACTCATTGACGAAGCGACTTTGTGTTATTTGCGCGGCTACGATACTGCCGCTCTGGCGAATCTATTTATTGTTCTGGAAAGCTACCTCCTGCGTCTATATGGCTGGACAAACACAACACGAAAACCAAGGTTTACGGCATTGAAAGCATCAGTCCGAAAGCATCCTGCCGGGAACCTCCGAACTGAGGCGGAAGAAATTCTGTCTAAGGTATATCACGACTATCAGGCAAACTCACCACCACAATTTTTCTTTAATCGGCATGGATTACTCCACGGTTTGCGAGGGCCGAAGGGCGTAGACCGCATGAATTGCGTCAGAATGTATCTTTTGTTCGATATTCTCTGTTTCGCAGAGGGGTTGTCTAGATCAGTAATAGTTGATGAGAGATTCACCCAGAGGCACGATATATATTCTAAATGTACAAGATTAGGCTCTGAAAGAGCCTTATTACAGAAAAATTGACCGGCGAGGCTTGGATTTTACTCCCGAGACGGGTTCGCGCTTTCAGCCTCATGCTGGCTTTTCGACGCGCGAAGGTCGACGGGGCAACCGTACCGGGATCAAATCTTGTGCCTCGCGGTGGGGGCCGGTCCAGCGACATCTTGTCGATCACCAAAGCCTGTAGGCGCTACCATAGCCGCTCCAACTCGGTGACCGGCATCCCGGTACCGACGCGGCCCGCATTTCGAGTAGGCGACCGACCGGTCGGGCGTTGGAATGATAGGCAGCTATAGCAGCGGCAGTGACTTGCCATGGATTTTATGATTTGGATGCTGTCGCGGGTGCACGCCTCAGCAGCCTGTAGGCGATCGGCGCGACCTCCCAGGCGTCAATATCCCAACCGACTTCAACCTGGACCTTTCCACCCTGCGCTATCGGTTTACCGGCTTGATCGACAAGCTCGATGTGTGTGACCACCACGAGGGCGGTGTGGCCCTTTTGCAACCTGTGCAGATTGACCTCGTTCTGCGTCATGAGCAAGGCGTCGCCACTCTCGTTAGTGGTGCCCTTGACTTCCACCTTGATGGTCTGGCCGTTCTTTAACGCTTCAAAATCAAAAGAGGCGGTGCGGGAAACGTCCTTTGCGGAGTAACCGTTGGACTCAAGCCAAATCTTTGCTAGCACCATCGCCCGACCTTCGACGGCGCGTCGTTCAGCAGCAGTCAGCCAATACCCCTGACCTGCCGCGTGGATGCGAGCCGGTGCCACAAGCGTTTCAACCATAATGTCAATTGCACCCGCGGCCGGGAGGTCACGACCCAGATGCTGGGCCTCGTAGATCTAGCGCAGGCGCTCACAGCCAAGGACCAATAATTCCCGGAATCTGGCCTCCTCAAGTTCGTCCACTGTTACCCGCCGCGCTAAAGCTGTCGCCTGTTCAAAGGTGGTGGGAGTAGGGCCTTCGCGCCTAGCTCTATCGTATCCTCAAAGGGCTCTAGCGTGCCGAATTTGTGCCTCACCACTGACCGCGCCCAGGTAGTTTGCTCTGTTAGCTTCGCCGGAGACTCACGCTTAAACGATCCATTGGACCAAACAGTCGATCCGCAGCCAACCGTTACGAATACCGCTTGTCCATTCGCTGTGAAATGAACCACCGCATACCAACCAGTCGTGGGGCGCGGTGACATGCTGGTGGCAAATATCCTCACCCACGGTGCTTCTGTTTTTAAGCCCGTCCCATCTGACGCGCCAACGCCGAATTCGGCACCAAACAGGGGGCCCATAGCCGCCTTTAGCTCAGTAGACATCGCGTTGAATTCGTCTGGGAGCGTGTGGCGAATAAGCCGCCCGCGCTCTTGCATTTCGGGTGTGTTCGTGGATGAATAGAAGGGCTGGAGGGCGCAAATCCTCCTCAGAGTTTCGATTATTGGCACGTCACCAACTCCTGATCGCCTGTGCTTTATGCCTCAACGCATCCGGTCGGGGGTAAAAATAATCCTCGCGCGGCACCGAGCCGGGCGACGCGCAGTCCTCAACCTCCTCGCGGATCAAAGAAAGCGCACCTCAAGCATCTCGGTCGACACCGAACCCGGTGCTTCTCGCCTACGATACCAGCTTTTGCTCAGCGGCTCGTAATGTTTCTGGGGCGGCAACGGTTCGGTTTCGCCTCGGGTCGGAACCACTGTGCGCCTGTCGTCTTCACCAGAGCGCGTCATGACAAACGATACGACGAGCACGATCACAAAAAATAGGTCCGGGTTATCGTCTCGTAGGCTGAAGGCCCCGGGACGAGACTTCGATCCACACCGTATTGAGCCCGCCTTGTCTGCTCAGGCGGCGACCGTTGCGGGGCGACCGGATGTGAGATTGTAGCGCCACAACGCGACCGCGAAGGCGACAACGGTGAGCCCCGCTACAATGATCGCCCAATGCTCGGCACCAAGCCGCTCGAACCACTGCGTATAGAACTCGATCGCGCCAAATACCGCCGCGGTGGTGACGACCCAACGACGGTTGGTGCGCGCCGCCCAAGCCCCAACGGCGATGATGAGGATCGCCCAACCGACGATGAACGCGATCTCCGGTACATGTAGGTGGGTGGCGCGCCAAGCCTCCCCCCTGTTAGACCACAACCGGTAATCTTCGCCCTGCGCCCAGGTCTGACCCGGATAGTCGCCCCACAGCGAGCCAATCCAAAAGCCGAAATTGACGAGAATCAGCGATACTCGGGCAAAAATGATCGCTAACTGCTGATATGCTTGCCCGACGTGCCGCGAGGTCAGCGCGCCGATGATGGTAGTGGCGGTACCGAGAAGGCTCCATTGATCGGCAGCGAAGAATCTGATGCCAAGACCCATTGCCACCAGGGCGACACCAAGTGCCGCACCGGTCGTGAAGGCGGGTTCGAGGGCGATGATCCCGGCTGCCACCGCGACCGCGCCAAACGACATCAGCACATTGATCGCCAGCGATCCGGTGTCACGTCTAGCGAGCGCCTGGAGCCGCTCGGCCTCCTGCGCGGTAAGCTTACCCTCTTCTACCAGTCGGGTGATGTCGAGAACGATCTTGATGGCTGACACCTCCTTCCCGCGAGTATACCCGACACATCTTGCGTCGGTCCGAAGTACCTCTTGAGGATGCGCCAGAACCGGTCATCAGATCGTCAAAGAGTTCGACGCCACTGCGGTAGTGCCCTCCCGACCTCTCAGGGATGCGGTCCCCATGGCGCTGCCTGAAGCAACTTCACTTCCTGGGTCATCAGCAAGGGGCGGAACTTGGAGGCGAAGCCTTCGACAAAATCCCTGTTCGCGGATAGACCTGCCAAGCGCGGCTCGCCGGTCGGCGTCATCATCGAACTTCCAGAGATGTACAAGTTGATTGATCGTGCCGGTATCGCTCTAGAAATATCCGACGAGCTTTTTGTCCTGCCCGCCCTTCTGGAGCGCCGGGAAGCCGATCTCCTGATAGAGCTTTACCGCCTCGGCCATCTTGCCGACACGCAGCGTATAGGTTCTGAGTTCGTAGACCGGCATAGTAAATACCTTCGATTGGTGCGTCGATCACTTGGACCGCTGATCATCTGCGACGACTCCGTCTTCTCCGAGATTTACCTCGTCTTCAGGATGGTCGCAGGGTCAGCCTCGCCCCTGCGGGCCTCCCCGCAATGGGCAAGACTGGGCAATCGAGCACGCCAAGCGATCCTTGCGCTGAGCGACCTCATTCGACAACCTCGTCTGAGTTAATTGCGCGCCAGCGAGGATGCCATGCCTAACGAAATCCACGCTTCTGATCTGTTCGAGATCATCAGGACCACCCGGTCGATGCGGCGACTGAAGCCCGGCCCGGTGCCGAATGAATTGATCCGCAAAATCCTGGAGGCGGGCGTGTGTGCGCCGAGCGGCGGAAATATGCAGCGGTGGCGCTTCCTGGTAATCCGAGATCCAAAGGTCAAGCAGACGGTCGGGGCCTTGTACAAGCGAGCATGGGACGAGCAGGTTGCGCCCCGTTATCGCTCCGGGGAACCGGCCCCTGGCATGAACCGCGAGCGTTTTCTACGGCTGCTCGACGCGGCGGAATATCTGACCAACCACATCCATGAGGCCCCGGTGTGGATTGTCCCTTGTTTGGAGGGAGCCACTCCCACTCGCACGTCGGGCTCCTCGATCTACCCGGCAGTTCAGAACATGCGCTGGCGGCGCGAGCGCTGGGTCTCGGCGCGACTCTGACCACGCTTTACTTGCAGTTCGAGAAGGAAGCCGAGGCGGCGCTCGGCTTGCCGCCTAATTTCCACTCGTATGCCCTGATGCCGATTGGCTACCCCATAGGACGGTTCGGGCCAGTCCGCCGTATCGCGCTGGCCGATGTTGTCTTCGAGAACCGGTGGGGCCAACCTTACCGGGATCAATAGTGCAACGCGAAATGGGGCCTGTAACAATGAAACCCGATAAAAACATGAAGCTGGCTGATCTCATGTATGGGCATGGATCTAAGTTCATGTGTTCTCTGTCTGGCCGCTTTGATCCTGAAAAATATTCCGATGCACCACCCATTCAAATTTGTGAGATGAAGTGCGGGTGTTGGATTGTGGCGGACGGCAACAACAGAGTTGGACTTATCCTAAGGAAGCATCCAGAAGCAACCATTGCGGACATTCCAGAAAGGCTTCTTGCGACCGCCCGGTTTGGCGAGTGGGATGCTGAAATGATGGATTGGTGGAATCCATGTGCAAAATCCTTTAGGGAGGTCATGGGCAAACGAGGGAAGAAAACCCCTGCATCAAGAAACACCATTTACGGAATAATTGAGAGAGATGGAGAAGGAAAGTTTTTAGCCAGCACCTATGGTGTGAAGAAGGGGGTAGCCGCGTCTGTTATTGGACGAACTTCCCATGAAGCCAAGCGGCTTTTAGAAGAAAAAATCAGGATTATTCTTGAGAGTGAAAGTGTATCTCTCGTCCTGACTCCGATGACTCCCTTAGAAGATCATCAGTGTAGTTTGTTGCTGCCAGCCGAGGATTGACAAAGATGCCGAAACTGGACTGACCCCCCTATCAAACCAACGGCGACAGTAGCGGTCTCGGCAACCGGCTCGAACCAGCGTTTGGTTGAGCTTCCATCGAAGCGGCAACGGATGGCACCGGGTAAGGGCACACCTAGCCGCGACCTGAACTGGTGTACACCCGGTGTCCCGACTAGCCGCCTGTCGTTCTCAGGAGCGCTGGGAGCGCGTATGATGCTCCAAATATCCGTAGACCTGGGAGGCGATCATGCGGTTCAGGATGACCGGAATTGTGCTGCTCAGCGCGGTGGTATTTGTCGCCACAGCGGCGGCACAGACCCCACCAGCCCCCTCGGCGATCACCCGGACGGTGATCGCCGCCACCAAACTGCCGACCGTGACAGACGTGCCACTCTATTTTAAAGCAGTGGGTGTTACCCTTCCGCCGGGCGAGAAGAGCGTCATCTCGGCGGATAATGGCATCCTCTATCAGATATCGGGATCGACCGAGGTCTCAGTCGGTGGAGAGGCAAAGGTGCTAAGCGCTGGAGACGGGTCGTTTATCGCTGGCGGTAAGACGGCGGCGCTGAAGGCGGGAAGCGGGGAGCCATCGACCTTCCTCCATTTCTTCCTTTCTCCGGCTGCGGACCTAGATCGGCCTGCCGAGACGGCACCTGCCGTCGTGAGGGAATTATATCGTACAGCGACATCAATCCCCGACCTGAAGCCGGGAAGTTATGATCTCAACCTGACACGAGTCACATTTCCGCCGCAGATGCCCTCCAACCCCCCACACCACCGCTCGGGAGCGGCGCTGTATTACATCGTCTCGGGAACGGGAGCTAACACGGTGAACGGCAAGACAGAGGCGCACGGGCCGGGTTCCCTGATCTATGAACCGTTCGGCCTTGTGCACCAATGGGGAAACCCCGGCAATGAGCCGTTGACATTTTTGGCTTTCAACATCAATCCAGAAGGCGTCGTCGCCGTGCTTCCCGGCGCGCCAGCGAAGATCCAATAGGTAACGGCGAAGGTTGGCAGGTCTGGGCCGCTCGGCCAGCGCACAAATAAGAATGGTCTCATCAGTCAACTCGGTCCGCGCGGATTCCTGGTGCAGGACTCGGGGCTTCGGGCGCGGACGTGCAGGAAGAGAGGGGCGACTCGAGTGTCCGCTACGACGGGTTCGGCCTCGGCAAGTTCGGGACTCGCGTAAGGTTCTCCGAACTGCTCGATCACCAGCCCCGCCCGGCAGATGATCTCAACCCATCCGCTCAATGTCCGATGGAACCGAAGCGTCTGGAACGGACCGACCCGCTCGCGTTCTTCCCGAGGCAGGGTCTCGAACCACCAACGGTCTACCCGCCCGTCTATCGTATCAAAGTAGCCCGCGATCTCGATGGCCCTCGTCCTACCGTCCGCCTCCCGCAACACCTTGCGGTGCGCTGGGACAAAGCAAGGGTGGAGGATTGAGAACTGTAGGAAGCCGCCCGGTCTTAGCACCCGTGCGCCTCTCGCAGCACACGTGCCTGATCCGGCATGTCCATCAGCGACATGAATGCCGTCACGAAGTCGAACGCGTCTTCCGCGAAGGGCAGGGCCATCCCATCGGCGACTTGAAAGGCGATCCCAAGCGGATCAGTTGCTTCTGTGTCTTGCGCGTGCCGGATGAAAGTAGGCGCAATGTCTACATCGCGACCGCGGAGGACGATGGCTACGACGAGCACGCATATGACGCGCAGAAGGTCGCCCATAACCGTTCCTGGGACGACCTCGACCTCGAATCCACGTTCGAGCATCGACGCGAAAACGGGCTCACCAGACGGAAATCCGAGAACCGGTCGACGTCTACCTGAACCCCAGGAAATCCTCTCCGACCATCCGCGATCCCCGCGAGTTCGAGCTACCCTAGAAAGATTTGAGCCGCCGAGCCGGGATCGGGCGGGTGGGCAATAGGCATCTGGGCGGCATAGCCTCGAATGCCGCCGACGAGATTCGATTGACCAGCCCACCCTACGCGCCGTACCACTGCTTTCCGACAGCGAGAGTGTCGCCTTCGTCGATGTTGCCGCCTTCTACCACCTCACCATAAATGCCGAGGATCGTGTGACCGAAAGCGCGCTTGAGACCGCCGAGCGTGTCGTGATCGCGCACACCGATCGCCGGGTTGACTTCGGTTGCGGCGCAGCGCGTGATGGACGCGAGGACACGAAGGCGCGCCTCGCCAATCGCGATCAGCGACTCGATCCAATCCATCTCCGCCCAGGCGGGTACGCCGTTGAGATAGAGATTGGCTCGGAAGCGTAACGGATCGAGTGTTGCTTCCATCACCGCTTCGAGAGCGGCGAGACTGGCAAGATTAATCAGCGAGACGTACTGGCCGGTCGTCGCATTGGGCTTGCGCCGCGCATCGGCAAAACTGTGTCCTACCGCCTCAACGAGACGTGGCGGTTTGTCCAGCCCCAGGAACGTGCCGATGAACCTGCCGAGCGCGGCGCGTGACTCCGGCTTGTCGAGGTGCGCCTCGAAGACAACGGAGCCTTCATGCTCGATCACGAGCCGCTCGCTCCCCGCGTCAAAGCGCGAGTGCAGCGCGGCAAGCCGTTCCTCGCGCATGAGCATGACGAATTTGATTTTGGGCAGCCACTCCGGGCGCGCCGGATCAAATTCGGTATCGGCGCGAGCAAGCGCGAAGCGGCGATCATGCGGCAGGCACCGGCCGGGCGTAAGGGTCACCGCATTGAGCCGCTCGGGGGTAAGCCCCTTGATAGGATAGCGCCAGATCGATTCGATGCTTGGCATGGCTGAGTGTCTCCGATCCATTTCAGGAGTCGATCGGCGGCTCTGGCATGATCGTGCTCCATCAGAGTTCAAGCGTCCATAGACCGCCTACTAACGGCCGGGAGAGTATGCGATGCCCGAGGAAACCGTGACGCGCCCTACAGTGGGTTCTCGATCGCGGTCCAGACAAGCTTTCTCGGTCACCCGCTTGCCCCGTCGCGCGAAATGGCCCAGGGTGTGTTGCCGCCTCATATTCGGGATTGCAAAAGATTTGCGTAGTCGAAGCCGCGTTCTCCGACAAGACCCTTTGGGTCGATGGCGAGCCATCCTTGCTCGCCGAAATGGAGAATGTTGTCGTGATGAACGTCTCCATCAGCACGCAGATTTCGCGGGAGTCTGATGGCAGCGTGTGAGCCGTCGCAGCACAAACGGGAAGTAATGCCGCCATGAATAGCGGCGTTTTCGCCTCTCAGCTACCTTCGGGGAGCTTCTTGCGAAGCATTACGTTGAACTCAGCGAACCCCTGCGACCCAAAAAAACGGCGCGCCTCCAGATTTTCCGCCCACGTATCCAAAACAACTTCATAAATGCCTTTTGAAGCCGCTTGCTGTAAACGTAGCTCATCAAGGTTGTGGCGACCCCCCGGCGACGGGCCCCCGGCGCAACCGAGATGTTGTGAACGTAGATGCGGGGTCTAGAAGGATTAAATGCGGTTTCCGGGCGGGCTTGTACCTCGAACCAAACGTAGCCGACAGGGACGCGATCAGCCTCCGCGATACCTACTACGTGCTCTGGAGCGGCCAATCGTGTTGCGAACAACGTCCTTACCGCCACCGGATCGATCACCCGCTTGAAGTCGCCCGGATATAGCGCCGCATGGAGGCTCTGAACTATTTGATTGAGCCAAATAAGCGTGTCGAAGTCCGCCTCCGAAGCGGCCCGGACTACCACTGACATGAGGACACCTCCCGCGTAGAGGTAAAGGTCCGGTCTTCCTGCCCCGTCGCACCATTTTCACGCAGGACAAATGGCGTTTTC
>Ga0310912_10002702_pt1 | contig 10143 bp, 12 predicted proteins | sample GREbulkMGOX080_FD_203443 | JGI IMG/M metagenome (GOLD analysis project Ga0310912, IMG submission 203443) | Lab enrichment of tropical soil microbial communities from Luquillo Experimental Forest, Puerto Rico - GRE.bulkMG.OX080 | ecosystem: Environmental > Terrestrial > Soil > Tropical forest >...
TTAGCACCTCCTCAGCGATCACGCAAAACCGGCCAATGAGTATCACCTGAAAACCGGCCAACGAGAGCGGCGTCCGGGACATTGACAGCTGCGGAGGCTGTAGCCTCCGTGGGCATGGGCAATGTCTTGAACGAAGAGAAGAAACAACAAGTCTTAGCTCTGGGACGGCTGGGATGGTCGTTGCGGCAGATCCAAAAGGCCACCCGCATCCGTCGCGAAACGGTCAGTGCCTACCTGAAAGCGGCCGGGATTGCGGTGCGTCCGCCGGGCGCCTGGGGACGGCGAGCGCCAAAACCGGCCAACGAGGTGATCACCGACTTTGGCGCGGCCAAACCGACCGTTCCGGTCATCTCCGAGCCCCACCCCAACCCCAAAAACCTTTCTAGGAAGGGAAAGTCAACTTCAAAACCGGCCAACGAGAACGGGGTGATCACCGGGTTTGGCGTGGAGTTGAGCGCTACGGAACCAGAGACTTCCGCCAAGGTTCGGTCTACCAGTTTCTGCGAACCGTACCGGGATGCCATCGAGTTGGGACTCAGCCGAGGTCGCAATGCCAGAGCCATCTGGCAGGATTTGGTCTCGGAGTACGGCTTCGCCAACAACTACCAAAGCGTACAACGCTTCGTGCGCAAGCTGCGCGGCACGCAGGCACCGGAAGCCCGCGTCGTGATCGTCACCGCTCCCGGTCAGGAAGCCCAAGTCGATTACGGCAGCGGCCCCATGGTGCGGGATCCCGAGACCGGCAAGTACCGACGTACCCGGTTGTTTGTGATGACCTTGGGCTGTAGTCGCAAATCGGTTCGCCTTCTCACCTTCCGCTCCAGTGCCCGCATCTGGGCGGAGTTGCACGAGCGGGCCTTCCGTCGGCTGGGCGGGGCAACCCGCATTGTCGTCCTCGATAATCTGCGCGAGGGTGTGCTCATCCCCGACATCTATGATCCCGCATTAAATCCCCTCTATCGTGACGTGCTCGCTCATTACGGCGCAGTCGCTATGCCGTGTCGCATCCAGGATCCTGATCGCAAAGGCAAGGTCGAATCCGGTGTTGGTCATGCGCAGAGAACACCTCTCAAAGGTATGCACTTCGAGAGTCTGGAAGAAGCTCAAACCTACCTCGATCGCTGGGAAGAACGTTGGGCTGACACCCGCATCCACGGCACCACCAAACGCCAAGTCGCTGCCATGTTTGCGGAAGAGAAACCATTCCTGCTTGCGCTGCCGCTTGAGCCCTTCCGCTATTACCAGTACGGCGAGCGCATCGTGCATCTAGACGGCTGCGTAGAAGTCGAAGCAGCCTACTACGGTGCGCCGCCAGGCTGGATCGGGCGCCTGGTGCACGTGCAATGGGATGAGCTGTTCGTCCGGCTCCTCGATCCTAAAACCGGCCAACTGCTACGCGAGCACGTGCGCCAAAAGCGCGGCTGGTATCGCATTAAAGAAGAAGACCACCCCAAACGAACGCCGCTGCGCACTGCGCAACTGCTGTGGCGAGCCGGCCGCGCTGGCGCCCATATCGGCACGCTCTGTGAGGCCATCCATCGCCAACAAGGAGAAGTGAGCGTCCGCCGCATCCTCGGGGTTCTCTCTTTGGTCAAGAAATATGGGGCCGCGGCCGTCGATGAAGCCTGCTCTGCTGCCCTGGAAATGGGCATCCAGGAATATCGCTTCGTGCGTCGCTATCTGGAACGCTGCCCACAAGCCCCACTCAGTTTGCAGCAAGTCGATCCTCTCATCCGCGAACTGGTGCAGTATCGCGATCTCATCCACCACCGAACCAAGGAGCTAGAAGAATGAATCTCATCGAACTCGATCGTGCGCTCAAACAACTTCGCCTGGGCGGCATGGCCGCTGTGCTGGAGACCCGTCTGCGTCAGGCTCAAAGCGAACCGCTCGCCCCCATCGACCTGATCTCCTGTCTGGTGTCAGACGAACTGGCCCGTCGCGGCGAGCGCTTACTGGAGCGGCGAAAAAAGCAGGCGCAGTTCCGCGACTCCCAGAAGTCGCTCGATAACTTCGACTTCAACTTTAATAAAAAGATGAATCGCAGCCTGGTCTTCGATCTCGCCACAGGTGCCTTCATCGCTCGCCATGAAGATGCCTTGTTCTTAGGTCCACCGGGCAGCGGCAAGAGTCACTTAGCCCAGGCCATCGGCGAAGCCGCCATCCAGCAGGGCTACCGCGTGCTTTACCGCGAAACTCACACCTTACTCGATGAGTTAGCCGAAGCCACACTCGATGGCATCCGCAAACAACACATGGAGTTTCTGGTGACGGTGCCCTTACTCATTATCGACGACCTGGGCATGCGCAAGCTGCCGCTTACCGCGGCCGAGGACTTGCTGGAGATCACCATGCGCCGCTACGAGCGGACCAGCACCATGTTGACTTCCAATCGCCCGGTCGAAGACTGGGGCAAGCTGCTGGGCGATGCGGCCGCCATCAGCGCCATGCTCGATCGCCTTCTCCACCACGGCCATGTGCTCAAGTGTGGTCCGCGGAGCTGGCGCACCAAAACCGACTTGCCTCCACAAGAGCCGGCGGGGTAGAACAACTGAGTCCTGGACGGGCTACTTCCGTTGGCCGCTTTTGCACTGATAACCGTTGGCCGCTTTTGAAGTGATCACCGAGGACCTCACCACCGCCAGAGGCAACCGCCCCTTCAAGGCAGCACTTTTCATATCCCAGTGAGAGACGACGATACAGCGGATCGATAAACACGTTGATGTGATCTCGACAACCGAAGTGTTCTTGTCTTAGAGTGTGCGGGAAACGCGTTCGAGGATATGTGTTGATGTGGTTACCCAGCCTCATAAGTCACCTGAGCGAACGAGCTCACGAGAGTCCTCGCGTATAAAAAGTGTAGATTTTGGTACGGCTGGCGGTTTTTCGCGTTATGTGAAGTAGTTGCTAGTCCAGGACTCGCACCGAAACTCGAAAATAGGATTTTGGAACAGGTTGGCGCACAGATTAGGGGAGCAACACCGACTCGAACCAGCAAGAAATCCATTCGCGCTCAGGGCGATCAACGGCGCCGGGAGGGCGAATCTAATCCCACAATTCCAAGGGTAGCTTGAAGGTATCATCGACCCTGGGAAACTTCAATGTTGATGCGCGTTTCCGCCTCGTTCGTCCAACCTCCACGAAGACAGCATGGGACGTTTTCGGGTGATCTGGGGCGATTTCGGGAGACGTTTTACTGGGAAATCCTAGAGCAACATTGACCTTCACATCTCAGCTCGTTCAGGAGACTTTGTGGTGTGGTTCATTGCCCCTAAAGCTCGGCGACCAGTTCGAGTTCTTCTGATTGGGCTCGTCGCTCCTCGACCTTCTCAGTGGTCGTTACGATCACCTGCGCTGTACATAGCAAGGCCAAATATATGAGAAGCATGCACGGAGGCACAGTCGTAGCCGCCAATGAGGCAGGTAGTGCTGCGAAACACAGAGCAAAGTGGACCACCGACCGTGCCAAACTTGGTCGTTGCATCTGAGTGTCATCGGATGTGAATCCGATGATGGTAAGCATTGCCATTAAGGCTGCCGCAGCGCAAGTGAGGATCCAAGCATCTTCTTGGTGAAGGTGCGTACCCTGTGGTAAAGAGATTATGTGCTCGACTCCCACGCCGACGACAGCGACACACAAGTAGAGCGGAAGGTGCGCATAGCTCCAGACTTGGAACATGAGTGTTTTGCGATTTGATGTGACATGACGCTTAACAGCGCCGCGGGCACCATCGAAATACCACCACCAATATCCAAACGCCAACCCGAGGCCTGTGAATGCCGAGATCGCGGCTGACGGACTCCACGTGTCCTGGCTCTCCATGCCGTGCATGACAGCAGCCACGGACTCACCCAGTAGAATGATGGTGAATAAACCGAATCGCTCCGGAAGATGCTCTGCATCAGGTGGATATTTGTGCGTGTGCCGAACTGCAAGCCAAGGCGTTCCTAGATCAATCAGCAGCGCTGCGGCCCAGAACCAGAAACGCATGGGAGCGGGAATCACGGCCGCCACGCCCCAAAGGAAGGCCGCCAACCCAAAACCAACCGCATACAACGTCGTCAGTCGGCGCGTTTCCTTCACCCGGCGGGCACGGAGATATTGAACTACGAGTACAGTACGCAATACTGCGTACGCCGCCCCGAAACCAGCAGAATCTCGGCTGTCGAAAGCAGATTTTGCGTTGGCGGCCATTGCAGCAGCGGCAAAGATCTGCAAGAGAGTGAGTAAACGCTGCACGACATCATCGACGTCAAAGCGGGTGGAGTACATCGTGTGCCCCAACCAAGCCCACCAGATAAGCAAAAACATCAGCGCGTAGCGCACCAGACCGTGAACCGAATAGTCCTCACCCAGTGGCACGCCTACCTGAGCGACCGCGGCCACAAAGATCAAATCAAAGAAAAGCTCCAGCCAGGAGGCGCGCCTAGATTGGCTGGGATCGGCTGACCAAAGCCGAACGGACCGGACGGGGATGAGGGTTTGCCAGGTCATTGAAAACTCAAGGAGTCTTACCTCTTGAAATCTTTCAGGGGAAACGTTTTCGGTTCTCGAACTCCCTCACAACTCACTTAATGGAGCCAGGCTTTCAGGCCACCAGATCAGAACGGTCGGACTTTTTCGTAGGTTCGTCCTCGCCTCCAAGCTCCGTCGAAGCCAGGCGCCAACGCGTCACGCATCTGCAGACGGGCACGGCACAGTCTGGTCTTTACATTCGCTTCTGAGAGGCCGAGGACCTGTGCAGTTTCGGTGATGCTGAGGTGCTGTACGTCCCGCAAGATCAATACGGTGCGGTATTTCTCGGGGAGAGAGTCTAGTGCACGGGTCAGCGCCTTTCGAAGTTCTTTCTGCTCCAACGCCTCCGATGGGATGTCCCGCCAATCTGCGAAATCCTTGGGGACGTAATCCCCCTCATCGTTTTGTTGACCCGCTTCCATCGACTCGTACAGGTGCCGCCGATCCTTGCGCAACTTCATCTTGGCTTCATTGATAGAGATCTGGATTAGCCAGGTACTGAACTTCGCCTCCTCGCGGAAGCGGGAGAGATTCTTAAAGGCCTTGAGAATTGCCTCTTGAGCGACTTCTTCTGCATCGGCGTCATTCTTAACCAGAGACAACGCAGCGAGAAAAACAGCCCGCTCGTAGGGACGGACTAGTTCGTAGAATGCCTCGACATCTCCTCCTTTAATTCGCGCGATGAGGTCCCCTTCGGGTCTTTCCAGCGGCCTTTTGGCAGAAACCGTGTGGGCGGTAAGCCGCGGGGCTCTGAAGGCGCACATCGTTTCCACTGGATTGGCAGGAAGTTGCTTACGGTCGTCCTCGATCCGCAGGTTTGTCATTTGGCCATTCCCTACCGCGAGGATTTCTCTCTAAATTCCCAAGTAAGACGGGGACCCGAGCGAGAAGATGCAAGAAATCTTTGCCAGTCGCCAGTCGGGTTTATCCGCCGGGATGGGAAATTGCCGGAATGGGGGTGCGGGATTCCTGCTGAGCGAGGATTCTGCGAGAGCGTTCTGCGTCAGTTACGGTTTCTTTTCGCGAATGCGCCTCATCACGTCTTTAACGATGGGCTCTACCTGGTCGGCCGTGAGAGTAAACGAGTCACAATCGGTAACGAATCGGATGGTTTTCCGAGTGCTGTCCACAATGACCTGGCATGTCTTGCATTCGTGCAGATGCTCCTCAAGGCGGGCCCGGACTTCAGGGCTGGCCCCCCCTTCTAAGTAGTCCCCGAATTCCGCAAGAAACTCAGCGCAGCTGAGCATCGGGGCTCCTCTTTTCCATGCGAATAAAATGGGGCGCAAGACTCTCCCGCAACATCAATCGTCCGCGTAGCAAACGGGCTTTGACCGCAGCAATACTCAGCCGTAATGCAGCCGCGGCTTCCTCCGTCGAAACCTGATTTATGTCACGCAAGAGCACCACAACCCGGTATTTTTCCGGCAAGCGGAGGACCCCTTCCCTTACCAGGTCAGTCCTCTGAGTTGCGGCTAAAACCTGCTCCGGGTTATCCGTCCAGCTCTGAATCTGCCGCGGGCGAAATTCATCGTCTTCTTCGCCCAAATCGAGAGACTCAGAAGGCTTGCGCTGCCGGAGCAACTCGGTTCCAGTATTGATAGCGATGCTCGTCAGCCAGGTCGAAAACTTGGATCGTCCCTGGAAACGGCCGATATGTTCGAAGGCCTTCAAAAACACGTCCTGTGTAACATCCCTGGCATCGTCCAAGTTCCCAAGGAGGCCTGCCAGAGTACCGAAGATTCGTCGTGAGTGCCGGCGCACCAATTCTTCGAATGCGTCAGCGTCTCCACCCTGAACACGTACGACAACTGCAGCATCGGGATCGTCTGGAGGACTGGCATCGGAAATCAGACGGGATGGGCCGGAAGAAGGATACAAATCCTTTCGCGTGAAGACGCGGCGTGGCGGGAAATCGGGCACTGCGCCCAGGCCTGCCTGCAGAGTATTGAGGAAATTGGTCACTGCTGCCGTCGCCACGGCTTCCAGGATTTGCGGTTCACTGAATCCGTGCTCTTGTAGGGGTGCCAGGTCGAATCCAGCCACCATTCCCCCACGGCAGCAGCCCAATTTTCGACCTACATCCAGTAAAGCCACTTCCGCGGGCGAAATCGGGGCGCAACGGTAATCTTCGACAATTTGGTTGGAGTCTTCGAGCGACACCCCCAGAGTGGCCAGTATCTGGCTGTGCAGAGCCACGGAATAGGTGTTCAGATTCGCCGCCGATACAACCAGAACGAGCTGCTCCTTCTGGACATGGGTCAGAAGGTCTTCCGGGATTAATATTTGCGCTAGGGTGTGGGATTCAGCCTCCACCACATCGGGGCGCAGCATCTGTTCCTGGAAAAGCTTGGGAACAAACCCGAACTGCTCTCGGAAAAAGGCATAAGGCGGGAAATTCGAGGCGGCTTGGGGACTGGGTTGCAAGTACGGACCCCCTGTTTCCAACAACTCGACCGGTTCAGGAAGTCCTGAGGGCTCGATTGAAGCGGGTGCGGGGAGTTCCGAGTCCATGTTCGGACGGAGCGCATTTGCCAAGGTGCAAAGCAATTGACCCAATGCAACTGTGAGGACCGCATCCAGGATTAGGGAGTCGTCAAATCCAGATGCCCTGAGCGCGTCTACGTCGTGCTTGCAAATCCAGGGCGCATATTTCGCAAGCTTATTCGCGAATGCAAGGAGGGCAGCATCCTCTTCGCCGTCGTTAGAATCTGCCCGGGCGTGGAGCGCCCGGCAATAGTCGCTACCCTGGGTGTTAGCCACTATCCGCAAAAGGCAATCCTTCAGCCCTCGGTTGAGTCCGGACTCTCGAACTACAATGGCATCGATAAGCCGCTGCTCCGCCTCGATGGCTCTTGGCAATTTCTTCTGCAGACCAAACAGATTTGGAACAAATCCGTAGGCTTTGACGAGCCCAGGAAACGACTCAATCTGCTCATTTCTTGTTGCAACGGTTCGCCCCATAAGTGACAGGCCTGCTAGTATATCCCGGGCCTCGAGGCGTCGTACCCGCGTCGCGTTTGCGGACGACGAGATCACAAGGGCGGGCGGTACTGCACGGTCCGCAGTCAGGAATTCAGAATTGAGTTCGTGTAGACTAGGGCCACTACCTGGGGTGAGGCTATGGTATACCTGCGGAACCAGGCATATGAGGACAAGGATTTCCCGGCGTTTGCTGCCATCCGGGAACAGTTTGGATTTCTGCCGAATTTTTTCCCAGCCCAGACGTTGAGGCCTGATTTTGTAGACGCCGAGATCAACCTGATGGCCGCAATCCTGCTCAAAGAGAGTGCCTTAGCGCGCCGGCAAAAAGAGTACATTTTTCTGGTGTGTTCGGCGGCGAACCTCAGCACGTATTGTGTGACTGCGCACTGCGAAATCGTCCGGATGCTTGGGCTTGAAGGACCGGATCCCGAACAAATCGCGATTGACCATGCTCATGCAAAGATTCCAATTGCCGACAAAGCGCTCCTGAACTTCTGTGCCAAATTCAACAAGCAGCCTTCAAAGATCGGCGCCGATGATATCGAAGTGCTGCGCACCTACGGATTCGGCGAACAGCATATCCTCGAAGCAATTGTGACGGTCGGGTTTGCTCAGTTCGCCAATACCGTCGCATTCGGGCTTGGGACCGTGCCGGACTTTCACAACCGTAGAATCCAAGAGGAATTGGGGAAGGCTCGGGCTGCTGCGTTGGGCATTCAGGTGCCCGCTGCCGGTTAGTGAATTCTTCGTTAACGCGACTTGCTCTTGCGGGCCGCGAGATGATTATTCAGCTTTTTGTAGAAGTTCCGACTCGCGCTCGCTGGAATCTCGAAGGCTTTTCCATCCCCCACCAGCTTGACCACGTTGCGCGTACCATCCAGGATGGCGGTGCAATGAGCGCAATCTCTAAAATGCGAAGCCATGCTGGCTCGCAGGGTAGCATCCACCTCGCCTTCAAGATAATTGGAAATCTGCTGCCACACTTCCACGCAATCGATTTCGATAGGCTTTTTCGCCAAGTTTCCTGCTCCCGTCCAGACTATGGTCCAGCCCTATCAGATGCTCCCGGTTAACATCTGGAAAAAACAATTCTCCGTTCGATGCACAAGCCCCAAAAAGGTGACAGTTTCACGTGAACCCTAGTCAGCCGATCAAATCTTAGACCGTCTGCTCCGGCCGGAAGGACGACTTCCGTTCCCAACTCCGGCCCGCAGTTCGGTTAAAACCTTTTTCGGGGGCATTTGGGGCGGAACGTCGACATTGTCCATAAAAATCGCGATCTTCCAGCTGCCATCAGCTCTCTTGTTCCAGATCTCCAGGTATCGAGTGCGCGTAGTGGTAGGCCTTCCGCCCTTTTTCGGAGTCAGCGTGAGCCTATGCCAGCCCCAGTCAAAGGCCAGGGGGCCTGAATGGAAATCGAGATGATGGTGACTGCTAGTTGTGCATCGTATTGTGCGAAGAGCCTTTTCAGCCGGTGCCTGAGCACCGCACGCGCTTCCGCCCCGTAAAAGGATGCCAAGCCGGCCGACATGTCGCTGTATCCGTCCCCAAAGACGGACAGGACACCGTTCACGTCCCCTTTGTTATAAGCGTCTCGCAGCTTCGTCTTTGCCAATCGAATCGCGTAGCTATCGTCCATTATTGTTGCCAAACATCCGTGACTCTCGGACTCACCGGCCTTCTTCTTGAACAGCAGTCGCCGTCACGGCGGCACCCGCCAGCGCAATTTCTTCATCTTCCTGCGGACTGTTTCCGCTCGCGCCGATGGCCCCAATGACCTTGCCTTCAACGACGATAGGAATTCCGCCCTGGAGCGGCGTGGCCCCAGGCAGCGCAAGCGCGGCCACGCGTCCGTCCTTCACCTGATCCTCGAACACTTTGCTGGGACGGCGGAAGATCGCCGCTGTCCGTGCTTTGCCAATTGCAACTTCAACGCTTGCGACCTGAGTATCATCCAGACGTTCAAGCAAAATCAATTGCCCACCGTCGTCAACCACAGTAATTACGACTGTAGCACCTCGCTTTTTGGCTTCGGCCTCTGCGGCGGCGACCAGCCTCTTGGCCAAACCGAGCGTTAGGACCTTCTTCGTTGGCAGTTCCGCCTGCAGCGTTGTTGCAGCAGCTAACAAGAAAGCGAAACCCAAACTGCACATCGTTTTCATGGTTAGTTCCCTCCCAATCAATTCGATCCGGACTACTTTCCAAGAGCATCGGCATCGGCTCACGGACGGATACCCGGAATGTTGAGCCGAATTCGGTATAGACCGGTTTTCGCGCAAAGATAGAGGGTCTTGCCATCGTCGTCCCCCCACGCGAAGTTATGCGGATGCTCCGGGCCGACAATCGTTCCCAGATGCTTGCCGTCTGGCGAAATGATCCACAAACCGCCGGGGCCCGATACGTAAAGATTGCCCTTCCGGTCGATCTTCATCCCGTCGAGGGCGTCCTCGCCTTCGGCCGACGTCATATCGAAGAAGACTTTTCCGTTCGACAGCGTCCCGTCCGGGTTCACTTCGTACCGCAGGATGATCTTCCTCTTCTCCTCCCAGTTGTCCACGTAGAAGTACTTCTCATCGGGCGAGAATGCGAGCCCGTTCGGCCCGCTAAGCTCCTTGGTCACCAACTGGATGGTTCTGCCATCC
>Ga0310912_10002703_pt1 | contig 10142 bp, 9 predicted proteins | sample GREbulkMGOX080_FD_203443 | JGI IMG/M metagenome (GOLD analysis project Ga0310912, IMG submission 203443) | Lab enrichment of tropical soil microbial communities from Luquillo Experimental Forest, Puerto Rico - GRE.bulkMG.OX080 | ecosystem: Environmental > Terrestrial > Soil > Tropical forest >...
TGACTTGAAACTCACACCTCAGGACATCCGCTCGGATCCGTTTACAGCTACTTGTGGTACGACGGTGCTCAACGGTCAAATGGCGATTGCCCAGTACACGACGCCGTCGCCCATCGTTGAGGCAACCATCAAGACCGTCAATGCCAAGCTCGATGAGTTGCTCAGCATTGCCAAAGCGTATGGAGTTGACGCCGTAAAGGGCATGAGCGGCAGCGGGGCCATCACGCTCGACTTGCATGCCACCGGACCGATCAAGAATACGGACGCCATGACGTTCAGCGGTACGGGAGCGATGCAGAACGCGACTCTCAAGACGCCGGAGCTGACCCAGCCGCTCAATGTGCGCAACGTCAGCCTGCAATTCACCCAGAACTCCGTCAACCTGACCAATATCAATGCCTCGCTTGGTTCCTCGAATGTCAGCGGCAGCATGGCCGTGGCAAGCTTTCAGGCGCCGCGCCTCACCTTCGCGCTGGCGGCGGACAAGCTGAGTGTCATGGAACTGCAGAAACTAGTGGCTGCCGGCAAACCTGTACCGGCGAAGAAAGCGGAAGCATGGTGGAGTCTGGTGCCATCGGCAGAAGCTGCTCCGGCACCAGCGCCCAGCTTTTTGGATAGAGCAACCGGCAGCGGCACCATCGCCGTCGGCACGCTGGTCTACGACCGCACCACCCTCAGCGATGTGCACTCCAATGTCAATCTCAATCACGGCGTGGTGACGTTGAATCCACTGACGGGGCAGGTCTTCGGTGGACACATCAGTGGCGCCATCGTTGCCGATCTGCGACATGAGACCTCCAGCTTCGCGGTCAACGCCAAGGTCAACGGGGCCGACGCCAACCAGTTGCTCTCGGCGGTGGGCAACATGAAGGACACGCTCTACGGAACGCTGAACGCCAACCTGAACCAGACTTTCTCAACACCGGCGTCGGGTGATGTGACTCAGACGCTGAACGGTCCGTTCTCTTTCACCCTCGTAAACGGCAAGCTGACAAAGCTTGACCTGGTGAACGAGCTGAGCAAAATCGGAAAATTCGGCGGAGGCGGAGCAAAGGGTTACACCTCAATTTCCAGCATGAGCGGAACCTTCGATGTGCGCAACGGCGTGGCCAATACCAACGACCTCAAGGGGGCGCTCGACGTGGGCAATATGGCGGCTACCGGCACCATCAATCTCGTGAACGAAGGGCTGGCGATGCATCTCACCGCGGTGCTCAGTAAAGGCTTCAGCCAGTCTGTTGGAGGCACCGGGGTTGGCGGCTACTTGAACACGGCTCTGGGCAACAAGAATGGAGAGCTCGTCCTGCCGGTTATTGTCAGCGGCACCATGAGTCACCCGGTTGTCGCACCCGATCTACAAAAGATTGCCCAGATGAAGCTGAACAACATCGTTCCCTCAGCGGCGCAGCTGCTGGGCGGAAAGGGAGGAGCCGGAGGGGTCCTGGGTTGCTTGTTGGGCGGAGGGCAGTCACAACCCGGTCAACCGCCGGGCAAGGCCACCCCACCGAGCCCGCAGCAACAACTGCAGGATGCATTGGGAGGGCTGCTGGGAGGGAGCAAGAAGAAGCCACCCAACTAGTGCTGGGGGCGAGCTTGGCAAAAGCCGCCTTGCCGGTGGCTTCGAGCAAACCCTGTTCCAGTTTTTCCTGGCACGCAATGCAGTGCCGGGTCCAGGGCACGGCTTCCAGCCGTTTAGGGTTGATCTCTTCGCCGCAGGCGATACATTCACCGAATGTGCCTTCGCGAATACGGGTGAGTGCGTTTTCCACCATCCCCAGGATTTGGCGCTCGCTGCTGCTCTGGCTGAAGAGGAATTCCTTGGTGTACGAATTTGCCGCGCGGTCGGCAATGTCCTGGGCCGATTCCAGATCGGCCTCCCTTCCATCCTGTGCCGTGCGGCTGACGTTGCGTCGAAGCTCGCGCTGGCGCTCTTCAAGCCGCTTCTTGAAAGCGTCCATCTTCTTTTTATCCATAGGTCCGCTCCCCGCCTGCCAGCCCGAAAGTCTGCTGTGAGCAAAAATACGGCTCGGCGAATCAAAGATAATATGCTCCGCTTCCAACGCCGTCAACTTACCAGCGTCTTTTGTGTCTTTTTCCGTCCTTCTCAGTTCACTTGCAATTCCTTCGCGGCCGGGGAATAGGTTCCGAAAATCGGGCGATCGAAGGTCCGGGTGGTTGCGCACTAAAGAAAGAATGGCGGCCCGCAAGCCGCCTGGGATCTTCACGGGGTGTCGATTGGGGATTAGTTTCCGCCCGATACCGTCCGCAGTTTGCCCGGCATGAAGTGATAGGGCGGCCAAGGTCCGGTAATCGTTACCTGACAGTCTTTGAAGTGCCGGGTGGCGGCCGAGTACCGGTTCTGGTACTTGGCTACCGTGTTGGAGTCGATCAGGTGGGCAAAATCCATCAGCATATTGCCGGAGTCGGTGCGCTTGCAGACGATGTCTTCTTCCAGGGGGCTGAAGAGTTTGTGCACTTGCATGGAGAGCGCCCTGGCTTTGGTCTGCCGCTCACGCTCGCGACTGGCCCGATCGCGCAATTTGCGGAGGTACTCACCGCCCACGCCCTCGGGAACTTCGCTGACTGCTTCTTCGATCGTTCCGTCCTTTACGACGATCTTCACGTGCATTTCCGATTTTCCCCGCAGGCGAGACACGCTCTCCAGGAACGCCTTGCGGTTTGCGCGAACCGCGCGCCGTAAGGCTTCGTCCGATTCAAAAATGGTGGCAAAACGGAAGGGCAGCACAGTCATGGTACGGAAGCACTCACTGATGACGCGAGCATGCTCGACGATGGCTTGCTGATTGAGAGGTTTGGCGGAGGAATACTCGCTGACGATTACCGCGAATTCCCCGCTGGGATATGCCAGCACTGGGGCCTCACCAACTCCCCTGAGGTTTTCCAATGCGAAGGGACGACGGGCTCGATAACCATTTTGCAGGCCCGCTTGCTCGGTAATACAGTACGCGTACCACGCCATCTCCGTCTTCTCCTGGTAGGCTCGCACACAGCTTTCGTGTGGATCTGTGCGTGAGGGGTTTTTCGACTTCGAACGTGGGGACTGTTATCTGAATATTGAAGGGAGCGCAAGTAAATCGCAACCCTTTCTCATCCTAAGCCTATTTGCAGCCGGACCGCAACCATGAATTCGAGCGGCGCGACAGATTTTTCCAACGCTACCCGGAAACCCGCATTGGACGGCGCTTTTCAGGCGGGGCTTCCACCGCTCCGCAGCCCCGGCGAGTAACGACTTCCTCGCCGTTAGCGCTTGACTGCGGGTTTGGCGGCTTTTCGCCCGACTGGCTTCGCTTTCTTTTCGCCAGCGGAGCCGGCGACCCTTTGCGACCGAGGAGAAAAGTCGGCCTGGACAGCCCTTGCTGCCGGGCTGGGAACACGGGGTTCTTCCTCATGGGGCGAGGCCTGCTGCGCCAGGCGCTCGAGTGCCTTGTTTACCACGAACGTCATTTCGGCTAGCGGTGCCGGCTTACCGGTCCAGATCTCAAACTGGCGAGCGCCCTGCTGCACAAACATCTCCAGACCAGGAATAACCTCAATGTTCTTGGCCCGTGCCATCTTCATCAGCTTGGTCTCGGCGGGCACGTACACCAGGTCGAAGAGATACCTCGTATTCAGTTCCTTTTCATCCAGGGGAGCCTGGCGGTTGGCGCCCATGCCAACCGGGGTAGCGTTGATGATGACATCGAAATTCGACTTGGCCACATCGGTGCGCTTTATGTACTTGGCCTTGGCCTGTCGCGCCAGGGTTTGCGCCTTCTCCGGCGTGCGATTGGTGATAAACAACTCCGCACCCCTGTCCTTCAAGCCGAATGCGGCGGCTCGCGCCACACCGCCCGCGCCCAGCAGCAAAATCTTGGCCCCTGCAAGGGTCATGCGCTGTTGCAGGGGGGTCACGACCCCCGCAACATCCGTATTGAAACCAAAAAGTCTTCCGTCCTGACCGCGAACAACCGTGTTGCAGGCGCCAATCTGTCGCGTCAGCGGATCCGAATTGGACAGGGCGGATACGATGTCCTGCTTGTACGGCATGGTGATACTCAGGCCGCGCAGGGGAATCTCGTGAACGCAAGCCATCAGGTCTTTGAGGGTCTTGGCATGCAGAGCCAGATAAACCGCGTTCACCGTTTCCCGCCGAAACGCAGCATTCATCATGATGGGCGACAGGGAGTGGGCTATGGGATCACCCGCCACGCCATATACCTGGGTTGCAGCGTCCACCATTTCGATTCGATAGGTGTCGCGCAGCTCGCTGGCGGTCACCTGCCCGGGCGCCGTTTCTTCGCCACGGGTGGCTGCACCGAAGGTAAATACGCTGCCCGCCCTGACGCCGAGGATGCGGCTGATGATTCCCTGCTCGCCCATGGAAAGCCCCACCATCTCGAACTGTGCCGAATGAGCTTGCAGAAACTTCATCATCTGGACATTGTCATACAACGTGGTAGCGGTGGAAACGACCTTGTAGAAATCGGCCGGGTACTGCTTCATGCCGGCAAAGGTCTCTTCCAGTTTCCGGGTGGCTTTGAAGTCATGGAACGACAAGATGACTCCCACCTTGTCCTTCAGTTCCGCCAGATCTGTTCTCTTCAGAATCTCGGCGCTTTGCAGCTCGATGTCCACAAGTTGAAATCCCGCCGCTGCGGCCTTTGTCAGGATCTCCAGTTGAGCCGCCGCACTGCCCCTGAATTTGCCGCCGTTCACCGCCCGGCGGCAGGTGGCGATGGCCGTGGCCTCGGGATGCAGATCCAGGAAGTGTTTCAGTTTGGCCAACCCCCCGACGGGGTTCGAAAGGTAGTCTAACCTGAACTCCATGAATGGGTTATCCCGCACCAATGATTCAGCACGCTCGAGCATGGCCGCGGGGTCTTCGCCAACCAGCGGCACACAAACCCGAGGCAGCCGAAAGCGCTGGATGCGGGAGGCGTAAACGGTTGAAACTGCATGCATACGAGCGTCCCGATAGTACAGATGCACAACGCTGCTTGCAACCGTCTTGTGGGGAATTATGAAATCAACTCCCAGAAGCGCTCATGCCGGGCGCGCAAGGCACGCCAGGAGAGGGCAGATGAGGCCCTACGCAGTCTGTGCCCGGGGTGCGTATTCTCCGAACACTTCGGCCGTAAATGCTTGCAGATCAGCGCCTTGCCGCCATGCATCCGACGGTAGCCCGGCCTTCAAACAGATTTGATCGAGGTACGTTAGACGGTCCCATTGCCACTCCACGGGAACCTGCGGTAGCAATAACCCTCGTTGGCCGGATTTGCTGATCATCAGGCCATGGCGTCCAACAATTACGTTCTGCGGCTGGATCGGCTGCAGAGCGGATAGCACGCTGATCTCGACCATTACCTGGGGTGCTTCTTCGGCGGTTACCGGGGTAAACCGGGGGTCCTCGAAGGCAGCCGCTTGAGCGGTGTCGGCCACGGTTCGATAGAGCGAATGCTTGGCCATGATATACCCGATACAACCGCGCAGCTTTCCGTGCAGATGCAGGGTGGTGAACGCTCCGCGCGCCTCCGCCAGATGCCCGGTGGGCGGCGTCAGGTCCAGCCTTTCGCCGCCGAATACCGACTCAATGGAGCGGTGAGCCAGACGCAAGAGCAGCAGACGCTCGTGCTGGCTGTATTCGGCGATTGTGTACGGGGTCTCGGAATGTGCTTCAGATTGCGGGGACATCGTTGCGCTTCCTGCGCCGGCTCAGTACAAACGAGCGCCGGCGGCGACGCCGCTCCGCGTGCCGATTAATCTTGGTCCAGAAGGCGACAAAGTAATCCACTGCCGAGACCAGCGACAGACCAACCATAATCCAGATGGACGCCAAGGCGATCGGGTGTACGGGCAGCCCGAGGAAGTACCAGGGCAATCGCACCCAGTGGTGATCGATGATGGCAGCCACCACGGAGACGATTTGCACCACCATCTTCATCTTCCCCAGATCGCTGGCCTCAATCGTGAACCCTTCCGAGGCGGCTATGGAACGCAAGCCGCTTATCAGAAATTCCCGGCCGATGATGATCACGGCCATCCATGCCGGCACGATGCGTGGATTGAATTGCACCAGGGTAATAAAGGCGGCGGCGACCAGTAACTTGTCGGCCACCGGATCCAGCAGCATTCCCATGGTAGTTACCTGCGCCCACCTGCGCGCCAGATAACCGTCGACCGCATCGGTCACGGAAGCGGCGATGAAAACCGCGGAGGCGAGTAATTCACGGGTGCCGTCAGCCGAGCTGAAGCGGCTGCTCGACAGGATCCAAATGAGCACCGGAATGCTGAAGATACGGGTAAGCGTAATGTAATTCGGAAGGTTCACAGAGACCGACGGACGCAGGCCGGCGTGCTGCCGCCAGCTTGATTATCGTTCACGGCTGACCGCGAAAGCAACAGCGCAGGAGGAAAGCGTCGGGTCCTACTCCTCGTGATGAACCACGATTTCGTCCAGCATGCTGGGAGCGTCATACCGCACCCAGTAGCTATAGCCTATGGGGATGCCCCTCACCCAGTCCATCACGCTCATCCAGAGGTGAAGCGAAGGACGGAATCTACTTCTGAGGGAGGCAATGGGATGTAGCAGAGTGACGCAGACGAGTGCCAGCACGATGACTGGAAAACACACCACGACTGCGATCCAGTGGACGGTGATGCGAAGGCGATGCACGTTGAACCGAGAATGGGCCATCCCCACGACCACTTCCTTGGCCTCTATTATGCTACCGAATCGTGCCTGCTATCTCCGGGGCGAGGAAATTTTTTCTTATGATATTTTCGAAACCGTAAATTTCCCTGGGGAGCCAACCGCTCGCTCGCAGGAAAGCCGTTATCCCAATTGCATCAAGCGGGCAGGTTTAGGCGTAAATCCCGCGCTGACGGATGGTGAACGCCACCCGGTCGATGGCCAGCATGTAGGCCGCGATGCGGTTGTTCACCTGATGCGTCCCGGCGTAGTGCACCACGGCTTCGAATGACTCGTCCATAATGTCCTTCAGCTGTTCGTTGACCACCGACTCCTTCCAGAAGTAACCCTGCCGGTCCTGAACCCACTCAAAGTACGAGGCGGTAACGCCTCCGGCATTGGCGAGGATGTCGGGCATCACAAACACGCGCTTGTCGGCAAGGATGTCGTCGGCTGCGGCGGTTGTAGGTCCGTTGGCGCCCTCCACCAGGATCCTTGCCTTCACCCGGTCGGCATTGAGTGAGGTGATGACGTTTTCCGTGGCGGCCGGCACCAGCACGTCGCAATCGGTAATGAGCAACTCCTCGGTGATCGCCCGCTCGGCTCCCTTGAAGCCGTGAATGGTGCCCTCCTTCTGCCGATAGTCGGCGAGGGCGGCGATGTCGATGCCGCGGCTGTTGTACAGGCCGCCGTCCCACTCACCGATCCCGATGACCTTGTAACCCGCCCGATACATGAGGAGCGCGGCGTTGGAGCCCACGTTGCCGAACCCCTGGATGATCACCCGCGTGTCTTCCTTCCTCATGCCCAGGTGCTTGATCGACTCGTCGGCGATAAACATCACGCCGCGGCCCGTGGCCTCACGGCGGCCCCGGGATCCGCCCATGTTCAGCGGCTTGCCGGTGACCACCGCGGTTACGGTCTGGCGCATGTGCATGGAATAGGTATCCATCATCCAGGCCATGGTCTGCTCGTTGGTGTTCACGTCGGGGGCAGGAACGTCTTTCTCAGGACCGATGAACTCGATCAGTTCGGCAGTATAGCGACGGGTCAGGCGCTCCAGCTCGCCGCGCGACATGTTCTTGGGATCGCAAATGATTCCTCCCTTGGCGCCGCCAAAGGGAATATTCACGACCGCGCACTTCCATGTCATCCAGCTGGCAAGAGCACGTACTTCATCGAGGGTCACGTCCGGGGCGTAGCGCACCCCACCCTTCGCCGGGCCGCGGGCTATAGAGTGTTGCACGCGGTAGCCGGTGAAAACCTCCAGCTTGCCACTGTCCAACATCACCGGAATGTGTACGATGATCTCGCGGTTGGGTTGCTGTAAGACCCGCCACAGCCCTTCGTCCAGCTTCAGTTTTTCGGCGGCGACGTTGAATCGCGCGGCTTGTGATTCCCAGGGATTTTTTTCCTGCTCGAGCGTGAGTGAGGTCTCCATAAAACTCTCCGAAGGGTGGCGAGGGCCATGCCCGACCTTGAAGACGTTAAAAATGTCTGCCGAAGGGCGGATATCGCCGGTCAAGCGGGCAAACCCTACGAGTATAAGCATGCCCTGATCCCGGCGCAAGGACACGACGTCCGGCATCAGGGCTCCCGTATAATCCCAGTTACCTCAACGGTCTGCGCCGAAACCCGATGGTCACACCCGATTACAAGAATTTTCTTGGGCTTTCTCGCCATGCCTCCTTGGTTCCCGTGGCCAAAACGCTGAGCGCCGACCTGCTGACGCCGGTTGGAGCTTTTCTCAGCATCGCTGCGGCCCAGAGGTATGCTTTCCTGCTGGAATCGGTCGAGGGTGGGGAAAAGATCGGCCGTTACACATTTGTCGGGGCGCAACCACGCCTGGTGCTCACGGCTCGGGGGCACGAGATGACCATTCGCCGCGGCCAGCGCCAAGAGCACATCCAGGGCAGTGTCATGGATGTTCTACGCCAGAACCTAGGGCGGTATCGTGCTGCCAATGTGCCGGGCTTGCCGCCGTTCACCGCTGGTGGTGTGGGCTACTTCGCTTATGACATGGTGCGGCAATTCGAAAGCCTGCCCCGGTCGGCACGAGCCGATGTCGATTTGCCGGATTGCATCTTTACGTTCTACGACCGGCTGCTAGCCTTCGATCATCTCAAGCATCAGCTGCACATCATTGCGGCTGCCGACGTCGGCGCCGAGTCGCCGCGCAAGGCCTACGACCGCGCCCTTGCCGACCTGGATCTACTGGAGCAACGACTGGTGCGCGGCCTGCACAAGCAAAAGCTGGGCTGGTCGGCTCCCGTCAAGGAGAAGAGCATCCGGGTGCATGCCACCACTTCGCGGGAGGAGTTTCTCCGCAGTGTAAGGCGGGCCAAGCAATACATCGCCGCCGGCGACGTATTCCAAGTCGTGCTGTCACTGCGACTGGATTTCAAGCCGCCGGCCGAGCCTTTTCAGATCTACCGGGCGCTGCGCACCGTGAATCCGTCGCCCTACATGTTTTTTCTGCAACTCGACGACACCCAGGTGGTCGGCGCCTCGCCGGAGATGTTGATACGCGTCACCGGTCGCAAGCTGGAGTATCGTCCGATCGCCGGTACGCGGCGGCGGGGCGACGAGACCTCGGATGATGAGCGGCTCAGCGAAGAACTCCGTTACGACGAAAAAGAACGCGCTGAGCATGTGATGCTGGTCGACCTTGGGCGCAACGATTTGGGACGCGTCAGCGACTACGGCACGGTCAAAGTACGTGATCTGATGTACGTGGAACGCTACTCGCATGTCATGCACCTGGTTTCCGCACTCGAAGGTCAGCTTCACGGAGAGCTCGACGCCCTGGACGCCTTTGCGGCCTGCTTCCCGGCTGGAACACTGAGCGGTGCTCCCAAGGTCCGTGCCATGGAGATCATCGAAGAGCTGGAGCCGGTGCGACGCGGCGTATATGGCGGATCCATTCTTTACGCTGACTACGCCGGAAATCTCGACTCGTGTATCGCGATCCGCACGATGGTCGTGCATCGCGGCCGCGCTTATGTGCAGGCCGGTGCCGGAATCGTCGCCGACTCTGATCCGGTAAGCGAATACCAGGAAAGCATGAACAAGGCAAGTGCATTGCTGCGTGCCGTCGAACAGGCGAGCGGCTAATGTCCGGCGGGGGAAAAAGCGAACCAATCAACGGCGAGAAGAGCGGCATCGGTTTCGAGTAGTATGTGCCCGAGCACAAGGTCGCTCCTCATCGGGAGAAATTCATACTGCAACTGTGTCCGGCTTGAGGACGGAGTTACCGGCGAGAGGCGGAGGCAACGGCTCGGAGTCGCCAGGATCTGGAATGGGGCCTCTCCCCAAAGTCGAAAACAGATGACCGCCAGCCAGCGGACCGCGAGCGACTGAAAATGATCTTTGTTCTTGATAACTACGACTCGTTCACCTACAACCTGGTGCAATACATCGGAGAACTGGGCCACGAGGTTGTGGTTCGCCGTAA
>Ga0310912_10002709_pt1 | contig 10128 bp, 8 predicted proteins | sample GREbulkMGOX080_FD_203443 | JGI IMG/M metagenome (GOLD analysis project Ga0310912, IMG submission 203443) | Lab enrichment of tropical soil microbial communities from Luquillo Experimental Forest, Puerto Rico - GRE.bulkMG.OX080 | ecosystem: Environmental > Terrestrial > Soil > Tropical forest >...
TGCACGAAGAGATTGACAGGACCATCAAGCGCCTGGCGCAGGCCAAGGGCTATAAACAGCTGGGTCTGGTTGCGCGGGTAGACGTGAACACGTCAAAGTTGATCGAAGTGTCGCCCAACAAGGCGATCGAAAGCGCGAGGCAGCACAACAACGAGAACAGTCCGGAGCTTGCTAAGGAAACGGCGAAACTTGCAAAACGAAAAAGCTAGAACTCAAGCTGAGGATTGGAAAAAACTTCGACATGGCACAAGCTTACATGGCATCTCGGGAAAGGTGGCTAGGACATCTTACCCCCAATTTGAGGCACAATAAGAGGAGGTTCCTTCCCCATGTACGCTAAACAGGTCGTTCAAAGGTTCGATGTTGCGCGAAGCGCCTTGTTGCGATCCGCGCCACCACTGGATCAAGCGTGCGCCTTCGAAAGCCGCCAAAGCAGCAGCGCTGCTGGACCTGATCCGGAAGGTTCGCAACAAGATGCTCGCAACCATCGACCTCGCCACCGCCATGCTGCACGAGTTGCAGCGGTTGCTTGCCATCGACCGCTATGAGAGTCGCGCCCGAACGCGGCGCCGGCGCGCCTCCGCCAAGCTGGAGCAGGACGGCTGACGCGATTTTTTGCAAAACGAACCCAATTTTTCGTCCTGCGTTCAGAAGGATAGATCCGCAACCTGAGCGAACGCCTGGCGCCGCGCCGGTTAGTCCACCGACACGCCGGCAAACTCCACCACTTTGCGCCATTTCTCGGTCTCATCGGCCATGTACTTGCCGAATTCGGCCGGGGTCATCGGCTTCGGAACGCCGCCCATTTCGGCAAGCCGCGCCACGAGCTTCGGGTCGTTCAGGGCCTCGTTGACCGCCTTGTTGAGCAGGTCGACGATCTCCTGCGGCGTGCCCTTCGGTGCCGTCATGCCGTAGAACACGGTCGCGTCGTAACCGGGCACGGTCTCGGCGATCGCGGGAACGTCGGGCACACCTGGCCAGCGTTTTGCCGAGGTGACGCCGAGCGCGCGCACGCTGCCGCCTTTCGCCTGCTCCAATGCGCCGGGCAGATTGTCGAAGATGAGCTGCACCTTGTTGGAGATGACGTCGGGATAGGCGAGCGCGGAGCCGCGGTATGGTACGTGCAGCATGTCGCACTTGGTCACGGCCTTGAACAATTCCGCGGTCATATGCACGGAGGTGCCGTTGCCGGATGAGGCGTAGGAGATCTTGCCGGGGTTGGCCTTGCAGTAGTCGATGAACTCCTGGACCGTCTTCACGGGCATGGCATTCGCCACGACGAGCATGTTCGGAACCATCATGAACATCGCGACCGGAACGGTGTCGTGCAGGAAATCGAAGGGAAGGTGCTTGTAAAGCGAGGTGCTGATTGCGTTGTTGGCGCCGACGAACAGCACCGTATAGCCGTCGGGAGGCGAAGAGATCGCGGCGGCTGCTGCGATATTGCCGCCGGAGCCGGTGCGGTTCTCGATGACGAATTGCTGGCCCAGGCGATCGGACAGCCACTGGCCCATGATCCGCGCCGTGGTGTCGACCGGTCCTCCCGGCGCGAAGCCATTGATGAAATGCACCGGCCGGTTCGGATAGTCGCCGGCGCCGCAGGGACCGGCGGTGAGGGCGAGGCAGGAAAGGCCAAACAGGGCAGTACGCAACAATCCGATCATGAACCCTCCCGTCGTCTTTTCGTCGTTCATCCTTGCGCGCATGCTTCCATAAAACCCGGGGCTTGCCTACAAGCCCGGTTGCGTCATGATTAGGCATTCTGTCGCGCGGGAGGCCGGCTTGAGGTCGAGCATGAAACACGCCGCCATCATCTGCGCCGGCATTCTGCTGCTAACGGCCGGCGCCGCAGCCCAACAGGGGGACAAAGCCATTCCAAAGACGACGATCACGCTCGGCACGGCGACGCCCGGCGGCGGCTTTCCGCTCTATGGCAATGCCTTCGCCGAGATCATGAACGCGGCCGATCCGACGCTGTCGATCGAGCCGCGCAACACCAAGGGCAGCAACGAGAATATCCCGCTGCTCGAGAAGGGCGAGCTCGACATCGCGCTGGTCGCAGGCGAGCCCTCTTATGAAGCTTTCATGGCTCTCGGAGGGCGCGCAAAAACCAATGCGAAAATCCTGACCGCAATGTACTCGTCCCCCGGGATGTTCGTGGTGCGCGCCGACAGCCCCTACAAGACGATTCGGGAGCTCGTCGGCCAAACGGTCGCGTTCGGCGCCAAGGGTTCGGGCTTGCCGATCCTGTCGCGCTACATTCTCGATGGCCTCGGCTTGAAGCAGGATGAGGATTTCAAGTCGGTCTATCTGGATCGCGCGGGCGACGGGCCCGCGATGGTCGAGGACGGCCGGGCAGCGGCGCTGTGGGGCGCAGGCATCGGCTGGCCCGGCTTTGCCGCGGTTGCATCGAGCCCGTCCGGGGCGCGCTTCATCGCGCCCGACGCAAGCGAGATCGCGCGCATCCGCGCCAGGCATTCTTTCCTGAAGCCTTTGACGGTGCCGGCGGGCAGCTATCCCGGCCAAACCGCGCCGATCGAGTCGGTCGGCTCATGGAGCTTCATCCTCGCGCGCGAGAACCTGCCCGATGACGTCGCGTATCGTCTCGCGCGCACGCTGCACGGTGTGGAGGCGACATTCTGCAAGAAGCTGGCGCAGGCCTGCGAGACGACCGCCGCCAACACGGTTGCGGCCGCGCCTGATGTGACGCTGATCCACCCGGGCGTGCTCAGATATCTGCGTGAGATCGGGGTGGCAAAGTAGAAGCACGTCATGGCCGGCCGGGGGGGGCCAAGCAGACGTCAGCCGCGAAAGGGTCTCGTTCGCTGCGCTATGGCTTGACGTAAACGGTCTCGTACAATCCGGAGTATTCCTCCTTCCAACCTCGCTTACCCACGAGAAACCGCCTTAGCTTGCTCATGCGCCTTCACCCAAAGCACCGCATCGATGTGGTATTTCGCGAGCGCTGTGTCCCAAGCGGCCTCGTCGACCTCCAATTCGGACAGTTTGAAATAGTCATGCAGCAAAGCATCTGGATAAGCGGTAGCTGACCGGCCATCTACGAACACAGGTACGGCGCCTCGGGTGAAGAAGATCAAAATTCCACCGACGTTCCAGTGGTTCAAAACCCGCGCATGCGGAAAATGTGTTTCAAGATAAAGAGCATCCTGCTCCGAAAGCATTTTCGGAAGTCCGAGATCCGCTTCTACTTGCACATAAGTCAACGGCAGAGCGCACACTCCAATGATGCCGGCAGCCAGTAACGACCGTTGAACTTCAAGATTATTCAGCTTTCTAGGTAGCAGCCGATCAATGTGAAAGGCCATTGGAACTGTTGAGAATATAAAAAAGAAAGACATGTATCTAAATTGATAAATCCCCAAAAACAAAAAGAGCCAGGAAAGTAGCCGCGACTCCAGCGGGATAGGACGAGCACCTCGATCGCGCGTTTCAAGCGCAATGAAGATGAAGATATAGATGATGCCAGGAATGCTCCCCGGCAGCGTCATATTCTGAAAATAGGAAAGCCACTCGGTGATCTGTGCTTGTGCAAAGTGGCCTAATGTAGCCGTCAAGCCATCATAGATGTGCCAGCCAAGAGGATTGATAAATATTGCGATGAAGCAGCCGACGCCCGCGAAACTGTAGATTTTGAAATTCGCCCAATCGCGTCTAAGCAAAGCCACGCCGGAAAAAAGCCCAACGATGAGAAGACCAAGCAAAAAGCCGCCATGCAGATTGGTCCAAAGGACCATCATCACAGGCAACAAAAAGCATCTCGTTCTTCTCAAACATTCTCCGTAGAATATTGCGCAAAACAACATCGTCGCAGTGTTCGGCGAAGCGGCGAGATAAATATTCGGGGGCGTCGCGAAAGTGGGGTAAAGCAAACACGCGGAGAAAACGGAAATACAAACCGCAATTGTTGAGGCACCGCTGCTTAAGCAGACGGACGTAAGATATGCGACTATGACTGCGCCGCATGCCACTACAAAAAATGTCAGACCACCAAATTTCGTATACTGAAACAATACACTGGCAATCACGTCCCAAAGCCACGAAAGATTGTACCATTGCCTGTCGCCAAGGGTAAACGACCATGGATCCTGGAAAGGAATATTGCCTCGGTCTCTGATCAAATCTCCGGCGGCCAGGTGCCATCCCAAATCATAGTGGCCAAGCAAAAGCGGCGCGTTGGAAAGGTAATACACGCACGCGAATGAAATCAGGAAGATATAAATTCCGGACCTGTAGAGGTAAGGCCTGATCGTTTTTGGCCCTCTGTCAAGCTCGGAACTGCCCCAGGCCTCAAGCGCGTCCATAATAACGAGCCCCTCACGATCGAAGCGAGCCTCCTACGGGCTCTGCATGCTTTCGAGCATGGCTAGATGCAATCAATCGTTCGCTTTAGATTGATCGATCTAAACTTGAGTAAAGATCAGTTGTGCATTCGATTGCTGCCCGCTGAAGAATTTTTCTGGTTAACGAATGTTTACGCGGAACTCGCGATCACCATGGTCGCGTAGAGGAAGGTTCACGCGCCTCAACGCGCCTTGATCCGCTTTTGGGTCTGCGTGACGGCTGTACGAGGCCGCGGCTCCCTTCGAGCCGCGACCTCGCGCGGACCTCACTTCACCTTCACGACGTCGTCCGGCTTCCAAGTCTGGTCGAAGAACTCGACCCCGGTGCCGTAAAGCCGCAGTGCCACCAGGAAATTCCGACCGCTGACGGTCTGGATGAAGTTTGACTCAGTCGAGTCGACTGGCTTCGTTGGAGCAAACCAGAGATCGACAGAACCATCACCGTTAGCGGCAACCTTGTTGTATCCGTTGATCGACGGCATCAACTGCGGTGCTTCAACCATTGTCCCATCGGTGATGTTGTAGGCAGTGACGGCCCAGAACAGCGCCGCTGGTGGATTGGGCGGCAAATGCAGTTTGTAGGTGTTCGCGCCGTTGAGGAACTCGCCATTCGCGTCGCGTAACGTAAATGGATATTTCGACCCGGCGCCTAGCGTTCTCATGACCATGGCTGGCGCCGACGCATAGGCAACCTGAAAGTAGCTCGCCCGCTGGTTCACATCGAGATAGCTGTCCTGCAGCCATTCGGACGTGCCGCTGGCCCAGGTGTTCAGATATTGCCTGTCTTTGTAGTATCGGTCCCGTTCGTCCGGCCTACCGAGTTGTCGCAGCGCGAGAATCATCTTGGGCGCCGTCTCGACCGCCTTTTGCAGCAGCGCCCGTTGTTTCTCGGTCGGATCGAACGGCTGTCCCTTGATGATGCCGATCGACGCCAGCACCCCACGCAATTCAGGATCGATGGCCGAGACCGGTTCGTAGTCGACGAAGGTCTTGAGCTTGGTCCAATACGTGTCATCGACAGGATACATCATGTTAATGCGCTTGCCGCTTCCATCCGGAAACTGCATCGGCTTGACGTCTTTTTCTGGAGTCCACAGTGGATAGACGCGGGTCTTCTCGGCAAGCGCGACCGCCGGCTTCGGGTCAGGTCCGTTGTCACCTTTCGGCATGATGGTGCGGAAGAACAGGAAGACGTTGTAGGTTTTGGATTTGAATGTAAGATAGCCCTGCGGGATCTCGCCGTCATAATCCGGCGGCAGCAAGAGATAGAGGCCGCCGCGTGCGCGGTCCGGCCCGATCAGCCCGACATCCGTGATCGTGCGCTGGAAGAAATCGGTGAACATGCCGATGACATCGCGCGGCGCGGCGACGACGAGTGGACCGGCTTCCTTCAGATCGAGATAGCTCATGGAATAGATGACATCGGCGTTGGGCGTCGGCACCCAGGTGCGCGAGTCCATCCGCTCCTTCCAGATCGGCAGAACGTTGTAGCCCTTGCCGAACATCGCCTCCGAGCCGTCACGCATCCCGATGATGTTCAGTGCGGGCAGCATCGTTACGTAGGCGTGAACCGCGCGCTGATAAAAGAGCTCGTCGCGAAGGTCCTCCGCTTCTTTTTGCGACAACCAGTTTCCGTTGTTGATCTGTTTCACCAGCGGCGGTGCCTGATCTTGTTGCGCCAAAGCCGGCACGCACAGAAACGAGGTCAATAGAGCGGATGTCAGGATTGATTTTTTTCTCATTGCATTCCTCACTAACTCGATATGGAAACATCCGGCGCGTCCCTCGCATCTTGGAACGCTCCGTGTTTTGGTCGCGCCGCACTCATGCTAGCCATGTCTGTCCGGGCGGTATGAGGACCACGCCGTGTCAAGTATTACGAAACAATGGTGTCGCTGGGAGTTGGACCGAAGTCCAACTCTGAAGCTGGAACAACGGCGGCTTTAGGCAAAAAGCGAAGGTTCAGACGAGCAATGTTTTCCGGTTTGTGCCTCAAAGCAGACGGAAGGCGTCTATGAGTACACGCCCTGGTGCGGCGGCGAACCCAGTTCATCAATGCAATCGAGGCGCAGGCTTGATGATCGTTCCTGCTTGCCCAGGCGGGCGTCCACAGACGAGTGCACGCCCGAGTTTGCGCTGCTACACGGTCACTTCTTAACCAGCGGACAATCCGGATTGGGCGGACCGAACGCGTCGGTGCCGGAGATCGTCGTCAGGATCTTGTAATAGTCCCACGGATATTTGCTCTCTTGCGGCGACTTGACCTGGACCAGCCAGAGGTCGTGCACCATCAGATTGTCCTCGCGCAGCCTGCCGTTGCGGGCAAAGAAATCCTCGATCGGCTTTTCTCGCATCTTCGCGGCAACTTTCAGGGGATCGTCGGTGCCGGCTTCCTTGATCGCATTGAGATAGTGCATGACCGACGAGTAGACGCCGGCCTGCCACATCGTCGGCATCCGATTCATCTTCGCGAAATAACGCTTCGACCATTCACGGGTCTTGTCGTCCATGTCCCAGTAGAACGAGGTCGTCAGCAACAATCCCTGCGCCGCCGGCAGGCCCAGCGAATGGATATCGGTGATCAGCGCAAGCAGCGCCGCCATCTGCTGACCGCCCTTGAAGACGCCGAACTCGGAGCCGGTCTTGATCTCATTCATGTTGTTCGGGGGACCTGCGGCAATCCCGATGATCTTGGCTTTGGAGGATTGCGCCTGCAGCACGAAGGAGGAAAGGTCGGGGGTTGCGAGCGGCGGCCGCACCGAGCCCAGCACCTTGCCGCCGTTGGCGGTGACGACGGCGGACGCGTCGCGCTCGAGCGCATGTCCGAACGCGTAGTCGTCGGTGATGAAGAACCAGCTATCGCCGCCGCGCTTGACCACGGCTTGCGCGGTGCCGACGGCGAGCGCATGGGTGTCGAACACCCACTGGATCGCGTAAGGCGAGCAGAACTTGCCGTGGAAGTCGGCGGAGCCGGTCGAGTGGGTGATGAAGAGCTTTTTCTTCTCGTTGGCGATGTTCTGCACCGCAAGCCCGACCGCCGACACCGGCACGTCGACGATCAGATCGACCTGCTCGACATCGTACCAGCGCCGCGCGATCGCGGCGCCGACATCTGCCTTCAACTGATGATCGCCGACGACGACGCTGATCGGCTTTCCCAAGACCTGGCCGCCGAAATCGTCGACCGCCATCTGCGCGGCCGTCACCGAACCCTGGCCGGTCGGCGTCGAGGCCGGGCCGTTCATGTCGGTGAGCACGCCGATCTTCACGACGTCGTCGGATATTTGCGCAGGCGCCGCCGTCGAAGCCAGCATCGCGGCGGCGAGTGTTGCAAGCAGTGGCAGTCGTCTGGCGAACATCAGGTCTTCTCCCGTTGGCGCTTTTTGTTGCCTTGGCCGGGCTGCCGCCGCGGCTTATTGGTTTCTTTTGCAACCATTTCCGGGTCGGCGTCAACGCGTCCTTGTATCTCACGGCCCCTGTTATGCGGTATCGTTCTGTCAAATCGGGACCTGATTTAGTAGAGAGTTGAACAACGAGGCGCGCGATCCGAAGCGCGCCAAATGATTTTTGGGAATGTGAAGCGATGGCAAGGCCTCTCAGGGTTGCGATTGTCGGCGCCGGAATGGGCGGGTTGGCGACCGCCGCGGCGCTCCGGCGGGTCGGCATCGAGGTAGCGGTCTACGAGCAAGCCGCGCAGTTTGCGCGACTGGGCGCCGGAATCCAGGTCGGCTGCAACGCCATGAAGGTTCTGCGCGAACTCGGGCTTGAACGAAAAATGCGCCAGCAGTCCTTCTATCCGCGTTCCTGGAACAACCGCGATTGGCGCACCGGCGACGTCAAGTTCGACATGATTTTCGGCGAAACCGCCGAACGGAAGTTTGGCGCGCCGTATCTGCTGGCGCATCGCGGAGACCTGCATGCGGCGCTGGCGAGCGCCGTTCCCGACGAGTGCGTCAAGCTTAGCCACAGGCTGGTCGGACTTGACCAGGCCGGCGACGGCATAAGGCTGAGCTTTGCCAATGGCGCAACCGCTGGAGCCGACGCCGTCGTCGGCGCAGACGGCGTGCATTCGGTGGTGAGAGATATCCTGTTCGGCGCGACGCCGGTGAAATACACCGGCCGCATCGCCTACCGGACCACTTACCCCGCGGCCCTGCTGGGCGGCGAGATGATCGACGATTGTACCAAATGGTGGGGCGAGGACCGGCACATCGTCATCTATTACGTCAAGCCGGACCGCAGCGAGATCTACCTCGTCACCAGCCAGCCGGAGCCGGAGTTTCGCATCGAGTCCTGGTCGGCCAAGGGCGACGTCAAGGAATTGCGCGCCGCCTTCGCCGGTTTTTCGCACGAAGTCGAGCGAGTCCTTGCGGCCTGCCCGGACGTGCACAAATGGGCGATCCTCGATCGCGATTCGCTGCCGCACTGGGCTGACGGCAACGTAACCTTGCTCGGCGACGCCTGCCATCCGATGACGCCATACATGGCGCAAGGCGCGGCGATGGCAATCGAGGACGCTGCCGTGCTGTCACGTTGTCTCGACAGCGTCGATGCGAGTGGCGTTGCCGACGCATTTCGTCGCTTCGAGGCGACCCGCAAGGAGCGAACGACGCGCGTGCAGGAGACCTCTCGCGCAAACACCTGGCTCAAGCAAAAGACCGATACCGATTGGGTCTATTCCTACGACGCGTGGGCTGTTCCCTTGGCGGCCTGAGCGGTCAGGCGGCAAACCGGATCCGTCCAGCGTAAGTCGCGTCATAGCCGGTAAGCTCGGCGGCGTGCTGTTTCAATCGATTGCCGCCGAGAAAGCCGGTCAGCGCCTGCATCGCAGGGCGGAAATAGCTGCGCTGCCGCATCAAGAGGTCGAAATTCTCCCAAAGCAGCGGGACGAAATCGAGCCCGGCCGATTTGGCTGCTGCGCGCGTCGCGATGCCGCAATCGGCTTCGCCGGCGCGGACGACATTTGCAAGATCGGGCCCGGTGAGACAGGGCGGCTCGCGGCGATGCAGATCCTTTGGGCTCGCCCCGGCGCGCGCGAGCAGCGCATCCAGCAGCAGTTGTGCGCCTGCGCCGGGTTGTCGCACCGCCATTCGCGCGCGCACGCTTAGGACGTCCGCAAGACTCTGCAGGTTCTTCGGATTGCCCGGCGCGACCAAAAATCCTTGCTCGCGTCTGACTACCCCGACCAAAACGGCATCATGCAGGCCGGCCAATGCGCGCGCGGCCGCGAGGTTGGCATCCTCGGCGGCATCGGCGGAGACTTCACTGCCGTGGAAATGGATCGCGGTTGCAATGACCTCGCCGCGCATCAGACGGTCGACTCCGCGCGTCGTGCCTTCAGTGAGAGAAGCAAGCGCCGAGCCGGATTCGCGCAGGCTCCATTCCAGCAAATCGTCCTGGCTGCCACCTACGATCGGCGGCGGCTCCGCCACGATCATGCCGGACGGGCGCGCCAGTCCCGACATCACCCAGAGGTCGAGTTCGTGTCGGGGGAACAGCCACTTGCCCGTCACCTTGCTACAGGGGATCGCACCCTGAGTGACCAGTTCGTAGAGCTTGCGTTCGCCGAGCCGGAGATAATCGGCGGCCTCGCTGGTGGTCAGAAATTCCATCCCTGCATTTGTATGCATATTTCTGCGTTTATTCAATCGTTTGACAATTCCTGGAATCTTTGCCGAACAGGACCGGAGGAGCGGTCGGATGGCGGACCAAGCAACGGCCTGGCAATTGATCCTGAACGGCGACGCTGCACTGTTTGCAATCGTGC
>Ga0310912_10002710_pt1 | contig 10125 bp, 9 predicted proteins | sample GREbulkMGOX080_FD_203443 | JGI IMG/M metagenome (GOLD analysis project Ga0310912, IMG submission 203443) | Lab enrichment of tropical soil microbial communities from Luquillo Experimental Forest, Puerto Rico - GRE.bulkMG.OX080 | ecosystem: Environmental > Terrestrial > Soil > Tropical forest >...
CTTGCCGCCGATCTTCGGCGCGGAAAGACCCTTCATGCCCTTTTCAAGAATAAAGCCGCGGATCTGGTTGTTGTGCTCGGCCGACTTCGCCCAGACCACGAAAACATCCGCGATCGGCGCGTTCGAAATCCACATCTTGCTGCCGGTCAGCCGGTAGCCGTCCGAAACCTTTTCCGCCCGGGTCTTCATGCCGCCGGGATCGGAACCGGCATCGGGCTCGGTGAGGCCGAAACAGCCGACCCACTCGCCTGTCGCAAGCTTGGGCAGATATTTCTTGCGCTGGTTCTCGTCGCCATAGGCATAGATGGGATGCATCACCAGCGAGGACTGCACCGAGTTCATCGAGCGGTAACCGGAATCGACCCGTTCGATCTCGCGTGCAACGAGGCCATAGGCGACGTAGCTTGCGTTGGCGCAGCCATATTCTTCCGGCAGCGTGATCCCGATCAGTCCGAGTTCGCCCATCTCGTTGAAAATCTCGCGGTCGGTCTTTTCTTCGAGATAGGCCTTGATGACTCGCGGCAGCAGCTTGTCCTGCGCATAGGCGCGTGCGGTGTCGCGGATCATGCGCTCGTCTTCGGTGAGCTGCTCGTCGAGCAGGAACGGATCGTCCCATTGGAAAGTCACCGGAGACGGCTTGTCCTTGGTCTGTGGGCGCACGCTCATGGTAAAATCCTTTCGCAACGTCCTACGGTATTGAATGCTAAATTAAAGCGCTATCGATCCAAGCGCAATTGTGTCGCACACGTCTTCATGTCCAGGTCATTCCGGGCCGCAGGACGACACCTAAATCTCGAGCCGCTCATTGGCGACGATCTCGATGCCGAAACCGGACAGTCCCTTGTAGTCATGTACCGACGAGGTGAGATTGACGATCGAGGTGACGCCGAGGTCCCGCAGAATCTGTGCGCCGACCCCGACCTCGCGCCATTGCTTGTTGCGATCGGCCTCCGCTGACTTGGGCTCTCCGACCGGCTCGACCGGCACGCCGGCCGCGCCGTCGCGCAAATAAACCAGCACGCCGCGGCCGGCCTTCTTGAAATGCTGCAGCACCGCCTGCATGCGCAGCGAGCCCGTGAACAGGTCTTTGACGATGTTGGGCTTGTGCAGCCGTGTCAGCACGTTCTTGCCGTCGCCGATGCCGTTATAGACGAAGGCGGCGTGGGTGATCTCGTCGAACGGCGAACGGTAGGCATAGCCCTGCAAGGGTCCGATCGGGCTCTCCATGGTGAAGGTCGAGACGCGCTCGATCAGTTTCTCCCGCGCCTGGCGGTAGGCGATCAGGTCGGCGATGGTGACGTGTTTCAGCCTATGCGCCGCGGCAAAGCGCCCGACCTGCTCGCCCTTCATGACCGTGCCGTCGTCGTTCATGAGTTCCGAGATGACGCCGACCGGGGGAAGGCCCGCGAGCTTGCAGAGATCGACCGCGGCCTCGGTGTGGCCGGAACGCAGGAGCACCCCGCCCTCGCGCGCAATCAGCGGGAACACATGGCCCGGCCGCGCAAAATCGTCGGCGCCGGCGTTCGGATTGGCAAGCGCCCGGCAACAGGAAGCGCGCTCCTCCGCCGATATCCCGGTACCACCATCGGGCTTGTAGTCGATCGAGACCGTAAACGCGGTGGTGTGGGCGGATTCATTGTGCGCCACCATCGGATCGAGCCGCAGACGGCGGGCGTCCTCGGTCGTGATCGGCGCGCAAACGATGCCTGAAGTATGACGGATGATAAACGCCATCTTTTCGGGCGTGCAGAGCGAAGCCGCGACGATCAGGTCGCCCTCGCCTTCGCGGTCGTCGTCATCGGTAACGACGACCAGTTCGCCTCGCGCGAAGGCCTGCAGCACTTCCTGGATCGTATCGGCCATACCTTCAACGTCTCATATATCTTGGTGCGGGACCATTAGCGGGAGTTGGCGACGTGCGCCAGCATCATTACGCAGGTCAGATCGCCTCTGATGTCGCGGCACAGGGGCTGTCGAAGCGCCTTCGACTTGTCTAAGATCGCGCCCAACAAGAATAAAGGAGGGGACGTTCATGAGTGCTGCCGCCTTCGACTTCACGCCGCTGTTGCCGGCCGGGTTGCCGCCACCCGTGGCGAAATGGACCGGCCTTGCCAAATATAGCTTTATCGGCGGCAATAACGACCCCGATCAGGTGCCCGTGGACGGTCTGATCGAGGCCGTCGACGCCGTGCTCCGGCGCGAAGGCCGCAACCTTGCAACCTATGGCCTTGCTCATGGCCCCCAGGGTTACCTTCCCTTGCGTCAGTTTCTCTCTGCGAAATTGAAGCGCGACGCCGGTATCCAGGCAACCGCCGACGACATCCTGATCGTATCAGGCTCGCTGCAGGCGCTCGACCTCGTCAACCACACTTTGCTCGCGCGCGGCGATACGGTCATCATCGAGCAGGATACCTATCAGGGCTCGCTGAACCGGCTCTCCCGGCTCGGCGTGAATGCGGTCGGCATTCCGCTTGACCGCGAGGGCATGCGGATGGACGCGCTGGCCTCGGCTCTTGCCGATCTCAAGGCGCGCGGCATCCGGCCAAAATATATCTACACCATTCCGACCGTGCAGAACCCGACCGGCAGCATTTTGCCGGAGGCGCGCCGCGCCGAGATGTTGCGGCTCTCGCAGCAATACGGCGTGCCGATCTTCGAGGACGATTGCTATGCCGACCTCGTCTGGGACGGCAAACGCCCGCCCGCGATCCACGCCATGGCGAAAAACGGCGGCGTGATCCATATCGGCTCGTTCTCCAAATCGATCGCACCCGCGCTCCGCGTCGGCTTCATCGTCGCGCCCTGGGAGATGATGTCGCGGATGCTGGCGCTGAAGACCGACGCCGGTTCCGGCGCGCTGGAGCAGATGGTGCTGGCCGAATATTGCACGCCGCATTTCACCGACCATGTGCCGAAGCTGACACGCGGTCTGCACGCCAAGCTCGACACGCTCATGGAAGCGCTCAACGAACAGTTCGGGACCTCGGCCGAGTTCGATGCACCGAAGGGCGGCATTTTCCTCTGGGTGAAGCTGCCCGACAATGTCGATACGCTGAAACTCTACCAGTCGGCGCTCGCCGCCGGCGTCGCGATCAATCCGGGGCCTGAATGGTCGACCAACAGGGCCCATTCCAGCAGCCGGCTGCGGCTTTGCTTTGCGAGCCCGTCGCACGAGCAGATCCGCGAGGGTGTCGCCGTGCTCGCCGACGTTTGCCGGCGCGAGTTCGGCGTGCCGGTCCGTATCGCCAATGTGGAGAAGCGGGCGCGCGGGTGAGCGTCAATCGATCAAATTGAATACTCACATGTCGAGGTGAAACTCGACATTGACCTGGCCGCTGCCGCTGGAGGGAAAATAGTCGCAGAGCTGCTCGGCTGCGCCGCGATAGTCGTACCAGCCGAGTGCGGCGAACAGCATGATGGTGTCGGCCATCCCGCCCTCGCCGTTGCACTTGGTGGCGTAGTCCGGCAGCATGTCGAGAAACTCCCGATAGCGGCGCTGCTCCCATAGTTCGAGCACGCGAAGATCGACCTGCCGGTTGAACTCGCTGGCGATCGAAATCCAGGCTTCCGGGCCAAGCTTCTTGTTCGGCAACAGCCGGTGCGACAGCGAACCCGAGGCAAGCAGCGCGACACGCTCGCCGGATTTTTCGATCGCGCGCGCCGTGGCTTCTCCGAGCACGCGGCTTTCCTCCAGCGAGGTGAACAGCGGCGATGCGACCGAGACAACCTTGGCCCAGCCGTTCGCATTCATATAGTGCATCGGCACGATCGTGCCGTATTCGAGCCCGAGGCTTTCGACCTTGTGCGCCATGACGTTGAGGCCATCGCAAGCCGCCTCCTTCGCGATCGCTTCGGCCAGTGCCGTATTGCCGGGCAGATCGTAGCGCAGGTTCTGGATCATCTGCGGTGCTTCGTGGCTGGTGAAGGCACCGCGATGCTGCGGATTGGCGTTGATATGGTAGCCGAAATTGGACAGCCAGTGCGTATCGAACACTACAAAGGTCGAAACGCCGCGCGCCCTGGCACGGCGGCCCAACTCGCGCAGCGCCGCAACCGCACCGGACCGCGCACGTTGAAGCGGACTGCCCTCGGCTTCCGACAGCATCAGCGACGGCACGTGGGTGACCTTGGCGGCGAGAACAAGCTGTCCCAATCACGACCTCCTTTGAGACGAAACCGACGACCTCGCAGGAAAGGGGAAGGCCTTGTCCACCGCATTGATGCGGATCAAAGCGGCGCTGGAACGTCGGTTTGCCAGCGTGATCTTCTGCCGCGAATCCGATTTCGGCGGCATTCACCGCCGTCGCGCCGGCATGCTAAATTGTGCAATGAAGCGGAGGATTTTTCGCTTTGCAAAGTGCCGGGACAGATTTCACGAGGCTCTCGCTCGCACTCGGCTTGCTTGTCGTGCTCGTTTCGCAGGCAACCGCGGAGAGCCCGGCGGACACCGCCACGCGATGGGGATTGATCGGCCCGTGGTCGCTCGATTGCGCCCTGCCGGCCGACCGCGGCGCCGGCATGGTGCTGTCCTACGAGATCGCAGGCGGCGATCGCCTGATTCACCGCCGCTATTTCGGCGACGGCTCCGACGAAAGCGAGGTCGTCGGCGCAACGATCTCGGCTGACGGCGTGCTCAACTTGCGCATCCACTTCCCGGCGCTCAAGGAAACGCGCGAGCTCGGACTGATGAAGTTGTCCGACGACGGCATGCGTGCGGTATATAACCGCAGCGAGAACGGCCGTTATTCCATCAAAGGGGGCAAATTCACCGCCACTGGCAAGCCGACGCCGGTGCAACACAAGTGCAGATGAACGAAGCTGAATAGCTGTTCAGAATTCTCTTCAGGTTCCATCGGAACGTTGCTTCTCACTCGAAGTTCTAATCTGACTGAGAGTGAGGAGGACATGATGAGGAAATTTGGTTATGTCATCGCGGCGCTTGGTGCGATCGCGGTCGCGGCGCCGTCAATTGCGAGCGCCGACACGGTCGTGATCAAGCGCGGCCATAATCACTGGGAAGGCGCGCGCGCCGAGTTCCGCGATCATCGTGACTACGGCTGGCACAGAGGCTGGTACCGTGATCACGATCGCGACCGCGGCGGAGTCGTGATCAGGGAGCACCGCTACGATCGCTACTAAAGCGAACGAGCGAGGCCGACACAGGAATGGCCCCGAAAGGGGCCATTCTTTTTCTTTGGCTTGAGCGATGCTCTCGCCACAGGCTAATCCCACGCCGGCGCGAAAGCGGGGCTGACGCAGCGGAGATTTTTCGGCATGCCTGCGATCTTGCGCCGATCCTCGTCGTCGAGCCGGACGCCGAGCGCGTCGAGATTGGCCTTTTGGCTTTCGCGGCGCGACGCCTTCGGGATCGCCGCGACGCCGTGCTGGTCGAGCAGCCATTTCAGTGCAACCTGCGCAGCACTCGCGTCATGCTTTTTGCCGATCGCGATCAGCGTCTCGTTCGAGGCGACGCGGCCCTGCGCCAGCGGACAATAGGCGATCAGCGGTATCGACTTCGCGTCGAGATAGGCCTTCACTTTGCTCTGATCGAGCATCACGTGATATTCGATCTGGTCGCAGGCGATCGGCGCCCCGATCTCCTCGACCACGGTCTTGAGCAGCGCCACGTTGAAATTGGCGACCCCGATGGCGCGGGTACGCCCCTCCTCCTTCAGCTTCATCAGCGTCTCGAAGATCGCCGGCAGGTTCATCCGCCGCGACGGCCAATGCACGAGATAAAGATCGACGGTGTCCAACCGCAGTTTGTTCAGGCTGGCATCGAACGCGCGGCGGATCGCATCCGGCGCAAGATTCTCGTTCCAGACTTTCGTCGTCACGTGCAGATCGGCCCGCTTGATCCCGGACGCCGCGATCGCAACGCCAATCGCGTCCTCGTTGCCGTACATCTCGGCGGTATCGATGTGGCGATAGCCGAGTTGAAGCGCGCTTTCCACCGCCGCGCGGCAGGCATCGCCCAGCATGCGGAATGTGCCGAGCCCGAGCCGCGGGATGCGCAGCCCCTGGGTTTGCAGATAATCCATGATCGCACCTCAAAAACCTGATCGCCTCGCGGCAAAGCTCAAAACGCGCTTTCTGTCGGAGGGTTGCAAACGGCGTAAGGCGCGGAGTTTGCCCGCAATCTTCACGTCAGATCAAGATCGCGTCTCGCCGCGCATACCGATCATCAACGACTCGTGACGCGCTGCAGCAGCCGCGCGTCGGGCTTGGGCGCGATATCGACCGACCAGAGGTCGTTGTCTTCGACGTCCTTCAACGTCACCGTCATCACGCCGGTCTTGCCATCGATGTCGACGCGGCCGAAGAATTGCAGGCCGAAACAGGGAGCGAGGTTGTCGCCCTGCTCGCAGTCACACCCCTTCCGGTACATCGCCCGGGGGCCAAACGTGTTGTCGAGCTGCCCCGGCGACCAGGTGCCGGCATGCAGTGGTCCCGAAACGAACTCCCAGAACGGCTCGAAATCCCGGAAGACCGCATGGTTCGGATCGTAATAATGCGCCGATGTGTAGTGCATGTCGGCCGTCAGCCACACGACGTTGCCGACGCCCGCGTGCTTGAGGAAAGACAGGAGATCCGCGATTTCGTGCTCGCGCCGCGCAGGCGGTCCGTCGCCAAGTGCGATCGCATCCGTCGAGACGATGCCGATCGGCAGGTCGGCTGCGATCACCTTCCAGGTCGCGTTCGAAGACGTCAACTCGCGCTTCAGCCAGGCAAGCTGCGTCGCGCCGAGAATGAAGCTGTCGCGGTCGTCGCCCTTGTTCCAGGTCGAATCGCGATAGCTGCGCATGTCGATCAGGAAGATGTCGAGCAGCGGGCCGTAGGAAATCCGGCGGTAGATGCGGCCGGCCTGCGCTCGTGTCTCGCGGATCGGCATATACTCGAAAAAGGCGCGCCGGGCGCGCGAAACGAGCCGCGACGTGCCGTTATCGTCATAGCCGTCCGCATCGACACTGCCGCGAGGCGACCAGTCGTCCGTCACCTCGTGGTCGTCCCACTGCGCGAGCATCGCCACCTGCGCATGAAAAGCGCGAAAATTCTCGTCCAGCATGTTGTATTGATAATTGCCGCGGAATTGCTGAAGCGTATGGGCGACCGCGGATTTTGCCTCGGTCGTGATGTTGCGCCAGATTTCACCGTTCGGCAGGCCCTGCTCGGCCGGAATCGTGCAGTCGGCGTAGATGTGGTCGCCGGAGTGAATGAAAAAATCGGGCCGGTTCTCCAGCATCGTCCTGTAGGTGCGATATCCCCCTCGCGCCGGATCGATTCCCCAGCCCTGGCCCGCGGTATCGCCCGACCAGAGAAAGCGAATTGACTTACGCGTCCGCGAGGGGGTGCGGAAACGGCCGATCCGCGTCTCGCCCGCTAGATTGGATGCGATATCGTCGAACTGCACGCGATAAAAGATCTCCTGTCCGCCGGGCAGGTTTTCCACGGGCAGCTTTGCCGTGAAATCGCGGTCCGGCACGGCATCGCCGAATGCGGCGCACAGGATGGTCTTGAAACTATCGCTGGTCGAGCATTCGAGGCGCATGCGCGCCGCCCGGTCGGCGCGGGCCCACACGATCGCACGATCGCCGTCGACATCGCCCGACTGGATGCCGCCCGCGATCTGCGGCCGGTCCGCGGCGCGGCTGAGATAGGGTTTTGCAAGAGAGCTCGTGCCCGCGAGCGTAACCAGGGAGGCGGAGCGGATCAGAAGCTGACGTCTGGTCAGGGCCGACCGGGTGCGTCGTGTCATTCGTCGGGCAACCTTCATCGAATCGCGATGAAGCGTGCCCGTCGAGTTTGACTCTGGGCCGAAGGTTTCTAGACTCGTGCTTTAAGGTTTTACGACGGAGAAGTGACTCCGGCCGAACCGAACCGCTCACTGCCTCCAGTTGCAGATGCCGCCGGACTTGCAGGGCCAGGTCTGGATGCGCGTATCCATCGCCTGCGCATCCAGCGGATTGCGGTGTCGGTGTGCGAGATGGGTGCGGCCCGACGCTTTCGATTTTTGGCTCACGGCCGCGGCAACATGGCGCCGATGCCTCGCCTTGGCCGTCTCGACCGCGACCTTTCGGGGTTCCGTCTTCAGCTCATCGCGCGCCGAGGCCGGCTCGCTGGCGCGATCGCTCTTCGCTTCCACGGGAACCGGCTCGAATGTCGCGGGCGGGCCGAGCGGCTTCGGCGACATCACTGCCTTCGACAAATCGAGTCCGAAGAACTCGTCCGAGCTGTAGTCGGCCGCCATCGACGCGCTGGCGCAAATCAGCGCTGCGCCGAGCGAGGCAGCAAAAAGATGTTTCAAGGCCATTCTGGCCTCCCAAAAGTCCCAAGAAAAAACCACTTCCCTCACGATCTATTTAGCAGTTCGTCGGTTCGGTGCCAGCGGCAAATGCTTTAATAGTTACCGCTCGAGACCTCGCCGGCGAATTCGCCCGAAAATCGTTCCAGAGCGAGCCGCGCGCGGGCGGCCTTAAGACCCACCCGATAGCATCTTGACCAGCCGGTAGAGATATTCGTTGCCCTGATAGAACGATTTTTGCGGAGCCCGCTCATCCCGGCCGTGAACTCGGCTCTCGTTGATGTCGACGGCCATGCCGGAATGGCCGTAGGTGGGAATCCCGGCGTTGCGCAGATAGCTCCCGTCGGTCGCGCCGGAACTCATGATGGGCAACACGACGGCGCCCGGAAAGAATTCCTGCGTCAGCTTCTCGATCGTGCCCACGATCTCCTCATGCAGGGCAGACGGCGCGCTGACCACCGCCCCGGCGAGCTGGGTGACGGTGATCTGATCGTCATCGAGCACGCGCCCCAGGGTCGCCTTGACCTCCTCGACCGGTTCGCCCGGCATGATGCGGCAATTGACCTTGGCGCTCGCAAGCTGCGGCAGCGCGTTCTCCGCATGTCCGCCCTGCAACATGGTCGCGACGCAGGTGGTGCGTAGCTGCGCGTTGTAGACGGGATTGGCGGCAAGCCGGACAAAGGACAGCGCGGATGGGTCCGGCTTGTCCGACAGCACCGCACGGATGTCGGCGGCGGTCTGCTCACTCTCGAATTGCGCAGTGCGCTCGAAATAGGCGCGCGTCGTCTCGTTGAGCCGCATCGGGAAAGAGAATTTCGACAGTTTCACGAGGCCTTCGGCGAGGCGATAGATCGCGTTGTCCTTGCGCGGCACCGAGGAGTGGCCGCCGCGGTCGCGAACGTCGAGTTGAAAGGTCACCGCGACCTTTTCGGTGGTCTGCACGCTGTTTCGTATCGGCTTGCCGTCCTTCACCGCGACGCCCCCGCCCTCGTTGAGGGCGAACTCGGCGTCGATCAGGTCGCGATGGTTCTTCAAAAGCCACTGGATGCCGAGGCCGTCGCGGTCAAAAATCTCCTCATCCGTCTCCAGCGCAACGATGATGTCGCGGTCGGGCTTGAAGCCTTCCTGCCTGTAGCGGATCAGATTGGTGACGAAGGATGCCGCCATGTATTTGTCGTCGAGGCTGCCGCGCGCATAGAAATAACCGTCCTGCTCGGTCAGCTTGAAGGGATCGACCGACCAGTCCTCGCGCAGGGCCGGAACCACGTCGAGATGCGCAACCAAAAGGATCGGCTTGCGCTTGCCCGAGCCGTGCAGCCGCGCCACCAGATTGCCCTTGCGCGGCGCCGGCTGGAACACCTGGACGTCGGCATCCGTGAATCCCGCCGCCTTGAGGCGCGCGGCCATCGCGTCCGCCGCAGCCTTGGTGTCGCCCGTCGCGGTCGTGGTGTCGATTTCGAGCAGCTCCTTGTAGATGTCGTGCGCGAGCGCCTGGCTCGGCGTGAGCGCGTCAGCAGCGGCGGCGCTGCCGCTCGCGCTCACCAGCGAGACCATGCCGACGCAAAGCACGGTCGCGCGCAGCACCGCCCCGATCTTGCTCGAATTTCTGATGTCCCGATACATCCCGCACTCCAGGGAATTCTGACCCGTTTCGATTGATCAAGACAGGCGTCGGGCCTTCCGGCAAGCCTCGGAGCCCGTCGATGGAAGCGCATCTGACAGCGCTATTTCGCATCCTTCACGGCGATCACCTCGATCTCGACCAGAAAGCCGGGATTGGCAAGCGAGGCGACGCCGACGACGGAGCGTGCCGGCAGATCGGG